>Ga0183097_10222_pt1 | contig 173520 bp, 142 predicted proteins | sample BioMet8_FD_128883 | JGI IMG/M metagenome (GOLD analysis project Ga0183097, IMG submission 128883) | Microbial communities from bioreactor (seeded with sewage sludge) at Lawrence Berkeley National Lab, California, USA - Biofuel... | ecosystem: Engineered > Bioreactor > Anaerobic > Unclassified ... | reverse complement strand
GTCTACTCCTTATATTATAACACAGTACTCAAGAGTACTCAAGATAAAAATTTAAAATTTGACAAAAAAATAAGCCTATACCAAGGCTTTGAGGGCATTTTTCTATTTAGCAAGTGTCAAACTTCCGTCTTTTTTCAGTTACAAGAGAAAATAATAGGCACTGCACTGCTGTTTTCTGCCTCGCTGGGACCCGAAGCCGGCCCCTTGAAGAAAACGCGGATTAGAATAATTTCGCGTTGCGAAATATTGAACAATAGCGTTATAATCCCGAGTTTGACACTTACATGACTAAAAAACGCCTAGAGTCCTTATTACATAAGGGCTCTGGCGTTTTTGCTTTTTGACTTATTTGAGTGATGTTTTTTGCTTTTTACTGTCCTTAAAAATATTTTTCATCTCTTGTGCAGGTACGATTTGCAGATTGGTTTTGAAGGGGAATCTTTCATGCAGTGCCGCCATGAATTCATCATGAACATAAGTCGGGATATAACCTTCGCTGCGAATCTTATGGAAATTCATATTGCGAAGACCGTCGAGAATCTTCTGGCAGGTGAAACGTTTATCCAGCGTCTTTTCGAGAAAACGGTAAAGCGTAAGGGCTAGGAAGCACGTAGTGAAATGCGCGCGGATGCGATCATCGCGGCTGAGGTAAACCGGGCGGGAACGGAATTCGCTTTTCATGATGCGGAAACTTTCTTCAATTTCCCAGCGCTGTCGATTGAGTTCCAGGATATGCTGTGCATCGTCTTCCAAGTTAGTGCAGATGGCATAATAGCCATCGAAGGCCTGTTCTTTGGCGATGCGTTCAGCATCTATGCTGTAGATGTTTTTATCAGCAATTTCACCCTCTGGCGTGATGCTCTTTTTTGCAATGAACCGTTTATAGTCATTCTGATTTGCCTTGCTGATTTTCTGCGGATTTTTTTCCACCGTTTTGATGGCCCGTTCAATTTGGGCGTAGCGGATGGATCGCTGATAGTTCTTGTACTTCATGGAAAAAGTAACCACAATCCGTTGCTCAAGGCCGCCTTCGTTGATCCAGCGCTCCTTGTAAAAGGTGGTATTCTTGTAGGCCTCGGCAAGTGCCTCATCCGTATCTATCTTTGTGATGTCAAAGGAACCTTTCTGTCCGGGAATATGCCAGCCGGTTTTATCCAGTGCCCACTCCTTAAGGGACTTCTTTAACTTTTTGATGGACTGGGTTGTGATGAAAGCCCGGTCCTTTTTGTCGTTAAACTTTCGATTTGCCGTAGAAGCAAGGCCGGCATCGGTACAGACGACCAGTCTGGACAGCTTAAAATCCTGGAGGAGTTTGTCCTCTAAGGGTGTGAGAGTAACCTGCTCATTGGTATTGCCCGGAGAAATGTTAAAGGCCAGCGGAATGCCGTCTCCGTCCATGAAGAGCCCCATCTGGACAATGGGGCAGGGGCGATGCTCCTTGGAAATACCATATTGGCGCAGGCCTTCTTCCTGCTCGATTTCAAAAAAGAAATTGGTGCAGTCGTAATAAAGGATGTGTGTGTTCCGGTCAGCGACTTTCAGGCTGTTTTTATAGAGCTCAGACTGGATGAGATCGCTTTCCTGGGCAATGACGCCCAGAGCCCGATACACATGCTGGAGTTCAAAGGAAGGCTGCTCCAGGAAATTTTTCACCAGCTGCATAGTGGCAAGCTTGGAAGCAGGGAAAAGGATCCTGGCATAAAGGAGATATGAGAGAATGGAATTCAGATCAAAAGTAAACTTGTGCTTTTTAGCGATTTTTTTCGCAATGGAATCCAGGCCGAGAGCATAATAGATTGTCTGCAGGAAAAGGTAGCCGCCGTTAAATGAAACGGGTGTATTGGATTCCATCCTTTTGGATGGAGACATTTCAAAGTGAACCGTACGGCTGCCTTTTTTCTCATTTTCATTAAGCTCAGCAATATATTTCCTTGCCCAAAGAATAGGGTCTTCTTTACCGCCTAACTTTTTCGCAAGATCGGCATAAGTGCCAAGTTTTTCAACAATTTCAGAAGAATGTTTACCATTCTTATATGTAGAGCGAATAACGTATAAGGAGCGCGCATTTTTTGACTCGGTGATTTTTAAACGCATAAGTTATACCTCCTCTAAATTTGTCTACTCCTTATATTATAACACAGTACTCAAGAGTACTCAAGATAAAAATTTAAAATTTGACAAAAAAATAAGCCTATACCAAGGCTTTGAGGGCATTTTTCTATTTAGCAAGTGTCAAACTTCCGCGACCAGCTGGCTCTTTTCATGTGATTTTCATTTTTTAGGGTGAAAGGCTTAGATTTGGTTTACAATTATAGCAGCAGGTGTTATAATGAGAACATATTAATGTATGTAATTCTAAAGAGTGGGTGCAAACCCACTCTTTACTCTTATGTCTACATTGCTGCCGGCTGGCAGCGCAAAAAAAGGATGGAGGTGTTGGAAATGGCTAAATATGTGGAAGAGGCTGTGGCTAAGATCGTGACGGAGTTGATTGCCGGGAAGGGTCTGGAACTGGTGGCGGTGGAATACGTAAAGGAACGGGACTGGTACCTGCGGGTATTCATCGACAAGGAAGGCGGCATTGAAATCGATGACTGTCAGGAGCTCAGCGAAAAGCTGGAGGAGATTTTGGATGCCAAGAATATCATTGCTGACAGCTACATCCTGGAGGTATCTTCTCCAGGGCTGGACCGGGTGCTGAAGACCGATCAGGATTTTGCCCGGGAGATTGGCAAGATGGTAGAGGTAAGCCTCTATGCGCCTATCGATGGTGAAAAGATACTTATCGGCAAGCTTACAGGCAGGGATGCAGCCGGGCTCACCATCGATGAGGATGAAACGATTCCTATGGACAAGATCGCACAAGTGCGTCTGCATATACAATTTTGATTAGAAACAGGGGGATATGAATTTGGCTACCAAGAGCAAGACAAAAGATAAGGCAATTGATAAAGCAAAGGACTTCATGGATGCTTTCCGTGAGCTGGGAAAGGAAAAGGGCATTGCCCCGGAGGTGCTGTTTGATGCTATTGAGGCAGCACTGATCTCGGCTTATAAAAGAAATTTCAATTCAGCCCAGAATGTACGGGTAGCGCTGGAACGTCAGACCGGCGGCTATCATGTATATGCTATCAAAACCGTGGTGGAAGAGGTTGAGAATGATATCACTGAGGTATCCCTGGCAGAGGCTCGTCAGCTGAAGGCTGACTATGAGGTGGGAGATATCCTGGAGGTCGAGGTGACACCTGCCAACTTCGGCCGCATTGCGGCACAGACGGCGAAGCAGGTTGTTGTACAGCGTATCCGCGAGGCTGAGCGGGGCATCATCTATGATGAATTCGCTAATCGGGAAAGCGATATCATCACAGGTATCGTGCAGCGCATCGAAAATAAGAATGTTTTCATTGATCTGGGCAAGACGGAGGCCGTACTGGCACCATCCGAGCAGATCCAGGGGGAGGAATATGCCCACGGGGATCGCATCAAGGCCTATATCATCGAGGTGAAGAAAACCTCCAAGGGACCGCAGATTCTGGTGTCCCGGACACATCCAGGCCTTTTGAAGCGCCTTTTTGAGCTGGAGGTGCCGGAAATCCATGATGGCATCGTGGAGATAAAATCCGTTGCCCGAGAGCCGGGAATGCGTTCAAAGATTGCCGTATACTCCAAGGACGAAGGGGTGGATCCGGTAGGTTCCTGTGTGGGCCATAAGGGTCTTCGGGTACAGGCCATCGTGGATGAGCTGCGCAATGAGAAAATCGATATTGTGAAGTGGAATGCAGATTCCGCCAAATATATCGCCAACGCGCTGAGCCCGGCCAAGGTGGTTTCCGTGGCAGTCAATGAAGAAGAGAAGATTTCCCGGGTAGTGGTCCCGGATTATCAGCTTTCCCTGGCTATTGGCAAGGAAGGGCAGAATGCCCGCCTGGCTGCCAAGCTGACCGGCTGGAAGATCGATATCAAGAGCGAGACCCAGGCTGCTGATGAGGAACTGGATGAGAATATGAGCGTTGTCGAGGTTACCGGAGACGATGCTTTTACCGCTGAGGGTGAGTGAAAATATGACAGCAGTGAAAAAGGTGCCGGAACGTATGTGCATCGGCTGTCAGGAAACCCATCCCAAAAAGGAAATGATCCGTATTGTACGGAGTCCTGAGGGAGAGTTTTCCGTGGATCCCACGGGGAAGAAGTCCGGGCGGGGAGCCTATCTCTGCCATAATCGGGAGTGCTTCCAGAAAGCGGTCCGTGAGCATCGTTTCGAGAAATCCTTCAAGAGCGCCATCGATGACAGCATCTATGCGGAATTGGAGCAGCAGCTCTTTCCGGTGAAGGATTGATATGAACGAACAAAAGGTCATCAATTTATTGAGTATGGCACAGCGTGCCAACCAAATCGCATCTGGTGAATTCGCTGCGGCCAAGGCACTGCAGGAAGGCAGAGCAAAGCTTTTGCTGGTAGCAGAAGATGCGTCGCCTGAGACGAAGAAAAAATATGCAGGGCTTGCAGCTAAATATAAAGTGCCAATGTACTATGCACTCACGAGGGATGTGCTGGGAACCTGCCTGGGCAAGGATTTCCGGGCAGCGGCAGTGATCCTCGACAACGGCTTTGGCAAGGCCGTGGAGAAATGGATAGGAACGGCAAAAGAGAAATAAACGGGGGTGGATCAATGTCCAAATACAGAATCTATGAATTGGCAAAAGAATTCCATACAGAGAGTAAGGTTATTATAAATATATTGGAAAAGCACGACTGCAAGGTTGCAAACCATATGAGCAGCGTGGGTGATACGGAAAAGGCCATGCTGGCCAAAGCACTGAATGCTTCCGCACCGGCGGTAAAGCCGGCGGTAAAGCCGGCAGCTAAACCGGCGGCAAAACCCGCACCGAAGGCAGAGGCACCGAAAGCGGCAAGGCCTCAGGTGCAGACGGCAGCACCTGCACAGTCCCGTCCGGCAGCACCGGCCAGCCATCACACAGCTGCCAATGGAGCGAATAGTACGAACAATAACCGCCCGCGGAGCAACGACAATAACCGTGGGGAGCGCCGTACGAACGGCAATGCATCGGCGGGCCATTTCAACAACAATCGCCCGGCAGCTGTCCATAATGGCAGCCGTCCAGCAGGCAATGGAAACCGTCCGGCGGGCAGCGGCAGTCGTCCGGCAGGCGGCAATCGCCCGGCGGGCAGCAATAATCGTCCGGCCGGCAACAGCAGCAATCGTGCGGCAGCCAATAATGCCGGCAGTAACCGTCCGGCTGCAGTGCATCGCAGCAATACGGGCAATGGCAGCAATAATGCCGGCAATGGCAATAATCGCGGCAATGCCCAGGGCAACCGGAACAACCGTTTCCGCAATGACAACAATGGCAGCCGCAATAGCGGTTTTGGCGGCAATCGCAATAACCGCAACAATCGGAACAACCGCAACAATCGCGGCCGCAATCAGCAGCCCCAGGCACCGAAGGTAGAGATTGCACGTCCGAAGCATATCAAGGTCGGAGAGAGCATCGCCGTCAAGGACCTGGCCAGCAAGATGAGCTATACGGCTACGGAAATCATCAAGAAGCTTATGCTCATGGGCGTTATGGCTACCATCAACCAGGAAATCGACTTCGATACGGCAACTCTGGTTGCCAGTGAGTTCGGGGTGACTACGGAAGAACTGCCGCCGGAGACAGATCTCACGGAGATCCCGGAAATCGAGGATAACCCGAAATCACTGCAGCTTCGTCCGCCAGTGGTTACGGTCATGGGACATGTTGACCACGGCAAGACTTCGCTGCTGGATGTCATCCGCAAGACTTCGGTCAGTGCCCATGAGGCAGGCGGTATTACCCAGCACATCGGTGCTTATCAGGTCATGAGCCAGGGGAAAAAGATTGTATTCCTGGATACGCCGGGCCATGAGGCCTTTACAGCTATGCGTGCCCGCGGTGCCCAGGTCACGGATATCGCCATTCTGGTGGTAGCCGCTGATGATGGTGTAATGCCGCAGACGGTGGAGGCCATCAATCATGCCAAATCCGCCAAGGTGCCAATCATTGTGGCTATCAACAAGATTGATAAGCCGGGGGCCAATCCGGAGCATGTGAAGCAGGAACTGGCGGAGCATGAGCTCATTCCTGAGGAATGGGGCGGCGATACCATCATGGTTCCCGTTTCTGCCAAGCAGAAAATCGGTATCGGCGATCTGCTGGAAATGATTCTGCTGGTGGCTGAGGTCAAGGAGCTCAAGGCGAACCCGAACCGCGAGGCACGGGGCGTCATCATCGAGGCTCAGCTGGACAAAGGCCGCGGTCCGGTGGCTACGGTACTGGTACAGAACGGTACCCTGCGCATCGGTGATTCCATCGTTGCCGGTACTACCTACGGCAAAGTCCGGGCCATGATCAATGACCGGGGCGAAAATGTGAAGAAGGCCGGTCCTTCGGTACCTGTCGAGGTACTGGGCCTGTCGGATGTGCCGGAGGCTGGCGATGAGCTGGCGGCATTGGATGAGAAGCTGGCCCGCACGATTGCGGAAAAGCGCATCGAGAAGCGCCGTACAGAGCTTATCCATTCCAAGAAGGTATCGCTGGATGATCTCTTCCAGCAGATTCAGGAAGGCAGCATCAAGGATCTCAATATCGTCATCAAGGCAGATGTCCAGGGGTCGGTAGAGGCTCTCACCGGTTCGCTGCTGGCGTTGAATAAAAACGATGAGGTCCGGGTCAGCATCGTCCATTCCGGCGTTGGTGCCGTTAATGAATCTGATGTCATGCTGGCATCCGCATCGAATGCTCTGATCATCGCCTTCAATGTGCGCCCGGATGCCAATGCCCGCAAGGTAGCTGATACGGAGAATATCGATATCCGCACCTACCGGGTCATCTACGACGCACTGAACGACGTGAAGGCAGCTATGTCCGGCATGCTGGCACCGAAGTACAAGGAGGTCATCCAGGGCAAGGTGGAGATCCGCCAGGTCATGAAGTTCTCCAAGGCACTGGTGGCTGGTTCCTATGTGCTGGAAGGCAAGATCGTCAACAATTCGAAGATCCGTATCATCCGCGACAACATTGAGGTATTCGATGGTGAAATCGATTCGCTGCGCCGCTTCAAGGATGATGTGAAGGAAGTCGCTGCCGGCTATGAATGCGGTATTTCCATTGTGGATTATCGTGATTTCCGTGAGGGCGATATCATTGAAGCCTATACCATGGAAGAGGTAGAAACCTCCATTACGGACGTGAACAAGGCAGCCAAGGCCGCCCGGGCAGCAAAGGCCGCTGCGGCAGCTGAAGCTGAGTCCGAATCCGAAGATAAATAAGCGAAGGGGCGTGAAGGAATGAGTCAGCTTCGTATTGAGAAGATACAGGAATTGATGAAGCAGGAGATCAGTCAGATCATCCTGCGGGAATTGAAGGATCCGCGCATTGGCTTTGTGACGGTCACTCAGGTGGAAATCACCGGGGACCTTCGCAATGCCAAGGTGTATGTGAGCCTTATGGGCAATGAGGAGCAGATCAAGGATTGCTGGCGGGGGCTGCAGAGCTCCCTCGGCTACATCCGCCGGGAGATTGGCCAGCGTATCCGTTTGCGGGTTACGCCGGAGCTTTCCTTTCAGCTGGATAAATCCCTGGATTACAGTGCCCATATACAGGAATTACTCTTGAAAATCAAGAAGGAAGAAGAAAGCTAATCATGGAGATATCACTCAGGGAAGCAGCGGAGCGCCTGCAGAAAGCAAAAAAACTGATACTCACCGCGCATATCAATCCCGATGGGGATGCGCTGGGGTCTGCGCTGGGGCTGCAGGGAATCCTGCAGGCTCTGGGCAAGGAAGTATTGGTACTCATCGATGATGAACTGCCAAAGAATTTTTCCTTTCTGCCAGGCTATGATACAGTACAGCAGCCTACCGCGGACAGCTATGCGGCGGATCTGCTGGTGGTGCTGGATGCCAGCCTGGACCGCATCGGTTCGGTGCGGGAAAAATGCCAGGCACCGGTTTTGAATATCGATCATCATATCTCCAACGATGGTTTGGCAGAGTGGCTCTATTTGGATGCCAAGGCTGCCGCAACCGCAGAGCTGGTCTATCGCCTGGGACGGGAGCTGCAGGTCAGCTTTTCCCTGGCGATGGCTGAGCCCCTGTATACCGGTATGGCGACGGACTGCGGTTTTTTCCGCTACGCGAACACTACTGCCTACACCATGCGGGCTGCTGCGGATCTGCTGGAGCTGGGGGTTCGCCCTCATCTTATCTCCGAGGCACTGGAGCAGAAATCCTATGCGTTGGTCAAGGGGCGCCTCAAGGCGCTGGAAACCATGGAGCTTTCGGCAGATGGCCGCATTGGCGGGGTCTTTATCGATCAGGAGACTGCTGCGGGGCTGGAGACTACCGAAGGCCTCATTGATGCAGTACGCATCATTGCGGGGGTGGATGTGGCTGTGCTGGTCAAATGCATTGACGAAAAGCTCTGCCGGGTCAGCATGCGTTCCAAGAAGACGGATGTGAGCAAGATCGCCATGGCCTTCCAGGGCGGCGGCCATATCCGGGCCGCAGGCTGTACCATCCATGAGAATCTCCCCGAGGCCAAGACTGCCATCCTGGCAGCTATTTCTGCAGCGATGGAGGGGCAGGCATGACCGAAGGGTTTCTCAATATACTGAAGCCGCCGGGCATGTCTTCCCATGACGTGATTTCCGTGGCTCGGCGGGTGCTGAGCATCAAGAAGATCGGCCATGCCGGAACCCTGGACCCTGGCGCTGCCGGTGTATTGCCGGTGGCTGTGGGCCGGGCGGCCCGGCTGGTGGAGTATCTGTCCGATGCGGATAAATCCTATCGGGCTGAGCTCACGCTGGGAATCGCCACGGACAGCGGTGACGATACAGGCAATATCATTGCCTCTCAGGAAGACTTTACCCTGCCATCTCCTCAGGAACTGGATGCAGTTCTGCAGCAGTTCACCGGTGAGATTCTGCAGGTGCCGCCGGCTTATTCGGCTATCAAGATCCATGGGCAGCGGGCCTGTGATCTGGCGCGGCAGAATATCGCCGTGGAAATACCGGAGCGGCGGGTGCAGATTTATCGCCTGGAGCTTCTGGCGCAGCGGGGAAACACCCTGCTGCTGGATGTGGACTGTTCCAAAGGCACCTATATCCGGACTCTTTGTGCGGATCTGGGGCGGGCCCTGGGGATTCCGGCTACCATGTCCTTTTTGGTGCGGACACGGGTGGGGGATTTTTCCCTGGCGTCATCCTGTACCTTGGAGGAACTGGCTGCGCAGGGACCGGCAGCGCTGCTGCCAGCGGAGGATTTTCTTTCCCATCTGCCCGCCTACACCATGGCTGATCATCGGGTAAAGGCCTTTCTGAACGGCCTGGGAACCAATGACTGGAATTTTTCCGGGACAGAGGATCAGCTGCTGCGGGTCTATGGGGATGGCCGATTCCTGGGAATTGGGCGTTTTGATGCTGCGGAACAGAGCATAATACCAGAAAAGGTTTTTTACTAAAGAGAACAGGGGACAGGAAGAATGCAGGTTTTTTCCAAGATTATGGATCTGACACAACTTTATCCGAAGATCGTCATGGCGCTGGGGACCTTTGATGGCGTGCATGTGGGCCATCAGAGCATCATCCGTCAGGCCATAGCGCTGGCGGCCTCTATCCATGGCATCAGCGTGGTCTTTACCTTCAGCAATCATCCGTTGTCCGTCATCGCACCGGATAAGGCACCCCTGCAGATTGGTGATACCATTTCCAAAGAGAATATCCTGGCGGAGCTGGGCGTGGATATCCTGGTGAATATACCTTTCACCAGAAAATTTGCCAAGGTTTTGCCCGATCAGTTCCTTACCACGCTGCAGGAGAATTTTGCACCGTCCTATATTGTGGTGGGGCCGAATTTCAGTTTTGGTTATCGCGGCAAAGGGAATCCCCGCATGCTGCTGCGAGAGGGTCCTTCCTATGGCTTCAAGGCTGAGATCGCTTCAGCGGTGCAGTGGAACGGCCATACGGTGAGCAGTACCCGGATCCGGGAGCTGCTCATGAAGGGGGATCTGGATTTGGCCAACGAATTTTTGGGACGGCCCTTTTCCTTTGGCGGCCGGGTGGTCCATGGCGATCGCCGGGGACGGCTGCTGGGATTTCCCACAGCCAATCTCGCTATTGCGGATGACCGGGCTATGCTGCCCAACGGGGTATATGCGGTGTGGGCCACCTTGCAGGGCAAGCGCTATGAGGGGATTGCCAATATCGGCACGAATCCCACCTTTGAGGGCTGTAATCGCCGTTTAGAGGTTCATATCCTGGATTTTTCCGGCGATATTTACGATGCGGCACTGCAGGTGCAGTTTTTGAAAAAGATCCGGGACGAGCAGAAGTTCCCCTCTGCGGAGCATCTGGTGCATCAGCTCCATGAGGATAAGGCAGCGGCTCGTACATTATTCCATGTATATCAATAGGGGATACTTCATGATTTGATGTATACTGGTGATGGAGTTTACATTATTTTGTTTACTTTGCCAGGTGTCTGTGATATACTATTCAAGGTGTTTTACATTCCATGGCCCAGACAGCGACTATCTCCGACGCTATCCTGGCCAGGGGAAATTATGATTTATTAGGAGGAAATAACATGTTAACTCAGGAAGCAAAACAGCAGATCATCACGGATAACGCCGTTCACGAAGGTGACACGGGTTCGCCGGAAGTACAGGTTGCACTCCTTACAGCTCGCATCGCTTATTTGACGGAGCACCTCAAGGAGCACAAGAAGGATCATCATTCCCGCCGCGGCCTTTTGAAGATGGTTGGTCATCGTAGAAGACTGCTGAGCTATCTGTACAACAGCGACATTGAGCGCTATCGTGCACTGATTGCAAAATTGAATCTGCGTAAGTAATAAAAAGCGGGATTTTCCCGCTTTTTTTATGTGCGGGCAACGGGAAAAAAGGATTACCTGCCGCAGATGTCGAATACATAAGAGTATTTTTGAAGAGAAATTGATAGTAGGAGGAAGAAACTGCATGCAGAGTTTTGAGATGCAATTAGGAGGCCGTCCCTTTGTTATTGAGAACGGCAAAATGGCAAAACAGGCTAATGGCGCTGTTTTAGTACGCTATGGGGATACGGTGGTGCTGGTTACGGCAACCGCATCGGATGCGCCGCGGGAGGGCGTAGACTTTTTCCCGCTGACGGTAGACTACGAGGAAAAGATGTACTCCGTAGGAAAGATTCCGGGAGGCTTCATCAAACGTGAGGGCCGTCCCAGTGAATCGGCTATCCTTTGCAGCCGCCTCATTGACCGCCCAATCCGTCCGCTGTTCGCGGAGGGCTTCCGGAATGATGTGCAGATCGTCGCTACTGTTCTGTCTGTGGAGCAGGACAATCCGCCGGAAATCGCCGCTATGATCGGTGCTTCCTGTGCCCTCTGCGTGTCAGATATCCCGTTCAATGGCCCGATTGCCGGTGTTCGTGTGGGCCGGGTAGACGGTGAGTTCGTAATCAATCCGACGGTGGAACAGCGGGAGAAGTCTGACCTGAACCTGACCATTGCCGGTTCCCATGATGCAGTCATGATGGTTGAGGCTGGTGCCAACGAGCTGCCTGAGGAGATTATCCTGGAGGCAATCCTGTTCGGTCACAAGGCTATCCGCGAAATCGTGGAATTCGAGCAGAAGATCGTTGAAGCCTGCGGCAAGCCGAAGCGTGAGGTTACGCTGTTCCAGGTATCGGAAGAGCTGGAACAGAAGATCCGTGAATTCGCAGCGGATAAGCTGGATCAGGCTGTGCGCAATCCGGATAAGCTGCAGCGGGATGAAAACATCTCCGCGGTCAAGGCCGATACCATGGAGCATTTCATCGAGGAGTATCCGGATGCAACGAAGGAGATTCCTTACGTGCTGCATAAGGTGGAGAAGGAAATTGTCCGCCGCATGATCACCCATGAAAAGATCCGTCCGGATGGCCGTGAGGTTGAGGAAGTGCGTCCGGTAAGCTGCGAAGTCGGACTGCTGCCCCGTACCCATGGTTCCGGGCTCTTTACCCGTGGACAGACGCAGATCCTGACGGTGACTACCCTGGGCACCCTGGGAGATGAGCAGGTCATTGATGGCCTGGGTTCGGATCAGTCCAAGCATTATATCCATCAGTATAACTTCCCTGGCTACAGCGTGGGCGAGGCTCGTCCGGTCAGAGGCCCGGGACGCCGGGAAATCGGTCATGGCGCACTGGCAGAGAGAGCATTGATTCCAGTGATTCCTTCCACGGAGGATTTCCCTTATACAATCCGTCTCGTTTCCGAGGTACTGGAGTCCAATGGTTCCAGCTCCATGGGCAGTGTATGCGGCAGCACCCTTTCCCTGATGAACGCAGGCGTTCCCATCAAGCGTCCGGTTTCCGGCGTAGCCATGGGCCTCGTAAAGGATGGTGAGAACTATACGATCCTTACGGATATCCAGGGAATGGAGGATGCACTGGGGGATATGGACTTCAAGGTCGCTGGTACCACCCAGGGCGTTACGGCAATCCAGATGGATATCAAGATTGCGGGCATTACCCGGGAAATCCTGTCTTCAGCGCTTTCCCAGGCTAAGCGCGGCCGTGCCTTCATCCTTGGCAAGATGCTTGAGGTCATCGATAAGCCCAGTGAGGAGCTTTCTCCTTATGCGCCCCGCATGACCACTATGCATATCAAGGTGGACAAGATCCGCGACGTCATCGGACCAGGCGGCAAGACCATCAAGAAAATCATTGAGGAGACGGGCGTGCAGATCGATATCCAGGAGGATGGAACGATTTTCATCGCCTCTATGGATGTGGACAGCTCCAAGAAGGCAGTATCCATCATTGAGGACATCGTGCGTGAGGTCGAGGTGGGCCAGGTATACAAAGGCCGGGTTACGCGCCTCATGAATTTCGGTGCCTTCGTTGAAGTGCTTCCTGGCAAGGAAGGTCTCTGCCATATTTCCCAGCTGGCTAAGCAGCGGGTGGAAAAGGTAGAGGATGTGGTAAAGGTCGGCGACGAGCTGGAGGTCAAGGTTGTAGAAATCGATAAGCAGGGCCGGGTCAATCTTTCCCATAAGGTTCTGCTCTAAAACTGCATGGGATGACAAAATAATCAAAGCTCCCCATGAGTAGTCATGGGGAGCTTTTTTGGAGGTATTTTACTTTGACGGAGAAATTATCGTTTCGGTCTTATCTCTTTGTTGGCTCTATGCTTTTTGGCATGTTTTTTGGGGCCGGCAATCTGATTTTCCCCGTTCATATGGGTCAGGAGGCTGGTAGTCAGCTTTTGCCGGCAACCATCGGTTTTTTGATCACTGGTATAGGGCTGCCTTTTCTGGGTATTGTGTCCATTGGCATATCAGGAAGCAGCGGCCTGCAGGATTTGGCCAGCCGGGTGCATCCCGCCTATGCGAAGTTCATGACAATACTGCTCTATCTCACCATTGGGCCGGCGTTTGCTCTGCCCCGTACGGCAACCGTTTCCTATCAGATCGGTCTTGCCCCGTACATTTCGGAAGAGGGGCAGACCGTTGCCCTGGCTCTGTTTACGCTGCTGTTCTTTGTAATCGCACTGGGCTTTTCCCTGCGCCCGAACAAAATCCTGGTATGGATCGGCAAGCTGCTGAATCCTTTGTTCCTGGTATTTCTGGCGATGCTCATCGCTACCGCTTTCCTGCATCCCCTGGGGGATATCACCGCAGCTGCGGTGCAGGGAGATTATGTGGACCATGCTTTTTTCAAGGGATTCACTGAGGGGTATAATACCATGGACGTACTGGCATCCCTGGCCTTCGGCATCATCGTGGTACGGACGCTGAAGGACCTGGGGATACGGACACCGGGAAAGATCGCCCTGGGGACGGTAAAGGCCGGCTTTGTGAGCGTGCTGCTCATGGGCGTCATCTACAGCTGCCTGGTTTACATTGGAACGGCCAGTGTAGGGCAGTTTGCTCTTTCAGCGAATGGTGGTATCGCGCTGGCGCAGATTGCTTCCTTCTATTTCGGTTCCTTCGGTGCGGTGCTGCTGGCAATCATTGTCACGCTGGCCTGCCTGAAGACAGCCGTGGGACTTATTACAGCCTGTTCGGAGACCTTTGAGGATATGTTTCCGGATCTCGTGGGCTATCGGGTCTATGCGGTTCTGTTCACGGTAGTATCCTTCCTCATCGGCAATGTGGGGCTGACTCAGATCATTACCCTGGCGGTGCCGCTGCTCATGTTCCTCTATCCACTGGCCATTACGCTGGTGCTGCTGGCCTTGTTTTCCTCGCTGTTTGGCGGGCGCCGGGCGGTATATCTGGGAACGACGCTGTTTACCCTGGTGGCCGCGGTGGGCGATGCGCTGAACGCATTGCCGGCAGGCGGCAAGGAACTCTCTGCTGTGCAGAGCCTGCTGGGGATCTATCAGCAGCTTCCCTTTTTCTCCATCGGCATGGGTTGGATCACACCGGCTCTGCTGGGCTGTGTGCTGGGCATTCTTTATGCGGCCGCGCATCGGCGGCTGATCTAAGCTGAAAATCTAAAGGTTCTCTCTGCTGGCTGGCAGGGAGAACCTTTCATTCTCTTTACGTATTGCGGATCCTGGCAGTGAGGTCTGTCAGCCTTCCGCCGGCCTCATAGGTATACAGCGCCGATGAATCCTTGTCTCCTGTCTCGATGACGGCAAAGGTTCTCGTCGCTGCGGGGTAATCCGAGTTGTGGTCGACCCAGGTGCCGGAATTGATGTAGACCTTGCCGCCGTATTGCTGATAATCCGGAATATGGGTATGGCCGAACACGACGACCTCATAGTTTGCATCCTGGCGGCTGAAATACTGGCTTTGTGCGCAGACCGCGTAATATTGACGGGCGCCGGCGCTTTTACCTGCTTCCAGAAAAGGAATTCTGGTCCAGAGGCCGTTCATCTCCTGGCGTTCATCCCACGAACGCTGGAAATGGCGGAACAGCACAGGGGCTGAAATCGTGCCGTCTGCCTGCTCGACTGGATACAGATCCTGCAGGGAATAACGGCCGCTGAGACCGCAGCTGTCCAGATGGAATACCTTGTCGCTGAAATCGCTTTTTTCCGTGATGCGCAGGAAAAGCTTCTCCAGTGTCTTGGCATAGACATAGGCGCCCATTTGATCGGCATCGGATGGCTGGGGGGCCTTCGTGATGGACGGGTAGTGCTTGACGATATGGGGCCGTCCCTCTACGACCCAGCTGGTTCCCATGCGCGCGTAGAAATAGCCTGGCGGGTACATCGTTTCGTCGCTTTGGCTGAGGGTACGGTTTGAAACACGATCCGGGGCTGAGTACGGGTCATAGCGGTGGCAGTGCTCGATGACGATTTCCTCACGGTCGCCGGTGATATAGCGGCCGAGTCCTTTGGCATCATGGATCTCGACGACACCGGGCAGCAGCGTGGACAGCAGGCCGGGGGTGAGTGTCATATCATGGTTGCCGATGACGTAGACGAGCTTGATGCCGGCGGCCATCACTGCCCTTAGTGCTGCCATGACCGCCTCGTTGTTGCGGGCGACCGCGCGATAAAAGGCCGGGAAATCATGGACCGGCGTGTAGTCGAGCGGCAGGAACCATTCATCGAGGAAGTCGCCGGCGATGACCAGCTCCCGGACATCTTCTGTCTGCTGCAGCTGCTGCAGGAAAGCCACAAAAAGATCTCGGTTTCGGACTGTTTCCGCAAAGCGGTCATCGATGCCGAAATGCAGATCACTTACAACGACGATCTTGCTGCGGGTACTACTGGCGGGCCATAAGGGCTCTGCGGCCTCACTGGCGGCTGCGGTCCGCAGCTCGAACAGGGTTTCCCAGGATGCGGTTGTCAGGGCGATGCCGCCCATAGCGGCACCTTTCAAAAATGCGCGGCGGGATAGGTTCTTCAGGTCCATTCTTTTGCTGCCTCCTTTGTATTGTGGATCGTCCACTGCAATATAGGGGGTATGGAAAATGCCTGCCATTCATGGAAAACACTCCATTTTCATTATATATGAAAGGCTTGCAGTTGTGCAGGGGGAGCAGAAAATAAAGTTTCTCTGTACCGGCGGGGATGCCGTTTCGGGCAGCGCGGCGCCAGAACAGCGACATGAGCAGCGCCGGTCTGAAGGCGGCACCGAAGCCAGCCCAGGCATTTCGTTTACGCTGTACTGGAGAACCGCCGTGTACCGAACGGTACGCACAGTGGTGTGAGAGGGCAGTATTTTTGTTCAAGGAATCCCTCCTGCTCGCCGGATAGACTGTCTGTATTGGTAATATTTGGTTTCAGCTGCTTGAAAATCCCCTGCAGCTAGTGTAAGATGAAGAAAAAGTATGGATGGAGGCAGTTTCTGATGGAGCTTCGCGTATTGAAATATTTTCTGCTGACTGCCCGGGAGGAAAATATCACCCGGGCGGCCCAGGCGCTGCATGTCACTCAGCCGACACTGTCCCGGCAGCTCATGCAGCTGGAGGAGGAACTGGGGGTTAAACTCTTTGAACGCAGCAGTCATCGGATCTTCCTTACCGAGGATGGCATGCTGCTTAAACGGCGGGCCCAGGAGATCACTTCCCTGGTGGATAAGACCGTTGGGGAAATTGCCCATCGGGAGGAAGCCATCACCGGAGAAGTATCCATCGGCTGCGGAGAAATCATCAGCATGACCTGTCTGGCCCGGATGCAGGCGGAGTTCCGTGACCGGCATCCGGGGGTGCATTACGATATATACAGCGGCAATGCGGACAGCATCAAGGAGCGCATTGAAAATGGTCTGCTGGATCTGGGGCTTTTGCTGGAACCCGTAGATATCGCGAAATATGAGTTTGTGCGCATGCCCAAACGGGAGTCCTGGGGCGCGCTGGTGCGCAGGGATTCCCCTTTGGCGGGGAAGGCGGCCCTGCGGCCGGCAGATCTGGTGGGGGTGCCGCTGATGATGACCCGGCGGACCGTGGTGCAGAATGAAGTGATGAACTGGCTGGGCGGCTATGGGGAGAAGATGGAGATCGTTTCCACGTATAATCTGATGTACAATACCGCTATGATGGTGAAAAACGGGATGGGAGCTGCCATCTGCCTGAAATCGGAGAGCCGCTATGAGGATTTGTGCTTCATTCCTCTGGATCCGGCGCTGGAACTGAGCTCGGTGCTGGCCTGGAAAAAGAATCAGGTATTTTCGCCGGCAACTATGGCCTTCATCCGCTATGTGAAGAAAACCATCCGGGGGCTTTCGGATGGGGAATTATGATATGAGCATATTTTTATAGAAATTTGGATTGAAAAAGACAGGCCGCGGCCTGTCTTTTTTCAATCATTTTTTGCCGAGGACGATAGGTGTAGAACGGTAGCCGACACCCATACGATCGATGCCCATGTCGATGAGCTGCAGGAAGTGTTCTCTGGTGCGGATGCAGCCGCTGCCCTTGACCTTGATTTTGTCGCCGCAGGTATCCAGCATGCATTGGATGATTTCCGGCGCCGCACCATGGCATTCATGGCCGGTCAGGAAGCCGGTGCTGGTCTTTACGAAGTCGGCCTTGGCCTCTATGGCTGCAAGGCAGGCTTTTTTTATCTCCTCCAGGGTGAGGGTGTCTGTTTCAAAGATGACCTTTACAGCAGTGCCGTATTTGTGGCATATATCGGTGACTGCCCGGATGTCCCGGGTGACATCCTCCCAGCGGCCGCTGCGTATCCAGCCGTAGTTCGCCACGATATCCAGTTCCTGTATATCCCAATGGCTGCAGTAGGATTCGGCCTGCAGTACCTTGGAGGCGGTGGTGCTGGTTCCAAAGGGAAAATCGCAGACCACGCAGATTCCCGTGGAGGTTCCCCGGGTGAGTTCAGCGGCAATGGGGAGGGAGGAGGGATTGACGCAGACCGTGGCGCAGCCATACTGTACGCCCTCCAGGATATAACGGCGGATCTCTGCTTCTGTGAATTCCGGTTTCAGCACCGATTGATCGATATAGGCGGCCAGTTCTTCAGCAGTCATTTCAGCGGCTTTTTTTACAGGATGTTTCATGATATATCGCTCCCTTGTTTTCATTTAGCAGTGCAGGACTGCTTTCTGTCTTTATAGTAATCGGTTTGGGGGAAAAGGACAATCTAAAATGTTAATAAAATGATATAATACGGCGGATAAATAACTTATTTGCAACATTTACAATGAATAATATGATATAATAACAAAAAATGAACAAGGAAGGGATCGAATGGGAGCAGTACAACGGCGGAGGGAAATCATTGCTTATCTGGAAAAGAATCATACGGCCTATACGGCTGCATTATGCGAAGACCTGCAGGTATCTGCCATGACCATACGGCGGGACTTTGATTATCTGGCCAGGCAGGGGCTGGTCACACTGCTGCGGGGCGGGGCAGCCTTGAACCGTGGAGCGGCAGTACTGCACAGCCTGCATCTGCGGCAGACGCGTCAGCCGGAGGAAAAAAGGCGCATCGCCGGCTATTGTGCGGAAATGGTACAGGAGGGAGAGTCGGTCTTCATTGATTGCGGTTCCACTGCGGAATGCATCGCGGCGGCTTTAGAGCGGAAACAAAATATTACGGTCCTCACTACCTCACTGGATGCGGCCCAGATACTGAGCGGGGTCAGGGATATCCGTTTCATCATGGTTCCCGGAGTATTTGTTCCGGCACTGCGAGGCTTTACCGGGCAGCTGACGGTGGATTTCATGGAACGGTTCCGAATTGACCGGATGTTTTTGGGGGCTAATGGGGTGGACACAGCATACGGGCTGACATCGCCGGATTATATGGATGCAGAAACGAAGCGGGCCATGCTTTCGCAGGCCCGGCAGGTCATCGTTGCGGCGGATCATACGAAGATTGGAAGTACTTATTTTGAGATCATTGCCGCTCCATCCAGGCTGGATCTTTTAGTGACGGATAGCGGACTGGAGCAGCAGCAGGCAGATGGGTTCAGGGAAAAAGGGCTGCCGGTGGTGTTGGTCTGATGGATGATGAATGGATAAAACAGGAAATGTATGTCATACTGTCGAAGTATCTAAAAGTATTTTGACACAGGCTGATACAAATAAAAGGTATTGCAAATTCAAAGAGTCAGGAGAGATATATTTATGGATTTTTTTCAATATATAAAGGGCCGGTTGATCGTATCCTGTCAGGCGCTGCCGGAGGAACCGCTGCACAGTCCATTCATTATGGGGCGCATGGCGCGGGCGGCGAAAGAGGGCGGGGCCTCCGCTATCCGGGCCCAGGGCGTGGAGGACATCCGGGAAATCCGTCAGGTGACCGGACTGCCGGTCATCGGACTCATTAAGCGGAACTACGAGGATTCCGACATTTATATCACGGCAACCCTGCGGGAGGTGGAGGAACTGCTGACCACAGGCTGTGAGATGATTGCCATTGATATGACGGCCCGTCGCCGTCCCGGTGATGAAGCGGTTCAGAAGCTCGTGCAGCGGGTCCACGAAGCATCTCTGCTGGTGCTGGCCGACATCTCCACCTATGAAGAGGGAATGGAAGCAGCCCGCCTGGGAGCAGATGCCATCTCCACCACGATGTCCGGCTATACGCCCTATTCCCCCCAGCTGCCCGGGCCTGACCTGGAACTGGTCCGGCGGCTGGTACAGTCTGCGCCGGTACCGGTATTTGCGGAGGGGCGCATCAATACGCCGGGGGACCTTTCCATGGCTATGGCGGCAGGCGCCTACGCGGCCATTGTGGGTTCGGCGATTACCAGGCCGCAGCTCATTACCAAAAAGTTTTTCCAGGCACTGGGGGCGGCAGAAAAATGACGGGCGCGGGTATCTTGATCCTTGCAGGCTTTTTCCTTTTTGCGGGGCTGATGATTGCCCGGCTGCTGCCGACACTGCTGGCTTTGCCGCTGATGGCTGCCTGGGTGGCGGTGGTTTCCCAGCTGCCTTTTCCCGTGTATCTGAACCAGATTCTGCTGCAGGGGGCAATGAAGTTGTCTGGTGCCATGGCTGTGGTTATTTTTGGCGCCATGTTTGCCCGGGTCATCATGAAAACAGGGATTTCAGATACTATCATCAAAAAGGCTGCGGAGCTGGCGGGTGATCAGCCGGTTCCCATTGCCCTGGTCCTTACAGCCGCAACGGCTTTTGTGTTTTTGGGCATGAGCGGTTTGGGAGCGGTGATCATGGTGGGCTCCATCACGCTGCCCATCATGACTTCCGCAGGCATTGCCCCGCTGAAGGCCTGCTGCCTGCTGCTTCTTGGCCTGCAGACAGGCCTGCTGGCTAATGCGGCGAATTACGGTACTTATATTGGAATTTTCGGCGGCGAGGTCACAGCCAGCTATTATTTCCCCGCAGCGGCTATTTCTGCGCTGGTCACCCTGCTGTTCATCCTGGTGAATGTAAAGGCGGAAAAGGGGCAGCCGCAATGCTCGCTGCCGGGGTTGCTGGGTGGTTTTTTCCGGGGATTGGCGGCTTTGTTTGCCGGTCTTTTTCAGAGCCTGGGGAAAAAACAAAATGTTTCTGCTCCCTCATCGGCTTTGCTGCATAAAAAGCCGCGGGTACCGGCTGCGGCGCTTCTGGCGCCGATGATACCGCTGGCGGTGGTGTATCTTTTCAAGGCTCTGCTGGGGTTTGGCAAGGCGGAGAATGGCATGGTGGATCCGGTGGCTGCATCGGTTTTCGGCTTTATTCTGGCTTCCTGCTATGCCATCCTTTTGACTCGGCCCCGGCAGCTGGTGAATGTACTGGCGGGCTCTATCGTGGATGGCATCAAGGACGTGGCCGGGGTACTGTTTCTGTTTATGGGCATTGGCATGCTGGTGGCGGTGGTCATGGATCCTGCGGTTTCCCAGGTGCTGAATCCGCTGCTGGCGTCCATCCTTCCCTCCAGCCCCTTGGGCTTTATGCTTTTTTTCGCGCTGCTGGCGCCTACGGCGCTTTATCGGGGACCCTTGAATATGTTCGGCATGGGAGCCGGCATTGCAACGCTGGTGGTATCGCTGCAGATACTGCCGCCGGCGGTGGCTGCAGGAGCTTTTCTGGGAGTGCAGTATGTGCAGGGGGCATCGGATCCAACCAATTCCCATAATACCTGGATCGGCGGCTTTACCGGTGTGGATACTGCCGCTATTTTGAAGAAAACGCTGCCCTATACTTGGGGGATGTGCCTGCTCATGCTGTGCTATGTGACTTTTGTGAGATGGTGAGGCGGTCTGTATGCGGAAGGTGAGAATAGGGATTGATGTGGGCGGTACCTTCACCGATGCAGTGGCCATCGATGATGGGACCTACGAGATACTGGCGCAGGAAAAGATTCCGACGACCCATGATGCCAGCGAAGGTGTTGCGGAAGGGATCATTCAGATCCTGCAGGATATTTTGCGGAAAAACCACATTGCGCCGGAGGAGGTCTCTTTTATCGCCCATGGGACGACCCAGGCCACCAATGCGCTGCTGGAGGGGGATGTGGCAAAAACAGGCATCCTGGCTATGGGCAGCGGGCTGGAGTCCGGCCGGGTCCGGGCGGACAGCAATGTGGGAGATATACCCCTGGCCCAGGGGAAGGCATTACATACGGTACAGGCCTATGTGGAGACCGAGGACGCTGCGGCTGCCGCGGCCGTTATAGAGGAACGGCTGGCCGGGCTGAAGGACAAGGGGGCCATGGTGGTAGTGGCAACGGAGTCCTTTGGGGTGGATGATCCTGCCAATGAGGATTTTGTGGTACAGTTGGCCCGTAAAAGCAGACTTTATGCAACTGCCGGCCATGAGGTATCCCAGCTCTATGGCCTGCGGGTGCGGACGCGGACCGCAGTGATCAATGGCAGCCTTATTCCCAAAATGATGGAGACGGCCAATATGACGGAGAATTGCGTCAAGCGCTCCGGCATTGCGGCCAGGCTCATGATCATGCGCTGCGATGGCGGTGTCATGACGGTGGATGAGGTACGCCACCGGCCAATCCTTACCATGCTCTCCGGTTTGGCAGCGGGGGTAGCCGGGGCCTTGATGTATGAGAAGCTATCCGATGGCATCTTTTTGGAGGCCGGCGGAACCTCAACGGATATTTCAGCAGTACGCAATGGCCGGGTGATGGTACGCTACGCCCAGGTGGGCGGTCATAAAACCTATTTGAATTCCCTGGATGTGCGTACCCTGGGGGTAGCCGGCGGCAGCATGCTGCGCCTCGATGGTGACAGGCTCGCGGATGTGGGGCCGCGCAGCGCTCATATTGCCGGTCTGGCCTATGAGGTGTTTTCAGCTCCTTTGCAAAATCCTCATTTGGTGCGGATTGCCCCTTGTGCAGAGGATGAGGCCGTCTTTGCTGCAGCAGAGGATGAGAAGGGCCATCGGGTGGCTCTGACACTGGCCGGAGCAGCCAACCTGCTGGGAACAGTTCCCCCGGGTGACTATGCGGCCGGCAGCAGGGAAGCGGCGAGGGCCGCCTGGCAGGCCTTGGGGAATGTGCTGGGGCTTTCCGCGGAACAGGCGGCCCAACAGGCGATGGAACTGGCTGTCGGGAAAATACGCGAGGTAGTGGAGGGAATCATGCGGGACTATGAGCTGCCGGCAGCCGTGGTGTGCCTGGCCGGCGGCGGAGGCAGTGCGGGTGTCATTGTTCCCTACCTTGGTCAGGCCATGGGCTGCCAATGGAGGATTGTGCGCAACGCCCCTATCATTTCCACCATAGGAGCCGCTCTGGCCATGGTGCGGGAGGTGGTGGAGCGGACGGTGGTCCAGCCCACCCAGGAGGATATCCGCGCCATCCGTCGGGAGGCTGTTGCCCAGGTCATGCGTTCCGGAGCCAGCGAGGAGACCGTAGAGGTGTCCATTGAAATCGATAAGCAGTCCAATATCCTGCGGGCGGTTGCGCTGGGCGCAGCGGAGCTGCGTACCAGGAGCCTGACGGATCGGGAGCCGTCCTCCCGGGAGCTGCAGGCAGCGGCGGCCGCTTCCCTGCAGCTGCCGCCGCAGCAGGTTCGGGAGATAGCGGCTGTGGGGAAATGGCATTTCTATGAGGGCCTGGAGCAGAAGAAGCGATTATTCTTTTTTGCTAAGACAGTCCACCGGCTTCGGGTACTGGACCGGGAAGGGGTGGTGCGGCTGCAGCGGGAGCCACTGGGGCTGCTGGTGACTACCCGCGGCAAGCTCTTTGCTGAGCTGGGTGAATTCATCGATTTCCATACGGAATATGGCACGGTGGGAGAACAGCTTCCTGCGCTTTACGGCTATTTCGGTGAACGCCAGCTGGATCTTTCCGGCCTGACCAGCCGGGAACAGGTGGATTCTGTACTGGAAATGGAGCTGGATGGTGTGCCGGATGAAGAGGCAATCATCATAGCGGCAGTGAAATGATATGGTTTTAGTGGGTTGTTCTATGTGGGATTGAGCACAGGAATTGTTCATGCGTTAAAACGGGCAATTCTTTTTTCGCAGTGTACAGGGTGGAGGATGTAAATGAAAGAACGAAGCAGTCAGATCCTGGCCCGGCTGGCAGAGGCCAAGGGGCTTACAATAACAGGACTGGCAGGGGAATATGGCGTATCCGAGAGAACTATCCGCAATGATATCGGAGAAATCAATGATGAATTGCGGGCAGCTGGGCATGAAGATGTTTCCTTTGCCCGTGGCGGGCATATCATTTGTCCGGATGATATCGGTGCGGCATCTGTTGAACTTTTAAATGGTAATTTTTATTCCTATAAACTGTCAAAAAAGGAAAGGGTAGGTATTGCTGTAGAAATGCTGGTTACAGCAAAGGCTTATGTTACTTTAGCACAGATCAGTGACGCTTTGTTTGTCAGCCGTTCGACGATTATTGGAGATTTAGAGGATATCAAGGCAGCAATCCAAGAGGCTGGTTTGCGGATAAGTTCGCATCCCAATAAGGGGCTTCTGGTTGAGGGGGAGGAGAGCTGTCGCCGCGTGCTGCTCACCCATATGCTGTATCGGGCGGAGAACACTTCATTGCAGCAGTCGATGCTGAAAAGTACGGGCTGTTTATCCGAAAATATGCTGATTGTACAGAAACTACTCCGGGAAAAGGAAAAGCAGTACAAGTGCAGTCTTACCGATGGTTCCTTTCGGCGGATCGTACTTTATCTTGGTATATCCATCCATCGCATGAAGCAGGGCTATCCTTTGGAACTCTATACGGCTTTGGAAAATGATAAGACAGCTATGGCGCAGGATATATATGATTTGATAGAGCAGTACTATCAGGTGACAGCGCCTCCTGCGGAGGTCGCTTTTCTCAGTGTCCGATTATGCAATGCGCATTATTTGAAGAGTCAGGAAAGCGATGAGGCAGCAATCAAGATACAGCTGCTGACGCGTCAATTCATTGCCGCTATATCTGCGAGCATGCCAGTAAATATAGCAGGTGATTACGATTTTTTTGAAAATCTGTCCAATCATCTCATTTCAACCTTGAGGACAGAAGCTGTATTTGACATGCCGGATAGTTCTATCCATAAGCTTGTGGAAAATCATCAGGATATTTATGAGGCTGTCTGCGGGCATAAGGATATGCTGGAGGATTATGCTGGCCGGGCTTTATCAAAAAATGAAATTGATTATATTATGGTGCATATTTGTGCAGCGATTGAACGGGCTAAAACGAAGTCAGTCCCCTTTCATGTAATTGTAGCCTGCAATGCCGGGATTGGAACCTCGCGGCTGTTGCTGGATAAATTAAAGCGGCATTTTAATTTCCAGATCGTAGATATCATGGCTACTCATAATACACGGGATGTCAGTAAAGACGAATGTGATTTTATAGTTACGACGGTTCCATTGACGGATTGCAGCGTAGATTATATCGTAGTGTCTCCACTGCTTAATGATGAGGATTGTCTTCGTATTGCCAATAAGGTGGAGGCCATGCGCAATTCAGTGATGGGAATGCGCATTCGTAAATCCACAGCAGAAGTCAGTGCCAGCGGGATTATAGAAGAGCTGGAACCAGTGCTGCGTCAGGAATTTCCAGATGCATCAGATGAAGCCTTACGCCATGTACGTAAGACCATACGTATGTATTTTTCCCGGGCAAAGGATGAAAAAGTCTTGGAATATATGCTGCATTATCTGTTACCGGCATCCCATATCCGGATGGATGTGGAGTGCAGTGACTGGCGGGAGGCTGTGCGGGAATCTGCTCAATGTCTGCTGACGATGGGGTATATTACACCTGGCTATGTAGAGGCAATCCTTGAAAATATTGAACACAACGGGCCATATATCGTTCTTTCCCGTGGCTTTGCTCTTCCGCATGAAAGTCCGCAGCATGGATGCATTAAAATGGGAATGAGCCTTATTCGGTTAAAGGATCCGGTGCCCTTCGGCAACGCGGAACTTGATCCGGTGGAGTTTGTCTGCTGCCTGAGTGCTGTGGACCAGCGATCACACCTGGAAGCAATGTTTTCTCTTATCAATATGCTTCAGGATGAGACCTTTAAGCAGTTGCTGCGGGAGGCAGAGACAGCCGAAGAGGCTGCTCGGATCATTGAACAATACGATCGTAAATAATATGGCGATTACCTGACGATACAAAATGTTTCCTGTTTTCAGGAAGTGTTTTGTATCGTTTTATTTTTTTCCGGATTGTGTGAAAAGTGTTTCACTGTTTTTGTTATTGCAGTCATGCTATGATGTAAACATCAAAAATCAGTGGCCGCTGACAATGAAACTAGGAGGGATTTGATCATGATATGGGAAAGCTTAACCACTTCCCTCATTTGCCAGGATATGGAATCGACTTCTTATGAAGAGGTCATGGAGGTATTAGGCGGAGAATTAACCAGCCAGGGATATGCAAAGGAGACTTATGTAAATGCTCTTATTGGCAGAGAAAAAAGCTTTCCCACTGGAATTGATATGAATGGAGTAGGTGTGGCCATTCCACATACGGACCCGGATCATATCAATAAAGCCGGTATCGCCATCGGGGTATTGAGGGAGCCTGTATCTTTTTTGCAGATGGGGACTACTGATGTAGAGGTTAAAGTCCAGGTAGTATTTGTACTGGCAATTACCGATCCCAATGCGCACATTGGCACTTTGCAGCGCATTATACAGATTATACAGGATACAGGCGTTTTGAAACGGATTATAGCTGCGGCTGATGCAGCTGAGATCATCCGCATCATTCAGGAAAAAGAAAAATTCATTGAAGTTAAGGCTAAGAAATAGGAGGTTTATGAAATGAGCAGAGTAAGTATTTTATCGGTATGCGGTTCAGGTACTGTTACATCCACGATGGTGGCTGAAAAACTGAAAGAGAGATTATTGGATGATGGGTATAATGTAAACGCTACGGAGGCCCGCCCGACAGAGGCGCTCAATATGGCACAGTCAGGCAGTTTCGATGTACTTGTTCATACAAGTCCGCTGCCTTCCGGTGATTATGGAATTCCTGTTATCAATGCTTTTGCCTGTATGACAGGCATTGGAGAAGATAAATTCTTCGCCGATGTGACAGCGGCTTTGAAAGCTGCTGGAAAATAAGCCGTAGAGATAATATTAAATTGAGAATATGGGGGGTATACAAGTGATAGACGGGTTGTTGTATACAATGAAAGCGATTATCGATAATTTCAGTTCGGCCATTATCGTTCCAATAATCATTTTCATCATAGCATTGATTTTTAGGGTACCAGTCAAAAAAGCCTTTTTGTCCATGATGAATGCCGCAGTGGCACTCATGGGATTTACCTTGCTCATTGGAGCATTTACACCAATCATTGCACCGATGATTCAATCGATGTCGGGGACTATGGCCGGCTATACAGGTGTAGCATTGAATACCTTTGATGTAGGCTGGCAGGCAACCTCGGTTGTTGCTTTTGCTACCAGTGCAGGCATGATTTATCTAGGGCTGGGGATTTTGCTTCAGACTATTTTGTTTATAGTAAAGTGGACGAATATATTCCAGCCTTCAGATTTGTGGAACAACTATTCTTATATCGTTTGGGGCGCGATGGTAATTTACGCTACAGGCAGCTTTGTCCTGGGAATTGCCTGTATGGTACTGCTGAATCTTTACAGCCTGTTGATTTCGGAACTGGTTGCCAAGCGGTGGTCTTCCTACTACAATTACCCGAATTGCACCATCATTGCTATGCATAATGTAGAGCCGGCAGTCTTTGCTGTGCTGGTGGATCCGGTTCTGAATCTGTTCCATTTAGACAAGGTGAATCTTAATCCAAAATCTATTGAGAAAAGCATTGGTGTATTTGGAGAGCCTATGGTCATTGGCCTTTTCCTCGGTCTTTTCATTGGTATCCTTGGCAGTGTTGGACATCTGGATTCCATGAAGACCTGGGGCCAGATTTTCTATGTGGCTGTGGCTACCTGCACGGTTATGGCACTTTTCCCGAAGGTAGCCAGTATGTTTGCGCAGGCATTTGCACCGATTACTGAAGCGGCCAGAAAATTCATGGGAGATGGCAGTGGTCGGGAATGGTATATTGCTGTGAATGATGCAGTAGGCTACGGCGAACCGGCCACACTTACCAGCGGATTGCTGCTCATTCCGATTATGGTGGCTGTAGCAACTGTTTTGCCTGGGAATCAAGTCCTTCCGGTGGTTGATCTCCTGGCAATCCCGTACATGGTTCAGGGGCTGGTGGCTGTTTATAAAGGGAATATGGCTAAGATCATTGTGGCTGGAACCATCTGGTTCAGTCTCGGGCTGTTAATGTGTACCTACACGGCAAATCTTTTTACGGAGGTTGCCATCAATGCTGGTTTTGCTATTCCCGCGGGTGCAGCACTCATTACCAGCTTCAATATCCTTGGCAAGCCAATGCTGGGCTTTGTGTTTCTGGCGTTCCTGAGTCAAAATCCTGTGTTTATCGGCCTTAGCGTATTGGTATACGCACTTTGTTATGCGGCCTTCCGCTTCAAGAGAAGTTCGATTGAAGGTTATATGGAAAAAATGGCGGATCGTAATCAGGCCGTAATTGAAGAATAGGAGGATTGTCATGAAGCTGGATATGGAAGAATTTCGTAAGCCTTGCGATTGTGGCCGGCAGCATAGCATTGTTGTCGATGATGTGGTAATTGAAAAGGGCGCTGTGAGGAAATTGCCGGATTACCTGGCAGAAGATCCCTATAAGGATATGAAGAACCTTGTAATGGTATGCGACCAAAATACTTATGAAGCTGCAGGCCGGCAGGTGGAAAAATTAGTGCCGGGATTGAGGAAAATTGTACTGGATCCTGTAAATCTGCATGCCAATGAGCATGGTGTGGCGGCTTGCGAAGAACAGTTGAAAAAGATGGGCAGCGTTGACTTGATGATTGCTGTCGGCTCGGGAACAGTCCACGATATTACCCGCTACCATGCCTATAATATGAAAATACCATTTTTTTCCATACCGACGGCGGCCAGCGTGGATGGCTTTGTTTCAACCGTAGCCGCTATGACCTGGCATGGATTCAAGAAAAGCTTCACAGCGGTTTCGCCAGTCGTCGTGTTGGCTGATACAGACATATTTAAAAATGCGCCGAAGCGGCTTACAGCATCTGGTGTGGGGGATCTTCTCGGCAAATATACCGCGCTGGCGGATTGGAAAATCGCCCATACACTTACCGGGGAATATATCTGTGATAAAATCTGCCATATGGAATACCAGGCATTGGATGCACTGATCGCCAGCCTTGATGGCCTCAATAAGGGCAGTGATGAGGCCTATGAAATGCTGATGTACGGGTTGCTGCTTTCAGGGCTGGCCATGCAGATGACGGGAAATTCACGCCCTGCCTCCGGTGCGGAGCACCACATGTCCCATTTATGGGAAATGGAAGTATATAATGATTATATTGATTTTTATCATGGAGAAAAGGTAGGCGTAGGGCTGGTATTGGCGGCTGATATTTATCATAAGGCAGCTGCAGTAATGAAAAAACATGAATTTACAGTTCGGGATCAGGTTCCCATTGAATTGGAGGCTATTGAAAAGGCATTTAAACGCAAGGAGCTTCGGGAATCCATCATCCAGGAAAATACGCCTAATTTGTTGGCAAACGTCAAGCCGCAGTGCCTGTTGGAAAAGACGGATGAGATTATCCGGATCATTGCGGAAATTCCTTCATCAGAAGCTTTAGCTGCTATGCTGTCTAAGGTGGGGGGCGTACATTCGCTGCCTGATTTAGGGTTAGATGATAGTTTTTACCATAAGATGGCATACTTATCACCTTATGTTCGAGCGAGGATTACCTTTATGCGGGTACTGAAATTCTACGATTTTTACGAACAAGTGATTCACTGCTAAGGAGGCCCTGTCATGGATAAGAAGGAAGCGCTTTCAAGTGTGAAGCTGTTTGTATTGGATATGGATGGAACTTTTTACCTTGGAGATAAAATAATTGCCGGAGCCCTGGATTTCATATCCAGGGTAAGGGCTACCCACCGGCAGTTCCTCTTTTTCACCAATAATGCCTCCCGGGTATCAGCTATATATAAAGAAAAACTCGGGCGCATGGGGCTGGAAGTAAGCGAAACTGACATAGTAACTGCGGGGGATGTGACCATTGATTATTTAAAACGGCAATATCCCGGGAAAAGGGTCTATCTCAATGGGACATCTTTGCTGACAGCCAGCTTTGGAAGGGCTGGAATTTACCTGGTTGAGGATCATCCTGATGTCGTGGTGCAAAGTTTTGATACTTCCCTCACCTATGAGAAATTGGATAAAATATGCAGTTTTGTCCGTCAGGGGGTTCCGTTCCTGGCCACACACATGGATATCAATTGTCCGACGGAGGATGGTTTCATGCCAGATTGCGGTGCGATGTGCGACCTTATTACGGCTTCTACAGGAATCAAACCTAAATATTTGGGCAAGCCCTGTCCGGAAACTGTGGATATGGTCTTGGAGCGCACGGGACTGAAGCCAGCAGAAATAGCATTCGTAGGGGATCGGATTTATACGGATGTTGCCACCGGGGTAAACAATGGAGCAAAGGGATTTTTAGTGCTTACAGGTGAGGCGGATATGGCAGCTGTAGCCGCATCGTCAATCAAGCCGGATTGTGTATATCAGTCCCTTTACGAAATGTCCCGATATATGTGATTTTATTGGTGAAAAACGGGGAATTGCAATCATAGGAGGAAAATTATGCTGGAGGAATTGAAGCAAAAGGTCTATGAAGCTAACATGGAACTGCCTAAGCGGGGATTAATCACCTATACTTGGGGCAATGTCAGCGGCATAGACCGGGAAAGCGGTTATTTTGTCATTAAGCCAAGCGGGGTGGCCTATGAGGCATTGAGTCCGGAGAATATGGTTGTCATGGACTTGGCTGGAAATCAGATTGAAGGGAAGTTGAAACCGTCATCAGATACAGCGACACATATGGAGCTGTATAAAAAATATGATGCTATTGGAGGCATTGTACACACCCATTCTCCAGAGGCAACAGCGTGGGCACAAGCCGGGCGGGATATACCGCTGTATGGTACGACCCATGCAGATTACTTCTTAGGGCCGATTCCCTGCGCAAGGAATTTAACAACAGCAGAGGTTGAGGCGGCTTATGAAAGGAATACCGGTGCGGTCATTGCAGAAACCCTGGAATGCCGCGGCATCAATCCTGTATATACACCAGCTGTCCTGTGCAGAAACCATGGGCCGTTTACCTGGGGGAAGGATGCGGCGGAAGCTGTTCATAATGCTGTGGTATTAGAAGAAATTGCCAGAATGGCCCGCTATTCAGAAATGCTGAATCCGCGAATCCAGCCGGCGCCAGAGAATATAAAAGAAAAGCATTTTTTCCGTAAGCATGGCGCGAATGCCTATTATGGACAAAATAAGGCTGAATAAATCAAAAGAAGCAGCTGTTCTCAAAAGAGGATAGCTGCTTCTTTATGCGTCAAGCGGTTTTGGTCCGTAAAAAACAGCTGTATTCACAATTGTTTTTTGCGGAAGGTCAGCGGGGTACAGCCGTTTTTTTGGCGGAAGCGGCTGATGTAGCTGCTGGTGGTGCTGAAGCCGTGATCGTAAGCAATGCGGCTGATGGGGAGCTGGGTGGCGCGCAGGGCTTCCATGCTGCGCTCCAGCCGATAGTCCAGCAGGTAGGAAAAGAGCGTGCAGTGCATGTATTGCTTGAACAGGCGGCAGCATTGGCTGTCGCAGAGATGCACGGCAGCGGCAAAGTCAGCCAGAGTGAGCTTTTCCCGGTAGCGTTCCTGTACCAGGGTGAGCATGGCCTTCAGCCGCAGCTGGTCCTGCTCCGGGGCCGCGGCATCACTGACGGAGGGCGGCTGCAGAGCAATGAGCTGCTGCCAGACCGTCAGCAGCCGGATCAGTATGGTGAGTTCATAGCCGGCGGGCTGGCGGGTGTACTGGGTGTGGATTTCCTGCAGTCCGGCGAGCAGCGGCCGGGCTGCAGGATCTTTTCCGGGCAGGAGCTTATGGGTGAAGCGATTGTTCTGGAGATAGGGCCGGAGGTATTTCTGGTCGATGCTGCTTCCCGGAAAGCCCCGCAGCAGGGCTGGATGGACATCCAGACAGATATAGCAGGTCTTTTGGCCGGCGATGTGAGGCTTGATCTGGTGCAGTACGCCGCTGTTGATGAAGATTCCGTCGCCGGCCTGCAGGGTGAGCTTTTCCTGCCCTGCGAAAAAGTCCGCACAGCCTTTCTGCATATAGGAGAATTGCAGCTCCTCATGCCAGTGCCAGTGGACATAGCCCAGGATGTTCTTCTGCAGGTCCGTTTCATAGATGGCCAGGGGAAAGGCAAAGGTGCCATGTTTTGTCTCTTCCCGCTGCTGAGGGCTGATGGGGATGTCATATACCTGCATAAAATATCGCCTCGTTCCCTTGATGTCAAAATAATGATATTTTTACTCTATATTATGATATACATATACTTTATATGTCAATATAATAATACTTGTAACAGAGAAAAAGCTGGAGGGATATAGATGGATTGTCAAATGGTTATTCGGCAGCGTCCCGCGCAGGGCAGTGCTGTCCATTCCTTCGGGCAGGAAAAAGCCCGGCAGGTACAGCGTTTCCACAGCAGCTTTCCCGGCTATGCGCCGACCCCGCTGGCGGCTTTGCCGAAAACGGCGGCCTGCCTGGGGCTGGGCGAGCTTTATGTGAAGGATGAAAGCCGGCGCTTTGAACTCAATGCCTTCAAGGTCCTGGGCGGCAGTTATGCCATTGGCAGCTATATCGCTGAACAGCTGGGAATGGCGATGGATCAGCTTTCCTTTGCGGAGATGACGGGTCCGGCGCTGCGCCGGCAGCTGGGGGAGCTGACTTTTGTGACGGCAACGGACGGCAATCATGGCCGGGGTGTTGCCTGGACGGCCAACCGGCTGCAGCAGCGGAGTGTCGTCTACATGCCGCAGGGCAGTGCGCCGGAGCGGCTGCAGAACATCCGCCGCCTGGGTGCCGATGCCTCCATACTGCCCATGCCCTATGATGATGCTGTACGGCATGCGAAGGCGCAGGCCGCCCGGAAGCATTGGGTGCTGGTGCAGGATACGGATGGACCGGGCTATACCAGGATACCCACCTGGATCATGCAGGGCTATACAACCATGGCCTGGGAGGCACTGGCACAATTGCAGGGGAAAAAGCCTACCCATATTTTCCTGCAGGCAGGCGTCGGCTCCATGGCGGGGGCACTGGCGGCCTTTTTTGCCGATGTCTATGGCGATGGGCCGGAGGCCCCCCGGGTCATCATCGTCGAGCCGGAGAGCGCGGATTGTATCTATCGCACAGCGGCAGCCCAGGATGGAAAACTGCATTTCGCTGTCGGTCCCATGCATACCATCATGGCCGGACTGGCCTGCGGTGAACCATGCGGTACCGCCTGGGAATTGCTGCGGGATCATGCGGATGCCTTCGTATCCATGCCGGATGAAGCAGCCGCCCTGGGCATGCGGCTGCTGGGAAATCCCCTGGCTGGCGATGACCGGGTCATTGCCGGGGAAAGCGGTGCGGCCGGAGTTGGCCTGGCAGCTGCCCTCATGCGCTGGCCGGAACTGGCCGGACAGCGGGAGCAGCTGGGGCTCGGGGCAGATAGCCGGGTGCTCTGTTTTTCCACTGAGGGGGCCACGGATCGTGAGAATTACCGGCGGGTTGTCTGGGATGGCGCCTGGTCCGGCTGTAAATAAACGCGAGTTCAGATAGGAGCGATGGTTATGGAAGGAAAGCAGCAGCTTATAGATTTTGCCCGGCGGGCAGTGCAGACGAGAAGCTATTCGGATGAGGAGGGGGCTTTTGCGGCCTGTATCCAGGCGGAGATGGAAAAGCTCGGCTACGATGAGGCCTTCATCGATTCCACGGGAAATGTGGTAGGGCGTATTGGCCATGGGGAAAAAATCATCCATTTTGATGGCCATATGGACACTGTGCGGGTGGACAATCCCGAGGAGTGGCAGCAGGATCCCTTTGGCGGGAAAATCGTCGATGGCTGGCTCTGGGGCCGGGGCAGCGTGGATATGAAGTCCGCCTTATGCAGCAGCGTCTATGGTGCGGCCAGGGCCCGGGAACTGGGCTATACCGAGGGCAAGACCATCTATGTGACGGGGACGGTCTGCGAGGAATACTGCGATGGGGAAAATCTCAAGCATCTCTATGCGGAACTGGGGCTGCGGCCGGATTACTGCATCATCTGTGAACCCTGCGATAATGTGATCACCCTGGGGCATAAGGGCAAGGCCCAGATCCGCATCCGTACCCATGGCGTATCCGCCCATGGCTCCGCGCCGGAAAAGGGGAAGAATGCTGTCTATGAGATGGCGGAGATCATTTCCCGGGTGGAGGCGCTGAACAAGTCCCTGTATCGGGAGAATGCAACCCATGGAACGGTGGTGCTGTCGGATATTTCCTGCGTGAGCGCTTCCCTGAATGCTGTTCCCAGTGAATGTGCCATTTACCTGGACCGCCGCCTGATACTGGGGGAGACCCTGGAGCAGGTAAAGGCAGAGATGGATCAGCTGGTGGCTGGCAAAGACGCGGACTGGGAGGTGGGGACCTTGCACCACACCACCTGGACCGGTGCGAAACTTGATTATGAGCCGCTGCATGATCCCTGGAAGATCCCGGAAAACCACGAGCTGACAAGGGCGCTCAGCCGTGCCTACCGCAATGTCTACGGGCAGCAGCCGGACAGATTCGATTTCTGGGATTTCGGCACCAATGCCATTACGCCGGTGGCCATGGGGATTCCCACCATCGGCTTTGGTCCGGGGGAATACAAGCTGGCCCATATGACCAATGAGCGGTGCAGTGTCAGGAAGATTGAAGAATCCTGTGATGTATACGCCCAGCTCATCCGTGAGCTGTAAGCGATTCGGTGTATTTGCAATGTCCCTTTCCGAGTGAGAGCCGGAAAGGGACACTTTTTTTGTATAAAAACAAATTGAAATTTGAATTTGAATATGCTACAATGAGAGCAAATAAAATATGAATTTAAATTTGAATTTAAAGCAATGGTTCGATTTTGCAGGAAGGTTGTGGATACCATGGGCAAAAGAAAAAAGATAATAGCAGTGCTGGGGCTGCTGCTGGTGATCCTGGGCGGCTGGTTCTATCATCAGCATCAGCAGGCGGTTCAGCAGGCAGGCGCACACGAGCTGAAGCTGTCCGGCAATGTGGATGTGCGGGAGGTGTCCCTGGCTTTCCGTCAGAGTGATCGCATAGCAGAGCTGCTGGTGGATGCAGGGGATCGGGTGAAAAAGGGACAGCTGCTGGCCCGATTGGATACCAGTGAATTGCAGCTGAGCCGCAGCAAGGCCGCGGCCCAGCTGGCCAGCCAGCAGAGCGCGGTGGATAAGCTGCATAACGGCAGCCGCAGTGAAGAGATCCGCCAGGCGGAGGCGAAGGTGCGTTCAGCCCGGGCTTCTGCGGACTATGCGGCCGGTGTCTATGCCCGGCGGCAGCAGATTTATGACAGCGTGGCCGGTGTGAGTGCCCAGGAGCTGGACAATGCCCGTTCCCAGTCGGAGGCAGCCAATGCCCAGGCAGCGGAGGCGGAGCAGGCTCTCAGTGAGCTGCAGAATGGTCCGCGCAGTGAGGATGTGAGCCAGGCGGAATACAGCCTGAAGGCCTTGGAGGATGAACTGTCCCGGCAGGATTATCTTTTGAGTCAGTATGAACTGCGGGCACCTGCCGATGGTGTGATCCGGGACCGGCTTTTGGAGGCAGGGGATATGGCGGGAGCTTCCTCGCCGGTGTTCAAGCTTTCCCTGCTGGATAAGAAATGGGTGCGGGTCTACGTGAAGGAAACCGAGCTGGGAAAGATATATGAAGGGCAGTCAGCGGAGGTATACATTGACAGTCAGCCGGACCGGCCCATCAGCGGGCAGATCGGCTATATTGCCAGCACAGCGGAGTTCACGCCCAAGACAGTACAGACCGATGATCTCCGCACGGCCCTGGTTTATGAGGTGCGCGTTTATGTGGATGATCCGGACCAGGTGCTGCGTCTGGGGATGCCGGCAACGGTCCGGGTGGCGTTATGAGGTGGGATGGAGATGTGTGCAGTGATGGAGCAGGTGATAAAGGCGGAAGGGCTTACCAAGAGTTTTGCCGTTCCGGGAAAGGGTGAGATCCTGGCACTGGACCGGCTGGATTTCTGTCTGCCGGCAGGGCAGCTGACGGCTTTGGTGGGGCCGGATGGCGCGGGCAAGACCACCCTGATGCGCCTGATCTGCGGCCTCATGAACAAGACAGCCGGTGTGCTGCAGGTGGTGGGACGGGATGTCACTGCAGAGCCGGAGCTGGTTCAGCGGGAACTGAGCTATATGCCCCAGCGCTTTGGGCTGTATGAGGATCTGACGGTACAGGAGAACCTCCGGCTGTATGCGGATCTGCATGGGGTTCCGGAGAGCCTGCGGGACGAACGGTTTGCCCATCTGCTGCAGATGACAGGACTGGAGCCCTTTACCGGCCGGCTGGCCGGCAAGCTGTCCGGCGGCATGAAGCAGAAGCTGGGGCTGGCCTGCACACTGGTGCGTTCGCCCCGGCTGCTGCTGCTGGATGAGCCGACAGTGGGGGTGGATCCGCTGTCTCGCCGGGAGCTGTGGAATATTTTGGAGAAGCTGGTAGAAAGGGAAAGACTGACGGTTTTCATCAGTACGGCCTATATGGATGAGGCGGAACGCTGCCAGCAGGTGTATGTGATGAACCATGGGCATTTTCTGGCATCAGGAACTCCGGCGGAGCTGCGTAAGCTGGCTGCCGGCCGCTGTTTTGAGACCCGCTGTCCGGAAGGAATGCCGCTGCGGCTCCTGCAGAGTGAGCTGCTGGAGGAGGAGTCGGTCATCGATGCGGTGCCATCCCATGGCGTAGTCCATTTTCTGCTGCGCGAGGGCTTTGACCATGCGGCGGTGCTGCAGAGGTATGGCCTGATTCCCCAGGCGGTACCGGAACGGCTGGAGGATGTGTTCATGCAGCTGCTGCATGAGGATGAGGCGGCTGCCGGCACTGATAATGAAGGGGCAGAACCCTTGAGGACGGTGGCGGGAACAGTGATCCAGCCGCCGCAGCGGCAGGAGGACCGGGATACGGATATCGAGGTGCTGGACCTGGTACGCCGGTTCGGGGATTTCACTGCCGTGGACCATACATCCTTCCGGGTGTATCGGGGAGAGGTGTTCGGGCTTTTGGGGCCTAATGGCGCAGGCAAGACGACGACCTTTCGCATGCTCTGCGGTTTGCTGCCAGCTACCTCGGGAGAGCTGATCGTCGCCGGAGTGAATCTGCGGAAGGCGCGCCGGGAAGGGCGCCGCAAGCTGGGGTATGTGGCGCAGAAGTTTTCACTTTACAGCAATCTGACTGTCCGGGAAAACCTGCATTTTTACGGCGGAGTCTATGGTCTGCGGGGCAGGGAGCTGGAACAGCGGCTGCAGGCGGTCATGCAGGAATTCCAGCTGACCGGGAAAGCGGATACTCTGGCGGAGCAGCTGCCAGGCGGGTACAAGCAGCGGCTTTCCATGGCGGCTGCCCTGATCCATGAGCCGCAGATCCTTTTTTTAGACGAGCCGACCAGCGGCATCGATCCCCTGGCCAGGCGCAGCTTCTGGCAGCAGATTACCGCGCTGGCCCGCAGGGGAACGACCATCATCATCACCACGCATTTCATGGAGGAGGCCGAATACTGTGACCGCTTCATGATCCAGGATCATGGAGAGCTGCTGATGCTGGGGTCGCCGCAGGAGGTCCGGGAATCCATGGCCATGCCCCGGGCGGATATGAACCAGATCTTTCTGGCCATTGTGGAAAAGTCGCGGGCAAAGGAGGTGGGCGCATGATGGGGCAAGATTTTCTGCGGCGGCTGGCCGCCCTTACCAGGAAGGAATTCTGTCAGCTTTTACGGGACCGCAGCAGCCTGCTTTTAGGAATTGTGCTTCCGGTGGTGCTGATTCTGCTCATCGGCTACGGCATGTCGCTGGATGTGAAAAATGTTCCCACTGCGGTGGTTTTGGAGGATGCTTCGCCTGCGGCCCGGCAGGTGGTGGATTTTGTCAATGGCTCAGAATATTTTTCGCCGGTATATGTTTCCAATATGCAGGAGGCCAGGAAAAAGCTGCTGGCGCATGAGGTGGATGCTATTCTCTGCGTCCCCATGAATTTCACCCGGGAGCTGTCCCGCGGGAAGGGGCAGATACAGGTCATTGCCAACGGTGTGGAAGCAACCTCGGCTTCCTCAGCCCAGACCTATATAACCTCCGGACTGCTGGCCTGGGCGGCCCGGCAGGGGGTGCATTCCGCTGCCGGACAGGCTGAGGTAGTGAGCCGGATCTGGTTCAACGATGCCAACACCAGTACCTGGTTCTTTGTGCCCGGCGTCATCATGCTGGTATTGATGATTGTGGGGGTCTTTCTGACCTCTGTGGTTATGGCCCGGGAATGGGAGCGGGGGACCTTTGAATCTCTGTTTGTGACGCCGGTGGGAATCCTGGAGCTGGTCCTGGCCAAGCTCATTCCCTATTTTGTCACGGCCATGCTGGGGATGCTGCTGTGTCTGCTGGCAGGGCGCTATCTTTACGAGCTGCCCATGCGGGGATCCCTGCTGCTGATCCTGGGGGTCTCCATGCTGTTCCTGGTGGTGGCACTGGGCATTGGCCTGGTGATTTCAGCGGTGACCAAAAATCAGTTTTTGGCTTGTCAGGTATCCCTGCTGGTGAGCTTTCTGCCCTCACTGATGCTTTCCGGCTTTTTATTCGATCTGCATACAGAGCCCTGGGGTGTCCGCTTGATCAGCCAGCTTTTTCCCACCACCTATTATCTACAGCTGTTGAAATCCCTGCTGCTGGCTGGCAATTACTGGCCGATGATTGTGAAAAATACCTTGCTGCTCATGGGCTATGCCTTGTTTTTCATGGGACTGGCCTTTAAGCTTACACGAAAGAAGGTGGAGTGATGTTCCAGGGATTTTGGGGACGGCTGTTTTTCATGTGTCAGAAGGAGCTGCTGGCAACCTTGCAGGATAAACGCATTCGGTTTATTATGGTAATGCCGGTGATATTGCAGGGCCTTCTTTTCGGCTATGCGGCGAGCTACAATCTGGAGGAGGTGCCCTACGTGGTGGTGGATCTGTCCAACAGTGCGGAATCCCGGGATCTGCTGGCGCGCATGGATGGTTCGCCGGCCTTCAGCCGGCAGGCTTCCCTGGGGAATCCGGATGAAATCGCGGATTGGATTGATTCTGAGCAGGCTGTGCTGGGGATGATCATTCCCTCGGATTTTGCGGCTCATCTGTCCCGGGGAGAGGCGGCACCGCTGGAGGTCATTGCCGATGGGCGGAACACCTCCGTGGCCGGGCAGGCAGCCGGGTATGTGAGCAGCCTGGTATCCGGCTGGAACGCGGCCCGCAGCGGCAATGCAGGCATCCAGGTGGTGAGCCGCACCTGGTTCAATCCCAATCAGATCACCCGGTGGACCTTTCTGCCCGCACTCATCGGCATGATTTCCTTTGTCCAGGTCATCATGCTGGCGGGGCTGTCCATCGCCAAGGAAAAGGAACAGGGAACCTTTGACCAGCTGCTGGTTACGCCGCTGTCGCCGGCGGAGATCCTGATCGGCAAGGCGCTGCCGCCTATGCTCATCGGTCTGGTACAGAGCATGCTGCTTTTCTGCATCTGTTATTTCTGGTTCCAGATTCCCTTCAGCGGGACTTTGGGGGCGCTGATCCTTACGGATATCATTTTCATGCTGAGCTCCACCGGCATAGGGCTGTCTATTTCAGCGATGGCCAATAACATGCAGCAGGTCCTGGTGTATGCTTTTGTGACCATGATGCCCTTGGTACTCCTGTCCGGCCTGGCTACGCCGGTTGCCAATATGCCGGAATTCCTGCAGCTGCTGACTTATGGGGATCCGCTCCGCTTTGCCATCGGAGCCATCCGGCGCATTTATCTTGAGGGCGCGGGGGTCAGCGCTGTTGCGGCTGATTATGTGCCCATGCTGCTTACTGCAGCGGTTACCATGCCGCTGGCCGGCTGGCTGTTCCGGCATAAGGCTGTTTGAATGTTTACTATAGATGAGGTGATATATCTTGGCAAAGAAAAATCAACGGGATGATGGCAAGGCCACCTGTGAGAAGCTGCTGCTCTGTGCGGGGAAAATCATTGCGCAGAAGGGCTATGCGGCAACCACGGCCAAGGAAATCTGCGAGCTGGCCGGTACGAATGCGGCGGCTATCAATTATCATTTTGGCAGCCGGGAGGGTTTGTACCGGGAGCTTTTGCGGCTGGTGCACCGGGAATTCCTCAAAAGGGATGAGCTGGCGCTGCTGGCAGCGGCTGATAAGACACCCCGGGAGAAGCTGGAGGTTTTCCTGGACATGTTTGCTTCCCAGGTGATGAGAGGCCAGTCCTGGCCGGTGGAGGTATGGGCCAGGGAAATACTGAACCCATCCCCCTGTCTGAATGACATATTGTCAGATGTGGCGATGCCCAAGGGACTCATCCTGGCAAAGGTGTTCAGTGAATACACGGGAATTCCCCTGGGAACTCCCCGGCTGTACAGCTGTATCCTGAGCTTTATCGCGCCCTTTACCTTGATCTTCCTGGGACGCCATAACAGCATTGATTATCGGCGCATCATGCCGGCCGCCTATCCGGAGGCAGAGCTGCTGCCCAACCTGAAGCAATTTGCCTTTGCCGGGCTGGATGCCTTCTGCCATAAGCCGTGAGGCTATGTTTCCTGGTAATTTTGCACAGAAATTGAAAAGAGGCTGTCGCACGTTACATCATATCTCGTAAGTATACAATAGCGCCCCATGTCCGCCCTTTGAAGGGCGGGGGACCATGCGTAGCATGGTGGTGGGATGTCATTGGCTGTATATTTATAGAGTAGATGTCATTCGTGCGACAGCCTCTTATGCATTTCAGGAATGGATCATCAGCAGGTTGCCCCGCCTGCCAGATGCTTCTGGGCGGCGAGATTGGCTTCCTTATTTTTCAGCAGGTCATCGGATAAGAGCTGACGCTGGACTTCAGCAAAGCCGATACGGGCGATGGTGTCAGCGAAGCGCTCGCCGGTAATGCCCTGGTCCCGGAAGAAGAGGATGGATTTTTCCACCATGGACAGCACCTCTTCCTGGCTGGTGAAGATCCGGTCCAGCGGCTGGCCATGCTGGATCTTTTTGCCCCAGCGGCCGCCGATATAGATACGATAGCCGTCCATGCTCTGGTCAAAGACATGGAAGGGACAGGTGCCGATGCAGCGGCCGCAGTGGTTGCAGGCCGTGAGGTCCAGCTGGGGCGTTGTTCCGCCCTCCTGCTGGATGATATGGATGGGGCAGGCCTTGGCTGGCTGGCAGAGGCCGCAGGCCCGGCATTTTTCCAGATCCAGCCGGGGCACCCGCTGGCCGACGATGCCGATATCGTTGAGCACGGGCTTTACGCAGTTGTTCGGGCAGCCGCCCACGGCGATCTTGAACTTATGGGGTAGCTTGACTTCATGGTAGCCCTTGTAGAAGCGTTCATGGATTTCCTCCGCCAGCTGGAAGGTGTCGATGAGGCCGTATTGGCAGGTGGTACCCTTGCAGGACACAACGGGACGGACCTTGGAACCCGTACCGCCGGTTTCCAGGCCGGACTGCTGCAGGAAGCTGCGCAGTGCGTCGATATTGCTGTAGGGGACACGCTGGATCTCTACTGTCAGGCGGGTGGTCATGGTGATTTCCCCGCTGCCGTAAAGCTCAGCGGCCTTGGCAATGGCCTGGCTTTCCGCTGCGGTGATTTTGCCGTTGCGGGTAATGACCCGGGCATTGAAGCAGTCCGGGGTAGTCTTGTCCCGCAAAAAGCCCAGGCCCTTTACCCGTTTGATTTCTTCCGGCGGCAGGCCATCCTTGAATACGGGCTTGAGCTGGCTCATGGTCTGCCCGGCTTCCAGTACCCTGGTATTCGTATAGCCATAGGCCTTCAGACGGTTCTGCAGCAGATAGGCATTCTTGCCCTTTATGCAGACCAGCAGCAGCTTGGCATCCAGAGGGATGTCCGGAATAGGGCCGTTCACTGTGGTGAAATCGATGCGGCGGGCCCAGGGAAGTGCCTGAGGGGGAGCCGCGTTGATGATTTCATAGTCACTGGCAGCCCCGGCCTGGAATTCCGCGGGGGAAAAGCTCTGCATTCCGCCGTGGAGCTTGTTTTCCAGAATCTGTACGGTCTGGACAAAGGGATGGATGGCGGTGGAGAAAGGGGGGGCATAGCAAAGATCCAGGCAGTCCAGATTTTCAATCTTAGCCTGGAGCGAGATTGCGGTGACGGCGATATCGGCCATTTTATCAACAGCACCGGTTCCGATGGTCTGCAGGCCCAGCAGGGCATGGGTGGTCTTATCGGCGATGAGCTTGGTAATGAAGCTGCCGGCACCGGGATAGTAATGGGCCTTGTCGTCGTTTACCGTTGTCACGGTGATCACATCGAAGCCGGTCTGCCGGGCAGCGGTCTCGGTAAGTCCGGTGCGGGCGCAGTTCAGTCCCGGCAGCTTGATCACACTGGTGCCCAGCACGCCGGGATAGACCGCCGGAATGCCGATGAGTACATGGGCCAGGGTACGTCCTTCCATATTGGCACTGGAGCCCATAGGCGACCACTGGGGAGCCTTTGTGAGGCGGTTTGTCACCATGGCACAGTCTCCGGCAGCGTAAATATCCGGAAGATTGGTCTGCAGATGCTCATTCACTAAAATGGTTCCCTTGGTCATTTCCAGACCGATATCCTGCAGGAAGGCGGTATTGGGGCGGATGCCGGCGGAGGCGATGATGAGATCACCGTTCAGTGGGCCCATTTCCGTCTGCAGGCCGGTGGCTTTGGCATCTCCCAGCACGCTGGAGGCCTTGACGCCAGTGAGGATCTGCAGACCTTTCCCTTGCAGCTGACGCTGTATATAGGCGGCCATTTCGCTGTCCAGCACATTCGGGAGAATCTGCGGCGCCGCTTCGACGACTGTCACCGCGAGGCCCTGGGCCATGAGATTTTCAGCGGTCTCCAGTCCAATGAAGCCTGCGCCGATGACCAGGGCCCTGGCAGCCCTGGTGGTTTCGATATAGCTGCGGATCCCTGCGGCGTCCTTCGGGGTGCGCAGCTTGAAGATTCCCTGTTTGTCCATACCGGGGATGGGAGGGAGTACAGCGGAGGCACCGGTGGTGATGACCAGCTCGTCATAGGCAAAGGACTGTTCTTCTCCGGCCTCAGTGCGGGCCTGTACGGTTTTTGCCGCTGGATCCACAGCGATGGCTTCCCAGCCGGTGAGCACCCTGGCACCTGTCAGACGGGTGTACTTTTCCGGTGTGTTCACAATGAGGGCATCCAGCTCTTCGATGGCGCCGCCCACATAATAGGGCAGTCCGCAGCCGGCATAGGAGATATCCTTGTCCCTGGTCAGGATGGTCACATCGTATTCCGTGCGCCGCAGCCGCTTCAGCTTGGCCGCTGTTTTCGTTCCGGCAGCTACGCCGCCGAGGATCAATACTTTTTTCATGCAAAAACCTCCCTAAGTTTACATACTGATTTAAGCATAGCAATTTTCACCGTGGATGTAAAATAAATTTTTCCTATTATTTTGACAGTATTTGCTTATGTAAAAAATCCCCGCTCCTGTCTGTCGTCAGACAGGGGCGGGGAAATATCTGCCAGTCTATCAGCCTTCCTGTTCCAATAGCTCCGGTTCCGCAGGCGGAGCGAAGAGGATGGCCGGGACGAGCAGCAGCACGCTGACACCGAGTCCCAGAAACAGGGGGTTCACCGGCGCCTGCCAGATGGTGGCGGCGATGGATATCAGGGTGCTGAGAAGCATGGAGGCCAGTGTCCAGCCGCGATGGGCCCGATGGGGGGCGAATACGGCCAGTGTCAGCGGCAGGAAAATCCCGCCGCCCCGCAGTGCCATGGACAGGTAGTTCCAAAAGAGGACCTGGGAGCCTTCATTCCAGATGGCAATGCCGGAGGCAAGCAGCAGCACGAAAAGTACGGTGACGCGATTCAGCCGCAGCAGTTCCCGGCTGCCGGTTATTTTCAGCAGCCGGCCAAGAAGATCGTGGGACAGCATGGTGCTGATGCCCAAAGACAGGCCGGCAATGGAACTGATGATGGAGAGGATGATGCCGCCCATGGCGATGCTGCCAATCCAGACCGGCTGGTACTGGAGCAGATAGGCAGGGAGCACCAGGATGGGCTGGAGACCTGGTTCCATGACATGCATGTACATGCCGATGGCTGCGCAGGGAAGGCCGACAGGGATGACGATGAGAGCTGCGGCAAAGGCGCCGATAGAGGCTGTGCGGGGATTGGAGGCCGAAAAAATGGCCTGGATATAGGTCTGGGTACAGAGCATGCCGACGATGAGGGAAAGCACGCTGGAAGCAGCAGAACTCAGTCCGTTACCTCCCAGGCTGTACCAGGGGAAGGCCGGCAAAGCATCCTGCAGTACAGGATCATTGTACAGCGCGGAGATGGCGGCAAAGCCGGCAGCAAAAAGACTGAACCAGACAATGGCCATTTTCAGTATACCGCCGATGCCTGCACTGCGCATGCCGCCAAAGAATACATAGCAGGCAACCAGGGCAATGAGTACGGCTGCCGCGGCCCAGGAGGAAATGCCCAGGGTGACAGCAATCATCTGGATGCCGGGCAGGGCGCTGGCCACGGCGCTGAACAGGATACCCAGGGAGGAGACCACGCTGGTCAGCAGGCCGGCGGGTTTCCCGTAGTTCAGTACGAGGTACTGGGAGATGGTTTCCAGTGAGGTCCGGCGCAGCGGCCGGGCGTAGAACAGGCCCATGATGATGAGGCTCAGGCCGGTCCCAATGGTGAACCACCAGGCGGAGAGCCCGAGGGTATAGGCCATCTGGGCTGTGCCGATGGTGGCACCGCCGCCCACACAGGTACCGGCGATGCTGCCGGTCACCAGCGTGATGCCGGCAGAGCGGCCGCCCAGGCTGAAGCCTTCTGCGGAATGGACGGAGCGGGCGGCATAGATGCCGCAGCCCAGAACGATTGCAATAGTCAGGGAAATAAGAATGAAATGAGTACCAGAGATTTCCATGAAATGATTACCTCCAAAAATTATGCTGCTTCCCTGTAAAAAGAAGACAATTGGTATTATACTATTGTATTGAAATAAATAAAAATATATATATTGTTATATAATCATATATAAAAAGTTATGAATGGAGGACGAAGATGGAACTGCTGCATCTAAAATATTTTCAGACAATTGCCCGGCTGGAGAGCGTGACCCAGGCGGCAGAGGAACTGCATGTATCCCAGCCGGCCCTGAGCAAGATCCTGGCCCGGCTGGAGGCTGAGCTGGGTCGAAGGCTGTTTGACCGCCGCAGTCGGAAGCTGCGGCTCAATGCGGCCGGACAGGCTTTTTTAAGCCATGTCCAGCATGTTTTCCAGGAGCTGCAGGAAGCCCGGCAGGCGGTACAGAGCCTGTCGGATATGGAGGATTCCTCAGTGGTGGCAGCGTCCTCATCCTCCCGGCTGCTGCCCAATCTGCTCACTTCTTATCTGCGGCAGTATCCCCATGGCCGGTTCCAGCTCCGGCAGATTACGGAGCTGGCTGCCATGCAGAAGGAACTGCTCATGGAGCGGATTGATTTCTGCTTGTCCTTTCAGCCCCTGCGTCATAAGGAATTCGTCAACGAAAGACTGGCCCGGGAGCCCATTCTGCTGGCAGTGGCCCCGGAGCATCCGATGGCCCGGCGGGAAAGCGTGGCCCTGGAGGAGCTGCAGGAAGAAAAATTCATCAGTCTTACCTCGGAATGCGGTTTGCGGGAGCTGACCACCGTATTCTGTGAGCAGGCCGGTTTCCAGCCGGATATATGCTTTGAAATCAACAGCCTGGAGGTCATTGCCAATCTGGTGGAGGCCGGTCTGGGGATAGCTTTTGTGCCGGCCTTTTGGCGGGAGTACAAACAGGGCATAGGCCCGGTCCAAATTCCTATAAGAAATCCCGGGTTTCATCGCGATGTGTGGATTTTCTATCGTAAAAACGCACCGCTGTCTTTGGCACAGCAGCGGTTTCTGGCCTTTGTCCAAAGGTATTTCGCCGGATCATCGGTGAAATAGATATCCCTGCGGCATCCGGAGGGGACTGCAATGCTAAAGGTGCAAGACATAGCAGCGTATAGTCCTGGATTCTTCAATATGAATTGAAAAAATTTTGACTATGCAATACAATAGAGATATGCATATTGGTCGTGAAGATTAATTTAATGGATCGGAGCGTTCTATGAAAAATATACTGCAATTCTTTTTTGTGCTGGTTTTTCTTATAGAGGGAGCGCTGCCTGCCACAGCCATTGCTGAGGGGAATCCGGAAGGACAGACAATCCGTATCGGCTATACGGATCATCCGGGATTCATCATGCGGCGGGATGACGGGACCTGTTATGGCATGGGGGTAGACTATTTTGACGAGATTGCCAGCTATACCGGTTGGCAGTACGAATATATCCAGGGCAGCCGAAGTGAACTGGAGCAGGAGCTGGCAGCCGGTGCCATTGATTTCATCGTTCCGGTGATGCAGACTGCGGCACGGGCGGACCGTCTCTATGATTATCCTGACCGGTCCATAGGGACAGCGGCCAGCGGCCTGTATGTATCTGAGCGGAATGATACTATTTATTACGATGATTATGAACATATGAAAGGTATCCGTATCGGCGGGACGGCCGGCTCTTTTCAGATGCTGGCAGCGAGGGAATATGCGGTCCGGCACGGCTTCAGCTTTACAGAAGTGGATTTTTCCGGCTATCAGGAGGCATTGGCAGCTTTGGATGCCGGGCAGATTGATGCGGTGGCATTGTCCAGTCTTTACAAGGTACAGGGATATCGTCTGGTTGCAACAACCAAATACGCGCCTTTTTATGCGGCAGCCGATAAAAATCGCCGGGGCAGGCTGCTGGAAAAATTGAATCAGGCCATGGAACAGGTCAACTATGAGCATCCGGGCTTCATGGCAGGGATTTTTGAAAAATATTATGGCCGTTACAGCGGTGCGGCTGTTCCGGCTCTTACAAGGGAGGAAGCTGCCTATATCCGGGAGGGCAACGAAATCCGTATCGGCTGCTATACCGACTGGTATCCTTTGGTTTATGAAAATCCCAAGACAGGGCAGCCGGAGGGGATCCTTATCGATATATTCCGTTTGCTTGAGCGGAAGAGCGGGCTGCATTTCACCTTTGTGCCAATTCAGCGGGATAACTCTATTGCGGCGCTGAAGGAACGCGAGCAGGACATTGATCTGTTTATTGCAGTGGTAGCCACTCGCCAGCGGCGGCAGGACACGGAACTGGTGCTGACCCATGGCTATATTGATAATAACCGGGCTTTTGCTGGGCGGAAGGATCGTAACTTTGATATCCATGAGGCCTATACCGTGGCAGTGCCGGCAGAGATCAGGGGCAGTGGTGCCTTTTTGCGGGAAAATAATCCGCAGTTCACCATTGTCTACTATCCTACACTGGCAGAATGCTTCCGGGCAGTCCGCAGAGGGGAAGCGGATGCCGCCTTCCAGAATTCCTATATCATCAGTGCAATGCTGCAGCATCCGGAATTTGAGGATATGGCTGTCTGGGATGTGTCCAAGCAGATGGGCGGTTCCTTCTATGCTGCCGGCCGCAGTGATGTGGATCCCCGTCTGGTGTCCATCCTGAATAAATACATGGACAGTATGTCCAATGATGATATAGCGGCGATTATCTTTAAAAACACTTCATCGTCAGGAATTGTGCTTTCCTGGACGGATTTTTTCTATAAGTATTCGCTGACCATTGAAATTGCTGCGGTCTTGATACTTTTGATTCTCGGCATCGGTGCAGCGGCAATCGTATCCAATCGTCATCATATCACTTTGCTGCATGCGCGGAATCAGCAGCTTTCAGAAGCAATTAAGCAAGCTGACACGGCGAATCAGGCAAAAAGTGATTTTCTTTCCCGCATGAGCCATGAAATACGCACGCCGATGAATGCTATCATCGGGATGACAGCGATAGCCCATCGAAACCTGAAGGATATCTCACGGCTGGATGATTATCTGGGGAAAATCGAACAGGCATCTCAGCTGCTGCTGAATATCATCAACGATATCCTCGATATGTCGGCCATTGAGCATCAGCGGCTGAAGCTGGCATCCCAGCCTTTTGCCTTCCGCCAGATGCTGCGGCCCGTGCTGGATATTTATCAGGAGCAGTGTGAAGTCAAAAAGATCCAGTTTCAGATTGAGGACGAAATGGGTGCATTGCCTGTTCTGCTGGGAGACAGCAAACGCATTACGCAGATTCTGGTAAATTTATTGTCCAATGCAGTGAAATTCACCGCGGCCGGCGGAAAAATCACTTTGAATTTCCGCAAAAAAAGGGAGGATGGGAATCGGATTTATCTGCAGTTTTCTGTGTCTGATACCGGTGTGGGAATGACAGAGGAGTTCCAGCGGCGTTTATTCCGCCCCTTTGAACAGGAATCAGCCAATACCTTTCAAAAATTTGGCGGCAGTGGACTGGGGCTGTCTATTGCCCAGAATATTGTAAAGCTCATGAACGGTGAAATTGCGGTCACCAGTCAATCAGGAAAAGGAACCTGCTTTGTGGTGGATCTGCCGCTGCTCCTTTCCGGGGAACCACTGCCGGATAACGGCTTGACAGCAGATGCATCTTCGGCCGATGGGGTGGATTTTTCCGGCTGCCGTGTTCTGCTGGTGGAGGATAATGAAGTGAATCAGCTGGTAGCGGCTGAGTTGCTGAAAAGCACCGGAATAGAAATATCCCTGGCTGAGAATGGCCAGGAGGCCGTGGAAAAGTTCCTCCGGTCGCCGTTGTCCTACTTTGATGTCATTCTCATGGATATTCAGATGCCGGTTCTCAACGGCTATGACGCAACCCGGGCAATCCGGGCGGCGAAACGGGAGGATGCGGGCCGTATCCCCATCGTTGCGGTGACGGCAGATGCTTTTGTGGAGGATGTGTCCAAGGCGCTTTCGGCCGGCATGAATGAACATATAGCCAAGCCTATCAACCCGCAGGAGCTGTATCGGGTGCTGGGTCACTTTCTGCACTGAGGAGGAATAAGCATTGCAATATCAAGGAATCGTTCCGGGGCAGTTTTTGTCCAGGCCCAATCGCTTCATTGCCGAGGTTCTGCTGGGGCAGGAACAGGAGAGGGTCCATGTGAAGAATACTGGCCGCTGCCGGGAACTGCTGCTGCCAGGGGCTGCAGTGGCACTGGCCAGGGCGGAAAATCCTGCCAGGAAGACCCGCTATGACCTGGTTGCTGTGGAAAAGGCGGGACTGGGCTGGGTGAATATAGATAGTCAGGCGCCTAACCAGGTTGTGGGAGAGTGGCTGGCGGCGCAGGATTTTTCCCTTGTGAAGCCGGAGTATACCTACGGGGCTTCCCGGGTGGATTTCTATATGGAGCGGGGCCGTCAGCGCTTTTTGCTGGAGGTCAAGGGCTGTACGCTGGAGGTGGATGGCATCGGCTATTTTCCGGATGCGCCGACCCAGCGGGGTATCAAGCATTTGGAGGAGCTGGCCGGAGCCAGCAAAAAGGGACTGCGGTGCGGCATTGCCTTCGTGATACAGATGCCCGGCGTCCGTGAGGTCCGTCCGAATCTTCAGACCCATCCGGCCTTTGGCGCGGCACTGGATGCGGCCAGGGAGGCCGGGGTCTATGTACTGCAGCTGGGATGTAAGGTTACGCCGGCACAGCTGGTGCTGGATCCGGGGCGGATGGCTGTTCCCCGGGAATTTTTCCAATAAAAAAGACGATGGAGCTTCTGCCGCCCAAGGGCGTGAAGGCCATCGCCTTTTTCTTATCCGGCAGCCGGCTGTTTTCGGATGAATTGCCGGTAGACGTTCAAACTCAGGAAAATCAGCAGGATGCCGGCGGTATAAAAGACATATTGCATGCCCGCAAAGGTGGCAATGGCTCCGCCGAGAATCGGACCTATGATACCGCCTACCTGCTGGGCGGAAAAGAGCAGGCCGAAGATGCGGCCCTTGACTTCAGGGCGTGTATTCTTAGCTAATATGGCGTTGATCGAGGGATGGATGCCGCAGAAGAACAATCCGCCGATGAACTGCATGCCGGCGAACAGATAGAGATTGCGCGGCAGTCCCTGGATGATGATTGCAGCGCCGGCACAGAGCAGCGCCAGGCTCATGGTCTTGAAAAAGCCATGCCGCTGTCCCAGCTGCCCCCAGACAGGTGCTGCCATGGCGCCGGCAATGCCGCCCAGGGAGAATACCAGCCCGGAGACAAAGATGATGTTGGGAAGCTGGCCGGCCAATTCGGTGATGTAGGTGGTAAGAATGGGTTGGAGAATGAGGATGACCATTTGCACGATTGTGGCGCAGAGCAGCATTTTCCAGATCAGAGGCGTTTTCCACAGGGAAACAGCGCCGGCGGTTTTCTTTCCTGACGGGGCCGGGGCTGGTGCCGGCGGTTCCTTTATGACAAAAATAAAGACCAGGCAATTGATGAAGAGACCGGCCGCAGCCAGGAAGAAGGAAATGCGCATGCCGAAAAGCTCAGCCAGTACGCCGCCCAGCAATGGACCAATGACGCCGCCAGCCGTCATGATGCCCTGCATGACGCCCAGGCACAGGCCCAGCTTGGAGGGAGGAGCATACAGGGTCATGATGGCCAGGTCCATGGGCCAGAGGCCTGCCGCAAAGCCCTGGAATATGCGCATGAGGGTCAGCTGCTCCGGCGAGGTTACGATACCGCCGAGAAAATAGCTGACAGCCAGCAGCAGGCTGGCCCGGATGGCCATGAGGCGCTTGCCCTTGGTATCGGCCATCCGTCCCCATATGGGCGCCATGACAGCGCTGACCACAAAGGTGGAAGAAAAGACGATGCCGGACCAGAGATTTACGGAGGAGGCATCTACACCCAGTTCCTGGGTCAGATACATGGGCAAAAAGGGAATCAGCATGGTGTAGCTGGCGGACATGAATAAAATATTACAGGCAAGGATTGCCAGGACGATTTTCCAGTTCATAAAGAAGTTTCCTCCAGATCGGTAAAAAATAAAAAACCAACTGCCAATAAAAGGGTGGGCAGTCAGCTCATCGTGTTATTCTATCATGTATTGCCGACAGGGAACAAGGAAATAATTCTTTCAGCAATTTTTGTGCTGCTCAAATTTTTCTGTCAAATGTATTCACAGGAGTCCATGGGCTATGGTATGATTAGAGTAAGGATAAAGGAGCCTGAGGCTTGGAAAGGAGTATAGCAATGGGGGCCATCAGTTTATCACCGCTGACGTATAGCTATGGTATGGATTATGCTCTCAGCGGCCAAAAACAGGATTCGGATGCAGCCAGCAGCATGGTGCTGAATCCGGGTGAATCTACAGTCAAGGCTGCGGGGCGGAAGTCTTCCCCCGCAGAATGCCAGACCTGTGCAAATCGCAAATATCAGGATGGTTCGGATGAGATGGTGTCCTTCAAGACACCTGGGCATATCGATCCGGGGAATGCGGCCTCGGTGGTTATGGGACATGAGCAGGAGCATGTGGCGAATGCCTATGCAAAGGCAAGGGAAAACCATGGGGTTGTTCAGCGGGCCACCGTCCGGCTGAAGACAGCGATTTGTCCAGAGTGCGGCCGGACCTATGTTTCCGGTGGGGAAACGGATACCCAGATCAAGTATTACAATGAGGACAATCCTTATCAGCAGGATCTGAAGTCTTCAGATGGTGTGAATAAGTACCGGGGGGCCAATGTGGATTTAGCGGCCTGAAGCGACGGAGATGTTTTTGGGACAGCCTGAGATGGCTGTCCTTTTTCTTGGGTAATCTTTACTATTTTTGGAGGAAAAAAACAGTTCTATAGAGAATAATTACAAAATAAAGATGATATAAAGGGACCACAATCAGTTCACAGAGTATTTTGATGATTTCCCGATTGAATCCAGAGAAGGGAGGGCGTAGGGATATGCTGCGGTATGGAAGAGAAATTATCCGATTCCTTTGTGGTTTTTGTCTGCTCGTTTTAATGGCAGGCGGGGGAATCGTACAGGCGGCTGGAGAGGCCCCGGTAATACGGGTTGGCTGCTATGATCTTAAAAGCTTTGTGCGTCAGACGGCCTCTGGAGAATATGAAGGCTACGGTGTGGATTATCTGGATATGATTGCCGAATATACGGGATGGAAATACCAGCTTGTGGTGGCCTCAAATGATGATTTGCTGCAGCAACTGCAGCAGGGCAGTATTGATTTTCTGATGCCGGTGGAGTATACCGAGGAGCGGGCGCAGAAATATGTTTTTCCCCGCTACCCGTTGGGAGAGCAGATTACCGGCTTGTATGTGCGGCAGGATTATGCCGATATTTTCTTTGATGATTTTTCCCGTTTCCAGGGCTTGCGGATAGGCAGCGTGCGCAATACTTTTCCATCCCTGGCTATGCGGCGTTATGCCCGGGATAACCATTTCTCCTATGAGGATATTGCCTATCCCGATATTCAATCGCTGCAAAGGGCACTGGATGATGGTGAAGTGGATGGGGTGAGCCGGTCTGGTCTGGGCGATATCCCTGCGGACAATCGTCTGGTTGGCATTGCGGAGATAGAGCCTTTTTATATTGTGAGCTCCCGGTCGGTGCAGAGCCGGTATGGAGATGAATTGGAACGGGCACTTCGGCTCATTCAGTATGAGCATCCTGAGTTTGCCGAAACCCTTTGCGAGAAATATTCCCTGCCCCGGCGGGCAGGCGATGAGGTGCAGCTAACGCGGGATGAGGCTGCTTATGTGCAGTCTCATCCGGTGATTACTGTCATGAGTTTCCGGGATCGTTATCCTGTGGCCTATGCGGAGGGGAATTCAGGTCAGCTGTCGGGGATTCTGAGAGAATTATTTGAAGCAGCTGCCCATAAAACGGGATTGGAATTCACCTATGCGGCAGTACCGGATCATGCGCTGCTTATCGATCAGCTGCGAAAGGGAAAAACAGATATTGCGCTGGGGGCCGTGATGTCCGAAAATAATCGGAAGGATGTGAGCCTGGTCCTGTCCAAGAGCCTTATGAAAAACATTCTGGCTATAGCAGGTCAGCGGGGGACTTCTTTTGATGATAAAGCACACTATACCGTGGCTATTCCGGAGGAATCTACGGGAACCATTTCCCATGTGAAGCTGCATCATCCGGAGTACACTATCATTACCTGCCCGTCTACGGCGGAATGCCTGCGGGCGGTAAGGGATGGCCGGGCGGACGGTGCTGTCCAGAATTCCAATGTGCTGAGTGCACTGCTCCAGCATCCGGAATTCAATGATCTGCAGATCTGGCATACCTTTGCGGATGAAGGCGGTGCGGATTATTGCGTGGCCGCTCTCAGCAATGTGGATCCGCGGCTGATGTCCATTTTGAATAAGGGAATCCGCTCCCTGGACAAAAATGAGGTTCAGGCCATTATTTCCCGCAATATGGGGAATCAGAGCTATGAGATGACCTGGCGGGATGTCATTGCAAAATACAGGGTATCTGCGGCTTTGCTGGCGGTATTGGTGCTGCTCATCATCCTCGGCGGGAGCTTTTTGCTGCACACGAAGAGGCGGCATTTCCAGGCATTGAAGCAGCATAACCGGGCTCTTTTGCAGGCCAACCATCTGGCAAACCGGGCCATGGATGAAAGCCGGCGGGCCAATGATGCCAAGACCAAATTCCTTTCCCGGATGAGCCATGATATACGTACACCCTTGAATGGTGTCATCGGGATGGCTGCTTTGGCGAAGGAAGTAAATACCAATGTCCAGGTGGCTGGTTACTTGGATAAGATCAGTGTATCCGGGCATTTCCTCATGCAGCTGGTCAACGATATCCTTACGATTTCAAAGATTGATGCGGGCAGGGAGGAACTGCATCCGGAGCCTTATCCTGAGGATGAGTTCCTTACGTATATCCATGGTGTGATATTGCCGCTCTGTGTGGCCAAACACATTGAGTTCCGGGCGGAGCTGAGCAATATTCGGCGGGCAATCCTCGTAGATAAACTGAAGTATAATCAGATCTTTTTCAATCTTTTATCCAATGCAGTGAAGTTCACTCCGGCAGGCGGGCATATCTGCATAAGCGAGTCCCATCAGGAGATCGGGAATCGCATCCTGCTGAAAATCGTAGTACAGGATGATGGAATCGGGATACCGGCAGAGTTTCAAAAACGGCTGTTTTCTCCCTTTGCCCAGGCGCAGCAGCCGGATATGACCGAGAACCAGGGGAGCGGCCTGGGACTGGCTATTACCCATCGGCTTGTACGGCTCATGGGTGGGCGGATCGAGGTTCAGAGTACACTGGGCAAAGGAACCAGCTTCCAGGTTTATCTGGATGTTCCGATGGCGGAGGCCCCCACGGCCGCTCCACAGCCCCGGATAATCCGAGAGGAATTATTGGATGGGCGGCTGTTCTTGGTGGCTGAGGATAATGAAATCAATGGCGAAATTCTGCTGCAGCTTTTGCAACGCAAGGGCGCGAAAGTGATTTGGGCCCGGAATGGGCTGGAGGCTGTAAGATGCTTTCAGGAAACCACGGAATTTTCTCTCGCCGCGGTGCTTATGGATGTCCGGATGCCTGTTATGGATGGGCTGCAGGCTGCCCGGGAAATCCGGGCCCTTCCCCGGGCGGATGCAGCGGCAGTGCCTATTTTGGCAGTCACGGCCAACGCTTATCAGGAGGATGCGGAGGCATGCATAGCTGCGGGCATGGACGGACATATTGCCAAACCGGTGGATATCCAGGAGCTCTTGCAGGTTTTGAGCGAGCAGGTGGGACGGAGCAGGGGCCGCTGATGCGGCAGATTTGTTTGGAGATGTCTCTGGAAGGGAAGTCTTATTATGAAGCACATGATTTCTCATAAGAAATACCCGGCTTTGGTGAATCGGATGTTCACGCCATGGATGTTCCTGCTATGTGCAGTGGGCATGCTGCTGAATATTGCCTTGATCAAGCTGGTGGCGTATTTTTCGCTGCCGCTGTATCTGGACAATGTGGGGAGTGTATGGGTCAGCGTGATGGGCGGAAGTCTGCCGGGGATGTTCATGGGCTTTTTGACCAATATATTGAATTCTCTGTCTGAGCCTATGTCTATGTATTATGGTATTCTGACGGTATGGATTGCCTGGACAGGGTATCTTTTTTCCCGTTATGGGCTTTTGCGCAATATTTGGGGCTATCTGCTGATGGCCTTGGCTTTTGCCTTTATCGGCGGGTCTGTGGGTTCAGTGGTTACCTGGCTCCTTTATGGCGGCGGCTTTGGAGACAGCACGACCTCAGCCGCGGCCCTGTGGCTGCATGCTCATGGGCTGTCCATTTTTGCGGCCCAGTTCTGGGCGAGTACCTTGATTGATATTCCGGATAAATTGCTGACGGTATTGCCAATTTATCTGTTTACCAGGTTTTATCCCCGGCAGCTTTATGACAAATTCCCTCTAAGCTATTTATATGACCGGTCGGCGGAGGAGGCAGAAAATATCCATGCCCAGCAGCCCTTCCATATCCGCACCCGGTCTTTGAGCTCAAAAATCACTACGATTTTGGTTGTGGTATCAGCCCTTATCGGTGTGTTGTCCACTGGAGCAGGGATTTTTCATTATACCGGGCAGCAGCTGGAGCATTACCGGACCTGGGCGGTAGATACCTCCCGCTTGGCAGCGCAGACTGTCCCCGGTGATCAGATCGATGATTTTCTGTCCTCTGGCGGGCAATCAGCAAAATATGCTTTTACGCGCAGCCATTTGGCCAATCTTTTTTCCAATGTTTCCGGAGTGGCATTTCTCTATGTGTATCAGTTTCAGCCCGATGGGGTGCATGTGGTTTTTGATTTTGATACCGAGGCGGTGCCGGCGGATCCTATAGGCACAGTAATCCCCATGGATCCCAGCTTTTTGAAATATCGGGAGGATATGCTGGCCGGCCGTGAGGTGCCGGCACTGGTATCCCATGATCAATATGGCTGGCTGATGACATCCTATACGCCGGTGAAGAATTCTGCGGGAAAAACGGTGGCTTATGTGGGCGCGGATATTTCACTGGACGGATATGTCAGGGATCTGCTGATTTATGCTATACAGACAGCAGCGGTAATCTTTGGCCTTATTATTATCTTTTCTGTTTTTTCAATTTGGTTTGTTCAACGTAAGCTGGTAGAGCCGATACAGACTGTGCTGGGCCATGCGCAGGATTTTCAGCGGAGCAATCCGGAGGAATGGCTGGATAGTGCAGCCTGGCTGGCCCGTAAGGAGGTCCTGACCGGTGATGAAATCGAGGAGCTTTACAAGGCCGTGTGTGCGGCGGAAGAGGAAATCATCAATAAAGTCAGGGATCTGCGGAAGACACAGCTGAAGCTGCAGGAGTCCAAGGCCATTGCCGAAAAAAATAAGGAACTGGCCGCAGCTGTGCAGCAGGCAAATGAGGCCAATGCGGCGAAATCTGAGTTCCTGTCCCGGATCAGCCACGATATCCGTACACCCATGAATGGTATCATCGGTATGACGCAGATTGCCCGGGAGCAGAACAATCCGCCTCAGACAATGGACTGCCTGCAGAAAATTGACACCTCATCCCAATTCCTGCTGGGGCTGATCAATGATATCCTGGATATGACCAAGGCGGAAAGCGGGCGGTTGGAACTGCGGACGGAGCCCTATTTCATGGATGATTTCCAGGGGTATATGGATGCGGTCATACGCCCTCTTTGCGATGGCAAGAATCAGGAATTGAATTTTGCTATTGAAACTGTACCGGGCTGTATCCCGCTTATGGATGTGCTGCGGACCAATCAGATTTATTTTAATCTGCTGTCCAATGCAGTGAAATACACCCCGGAGGGCGGCAGTATCTCCATGCGGATCCACCATGCACTCCTGCCGGGACATCGGCTGCGGATCACCACAGTGGTAGGTGATAATGGCATTGGCATCAGTGAGACTTTTCAGAAAGTATTGTTTGAGCCTTTTATGCAGGAAAACAGGAATGATATTTCGGAGATGCGAGGCAGCGGATTGGGACTGTCCATTGTGAAGAAGCTGGTAGATGCCATGGGAGGGAAAATATCCGTCCAAAGTGAGATGGGCCAGGGATCGGTATTTACAGTTATCCTGGATTATGATTATGCAGAAGAAGCTGAGGTACGCCGGGAAAAGCAATATAAGCAGCAGGTGCTGGATCTCAGTCTGTTGGATGGCTGTCATGTGCTCCTTTGCGAGGATCACCCATTGAATCAGGAGATTGCCCGGGTATTGCTGGAGAAAAAGGGGATTTATGTGGAAATCGCCGAAAATGGACAGGAAGGGCAGCAGGCCTTTGAGGCTTCGCCCATTGGGTATTACGATGCTATCCTCATGGATATACGGATGCCGATCATGAATGGCTATGAGGCTGCCAGGGGAATCCGCAGTCTTCATCGGGAGGATGCGGGGCGGGTTCCCATTTTAGCAATGACAGCAGATGCCTTCCTGGACGATCAGAAAAAATGCTTTGCCGCTGGCATGAATGGACATCTTTCCAAGCCCATCGATGCGGAAAAGCTGTATGAAGCACTGGCTGCAGCTATTGCTGCAGCGCGAAGGCAGTGTCCTGCAGATTATTAGAAAAATTTGACATGAAGTGGACTCCATGGGGTAAAACAGCTATATCGGTGCCGGTTTCAACCGGCGGCGAAATTCCTGTTTGACCCTGGGCTGATTTTATGGAACAATAGATTCGCAGGGAAAAGTGGCTGCTATGGAGGAAGAAGAGTGAAAAAGGTTTTTGTATCGACAGGTTTACTGTGTGTACTGGTATTTGGTTTTTTGGTTTTAGCTGCTGGCTGGTTTGTGGGCGGCTATTTTGTCGATTTTGCATTGAAACGGGGGACAGCGGAAAATCCCCAAGATCCGCCGCTGGCCTGCGTGAACATACTGGATCCGAATGTCCGGCTGCCCGCGAAGCCGAAGGCCGACAGCGAAGTTTGGCAGGTATCCTCGGAGGATGGGCTCCGGCTGGATGGCACCTATTTCCATCGGCAGCGGCCCGGGCATCGTTGGGTGATACTGGTGCATGGCTATGGGCGCAACCAGAAGAATACCTGGGACTATGCGGAGGCCTATCTGGCCCATGGCTATGCGGTGGTCACACCGGATCTGCGGGCTGCGGGGGATAGTGAGGGCATCTACATGACCATGGGAGTAAAGGAAGGCCAGGACATGCAGAAATGGGTGGCCCGCATCGTTCAGGAGGATCCTGAGGCCCGCATCGTGCTCCATGGGATTTCCATGGGGGCGGCTACGGTGATGCTGGCGTCAGCGCTGCCAATGCCGGATAATTTGTCCGCTGTGGTTGAGGATTGCGGCTATACCAGCGCCTATGATATGTTCACGATACAGCTGGCACAGCTGTTTCATCTGCCGGCGTTCCCGATTATGGATATTGTGGATATCATGAGCCGGCAGAAGACCGGGGCAGCCATGTCGGAGGCGTCTCCCCTGCAGGCGGTACCCCATACCCGGGTGCCGATGCTCTTCATCCATGGAGATGCGGATCGTCTGGTGCCCTATGAGATGATGAAGCAGCTTTATGATGCTTCCGGAGCGCCGGCCAAGGAGCAGCTGACGGTGCCCGGCGTCGGACATGCATCCGCCATGGCGGCGGATCCAGTGGTTTATTTCCAACGGGTATTTGACTTTACGGATGCGTATACCCGATGATTTTCAATGGGGAAATGAGGAATATCACATGAACCAGATGTTTGCGGCAGTAACTGGAAAACGAAGCAGAGATTTCTATGAACATTTTTTTAAGACGGTGTTGATCCTGTGGGCAGGTTTTACGCTGCTGCTGGGTATTTTTTTCCATGTTCAGAAGACCAGTATCCTGGCGGATATACGCAACGATGAAGCAGCCAGCGTGAGCCTGGCTGCGGCATCCATTGCCAAGGACCTGGACACCAACCATTCGGATCTGATGTTCCTGGCTGATTTGCTGGAGCTGAAGGTAGCGGCCCTTGAGGATGGGCGGAGCGGGCTCATGACAGAAGATGCCAAGGCGGATCTGACCCAGGTCTATTTGAAATTTTCTATGCGCAAGGGAGTCTATGATCAGGTACGATTCCTTGATCTGGCAGGCAATGAGGTTGTAAGGGTGAACTACGATCATGGCCGGCCACGGGCTGTTTCGCCAAAGGAGCTGCAAAATAAGGCCGGGCGTTATTATTTTGATGATGCGATACGCCTGGGGAGGGATCAGCTGTATATATCGCCCTTTGATCTCAATATCGAGAACAACGCGCTGGAGCTTCCCTATAAGCCAATGCTGCGCTTTGCCGCGCCTACCTTTGATGCGGCCGGCAAAAAAACCGGGGTCGTGGTGCTGAATTACCTGGGGGATTATCTGATCGAGCACTTCATCCAGGCCTCGCAGACCCAGTACGGTTCTCCGGAGCTGGTAAACAGCGATGGCTATTGGCTGCACGCTGAAGATGCGGGGAATGAATGGGGCTTTATGTTTGACGGGAAGAAAGAACTGACCTATGCGGCAAAATATCCCGCGGCCTGGGACATCATAAAACAGGGGCATGAGGGGCAGTTCCAGAATGAGGATGGTCTGTTTACCTATGAGGAGCTCACTCCCTTCGGCGACCATCTGCTCACCAGTGATGGCTCACCGGATTCAGTGGGAAAAAGTACCCGGGCTTTTTCCAGCCAGGAGTATAAATGGTATCTCGTATCCCGTTTATCCAACGCTGTATTGGATGAGGCACTGCAGGATCTGTATGCAAGGATATTGATGATATGGAGCGTGATGGCGCTGCTGGGGATCATCATCAGTTATTTCTATGTGCAGAATGTGCGGCTGCGGCAGGAGTACACGGCTAAGCTGCATGATTTAGCAGCCAGGGATGCTCTGACCGGGCTGCCAAACCGCAACTCCTTTAATGTGGAATTGAGCAAGGCACTGACGGAGGCCAGGAAAAAGCAGCAGATGCTGGCGGTGCTTTTCCTGGATCTGGATGGATTCAAGCTGGTCAACGACATCCATGGCCATGGTGTGGGGGATCTGCTGCTTATTGAGACGGCCCGCCGGCTGAAGAAGGCCCTGCGGGGAGAGGATATGGCTGCCCGCATCGGGGGAGATGAATTTATTGTGCTGCTGCGGGAGCTGACGGATGAGGCTGCAGTACAGGAGGTACAGCAGAGGATTATGGCTGCCATTGAAGAGCCGGTTCTCTGCGGGGATGCGGTCTGCCATGTGGGAACCAGTATTGGAGCGGCTGTTTATCCCCGGGATGGAGATACTGAGGATACGTTGATCACCATTGCGGACAATGAGATGTACAGGGTCAAAAAGGAACGGAAAGGGAATAAAGTCAATTAATAGAAGGGCCTGCCGGTGCGGCGGGCCCTTCTATGTGAGTTGGTCACAGAAAATAATCCGCAAAGTGCATATAATAAGAGCATACTAATTGTGAAGGGGTCTTTATCATGCAGTCTAGTGCGTTACATCATATAGTACCAAATGAAAGCGTTTCTCCAATTTTGCCCAGTGAAAATACTCGTCTCCGGTTCCGCCGCCTGGAACTTATGGATCGGGAATGGCTGGCGCCGCTGCTTAAGGCAGCCGATAGCCTTTCTGCTGATGGCTGCTTTGGTACACTGTACCTTTGGGGAGAAGGCTATGGATTGAAGGTTGCCCGGCTGGGAAGCCGCGTTTTGTTCCGTTATGAGAAACAGGGCGAGTATTCCTATGGCTATCCGCTGGGAAGCGGTGATCTGCGTATCGCTGTACGGACCATGCGGGCGGATGCTGCGGCCGTTGGTCAGCCGCTGCGCATGGCCGGTTTGACCGAGAGGCAGCAGAAAAAGCTGCAGACCGCTTTTCCGGGACAGTTTGATTTTGCTGAGGACCGGGACAGCAGTGATTATATTTATACAGTGGCTGCTTTGGCGGATTTGGCTGGTAAAAAGCTCCATGCCAAACGGAATTATTGCAACCGCTTTGGACAGAATTATCCGGATTGGCATTTTGAACCCTTGACCCGGGATCGTTTTGCGGATTGCAGCAAGCTGTTGTCCGGCTGGGAGGATCAGCATGAGGTGGTGGTGAACCGCCAGCAGTCCTTTGAGGAAAAGGCCATTGCCAGGGCCTTTGATGCTTATGAGGCCCTTCAGCTGGATGGGGGCGTTCTGTATGTTGGCAGTGAGCCGGTCGCCTTTACCCTTGGGGAACGGGTTGGCCATCAGGGCTTCGATGTGCGCTTTGAAAAAGCCAATACGGAATTTGATGGCAGCTATGCGATGATCAACCGAGAATTTGTCCGTCATTTGCGGGAGAAATATCCGGAGCTGCAATACATCAATAGGGAAGAGGATATGGGCCTGGAGAATCTCCGCAAGGCCAAGCTGTCCTATCGGCCGGAGTCCATACTGATGAAATATACGGCCCGGTGGAACAGAGAGGCCTGAGCTGCGGCGGGGAAGGTGCCCTTATCAATCCTTTAAGCCATGACGTAAAAAAGACACGCATTTTTGAGCGTGTCTTTTAATTTTACTTCCGTGATGCGGCCGCACGGGCCTGCAGGTACTGGTCCATGGCATCGGCCACGTCCTTGGAGTATTTAACGGCCTCCACCACGGTTTTGGCCCCTTTTACCACATCGCCGCTGGCAAATATGCCCTCACGGGTTGTCTGCCCATGGGCATCGGTCTGGATAAGCCCGTCGGTGGTTACCGAAATGCCATTGGTGGTATTGATGATTTTGTCCTTAGGACCCTGGCTGATGGCGATGATGGTGCTGTCGGCCGGATAGAGCTCAGGATCCCTTTCATTGATGACGCTGCCGGATTCATCGAAGGCCCGGGCAATGAAAATCGGGCCGCGGTCGGTGATTTCCTGGATCTGCATGCCGCATTCAAACTGGACACCATCGGCTGCTGCGTAGTCGACTTCCCGCTGGCTGGCTCCGATATGATTGCTGCGGGCATAAATGGTCACATGGCGGCTGCCCTTCCGGATGGCGGTACGTGCCACGTCCATAGCCGCGTTGCCGGCGCCGATGACGGCCACCCGGTCACCCAGCGCGTATACGTCTGGGTTGACCAGGTAATTGATGGCGTAATGGGTATTGCCCAGGGTTTCGCCCTTGATTCCCAGCCGGCGCGGCCGCCAGACACCTGTTCCGATGAATACCGCTTCATAGCCATCATCGAACAGGTCATCGACGGTCAGGGTTCCGCCAATGGTGGTATTGGGCCGGATGCGTATGCCAGCCTCCAGCAGTTTTTTCTGATAGCGGTCCAGGATGGTCTTGGGCAGTCTGAAATCAGGTATGCCGTAGCGCAGCACGCCGCCAATCTGGTCATGGCTTTCGAACAGGGTGATATCATAGCCGCATTGGGCTAGGTGCACCGCGATGGTGATGCCGGCAGGACCGCTGCCGATGATGGCAGCCTTTTGGTTTTTGCGCGGGGCCCGATGCAGGCATAGATGGTTCAGATAGGCATCGGAAATGTAATTCTCAATACTGGAAATCTGTACGGGCATCCCCTTGCGGTTCAGGATGCAGTTTCCCTCGCACTGTTTTTCATGGTCGCAGACCAGGGAGCAAATGATGCTCAGGGGATTGTTGTTGAAGAGCATTTCACCGGCTTCGGTACTGTTTCCCTCCAGGAACAGGCGAATCATCTCCGGGATATTGGTCTGGACCGGACAGCCGTTGTTGCGGCAGGACGGCTTTTTGCATTGCAGGCAGCGCCGGGCCTCGTTTATTACGTGGACAGCCATGATATTCCTCCTGATGTCAATGTGGTTTACTTATGTATCCATTGTATGAAATAATAAATAACAAGTCAATTTAGTTCATAATTTCCCATACTTTTAGAAAAAACAATAAAATATTTTGAAAAATGCATTGACTTATTTTGTATTATAAGGGCAAAATAGTAATAGTTATCATCAATTGGAATAGGAGATGTTGAAAGTGAAGGTTCTTTTAATCAATGGAAGTCCCCATGAAAACGGCTGTGTCTATACGGATCTGATGGAAGTCGCGGGAGCATTGCAGGCAAATGGGGTGGATACGGAAATTTTCCATATAGGGATGGAAGCCGTGCAGGGATGTATCGGCTGTAATAAATGCCAGACCCTGGGCCGCTGCGTATTCCAGGATGATCTGTACAACCGGCTGGTGGATAGGCTGGCGGCTGCAGACGGGTATGTGATCGGTTCCCCGGTGTATTATGCGGCGCCGAATGGTTCTCTCTGTGCCCTGCTGGATCGTATTTTTTATTCCCAGGGGGCACTGATGACGAACAAGCCGGCCGCGGCGGTGGTGAATTGCCGGCGGGGTGGTGCCAGTGCTGCTTTTGACCGGCTGAATAAGTATTTTTCCATCAATCAGATGCCTATTGTAACCTCGCAGTACTGGAATTCGGTACATGGATTCACGCCGGAGGATGTACGGCAGGATCTGGAGGGCATGCAGACCATGCGGACGCTGGGCAATAACATGGCCTGGATGTTAAAGACCATCCAGGCGGGGAATATTCCCTATCCGCAGAGAGAACCCTGGAGTCCTACGCATTTCATCCGTTGACAAAAAGCCTGTTTTCTCAGGGAGGCTGTATCCGCTATGCACCTAGTGGGTACAGCCTTTTATCATTTTTTGTAAGAAAAAATAGCAATTCCAGGTGGAAAATGATATGATAAGGAATATGTAAAAAGGCGGGCAGTTTTGCTGTCTAATGTGGTTGCGTAGGGAACACGGAGGAAATTCATGCGGCTGGAAGAAATCATCAATATACATAAACAGGTCTTGAATCAAACGGATATGGGAATCTGGAAATACATTTATAATCATCGGGAGCAGGCACGGCACATATCCATCCATGAACTGGCCCGGGCCTGCAGTGTATCCAGTACTACGGTGGTGCGCTTTGCACAAAAGCTGGGATTCGATGGCTTCGGTGAGCTCAAGGCTACCCTGAAGCTGGAGGAGGATGGCGGCATCGGCGCCAGCGGTGATGTCCTGGCGGATATCGGCCTGTTCTACAAAAAGAGCTGGGACAGCATCGTTAAGCGCAATTTTGATGCAGCGAGCCGGCTGATCCATGAGTCCAACCGGGTATTTGCCTTTGCTTCCGGCTATGTGCAGAGCAACGTGGTGCAGGAGCTCAAACGGGTATTCTTTTACGATGATATCATGATTTATGAGATTGCGGGAAAAGAGGAATTCTCCTCCATATTGCGCACCCTGACCAAGGATGATCTGGTGATCATCGTTTCCCTGAGCGGGGAGACTCCGCTGGCAGTGGAATTTTCCCGCTTGCTGCAGCTGCGGGATGTGCCGCTGATTTCCATTACCCGGCTTCATGATAATACCCTGGCCGGTCTTTCAACGGTAAACCTCTATATATCACCGGCAGTGTTCCATCTCTATGATGAGGCAGGACGGCCGCAGTTCCAGTCCATGATGCCATATTTCCTTTTGGTGGAGATATGGTACGTAAAATATAAAATATATCTGCAGAAGGCTGCGGAGACGGTTTAGAATGAAGCCCGGAAAATCAATGTTTCCGGGCTGTTTTTATGCCCTGGAGCCAACCGTGTACCAAAGTACGTAAAATGTACTTTAGTACATGATGGCGATACAATGCCGGAATCGCTGGAATCTATTGAAAACTATGATTCCAGCAGGTATTATAAATGTTGAAGATATCTTTCAGGAATCTGCTGCAGGATGCAAAGGGTTCTCGGTAAAAAGAATTTTGTAATAATTTTAAATGATAGAAAATTATAAGCTGGAGGTAATTGATATGTCCATTAACAAAGACGTTGTAATGCAAAATATGCAGCGCTTTGGCGGGGCGATGTTCACGCCGGTAATATTGTTTTCATTCTTTGGTATTATGGTTTCACTTTCCATCATATGTAAAAATCCTGATCTTTTGGGCGGCCTGGCGGAGAAGGGAACCTATTGGTACAACTTCTGGTATGTGGTGGAGCAAGGTTCCTGGACTGTATTTGCCCAGATGCCGCTGCTCTTTGCAATTTCACTGCCCATTGGGCTGGCAAAAAAGAATCAAGCTCGCTGCTGTATGGAAGCCTTCGTAATTTATGTGGTATTCAACTATTTCATTTCAGGCATCCTTACCCTGTCCGGACCTTCTTTCGGTGTGGATTACAGTCTGAAGGCCGGCGGCGGTACAGGACTGGCGATGATAGCCAATATCAAGACACTGGATATCGGCATGTTGGGAGCCATCTTCATCGCAGCGGTAACGGTATGGCTGCACAATCGGCTCTTTGATGTGGACCTGCCGGATTGGCTGGGCATCTTCAAGGGCTCATCCCTGGTGGTGGCCGTAGGCTTCGCCGCGATGCTGCCGATTGCCTTTCTCTTCTGCGTGGTATGGCCGGAGGTCCAGCACGCTATCATGAGCTTCCAGGATTTCCTGAAAGCCAGTGATGTGGTGGGGGTATGGGTATATACTTTCTGCGAACGCATTCTCATTCCTACTGGTCTGCATCATTTTATCTATACTCCCTTTGTGTATGGGCCGGCTATCGTGGATGGAGGCATCCAGCAATATTGGCTCCAGCATCTGCAGGATTTTGCCACCAGTTCTCATTCCCTCAAGGAAATGTTCCCGGGCGGCGGCTTCTGCCTGCACGGTTCCTCCAAGTATTTTGGTATTCCAGGCATTGCGGCTGCCATCTATGTGACAGCGAAGCCTGAGAAACGCAAGGCGGTGCTTGGTCTGCTGATACCGGCAACCATAACAGCTATGCTCTGCGGCATCACTGAACCATTGGAATTCACCTTCCTTTTCGTTGCACCGGCACTTTTTGCCGTCCATGCCTTCCTGGCGGCGACTTTGGCGGCAACTCTCTTCTTCTTCGGCCTAGTGGGGTCCTTTGGCGGCGGACTCATCGATGCCTTTGTCCAGAACTGGCTGCCGCTCTTTAAATATCATTCCGGCACCTATATTATGCAGATCATCGTCGGGGTGTGCTTCTCCGTAATTTACTTCTTTGTATTCCGTTATCTGATTTTACGCAATGATTATAAGACACCTGGCCGCACCGATGAGGATACGGAGGACAAGCTTTTTACCAAGGCGGATTATAAGGCTAAGAAAGCACTGGAAGAACAGGGAATGAAGATCGATGAACGTGATGTAAAGGCAAAGGTATTCCTGGATGCTCTTGGCGGTGCAGGTAATATCCAGGATGTCACGAACTGTGCGACACGACTGCGGGTGACCGTGAAGAATCCGGATATCATCAAGCCGGTCAGCGCCTTTACCAAAGCAGGGGCCCATGGGCTGGTAAAAAATGGCCATGCGGTACAGGTCATTGTGGGGCTTTCTGTACCCCAGATCCGTGAACGCTTTGAAGCTTTGCTGGCCAGACCGGAATCCGGTGAAACTACTGCGGTTTCCGGAACGGCTAAATCCATTTCCCTGGCAGCAGTAGTAGATGGACAGGTCATTGATATGACGGAAGTGGATGATGCGATGTTTTCCCAGAAAATGATGGGTGATGGGGTGGCCATCCAGCCCACCAGTGATACAGTAGTAGCGCCGGCAGATGCTGAGGTTACCATGATCATGGCGGATTCATTGCATGCTATAGGCCTGCGTCTGGCCAGCGGCATCGAGCTTCTGATTCACGTGGGTATCGATACGGTACAGCTCAATGGCAGAGGCTTTACCATGCTGGCGATTCAGGGCCAAAAGGTAAAAGCGGGAACGCCGCTGCTGCGATTCGACAAACAGGTCATTGAGGAAGCCGGCTTTGCGGCTACCGTGGTTATGGCCATCACCAATTCGAACGAATATCCCTTGATGAAGAAACAGGCTGGACAGACGGCAAAAGCGGGAGAAACAGCCGTAATTACTTTTTAAGAGGATGAGACTGTGGAAAATTTGAAATGGTGGCAGGAAACCCTGGTTTATCAGATCTATCCCAAAAGTTTTTTGGATACTACGGGAAGCGGAACCGGGGATCTGCCAGGAATCATAAAAAAACTGGACTATTTGAAGGATTTAGGCGTTGGCGCCATATGGCTCACGCCAGTCTATCCATCGCCCATGGTGGACAATGGCTATGATATCGCGGATTACTGCCGTATCGATCCCTCCTATGGAACCATGGAAGATATGGAGGAACTCATTGCTCAGGCCAAAGGGCGAGGGATACGGATTGTGATGGATCTGGTTTTCAATCATACCTCGGACCAGCATCGCTGGTTCAAGGAATCCCGGCAGGATAAAGAGAATCCGCAGCGCGATTGGTATATATGGCGGGATCCCCGCCCGGACGGTTCGGCACCAACGAACTGGCGCAGTATTTTCGGCGGTTCGGCCTGGACACTGGATGAGGCTACCGGGCAATATTACCTCCATACCTTTGCCAGGGAGCAGCCGGACCTGAACTGGGAAAACCCGGCTGTACGCCAGGCGCTTTATCTGGCGGCGCGTTTCTGGCTGGACAAGGGAGTGGGCGGCTTCCGCATCGATGCAATCACTTATATAAAAAAGCCAAGGCAGTTCGGGGACTATCCGGCCGATGGGCCTGACGGCCTGGCCGGGATCCATTCCATAACCGCGAATTCCCCAGGCATACTGGATTTTTTGCAGGAGTTCCGCCAGGCGGTATTTGCTGGACAGGATATTTTCACTGTGGCGGAGGCCAATGGTGTGGCGGCAGAGGAACTGGACAGCTGGGTAGGAGAACAAGGCGTATTCGATATGCTTTTTGAATTCAGTCATTCTCTGCTGGGAAGCGGCCCGGAGGAGCTTTGGTGCCGCCCGGCAAAATGGAAGCTTACAGCGCTGAAGAAGGCATTGTTTGACAGCCAGCAGGCGACGGCGAGGAACGGGTGGTATCCGATATTCTTTGAAAACCACGATCAGCGCCGTTCCGTGGATCACTTCTTTCCGGATCCGGTGCAGGATAAGAGGGCGGCAGCCAAGGTTTTGGCAGCTATTCTGCTGACACTGCGGGGAACACCCTTTATTTATCAGGGGGAGGAACTGGGCTATGAAAATATGGCGCTGCCTTCCATTGAGGCTTATGATGATATATCCAGCAAAGGGCAATATGCGCTTGCGCTGGAGGCGGGTTTTTCGCCGGCGGCAGCACTGGAATTCATCCAGTATTTCAGCCGGGACAACGCCCGGACACCCATGCAGTGGAACGCCGGGGAAAATGCCGGGTTCACGGCCGGGAATCCCTGGCTGCCGGTACATCCGGATTACAAAAAATGTAATGCTGAGGGCCAGATCCTGGAGACATCCTCTGTGCTGAACTGGTACCGCCAGCTCAGCCGATTGCGCCAGCGGGAACCAATTCTGCGGGCAGGCAGCTTTGCGGCATTGCTGCCGGAGGATGAATCCCTGCTTGGTTATGACAGGATCTTAGGGAAAAAGCGCATTCGGGTGCTGGCCAACTTCACAGAACAGACGGTGGTGATTCCCGATAAGCTCCGGCGGGGAACAGTATTCCTGCTGGGCAGCTATGGGAGTACGCCGGGAAATGCGCTGCGGCCATTGGAAGCCTGTTTCTATCGTATAGATGAGGAGGCTGAGCAATGAAGATAGCAGCAAGCGATTATGATGGGACCCTGTATCAGCAGGAGACCATTTGCAGGGAAAATATCGAGGCCATTCGAAAGTGGCGGGATGCCGGAGGAAAATTTGGTGTGGTCACCGGTCGTGATTTCGGAATGCTGGTGCCGCAGCTGCGGTATTACCAGATTGAATTTGATTTTGCGGTCTGCAATAATGGCGGCATCATATTTGACCGGGTTGGAAGGGTATTGTTCCAAAGCCGGATTTCCACCGATGTGCTGCAGGCAATTGCCCGACAGCCCTGCGTGGAGGATTCCCTGCACTTTTCCTTTTCGGCGGCGGAGGGAACTTATATCTGCCATGAGAGGCCGGGGTCCTGGATTGACAGGGAGGCAAAGGAATGGAAATTTCCTCTCCACCGCATTTTGGAGGATGATATTGGAAAGCTGGAGGGCATCCACCAGTTTTCCCTGGGGTATGAATCGCCGCCGCAGTCCCTGGCAGCCAGCGAGATTTTGAATGAACTTTTCGGCTCGGTGATCCATGCTTATCCCAATAGAGGAAGCCTGGATATCACGCCGGCGCTGGTAAGCAAACGCCAGGGGATGGAGCAGCTGGTCAGCTGCATGGGCTGGAAGGATCCAGAGCTTTTTGTCATCGGGGATGAGACCAATGATCTTCCTATGCTGGAGGCTTTTGATGGATATACAGTGGATTCCGCCCGGCAGGAGATCAAGTCGAGGGCAAAGGAAAGTTTTCCTCATGTAGGTGCAATGCTGGAAAAGTTTATATAGCCTGTTGGATTTTATGGGGAAGTGTTCTGTTTTTCTGATAAAGTATAACCTGCTTTTTACCCCACGGGAGTGGGGTGATTATATGAAAAATGAGAGGGAGATAGAAAATGAGAATGAATAAGAAAATGGCAGCAATGATGATCGGTCTTACCATGGGGTTCAGCGGCACAGCCCTGGCGGCAGTAAGTGATGGGGCAGACAGTTTTGTGGATGTACCCAAGGATCACTGGAGCTATGAGGCACTGGATTATTTGGCCAAGGATGGAGTAATCGAGGGCTATACGGATGGCACCTTCCAGGGCAACCGGACCATGACCCGCTATGAAATGGCCAGCATTGTTGCCAAGGCAATGCAGAAGACCGGCACCTCCATCGGGGATCAGGCTGTACTCGAAAAATTGGAGAAGGAATATGGCGGTGAGCTGGATACGCTGAAGAAGCGGGTAGACGCCCACGATAAACAGATCGCGGCCCTCAATACCAAGACGGACAAGCTGCAGATCTGGGGCTTGGCACGTACTCAGGCGGGCAATGACAATGGCAAGAACATGAATTATAACAATCGCTTTTATATGGATTTGGAAGGACAGCTGAAGGTTTCCGATAAATTCAAGGCCCGTTTCACCATCGAAAAGAATGCCCATTATCGTGGCAGTGAGACCGTAAGCGAGCAGAAGGTGGTTTCCGATGGCAATGGCGGCTATACCACCCAGGTCATTCAGCACAATCATGCCGGTCATGATACTTCGGCCATGGATCAGGATCATAATGGCTCCATTTCCAATGTATGGGTGGAGGGGACCTTCGGCAAGGATTGGTATGTAAATGTGGGCCGCAAATGGAATGGCATCAGCTATGAAAATCTTCTCTGGGGCAATCCCTGTGATGGCGTATCCTTCTATCATCCCTTGAATAATAACTGGTGGATCAGTGGGGATTATTGGACGCCAACCTGGGATGGAGCAAAATACACCATGGCTGCTCTCAATGTATGGGGCAAGCTTACACCGGCTATTGAGACGAATCTGGCCTATGCCCGCGTGGTTGGCGGCAAGGATGATTACTGGACAAAGGCCGATGCGGCTGTGGCTGTGGGCTTGAAATTCCATCTCTCCCCGACGCTGGCACTCACCACTTCCTATGTCAAGACCAACGCACAGCTGGAGGAAGGTTATTGGACAGATAAAGGCTGGGATCGGGACTTTGTTGCCCGCCTGGATTACAAGGGAACGGATCTGAATAAGGTGGGGTCCTTCGGTCTCTACGCAAAATACGCCAATCTTGGTGTCGCCGGTGACTTCGGCCATGATGATGAATGGACGACCCGCGGCGAAACCTATTTCAATGGCATGCGCGGCTGGTACCTGGGCTTCAAATATGTTCCCTGGCAGAATGTGGAATGGGAAACCTTCTATGCAACCATGCAGGAGGGCACCAGCACCAAGGCGGATCGTTCGGACCGCAAGATCCTGCGCACCATGCTGGATTTCCACTTCTGATAAGGTCATACGTAGATTCGGGAAAAGTTATGTGGAAGAAGCTGCCGGAGAGCGGCTTCTTCCCTTAATGACGAGAGGAGCAGATTCTGCATGAATCGCAAAAAATTCTTATACGGCGCAATTGGCGCTGCATTATCCATCGGAATGACGGCTGTGCCCATGCCGGCACCGCTGGCTGTACACTGCGGGCTGGTCTCCCAGGCATCGGCCGCCGGGGTACAGAAAAGTGATGTGGTATTAGTCGGTACGGTACAGACAAAATTAGGTGCTGCCAAGGATTGGGATCCAGCCGCTGGAGCCACAATTATGAAGCCTGCAGGCAACGGAAAATATCAGCTCAAGGGGAAGCTGCCTGCGGGAACTTATGAATTCAAGATTGCCGTGGGCGGCAGCTGGGATGTGAATTATGGCGCAAAGGGTACACCCAATGGCGGCAATATTGCTTTGCGCCTGAAGGCACCCCATGAAGTTACCTTTACCTATGATGGGACGACCCATGAGGTCAGCTATGCCTATGAGGGGCAGCAGGCTGAGCAGGAGCAGGTGGCCAAGGAAATGGCTGAGCGGGCCATCGTTGTCACCGGAACTGTCCAGACAAAGGCCGGCGCGGCCAAGGATTGGGATCCGTCGGATATGAAGACCCGTATGGCGCCGCAGGGAAATGGTTTTTATACCTATACGGCGGATCTGCCGGCGGGGGCCTATTACTATAAGATTTCAGTAAATGGCAGCTGGGCGGAGAACTACGGACTAAATGGCAACTTTGATGGTGCCAATGTGCAGATGAACCTGGACAAGCCATCGAAGGTCACATTTTTCTATAATGATAAAACCCATAAGATCAAAGACAGCACCAACTACAAGCTGCTGTCCGACGCGGAGCTTCCCGTGCTGGGCGGTGATGCGGCGGGTTTGACAGGAGAGCATATCCTGCGGGATATGGAACTGGATCAGTTCTATCAGGCCAAGCTGAAGGCAAAGGCCGGAGAGTACAATATAGAAGTATCGCAAAAAGGACAGCCTCCGGTAAAGCAGCGGATCACTGTACACAAGGATGGGGATGTGGTTTTCTACTTTGATGGACGTCAGAAGAAAATCATCGCTGATGACGGAAGCATCCATGAAGATAAAGTGTTCCATGATACCTGGGATCAAAACTTCAGGGCACCCTTTGAGGCTGTCCGGGAGGGCAGCCAGGTACGGCTTACCCTGCACACCCAGCATGGGGATGTACAGAAGGTCCAGCTGGTGCTTTGCAAGGCGAAGATCACGGCCAATGGCGGGGATGAGTACAATCCCAGCTTTGAGGCGGGCAGCCGCCAGAGCTATGATATGCAGCTTACGGGAACAAAGGACGGTACGGACAGCTGGTCGGTGGTTATTACACCAGACAGCTATGGAATTTATGGCTATAAGTTCCTGCTGGATGGGGTAAAGGAATATGGTGATGATGCCAAACCGGGGCATACCGGCATGGTCGCTCTGCGCAATGTTAAACCCTTTCAGCTCACTGTTTACCGGGCAGGCTTCCACACTCCGGATTGGGCCAAAGAGGCTGTGGTCTATCAGATTTTCCCGGATCGCTTCTTCAATGGGAATCCTGCCAATGACAATGCCCGTACTGAGGCCCGTGGTCATCAGCCCGTCCAGCATCGCGGCTGGAAGGAGCTGCCGGCCAATCATTCCAAGACACCGGCAGCGGATGGGGATAATTGGGAATGCAATGACTTCTTCGGCGGAGATCTGGCTGGTATTACTCAAAAATTGGATTACCTGAAGGATTTGGGGATCACCGCGATCTATGTAAACCCGATCATGAATGCAGCCTCGAACCACCGCTATGATTCAGTGGATTACGGCACGCTGGATCCCATGCTGGGGACTCCGGAGGAATTCCAGCAGCTGGTAGCAGAGATGAATAAGAGAGGCATGCGGCTCATCATGGATGGCGTATTCAACCATGTAGGGGATGATTCCATCTATTTTGATCGCTACAGCAAATATAAATGGGTAGGTGCCTATGAATATTGGTCCCGTATCTATGATCTGATGAACAGTAAACACCTCGCACTGGAGGCGGCTAAAAAAGAGGCCCGGCGGCAGCTGACGGCAGAAGGTCAGGTATTCAGCCCCTATCATTGGGAGGATTGGTTTGAGATCAAGAATCAAAAGGGCCAGGATGAAATGGGTGAGAAATATCTTTATCATGACTGGCAGGGCTATTCCAGTCTGGTTCCCTTCCATGACAGCGATTATCCAGGCAGTGAGAATGGAACAACCAGCTCCAATCTGGGCAGCTATCTGCTCACCGGCCGGGATGCGGTAATCACAAAATGGTTCCGGGACGGGCTGGCCGGTTGGCGGCTGGATGTGGCTAAAGAGGTTCCGCCGGGGTTCTGGGGCAATGTCCGGCAGACAGTGAAGGCGCTTCGCACTACAAATGGGGATGAGCCGCTGCTGCTGGGGGAAATCTGGCAGGATGGAACCCAGTTCCTCACCGGTGATCAGTTCGATTCCGTAATGAACTATAAGCTTTCTTTTGCTTTAGGGGATCTTTTCCTCAATCGTGGTGATGCCAAGGCTGCGGATGAGGAGCTGAAGGTGCTTCGTCAGAACTATCCGAAGGAAGCGTTGTATGATCTCATGAACATTGTGGATTCCCATGATACCATGCGGGCCATTTACAAATTTGGCGGCGGCAAGGATAATGTGGCGCAGGCTGCCCGTCAGGACTTCAAATACGCCTTGGGCAAGGCACGCTTGAAGCTGTCAGCAGCATTCCTCATGGGTTATCCGGGTATGCCAACCATTTATTATGGGGATGAAGCAGGCCAGTATGGCAGTGCTGATCCGGATTGTCGCCGTACCTATCCCTGGGGGCGGGAGGACAAGGACCTCATCGAGTATTACCGGCAGGTCATTGCAGTACGCAATGGTCATAAGCAGCTCTTCGCCCATGGCGATGTGGCCACGCTGAAAGCAGAAGGAGATATTTACGCCTTTGCCCGTACCAATGGGGCGGAGGGTGCCGTGGTGGCACTGAATCGCGGCAAGAGCACCTTGGCTGTGCTGCCGGCAGGCAGCTTCGCCGATGGTACAAGCTTTGTGGATGCGCTGGATACAAGTTATCATACGGCAGTGACCGGGGGCAGCCTCAGCGTAGAGCTGGGCGAGAATCAGGCCCGTATGCTGATTAAAGAGTAAACCATAGGAGGTATATTCATATGAAAGACAAGAAATTTTCTGTAGTTGTTGCCGGTGGCGGCAGTACCTTCACACCGGGTATCGTTTTGATGCTGCTGGCCCACCAGGACAGGTTTCCGCTGCGTAAGCTGAAATTTTATGACAATGATGCTCAGCGGCAGGCCGTAATCGCTGAGGCTATGGCCATTGTTCTGAAAGAACGGGCTCCGGAAATAGAGTTCACAGCAACTACGGATCCGGAAGAAGCCTTTACCGATGTGGACTTCGTCATGGCCCATATCCGTGTGGGAAAATATGCCATGCGGGAAAAGGATGAAAAAATACCTTTGAAATATGGTGTACTGGGTCAGGAAACCTGCGGCCCTGGCGGTATTGCCTATGGCATGCGCTCCATTGGCGGCATCCTGGAAATCGTGAAATACATGGAAAAGTATTCGCCAAATGCCTGGATGCTCAATTATTCCAATCCGGCGGCCATTGTGGCGGAGGCCACCCGGCGGCTCTGTCCAAATTCCAAGATTTTGAATATCTGCGATATGCCCATTGATATCGAGGGAAAAATGGCACAGATTGCGGGCTTTTCCTCATTGCATGAGCTGGAATTCAAGTATTTCGGCCTGAATCATTTTGGCTGGTGGACCAGCATCCGGGACAAGGATGGCAATGATCTCATGCCGAAAATCAAGGACTATGTCTATAAGCACGGCTATAATATGCAGTATCTGCAGGGAGATGCCGGGGTACAGCATGTAGATCCCAGCTGGATAGTGACCTTTGAAATGGCCAAGGAAATCGCTCCATTGGATCCGGATACCCTGCCCAATACCTATTTGAAATATTATCTCTGCCAGGATGAGGTGGTCAAGCATTCCAACCCGGAGCATACCCGGGCAAATGAAGTCATCGAAGGCCGTGAGAAAACGGTATTCGGTGAGTGCCGCCGCATTGTGGCCCAGGGCCATGCCCGGGATACAACCATTGAGGTGGATGCCCATGCCTCCTATATCGTAGACCTGGCTACGGCCATTGCCTTCAATAATAAGGCGCGTATGCTGCTCATTGTGGAGAACCAGGGAGCCATTGAAAATTTTGATCCTACTGCTATGGTGGAAATCCCCTGCATTGTGGGCAATGAAGGACCGGAGCCTCTGGTGGTGGGCAGGATTCCTCAGTTCCAAAAGGGAATGATGGAGCAGCAGGTATCGGTGGAAAAGCTGACTGTAGAGGCCTGGATCACCGGTTCCTATCTGAAGCTCTGGCAGGCACTGACCCTTTCCAAGACAGTGCCCAGCGCCCGGGTAGCCAAGCTCATTCTTGATGATCTCATCGAAGCCAATAAAGGCTATTGGCCAACACTTAAATAAATCACTTTTCGCAGCCGCTCATCCTTGATGGGCGGCTGTTTTCTACGTGCGCCCGGCATGGGCGCACTCTAATGGGTGAAAGTCCCTAGACTGCCCTAGTAGTGGGAAAGTCATAGCCGAACACCAAGGGTGTCCATCGTGAGGTGGAATCTGAAGGAAGGTGCAGGCAAATCTCTGGTCTGACGAACAGAAATCACATAAGGCTGGCTGGGATGGATAAGGCTGCGCAACGAGCTTAAATCCAATAACTACTCGGAATCCCAGAAAGTAAATGTGGCAGACGAATGGAGAGAAAGAGTGCGTTCTTACCCGGGGAGGTCTCACGGACATGGCCGAAAGCCATAGAATATTGGCGGCCATGGTTGAAACAAGATTTATCGTGAGAAGTCAGCCGAAGCCATAGTACCAGGAGGGCTATAGACCATCTGGGAAGGGCTGAACTTTAGGAGATGTCAGTAAATGAATGTAACCAAACATGGATACAAAGGCAGAAAACTTCATAAAGAAGACTATCCGCGGATGGTAGTTGCGGAACAACGAGAATACGTGGAAGTGCCTGCCCATGTGAGGATTGCTGAACACAACGACATCATCACAGACTTGTCAGCGGACAGTCTGCTGAGGAAGATCTTATCGCGCGAGAATATGAATGACGCGTACAAGAAGGTAAGGTCAAACAGAGGAACAGGCGGAGTCGATGAGATGAGTGTAGATGAGCTTCTACCGTACCTTAGAGAACACCGGCTGGAACTCCTTCGGCAGATAAAGGACGGTAAATATAAGCCGAACCCCGTCCGTCGGGTAGAGATACCCAAAGAAGAAAAAGGCAAAGTCCGGAAACTGGGAATCCCAACGGTCGTGGATCGGATGATACAACAGGCAATCGCCCAGGTACTCACACCGATTTACGAGCCGCAGTTTTCAGAATCCAGCTTCGGCTTCCGGCCGAAGCGCGGAGCCCATGATGCCTTGAAACAATGTCAGCGGTATGCGAATGAAGGATATCTTTATGTAGTCGATATGGACCTTGAAAAGTTCTTCGACACAGTTTGCCAAAGTAAGCTGATAGAGGTGCTTTCAAGAAGTATAAAAGATGGCAGAGTGATTTCACTGATTCATAAATATCTCAATGCAGGCATCGTCCGGCAGGGAGTGTTTGAACGCAGTGAACAAGGGGTGCCGCAGGGTGGGCCGCTAAGCCCGCTTTTAAGCAACATAATGCTCAATGAGCTGGACAAGGAACTGGAAAAGCGAGGGCACAAATATGTGCGCTACGCAGATGACTGCATGATTCTGTGCAAAAGCAGACGAAGTGCAGAACGGACCAAAGTCAGCATAACCCGGTACATCGAAGGGAAGCTATTCCTAAAGGTGAATGGGGAGAAAACGAGCGTGGCGAATATTAGCCAGGTAAAGTATCTGGGGTATGGCTTCTACCGATACAAAGGGGAATGCCGCCTCAAGGTGCATAAGAAGTCGATTGCAAAGATGAAGGAACGCCTGCGGGCGATAACGAATCGGGGCAAGGCAATAAGCAATGAAGAAAGGCCACGGATTCTTGGCAGATACGTCAAAGGATGGGTGAACTACTTCAAACTGGCGGATATGAAGAAAATGTTGCAGGTAACGGACGAATGGCTGCGCAGGAAAATCCGGGCTGTCTACTGGAAACAGTGGAAGAAGATAAGGACAAGGTACAAGATGATCCGGCGGTACAACCTGCCGGATTGGAACGTACATGAACTTGCCAACTGCCGGAAAGGGACATGGAGAGCAGCATTGATGCTGAACCAAATCCTAACAAACAAAGAAATAGTCCGTCAAGGCTATATAACCTTAACGGACTATTACCGACAAGTAAGTGAAAACTAGAGAACCGCCGTGTACCGAACGGTACGCACGGTGGTGTGAGAGGTCGGAATTTCTATGCAAGAAATTCCTCCTACTCGATTTGTTTTCCACCAGCTCCATGGCATGGATGAGGCCTATATGGCGGATTTCTCCCACATGGGTGTGGCCCCCGAACATGTCCTGCATGGCTCCGGTAAGCCAGGCCGCGTTTTCTCCTGACCGCTCAAGCACCGGCTCAGCGGCGAATATCTGCTGCACCGCCAGCGCCGCCGCACAGCCCAGGGGATTGCCGCTGTAGGTATGGCTGTGCATGAAGGCCCGTCCCTCCTGGTAATCCGCGTAAAAGGCATCGTAGATGCGCTGGGTGGTCACCGTGATGGACATGGGCATGTAGCCGCCGGTAAGCCCCTTGGACAGGCACATGATATCGGGGGATATCTCCGCATGGCCGCAGGCAAACATGCGGCCCGTGCGCCCAAAGCCCGTGGCGATTTCATCCGCAATGAGCAGCACATCATAGGCATCACAGAGAGCCCGCAGTTTCCGCAAATAAAGCGGCGGATAGATGCGCATGCCTGCGCTTCCCTGCAGCAGCGGCTCCACGATCATAGCCGCCGTTTCTCCACCATGGACCGCAAAGCTTTCCTCTACTGCGGCAAAGCACTGGCAATCGCAGCTCTCCCGCTGTTTTCCATAGGGGCAGCGATAGCAGTCCGGCGCTTTGATATGGATGTTGTCCATCATCATGGGCTGATACATCTTGGCGTAGAGATCCATGCTGCCCACCGACAGGGCTCCGATGGTCTCCCCGTGGTAGCCCTCGGACAGGCACATGAACCGCTGCTTTTCCGGCTTGCCCGTCTGCAGAAAATACTGGAAGGCCATCTTCAGCGCGCATTCCACCGCTGCGGAACCGTTATCGGAAAAATGAAATTTGGTAAGCCCCGCCGGCAGGATTTTCGCCAGCTGCTCCACCAGCTCGATTACCGGTGCATGGGAAAAATTCGCAAAGATCACATGCTCCAGCCGATCCAGCTGCGCCTTAACAGCCTCATTGATGGTCTCATTGCAATGTCCAAAGAGATTGCACCACCAGGAGCTTACAATATCCAGATATTCCTTGCCATGGATGTCATAGAGCCATACGCCCCGGCCGTGGTCAATGACCATGGGTGCCAATTCCTCATAATCCTTCATCTGAGAGCAGGGATGCCAGATGTATTTCAAATCCCGCTCCTCCATTGTCATGCTCATCGCTTCGCTTCCTTTCCTCCTGCGGCTATTCATACAGCGCAGCCAGAGCCGCCGGATCCATATCCAGTTCTCCGTCTCCCGGAGCAACGACTGCCAGCACCGGCACCCCGGTGATTTCCTCGATCATGCGGCGGTTATCCTCCTCCATCACATCCCCGGCATGGAAATTGTTCAGGAACACCCCCGCCACCGGGATTTTCCGGGCCCGCAGATGTTCAATGGTAAGCACTGCCGCATTGATGGTCCCCAGCCCCGCATCAGCGATCACCAGCGCAGGAATTGCCAGCTCCTGCAAAAGATCATCCAGTATCACCTTCTGTTCCCCGTCCCAGCGCAGCGGACAGATGATACCCCCGCTGCCCTCCATGGTCAGGAATTCGCAGTCCTGCCGGGCCGCGGCAAAATCCTGCTTCACCCGGTCAAAATCCACGGGCTGGCCGTTGATCCTGGCTGCCAGATGGGGAGATACCGCCTCCCGATAAACGTAGGACACCAGCTTTTCCGTCGGCACCGTAAGCCCGGCCATTTTCTTCACGAAAAGGGCATCCCCTGGCTGCAGCCGGCCATCAGGCCCCGGCTCCGCGCCGCTCAATGCCGCCTTGTAATAAGAGGCCTGCCGCCCGCTGTCCACCAGCTTCTTCACAATAAGCCCTGTCACGTAGGTCTTGCCGATGTCCGTGCCTGTCCCGGTGATGAAAAGCGCTTTTCCCATCCTCAAGCCGCCTCCTTTGCCGCCAGCGGCTCAGCCGCCGGCGCATCCAGCCAGATGCCTGCGGCCAGGCAGCGACGGGCCAGAACCGCTGCCATGAGGCAGAGGCAGAAATCTCCCGGTGCCTGCAGTATGCCGCCGTAGAGGATCAATGTCCAGAGCGCAATGGGCGCATCGATGACATAGTTGGATACCACATAGAACCAGGTCAGACCCAGTCCATACACCAGTGCCATGCCCAGAAGATTCACCCCCAGCAGCCGGCCGGCAGTAGGCCGCCCCTGACGGGAAAGCTTTCCTACCAGCCAGGCCTGCAGCGTAAAGCCGATAAGATAGCCAAATGTAGGCTGGAATACATATCCCGGACCACCGCCCTCCGCAAAGACCGGCACCCCGATAAGGCCCAGCAGCGTGTAGCCGCCTACCGCGGCAGCCCCCAGGCGGCCGCCCAGCAGCAGTCCGGCCAGCAGCGTGAAGAGAAACTGCAGCGTGAAGATATCCGTTCCCACTGGAATCTTGATAAAGGCGCCCACTGCCACCAGGGCGATAAAAAGTGCGCAGAGCACCAATTCCCGTAATTTCATGTTTTTCATTTTCTCCCTCCTGAATGAAGTGCTGCTAAAATGAATGGCCATTCATCAAATGCACTTCCTTAGGATACGACTTTGCCTGTCAATTGTCAACCAAATTATCTATAACGGTTAACGATAAGAATAAAAAAGGGCACCCGACTTTTTCCGGCGGGTGCAGAAATCTTCAATACAAGCCCAATACCTTGAACAGGAATACCCAGCCAAAGATCGTAATACAGGAAAGCGCGGAGCTGTAGACCACGCAATTGCCGGCCAGCTCCGCATCGCTGTCCATCTGCTGGGCCATGGCAAAGGAGGCCACCGCGCTGGGCGTGGCAAAAATACTGATGAGGGTCACGAATTCAATGCCCCGGAATCCCAGGGCCATGGCCGTGAAGAGCACGATCCCGGGAACCAGCACCAGCCGCCCGGCTACGCAGGCCGCCAGCGGCCGCCAGCGGATAAGGGATCTGCCGAAATGGAAGGATGCCCCCAGCACGATGAGCGCCAGCGGCGTGGCCGCCGCAGTAACCTGGGCCAGCGGCTTCAGCACAGCCTTGGGAATCGGCAGGCCGATGAGCATGCAAAAGGCCCCCAGCAGCGCCCCCAGGATCATGGGATTCTTCAGCACGCCCCGCAGGATTGGCCAGAAGGCAAAGCGCCCGCCCCGGAAGGTTTCCAGGGTGAATACGCCCAGGATATTATAAATTGGCACCACAATCGCTATCATCATGGTGGTCACCGCCACCTCGGCCTCCCCGCAGATATTAGCCGCCAGCGGAATGCCCATGAGCACGAAGTTGCTGCGATAGATGGCCTGGATCATGGCCCCCCGGCTGCGATTGCTCTGCACCGTGCGGCAGATCAGAAAAAAGCTGACCAGATAGATCACCGCCAGCGCCCCCACCGCAAACAGCATCAGCCGCGGCCGCATCACCGTGCCGATATCGGTGATATAGAGATTGTAGAACATCATGATGGCAAAAAACACCGTGAATACCAGCCGGTTCACATGCACCAGCTCCGCATCCGTAAGCAGCCGCCCCCGCTTCACGCAGAGGCCGATGAACATCAGGCAGAAAAGCGGTGCCACCGCCTCCACTGCCAGCAGAAAATTCTCCATACAGGCGGCCTCCCTTGCCGCTCCTTTATTATAACGCGGATGGAAAGGATCTTGCAAAACAGAATCATTGCAAAAGAAAAAACAGCTCCTGTCCGCAAAAGGCAGAAGCTGTTTTCCTTTACTGTAGCCGCACTTACATGTCTTCGTCAGAGAAGGCTCCGGGGAGCAGTTCCTCGCAGGTCGCCGTCTGGATCTGTCCATCCAGATTCGCCATGATGATATGCGGGATCTTGAACTCCGCAATGACCTGCCGGCAGGCTCCGCAGGGAGGTACCGGGCGCTTGCTGTCCGCTACGATGGCCAGCGCCGCCAGTTCCCGCTCGCCCTCGGAAACAGCCCGGAAGATGGCAGTGCGCTCAGCACAGTTGGTGATGCCGTAGGAAGCATTTTCGATATTGCAGCCTCCATAGACCTTGCCGCTCCTGGTGAGCACTGCCGCGCCCACACGGAATTTCGAATAGGGGCTGTAGGAAAATTCCCTGGCCTTTTTCGCTGCTTCTACTAATTCCTTATCATCCATTGCTGCATCCTCCTCAATATTTCTCGACTTTATCCTTTTCCACCCGGGCAAAGACCAGTGGGATTGCCGCCGGCTTCTGCCCGCCGATCACGATGGCATCGAGATACTTCTTCGCTGCCGGAGCCAGCAGTTCCTGCCTGGAGGTATAGAGAGCGGCGATTTTCTCCCCCTTCTTCACCATATCGCCGTATTTCTTGTGGATCATGATGCCCGCGGAGAAGTCGATGGCGGAATCCTTCGTCTCCCGGCCAGCCCCCAGTACAACAGAGGCTATGCCGCATTCCTCCGCGTTCATCTTCACGATGTAGCCATCCGCCGGAGCCAGCACTTCCTGGCTGAAGGGAGCCTTCGCGAATTTATCCGTATCCCGCAGCACGGAGCTGTCGCCGCCCTGGGCCTCCACCATCGCCGCGAATTTCTCAAAGGCGGAACCGTCCTGGATGGACTTTTCTGCCATGGCCCGGCACTCCTCGATGGTGCCTTTGCCCACCAGGAACAGCATATTGGACGCCAGCTGCAGGCAGACCTCGGTAAGATCCGCCGGTCCATGGCCTTTGAGGGTTTCCACCGACTCGATGACTTCCATGGAATTGCCGATGGCATGGCCCAGCGGAATGTCCATATCGGTGATCAGCGCCACCGTATTGCGGCCCGCATGGGCGCCAATGGCCACCATCTGACGGGCCAGTGCGATGGAGTCATCCAGCGTCTTCATGAAAGCGCCGCTGCCGGTCTTCACATCCAGCAGGATGCAGTCGCTGCCCGCGGCAATCTTCTTGCTCATGATGGAAGAGGCGATGAGCGGAATGCTGTCCACCGTAGCCGTCACATCCCGCAGTGCGTAGATTTTCTTGTCCGCCGGGGCCAGGTTGCCGGACTGTCCGATGACGCTCAGTCCCAGCTTGTTCACGATGCCGAAGAATTCCTTGCGGTCCAGTTCGGTGCGGAAGCCCGGAATGGCCTCCAGTTTATCCACCGTGCCGCCGGTATGGCCCAGGCCGCGGCCGGACATCTTGGCCACCTTGCCGCCGCAGGCAGCGACGATGGGCACCACAACCAGCGTCGTCTTGTCGCCTACACCGCCGGTGCTGTGCTTATCCACCTTTTTGCCTTCGATTGCCGAGAGATCGATCATATCGCCGGAACGGGCCATGACCTGGGTCAGCTCGCCGATTTCATGGTCATTCATGCCCTTGAACCAGATGGCCATGAGCATGGCCGACATCTGATAGTCCGCGATTTCGCCCTTCACATAGCCATTGACCATGTACTCGATTTCCTGGTCGGTGAGCACACCGCCATTGCGTTTTTTCATAATCAAATCATACATTCTCATATTGGATCCGGACTCCCCTCATTTTGTGTATATTTTTATCTGGCAATTTCCCGCAGGAAGCTTGTTCCCTTGGTGGCCAGCGGTACATCGAACATATCCGCGATGGTGGCGGCAATATCCGCGAAGGTGGGATGGGTCCCCAGATTCACGCCGGCGCGGATGTCCTTGCCCCAGACCAGCAGCGGCGTGTATTCCCGGGTATGATCCGTGCCCGCAGCCCGGGGATCGCAGCCATGGTCAGCAGTGATGAAGAGCACATCCCCCGCCTGCATTTTCCCCATGAACTCCTGAAGCTGACGGTCAAAGACCGTGGCGGCCTGGGCGTAGCCATCCACATCCCGGCGATGGCCGTACTGCATATCGAAGTCCACCAGATTCACGAAGCAGAGTCCGGTGAAATCCTCATCCAGCGTAGCGATGGCCTTGCGCATGCCATCCTCATTGTCCTGGTTGATGCCCAGATGGCGGCTGATGCCCCGGCCGGCAAAGATATCCGAAATCTTGCCCACGCCGATGGTGGCAAGTCCTTTTTTCTGCATGGCGTCCAGCAGAGTCTCCGCCGGCGGCTCCATGGAAAAATCATGGCGGCGCGGCGTGCGCTTGTAATCCGGATAGCTGCCGGTGTAGGGCCGGGCAATGATGCGGCCCACGGAATGCTCCCCGCACATGATTTCCCGGGCCTGCCGGCAATAAGCATAAAGCTGCTCCGGCGATACCATGTCTTCATGGGCCGCGATCTGCAGCACGCTGTCCGCTGAGGTATAGACGATCAAAGCCCCGGTTGCTTCCTGTTCCCGGCCGTAGTCATGGATAACCTGGGTGCCGGAATAGGGCTTGTTGCAGAGGATCTTGCGGCCAAAGGCCTTTTCCAGCTTCGCGATGATCTCCGGCGGGAAGCCATCGGGATAGGTTGGCAGCGGCTTTTCCGACACGATGCCCGCAATCTCCCAATGGCCGATGGTAGTATCCTTGCCCCGGGAAAGCTCCGTGAGACGGCCGAAGGCGCCCAGAGGAGCAGACTCCTTTTCCCCGCAGTCCACACCGTCGATATTGAAGATGCCCAGCTGCTTCATATGGGGTGTGGCATACTTGGGCGAGGTCACGATGCTGGCCAGGGTATTGCAGCCATGGTCGCCGAATTCAGCCGCATCCGGCTGAGCCCCGATGCCGAAGCTGTCCAGAACAATGATGTACGCGCGTTTCGTTTTCATATCTAAAACCTCCTAAAAGATTGATCAGTTGTGGTCTACCTCTATTGTAGCAGGCTGCGGGAGCACCTGCAAAGAAAATCAGAAAATTTGTGTAAAACCCGTCTAAACCTGCAGGGCCTGAAAGACCAGATCCATGAAGAAAAGCAGGCCCAGACCGTAGGCGGCGGGATGCAGGCGATGACCCTGCCCCGCAAAGAGCTTCAGCAGCGGATAAGCTGCAAAGCCGAAGGCCAGACCGATGGAGATGCTGCCTGACAGCGGAATCAGCACCACCAGCAGGAAGGCGGGGAACCATTCGGAAAAATCGTTGAAATCAATATGCTGCAGCTGCTGCATCATCATAGCGCCCGTGATGATGATGACCGGAGCAATGGCTGCCTGGGGCACGTAGGACAGCAGCGGCACAAAGAACAGGGACAGGATGAAGAGTCCGGCCGCCGTAAGGGCCACGATGCCGCCGCGGCCGCCGCAGGCTATGCCCGCCGCGCTCTCAGCAGCTGCCACCGTCGGACTGGTGCCCATGAGGCTGGACAGCACCGTGACCACCGCGGAACCGGAAAAGCTGCGCTTGAATTTCCCCTTGTCCGGCAGCAGCCCCTCCAGCATGCCCATGGTTTCAAATACCAGGATCATGGACATGGAGAACACCGCCAGCCAGAAATTCAGGCTCAGCAGCTCCGTGAAATCGCACTGGCCCAGCAGCGCCGGATACGCGGCCAGCTTGCTGAACTCGATCTGCACCGGCGCACCGGCCTCCATGCCGGTGAAGGCCGCAATGCCGCTGCTCACCAGTATCGCGATGAAAAAGCTGCCCGCCACACCCCGCAGGTACAGGGCCAGGCTCAGCACCAGGCCGAAAAGGGCCAGCAGTGCATGGGGATTCTGCAGGGATCCCAGTTCAACGATGGAGCTGGTGCCGGAGCGGATCAGCTCCGCCTTTTCCAGTCCGATCTCCACCAGGAACAGTCCAATGCCGGCGGTGATGCCGTACTTCAGGGACGGAGGGATGACCTTCGTGAGAAAGGCCGCACAGCGGCTGCAGGCCAGTCCCATGAAGATGAGCCCGGAAACCAGGGAGACCGCCAGGGCCCCCTGCCAGGAAAAGCCCATATTCACCACCACGGTATAGGTGAAGAAGGCATTGACCCCCATGCCCGGCACCAGCACGATGGGGGCATCCGCCCAGAGGCCCATGACCAGGCACCCCAGGATGGAGATGAAAATGGTGGCGAATACGCTGAGATCCGCCGGGATCCCCGCATCCGCCAGGATCATCGGGTTGATGATGATGATGTAGGAAATGGCGAAAAAGGCTGTGATGCCAGCCATGATTTCTGTTTTTGCTGCTTTGCATGTATTGATAAACGACATAGTATCTTCCTTTGGTTCGTAAAATTAGTGGATTCGGCTCAATCGCGGATGGCGGCTTCCAGTGCCACCCGGATCATATCGTTGAAGGAGGTTTCCCGCTCGGCAGCGGTGGTCTCCTCCCCGGTCAGCAGATGGTTGCTCACCGTGAGCACCGCCAGCGCCTGCACATGATATTTTGCCGCCAGCAGGTAGAGGGCAGCCGCTTCCATTTCCGTAGCCAGCACACCGTAGTCCACCAGCTTCTGACAATCCATTTCATCGTTGTAGAAACGATCCTCGGAAAGCAGATTGCCCACCTTCACGGAAATGCCATTTTCCTTCGCCGCCTCGTAGGCCGTGCGCAGCAGGTCGAAATCCGCCAGCGGCGCGTAGTACATGCCGGCTCCGAAGGTATTCAGGATGATGGAGGAATCGGTGGTGGTGCCCTGGGCGATGATCACGTCCCGCACATGCACATCCGGATTCATGCCGCCGCAGGTGCCCACCCGGAAGAGCTTCTTCACCCCATAGTCGCGGATGAGCTCGTTGGTATAAATGGAAATCGACGGAATGCCCATGCCCGTTCCCTGAATGGACACCCGTTTGCCCTTATAGGTTCCCGTATAGCCAAAGGCATTGCGGACCCGGTTATAGCAGACAGCGTCCTGCAAAAAGGTCTCCGCGATGTATTTTGCCCGCAGGGGATCCCCCGGCAGCAATACGCGGTCGGCAATCTCTCCTGAAGCGGCTTGAATATGGATACTCATGAAAAAACCCTCTTTCGTATAAATTTTAGCAATATTTATTCTGTTCTATCCTATTTGTTATTGTACCGGTCGGCTGTCGGAAAAAAAAGGACATATGGCTTTTTGTTGTGTTTTCTCCCGGGATTCGTTAAAATAGAGCTATCTGAAAAAAGCAAGGAGACAAACCCCATGTACGAACTTTTAGATGCCCTGGCCGCGATGCCCGAGGAAATCCGCCGCCAGACCTGCCGGAAAAAGCTGGCCCCGGGGGAAGCCATCATGCTGAAGGGCGGCGAAATCCGCCATCTCTATGTGCTGCTGAAAGGCACCGTGCGGGTCAGCAACGAGTTCATGGACGGCCATCGCTACAGCTTCACTCACTTCAGCGCTCCCAGCTTCGTGGGCGAGGTGGAAATCCTGGCCAGTCAGCCCCACTATGCGGCTACAGTGGAAACCGCCACCGCCTGCGAGGTGCTCACCATGAGCAGCGAGACCTTCCTGCAGTGGGTACAGAGCAGTACCGCCATGGCCTTTCTGGCTGCCCGCATCGTAGCGGAAAAAATGTACCCCACTTCCAATGAACACGGAACCATAAAATTCGTTCCCGGCCGGCAGCGGCTGGTGGAATACCTGGCTGGCAGCTGCCAGCCCACCGGCACCAGCCCCTATACCCTGAAAAAAAGGCGACAGGACATCGCGGATGCCATCGGCACCAGCATCAAGACTGTCAACCGCTGCGCCGCAGAGCTGAAGGCTGAGGGTGCCATCAGCCTGGTGCACGGAAAAATAACCATCAGCCAGAAGCAGCATGAGATGCTGGAACAGTTACGGACAGAATAATAAAATGGCGGCCAGCCTCCCCACCCAGGGAGCGCCGGCCGCCATTTTTGGCAAAACTCTACATATAATATGATTACCAGATAAAGAGACCGGCAATCGCTGCAGACAACAGGGATACGAGAACGCCGGACAGCAGCATATAGCCTACGTTGCTGGCCACCATATCGCTTTTTTCTTTATTGGTCAGGCTCTTGAAAGCACCGACAATCATGCCCACTGTGGAGAAATTTGCAAAGGAAGTTACGAAGATGGTCAGTGTCCCCTGGAGATGACGGCTGAAGGTGTCCATGATAGGACCGGCATTCAGCATGACCACGAACTCATTGGTGACGATCTTCGTGCCCATGTACTGGGCAAACTGGAAGGCCTCGTCCGAAGGCAGGCCCATAAGCCAGGCAAAGGGGAACATGATGACGCCGAAGATATGTTCCAGGCTCAGTGCCGGATGCACAATACCCAGCAGCTTGTCGACAAGCGCTGCCAGGGCTACGAAGGCGATGACATTGGCTGCGATGATGAGGATCAGCCGGCCAGCCCCCAGGATGGAATTGCCCAGGAAGGAGAACAGCGGCTCCTTGCCCTCGGAATCCCCGATTTTAGCAATGGTATCCTCTTCCCGCTCTACCCAGACCGGATGCAGGATACTGGAAACGATCAGTGCATTGACCACATTCAGCGGCACAGCCGTGAGGATGAACTCCGCCGGCATCATCTTCGTATAAACGCCGATGAGGGAAGCTGTCACGCAGCTCATGGACATCATGGCCAGCGTCAGCCCGCGTTCCGGGCGCATGGTCTCCAGCTGATGGCGGGATACAGCCAGGGCCTCCGTGTTGCCCAGGAACATCATCTCAATGGCAAAGAAGGACTCGAACCGCGCCTGATGACTCAGGAAGGCCAGTCCCCGGCCGATCCATTTGATGATCCAGGGCAGGATGCCGCAGTAAGTGAGCAGATCGAACATTGGAACCACCAGCAGGATAGGCAGCAGTGCGGAGGTGAAAAAGTTCATCTGGGGCACATGTACCCAGTCCGGGAACGCGAAAGCGATACCGGTGTAAGCTACATCCACCAGCCATACGAAGCCGGCCGCTGCTATGCTCACCAGTTCCCGCCCGATGGAAAACTGGGTAAGGAACCAGGCGATGAACAGATTCATTCCGAACAGCACCCCGATGGATCTCCAGCGGATTTCCTCCTTGCTCTTTGAAAATAGGAATGCCAGGCCCAGGAATACAAATATCCCTATGCAGTTGATAAATAAGTACATTTTCCTTCATTCTCCCCTCAAAAATCAAATTCGTCGTTCAGATTAGAATTATCCGAATTTTTTCTCACCGCAGTGAGTCATTTTTGCTCTTGTTTTGTCTTTTTTTATATTAATGATATTGTCTGCGTAAAAAAAGGTCACATGTCCCTTCTTGCAAAATTTTGCCGGCAAAACAAGGCCTGCCGCGGACAAAAGAAACGAGGCTGTCGCACGCTGCATCATATTTCATAAGTATACAATACCCGCACCCCATGTCCGCCCTTTGAAGGGCGGGGGACCATGCGCAGCATGGTGGTGGGATGCAATGGCTGTATATTTATAAAGTAGATGTCCTTCGTGCGACAGCCTCTCCTTCGTAACGAATCAAATGTGCCCCTTGCCATATACGCAATGCAACATCAATATTTTTTAACCGCCTCAGAGCTCCTCCTGGCCCTGCTCCCGCCGGGCAAAGAACTCCCGGTCCAGGATCCCCAGAATCACCAGGTTCTCATAGACACCGTCCGTGAGGATGGTTTCCCGGATCAAAGCCTCCCGCTGCAGCCCCTCGGACTCATAGACATGGAGGGCCCGGGCATTGTAATCCTTGCAGTCCAGCCAGGCCCGATGGAATTTCAGGTCATCAAAGGCCCAGGATTTCAGCATCTTCAAGGTCTCATGGCCGTAGCCCTTCCCCTTGGCATCCAGTATGATGCGGGTCCATTCCACCTCTTTATTGGGGTTGTCCAATCCCGCAATCATCAAAAATCCCACCTTTTCCCCGGTGTCTTTCTCCTCGATGATCAGATGCACAGCGCCTTCCGTATCCATCGTGAGCATATGCACCTCCCGGGTATAGGGAATCACATACCTGGCATTCTCCGGCCGGTACTCCGACTCCATAATATAATCCATATCCGCCGCCACCGCCTGCCGAAACCGCAGCCGCCGGCCTTCTTTGATAATCTTGTCCATTATATCCCTCTTTCCTTATATAATCAGCTGTTTTCCAGCTGGTTTTGGTACATTATGATTGGATGGGAATTTGTAGAGTAGTTTAGGGGGCCGGAGAGCGAGGACACAATTGCTTATGAAGCTGCAGTTCCAAAGCCTCCACTGCCAGGGGAGGTGGCACGGCGGAGCCGTGACGGAGGGGTTAGCGGCCTCTGCTATGCTGCGATTTTTGGCTTTTTTCCAAGGCTAAAAGCTCAGCCAATCGAGGCAACCCCTCAGGCGCTGCGCGCCAGCTCCACCCGCAAGGGGATGGCGACTCACACGCAGCTGAAGCTGCGGCTCCAAAGCCTCCACTGCTAGGGGAGGTGGCACGGCGGAGCCGTGACGGAGGGGTTAGCGGCCTCTGCTATGCTGCGATTTTTGGCTTTTTCCCAAGGCTAAAAGCTCAGCCAATCGAGGCAACCCCTCAGGCGCTGCGCGCCAGCTCCACTCGCAAGGGGATGGCGACTCACACGCAGCTGAAGCTGCGGTTCGCTGCTCACCTAGCAGGGGAGCCTTTGGGATAATCACTTATACCATCGATGATAGCTAAATATATGTATCGCATCCAGCCTTATTTTGGAAGTGCAGGGGATGTTTTTTTGCAACGGAGCGGGGCCTTTGGGGCGCGGGGCATATCATTTATAGAATGCCGTATGTCAGAACCGGACAGTGGGTCCGGAATCTAGCCAAGGTTGTTTCCTTTATGAAGCGACCTCTTAGCGAACTGCAAAAAAATATTCCCTGCGACTCGTCGGGCACGATTCCCAAACATGAAACTTTTCTCTTAAATACCTCGACAAGCGGTCAACGTCAACCAATCACCTTCGCCTTTCAGGCTCGTTTCTTGGGACGTTTTCGCATACGAGCTGTTACCCAATCGCTGCGCTCTTGGACAGCTCAGTAAATTCCCCTTTATCCATCTCTTTCAGGATTTCCCCTGGCAGAAGCAGTGAAATCCTTTCTAATTTCACAACAATAAAATTGGAAACGGTTCCATTTTGTTTTCACTTTTTTCGCATAGAATGAGTTAGCATTTGAGAGGAGCGGTGGCAATGAAGGCGAAGAAATATCTGGTTGGCGGTATATTGCTGGGAATGGCGGCATGGCCGTTGGGGAGTGTGAGCGGGGTGCTTCCCCTGGCGGCGGTGGAGGCTGCGGCGCAGACGGGGGCTGCCGGGGGAAATACTGCCGGGGTCCTGCCGGCAGGGGCCGCGCAGGCTGATGCGGGCCGGGTGCAGGCCGCGGCCCGGGATTACAGCCTGGAGCTGGATACCAGTAAATATACGAAGAAGACCTTGCAGGCCGATGGGCAGGCAGTGGCCTTCCGGGCCTATGAAAACCGGGTCTACGTACAGCATCCGGTGGATGTTTCCTATGAATCCATGAATATCTATGTGCCGGAGGCCTATTTCTCCGGGGGAACCGTCAACGGCTATACCGCCAGAACGGCCCCCATCTTCCTGCCCAATCAGGTAGGCGGTTACATGCCCGGGGAGGCGGGCCAGCCTGGTGAAGATCCCATGCATGGCGGCAGCAATGCGGCACTGATAGCCCTTTCCAAGGGCTATGTGGTAGCGGCACCGGCCATCCGCGGGCGTACGCTGCAGGCGGCGGACGGCAGCTATACGGGCAAGGCGCCGGCGCTTATCGTGGACTACAAGGCGGCCGTGCGTTATCTGCGCTACAATAAGGACCGGCTGCCGGCCGGGGATACGGAAAAAATCATTTCCAACGGCACCAGTGCCGGCGGCGCTCTTTCCGCCCTGCTGGGGGCAACCGGCAACAGCGCGGACTACGAGCCCTATCTGAAGGCTGTGGGAGCCGCCGAGGAACGGGATGATATCTTTGCCTCTTCGGATTACTGCCCCATCACGAACCTGGAGCATGCGGACATGGCCTATGAGTGGGTATTCAACGGCGTGAATGACTATCATCAGCAGGCCATGGGGAAGATGCCCGGCGGCATGAAGCCCATGATGCCGGGTCATATCGTGGTGGGCGGCAAGGTGCTGCCCATGGGGCCGGGGCCGGTGATCCTGCCGGGCATGACTGGCGATGGCGCCAGGGACGGAGCACAGGCCGGCCAGCCGGCAGGCGGACAGGGCCGGCCGGCCAATGCTCCCGCGGAAACCGCAGCGGCCCACACCTTGAGCCCGGACCAGATCGCTGCCTCCGGTCAGCTCAAGGGCCGGTTCATCACCTATCTGAACAGCCTGCAGCTGAAGGATCCTTCCGGCCGGCTGCTCACCCTGGATGATCAGGGCAATGGCAGCTTCAAGGATTATCTGGAGTCCTTCTACATGGCTTCGGCCCAGCAGGCACTGGACAGCGGCAAGGATCTGTCCAAGCTGGAATGGCTCACCATTGAAAAGGGGAAGGTGACAGGCATGGATCTGGCAAAGTACGCTGTCTATGCCACTCGTCTGAAGGCGGTTCCGGCCTTTGATGCCTTTGATCTGAGCAGTGCGGAAACAAGCGAGTTCGGAACAGCGGCTGTCAATGCACAGCACTTCACGGATTTTTCCATGCAGAACAGCACCGTATCGGCCACCCGGGCTTCGGATGGGCTGGTGCACCTGCTGAATCCCATGGATTACATCGGTCAGTCCGGGACGACGGTGGCCAGGTATTGGCGCATCCGTCATGGTGCGAAGGACCGGGATACCTCCCTGGCGATTCCGCTGCTGCTGGCCACGAAACTGGCCAACAGCGGCTCAGCCGTGGATTTCGCGTCTCCCTGGGATCGCGGCCACGATGGGGATTATGACCTCACGGAGCTTTTCAGCTGGATGGACAGCATCTGTAAAAAAGGCTGATACGGCTGCATCTGCCCAGTGATCCGGGGAGGACGGAAAAACCATGGAATTTGCTGGAAAAGGTTTTTAAAGGAATTATTTGCGGCCATAGCGAATACAGAAGAAAGAATAGTAAGGATAATTCCCTGAACCATTTCATATTTAAAGGAGAGATTTCCATGGAAATTGAATTAGATCGTCTTGTCAAGCGCTTTCAGGATTACATCAGCTTCAACACCCAGTCCAGCGAGGACAATGAAGCCTGTCCCAGTACGCCGGGGCAGTTCGTGCTGGCCAAGCACCTGGTGGAGGAGCTGCAGAATATCGGTCTCACAGAGGTGAGCATCGATGCCCATGGCTACGTGATGGCCACGCTGCCGGCCAATGGCTGCCCGGAGGCGCCGGTGGTGGGCTTCATCTCCCATATGGACACCAGTCCGGACATGGCCGGCGGTCCTTTGCGGCCCCGTATTGTGAAGGACTATGACGGCGGGGATATTTTGCTGAACGAAGCGGAGCATATTGTTCTGTCTCCCCGGGATTTTCCCGAGCTGCTGGCTTACAAGGGCCAGGACATCATGGTGACGGATGGCAGGACGCTGCTGGGGGCTGATGACAAGGCCGGCATCACATCCATTGTGAGCGCGGCGGAATATCTGCTGCAGCATCCGGAGATCCAGCATGGAAAGATCCGGCTGGGCTTCACTCCGGATGAGGAAATCGGCCGCAGTGCGGATCTTTTCGATGTGAAGGCTTTTGGCGCTGATTTTGCCTACACGGTGGATGGCGGGGCCCTGGGGGGCATCGAGTATGAGAACTTCAATGCCGCGAACCTCACCGTGACCTTCCACGGCCGCAGCGTGCATACCGGAGATGCCAGGCACAAGATGATCAACGCGCTGACTCTGGCCAGTGAGTGGCAGCAGCTGCTGCCCACCGGGGACAAGCCGGAGTACACCGAGGGCTATGAGGGCTTTTATCATGTGCACAAGCTCAACGGCGATGTGGAAAAGGCAGTGATGAGCATGCTGGTGCGGGATCATGACCGGGCACTTTTTGAAAAGCGCAAGGCCTTTCTGCAGGACATGGCTCAGCTGCTGAACCGGAAGTACGGTGACGGCGCGGTGGAGATCGATTCCAAGGATGTTTATTACAACATGCGGGAAATGGTGGAGCCGGCCATGTACATCGTGGAAATGGCGGAGCAGGCCATGCGGGATATCGGCGTAGAGCCCAGCTGCCTTCCTATCCGCGGCGGTACGGACGGGGCCCGGCTTTCCTTTATGGGACTGCCCTGTCCGAATCTTTTCACCGGCGGGCATAATTTCCATGGAAAATTTGAATATCTGCCGCTGCCTTCCCTGCAGAAAGCGGCGGAGACCGTGCTGGGCATCATCTGTGCAGCGGGCAGGCGCCAGCGGTAAAATTCCCGGAGAATGGAATCAAAGACCTTTCAGTATGATGTGCTGAAGGGTCTTTTTATTTGCTGTAAAAATTTTTTTGTTGATGTCTATTGTTTCTGTTGATTTCTGTTTACTTTTCTGGGAAAAAAGGGTAAAGTAAAGTTAATTAAGAGACAAAAGTCTGTCGGGCCTATTCGAATATAGGGGGCTGCTGTATGAGGCATATCAGGGATTTATTTCTCGGCTATAATGGGTCCTTGCTTTGGCTGGGGCTGCTGCTTCTTTTCTGCATGCTGGCTTTTCAATATCTGCTGGCGCAGCTTATTTACGGGGAAATCGAGGACAAGCTCATTGAAGTTACCCGCCAGTCAGCGGCTATCGTTGAGGGACGGGTGGAAACGGCCTGCGATCAGCTCAATGCTGCCGGACAGCTGAAGGGCCTGGAGCCTGCAGCCCGGCAGTCCGTACTGGCGGATATGCGCCGGACAGATAACTGCCTGGCCCGCTATGAGCAGGTGGGTGCTATATCCGTACAGGGGCATCTGCTCTATGGAGATGCTCTGCCGGCGGGCTTCATAGCGCAGCTGCAGGAAACCTTCCGGGGCCATACCCAGGTCATCTGGCAGCCGGCCGGACGCCTGTCGGCCAATCAACCGTCACTGCTGGTCAGCGTTCCCCTGTGGGATAACGGCAAGGTGGCGGGTGCTGTGTACGGGGTGCTGTCTGGCGCCAGGATGCAGGAAATTTTTTCCGGGACCGTATTCAACGCGCGGGGCATCCTCTTTGCCGGTTCCCATGATTTCGAACTGATCTGGCCTGCGGAAACGGAGACTGAGGCCCAGTCAGCAGCGGCGGATTTCTTTTCGGACAGCAATGATACCCATATGCAGGAGCTTTATAGGAAACTGTATTACAGCGGCCATGGGGTCGAGCCCTTTTCCTCTCGGGGAAAGGACTATTATCTGTCTGCGGTGGCCCTGGATTCCATGGATGGCTGGTATATCAACAGTGTGGTGGCCGCAGAAAAGGTCAACGGGGTATTGAAAAATGTTCTGATGGCGGCAGTAGCGGCCTGTACACTATTATCACTGTTGTTTCTTACCGCCTTTTGGATCATTGGGAAAAATGCCCGGCAGAACCAGAAACAGCTCATGGAGCTGGCCTATAATGATGCACTTACAGGAGCGCCTAACTGGGCCGGAATGCAGGAGCATTGGCAGCATTGCTCAGCGGAGGGCCTCTGGCTCATGGCAGTGCTGGATTTCGATGAATTCAGCGTGATGAATTCAGTCATGGGGCGGGATTACTGTGACCAGGTTCTAAAATCTACTGTGCGGCAGATCCAGGGCCGGCTTCGCAAGAATGAACTGGTGGGCCGGGTGGGGGCGGACCGTTTTTTGCTGTACCTGCAGCAGGATAAGGAAAGCCTGACCAGACTGGAGAAGCTGCAGACGGAGATACGGCAGGAAGGCACGCGCTACCCGGTGGAGATTTCCTGCGGTGTGCATCTGCTGGCGGGGGCGGCCAAGCCCATGAGGGAAAGCTATGAGGAGACGGTAATGGCCCTGAAGCATGCCAAGCGCACGCCGCAATGCCATCTGGCTGTTTATGACTATGTCATGGGAATAGAGCATCGGGAAAGCAAGGCGCTGGAAAAGGACTTTTCCAAGGCCTTGGAGCAGGGGGAGCTCCAGTTGTTTCTGCAGCCTAAGCGTTTTCTGCAGCAGGAGGGCTGGGCGGGCAGTGAAGCACTGGTCCGCTGGCAGCATCCGCGGCTGGGGCTGCTGCCGCCAGGCCGCTTCATCCATTTTCTGGAGGCTTCAGGGGAGATCCGTCAGCTGGATCTCTATATCCTGGAGGCGGCCTGCCGTACCATTCATCGTTGGCTGGAGGAGGGCCGTGAGGTCATGCCCATTTCCTTCAATATTTCCCGGGCTAATTTTGCCAATCGGACCCTGGTGGAGGATATTCTGTCTATTGTCGATCGTTGGCAGGTTCCCCATCGGCTGCTGGAGGTCGAGGTCACGGAAAGTGCTCTTTTCAATGATTCCAGGATTCTGGGGGAGAAGGTGCATCAGCTGCATGATGCAGGGCTGCGGCTGGCCGTGGATGATTTCGGGACGGGGTATTCCACTCTGGCAACGCTGGAGCAGCTTCCGGTGGATGTACTGAAGCTGGACAAGGGCTTTGTGGACAGCTGGCAGCTCCGGCCGGATAGCCGGATGATTTGGGATATTGTGGAAATGGCCCGTCATATCGGCATGCTGGTGGTCATCGAAGGGGTGGAAAATGCTGCCCAGGCCGAGATGACCCGCCGGGCAGGCTGCGATGTAGCCCAGGGCTATTATTATGCCCGGCCTCTGCCGGTACAGGAATACGAGGCACTGGTGTATGGAGGGGATAGCTGATGAAGGGCCTGTTTTTGAAATTTGCGGCGATTTTGCTGGTGCTGCTGGGCACCGCTTATTTCTGGAGCTTGCAGCTTACGCGGAATCCATTTCCCACAAAACCGGAGAAGCCCATTGTCACTGCGGTGCTGTTCAACGGCAATAAGCAGGATGGCGGCTGGAATGAGGCCCATTACCAGGGCTTTGAAGAGGTGCGGAAAAATATGAAGGTAAAGATCATCTATCGGGAGTACCTGTCGGATATGGATGATTCGGCCCTGGATGCCATTGATGAGCTGGTGCATAAGGAGAAGGCGGAAATCATATTTGCCACCAGTTTCAACTACGGTCCGGCGCTGCTGAAGGCTGCCCAAAAGTATCCCAATGTGAAGTTCTTCCACGCGGCCGGCGACAAGACCGCGGATAATATGGCCGTCTATTTTGGCCGCATGTACCAGGCCCGCTATCTCACGGGCATAGCGGCGGGTATGAAGACGCAGACCAATCACATCGGTTATGTGGCAGCTTTTCCCATTCCCGAGGTAATCCGAGGCATCAATGCTTTTACCCTGGGGGTCCGCAGCGTAAATCCCCAGGCGGTGGTCCATGTACAGTGGTCTGGTACCTGGAATGACAGCGGCAAGGAAACATTGACGACGGAGCGGCTGCTGGATGCCTGGCCTATTGATGTGCTGGCCCAGCACCAGAATACCACCTATCCCATGCAGGCAGCGCAGAAACGGGGCGTATTTGTCATTGGCTACAATATGGATCGCCGGGAGGAATTTCCGGATGTGTTCCTGACCGCACCTGTATGGAACTGGGGTGCCTTTTATCGGGCCCGGCTGCAGGAATGCTTTGAGGGGCGTTTTAAGGGGAAAGCCTATTTCGATGGCTATGGCAAAGATGTTTTCTATGCGGCCCCGCTGTCCAAGCTGGCTGCTCCGGGAACGGAGGCGGCGGTTGCGGTGGCCAGGGCAAAACTGGCGTCCGGTACCTGGGATGTATTCTACGGGCCCATATACGATCAGGCGGGGCAGCTTCGCATCCCTCCGGGAGAAAATATTTCCGATAGGGAGCTGCTGGAGAGCTTTGACTGGTTTGTCGATGGGGTAGAGGGCAGTACGACTTGAATGCATAGGGCAATAGTCTTTGCTTTATATGATGTTAGGATTAAATACTGCTGTTTTTGCCTGTGAGAGGGAATCTGACCAGGGGCTGGGGCAGGAAAAAGGGGAAAAGCGTCGAAGTGGAATAATAAGACGAAGTGCAGGGATGCATCCGGTGGGGAAGGGGGAAACGGAATGCCAACAGCGGAGGATTGCAGCAGGAACAAGCAGCAGGTGATCATGGCGACCTATCGCTGCTTCAAGCAGTATGGTATCGATGGGACAACCCAGAAGCTCATAGCCAGGGAGGCTAAGCTTACACCACGATCCATACAGCGCTATTTCAAGGACAGGGACGAGCTGACTTTGGAGACGACGATATACATGCTTCGTCTCTATGATGACTATGTGCATGCGTACATTGCCAGCCATAAGAAGCCAGGGATGACAGCCCTGGATGAGGTGCTGCTCTATCTGAAGTCCCAGCGGGAAATCTATGTGGAGCAGCCGGAATTCTTTTTGCTCCTGAATGAAATGGATGTGTACTATAAACGCCATAAGCTGCATTACAAGGCAGTGATGCCCCGGATCAAGCAGCAGGAAACCATGCGGCCCTTTCTGCAGAGCATTCTGGAGCGTGGGGTGTCTGAGGGCAGTATCCGCTTTTCCATGGCCCTGGAGGAACTGCGGGAAATCATTATCGCCACCTATACAGGGCTGTTCTATCATTTCGCTGCGCTGCATCTTCAGGATTCACCCGAGGAACGTCAGCGGGAAATGGAGATTGTCGATACCTATATTCGCTATCTGGCATCGGTTTTGACTGGTACCAGATAGATAATTTTTTTACCTATTTTGTGTTGCCTTCAGCGACATAAAACCATGAAAATAAATGGAGTGATGTAAATGACAGAAAGAAAAAACTTTAAAACCATTGACGAGCTGATCGGCGTATTGGGACAGGCTGCGGGGGAGTCTCCCACTTATCAGCGGATTGCCATCTATATTGAAAAGAATTATCTGCGGGTAGTGTTCATGACCGCCAATGAACTGGCTGAGGAAATGGGAGTGAGCCAGGGAAGTGTATCCCGTTTCTTCATTGCGCTGGGCTATCATGGCTACAATGATTTTCTGCGCAGTCTGCAGCGGATTGTGGAACGTCAGCTCGTCCATGCCAGCCGCGGGGCGCTGCCGGCAGATGTTCCGGAGGCTGGACACCGCTGGCAGCAGGTGCTGGAGAATGAAGCGGCGAATCTGCGTGTACTGGCGCAGAGCTTGCAGGGACCGGATTATGAGCAGCTGACGGAACTGCTGGCCAGCGGCAGGAAGATCTGTCTGCTGTCAGCCCAGCTGTCGGCCACGCTGCTGCCCTATGCGGCTTATGAGCTTCGTCGGCTGGGAATAGAAGTATCCATGGCCTGGCCTGGAACGGCGGAATGGGAGTGGTTGGAACAGGAGGATCCGGCAAAGACAGCGGTATTGGTACTGGGCTTTCCCCGCTATGCCAATGCACTGCTCAAGAAGTGCCAGAACCTGAAACGCAGCGGTTTTTCCCTCGCCGTGATCACTGACAGCCAGTTCTCTCCCTTTGCGAAGCTGGGAGATCCGCAGGTGCTGGTTCCTCTGGCTGCTGGCGGGCAGGATGAGATCTATGGGGCGCCGCTGACCTTTTTGCACCTTCTGGCCCGGGATGTGGTCCGTCGGCTGCCTGATGGTCAGGAACGGCTGGATAAGATTTCTGAGGCCGAGAGGCAGAAGCGGATGTATTTCATCAAATAAAAAAGGATTGGGCTGAGGCCCGGAGCTATTAAATGGACAGACTGCTGCAGCTATTTATTTCCGGCTGCAGGGGTCTGTCTGTTTTTGTGCTGATACAGCGTACATGAAATTTTGTGGATGCTGTACCAGGTAGGAATTTGGTGCAGGGGCGGCTAATACTTCTATTCATAGGGAATTGGAGGGAGCGAAAAGAATGCAGGGAAGAATAAAAAAAGCCAACAGGGTGCTGACACTTTTATACCGGCTGTCCATGGGCGAACGGATCGGCAGAGAGGACTATGCGGCGGAGGCAGGCATAAGCATCCGGTCCGCGGAACGGGATGTGCTGGAGATCCGGACGGTTCTGGCGGATATGTGCAATGGATATGAGCTGTTGTTAGACGACGAAGGGAGATTCTATTTTTCCAACAGCGGGCCCCGGGAGTTTACGGAGACAGAGGTGCTCTTCATCAGCAAGGTGCTGCTGAGCAGCCGTTCTCTGTGCAAGGCGGAGATGCGACGGGTCATTGCGGCTATGGGGTCCCTCTTTGGCTTTGCGGTGCGCACGGAGATCAAGGCAGCCATCCAGAGTGAGATGGAGCAGTATGCGGAGCCGCTGCATGGCAAGGAACTGCTGCAGCTCCATTGGAATCTGACCCGGGCCATGCAGCGGCAGGTGAAGATCAAGATCTGTTATCGCAAGGCCAATGGGGATGATGTGAACCGCAAGGTATTGCCTATATCCATTGTCTCCTCGGAATATTATCTGTACCTGGTGGGCTTTTTTGAGGAAAAGGCCTATGATTATCCGGCTTTTTTCCGGCTGGACCGCATCCTTTCCGTGGAGGTGACCCAGGAGCATTATGACTCCAGTCTGTTTGAGGGCTACAATATGGGCAAGATGAAGCAGTGCATCCAGTTCATGTACGCGGGAAGCCTGCTGAAGGTGAAGCTGCGCTGCGATGACCGGGTGCTGGAGGCGGTCTGCGACCGGCTGCCTAATCATCGGCTGCTGTCCAGTGAGGGGGATTGGACCCTGTTGCAGGCCAGGGTGTTCGGCGAGGGCTTCAGCCGCTGGATCATGCAGTACGGAAGCAGCGTGGAGGTGCTGGAGCCGTTGGAACTGCGGAATCGGATCCGTCAGACGGCCAGGGATATCTGGGAAAAATACCAATAAAATTTTGCTGCTGTCAAAATCTGTCGTAGTCGTATGCTATTCTGTTGCTACAGGGGGGATAGCATATGAACTTTATCAGGGAAAAAGGATTTGTGTGGTCCGCTGCCAGGGGGTGGCAGCGGTGAATGTTCATGCGGCCATCCGGCTGCTGGAGGAAAAGCTGACGGCCCTGGAAGGACTGGAGAGGGAGCGGGACCTGGCCCTGCAGCAGGGGGATCGCTTCAAGGCCCATGGAATTCTGCGGGATGAGATGCGGCTGGGCAAGGAAATCCAATGTATTGCCGACAGCGTGCAGGACAGTGATCTGCTGTCCTGGAAAAAAGAATTGCTCCTGGCGGACCGGGATGATAGGAATATGGGGGCTCCACAGCGAAATGGATAAGGAAATAACCATTTAAAGGGGGCTGCGGATATGATGGATGAAAGCCAGTTGACTGTTTATGAGCGGACTCAGTGCAGGAAAATCAAGGAGTGGGAGGCAGCTGAACCGGGGATCGTAGGCCGGGCCGCCAGTTTTTTGGCCAAGCCGGTTGGCGGTCTGGTCCAGATGATTCCCACCGGAGTAGTGGCCGCTGCGCTGAAGAGCGCGAACTTCGTGGGCAAGAACCTGGCGGATGTGCAGGACATCCTGAAGGAGGGGGAGGTCACGGCGGTGGAGCTTCTGCGCCATAAGGAGCTCCGGCTCTGCGATGCATTGGCTGATGGGGTTCACAACCGGTCCATCGGTCTGGCAGCGGCGGAGGGCGGTGCCACGGGTGTCGCCGGGATGGCGGGGCTGGCAGCGGATATTCCGGCTCTCATGGTGCTGGTGCTGCGTACCATCCATAAGATCGGCTATTGCTATGGCTATGCGTCCAGGACGGCGGAGGAGGATTCCTTTGCGCTGCAGATCCTGGCGGCGGCCAGTGCCAATTCCCTGCAGGAAAAGGCCGGAGCACTCATGGCCATGGAGGAGCTGGGGCAGCGCCTGGGAGCCCTGACAGTGCCGGGGATGGAGCCGGTGGTCCGGGAGTCGCTGGGGCAGGATACTGTGCAGCTGCTGATCCAGCGGCTGGCCCGGCAGGTGGGGCTGAACCTCACCAAGCGGAAGCTGATGGAAGCAATCCCGGGGCTGGGAGCCCTGGTAGGGGCGGCTATGAATGCCAATTATCTGCAGGATGTGGGCTGGACTGCCCGCCGCAAATTCCAGAGCCGCTGGCTGCGGGATAAATATCCGCAGCTGCGGGATGAGCAGGCATAGGAAGATGATACAGCATTCACAAAATAACCAGGGAAATCACTGGAATTTCTCACTAGTTATTTCATGTATGCTGTACCGGCAAGGGCCGCATTTTTCGCCCTGCTGGAGGGCTGATCCTGGTGGTTTCATTACTGCTGACAGAAAAAATAATTGTTATTTTTGATTGAAGTGTGTAAATAAAAATGCTATGATGTTTCAGGATTGATTCCTGCGGGCAGGGGCTGGTAGTGTGCCTGTACAGAAGGGAATCAAGGAGAAGGGACGGTTGCAGGTATTGTCCCTCTAAGGAAAGAATGGGGAAGCATTTTGTTAGAAATCATTAATTTAGGCCACCGGATCTATCATCATCGGGATCATACGGATTTTAATCTGCATCGGCTGCTGGTATTTTGGCTGCGGGGCTTCAAGCATACGAAGCTGATGCTGCAGCTGGCGGATTTTTTTGCGGCCTGTTCAGAACTGCATGCGCTGGAGCAGGGCAATGCAATTTTTTATGAACAGCTGGCCCGGCAGGTATTTTATTATCGGTCGACCATGGCCCAGCGGCAAAGACTCATTGAACAGCATTTCAGTCTGTGCCGTCAGCAGTTTTCCTTCGCGGCGCTGCAGCGGATTTATTATGATGAGCGGCTGCTGCTTTGGCAGGATGAGCAGGGAATGAGCCTGGGATTGGATTTTTTTTACGTGGATCGCAAGGAAGGACTCATGACGCTGGATCTCATGAAGGGGACCTGGCGGGTGTATCATATTACCTTTTGGCTGGACAGGAATGAGCAGCAGGAGAGATGCCTGTATATCGGGGCTCTGCAGGGAAGCCTGGGCGGGCGGGCCAGTATCCAGGCGCTGACCAAAAAGTTTTTTGGCTGCCGTCCCAAAAATCTCATGCTTTATGGACTGCAGCAGCTGGCAGGGGCCCTGCGGGTGAAGCATATTTATGCCGTGTCGAATCAGGGCTTTTTCACTAACAATCACCTGCGGCTGGACCGGAAGCTGAAAACGTCGCTGGACAGTTTTTGGCAGGAATCTGGCGGCAGGCCGCTGACGGATTCCCGGTTCTATGAATTGCCGGTGGCCAGTCATCGGAAGGCGCTGGAGGAGATCAAATCCCATAAGCGAAGCCAGTATCGGAAACGCTATGCCTGGTTGGATCAGGTCAGCGCATCTATGGCGGACGGTTTGTCGGAATATCTGCTGCCATAAATATATTTTGGATATAAAAACAGAGGACACCGCGTAGGTGCCCTCTGTTTTAACGTTGGAGCTGCTGGCGTATGTGCCGCAGCTGCTGGAAATCGATAGTGCCCTGCAGGGCCTGCTGCTGGCTTTCGTAGAAATCGGTCAGCTGCTGCCGGAACTGCTGCAGCAGCTGGGGAAAGGCCTGGACTGCTGCCTGCTGGCAGGCAGCCTGCAGCCGGGGCAGCTGCTGCTGGAGCTGGGCGGCGAGGATGGCGGTGAGCCTTTCGCCTAAAGCCGTCTCCAGCTGCCGGCAGCCGCCTTCCTCAAAGAAGCTGCGGGGATTCCTGAAATAGCGGCGGGCCTCCTGCAGCCAGGCCGGCAGTTCTGTAATGAGGTCCGGCTCGAAGTCCAGGGCCAGGGTCAGCGGTGCTTCCACCGCTGTAAAGGAAAGCTGGGGCTGGATGGCCGCGAGTCTTTGTGCCAGATCCTGCTGCTTCTGGAGCAGCTGTTTTTGCCAGAAGGCTTCCAGCCGCAGGCTGGCGGCCCGGATTTCCTGGGCAAGGTCAAAGCCGATGGCTTCCAGGCATTCCTGCAGGGCTGCTGTCAGTGCCTGGCGCTGGTCCGTGCCGGCTTTCAGCACGGCGGGATTCAGGCTTTCCCGGAAGAAATCGCTGAAGCGCAGCTGCAGCCGCTGGCCGGCGTAGTAGAGAAGTTCAGCGGCTTCCTGCTGCAGCTGCTGGACGAGCTCGGTGCCTTTTTCCGCCTGCAGGCAATCGGCGGTGCGCAGCTGCAGCCGGGAAAGCTCAGCCTGTTTTTCCGGGCGATGGGCCGCCGCTGCCTGACAGGATTCCAGCAGCTCATCCAGCAGCCGGAGCGCCCGCTGGTAGGTTTGCCGGGCGGCCTGACAGGAGATGGCGGTCAGGTCACCCTGGATGAAACGTTCAAAGTCCTGTTCAAAGGCAGAAGGGACCGGTTCACCAGAACATTTAGCAGCCAGCAGCTGCTGACTGGACAATCCGTAGAGTTGAGGCGAGCGGATACCATAGTGCAGCAGGTTCTGACGGATATAATCCAGCACTTCTCCTCTTTCCGCCTCGTCAGCGGCCAGGTCGATGGCATTCACGATGAAGAACATCTTATCCAGCTGGAAGGCATCCTTTACCCGGCCCAGCTGGATGAGGAATTCCCGGTCTGCCCGGGAAAAGGCGTGGTTGTAATAGGTCACGAAGAGCACCGCGTCGGAGCGGCGGATGAAATCGAAAGCCATGGCGGTATGGCGCCCGTTGATGGAATCCGCCCCGGGGGTGTCCACCAGGGTGATGCCCTGGCGGGTCAGCGGGCAATCGAAGTAGATCTCAATCCATTCCACAAAGCAGGATTTTTCTTCCCGGGCTGCGTAGGCGGGAAACTGTGCCAAAGCAATGGGAAATACCTGTCCCAGCCGGGACTGGGCCGCAGGCAGACCTTTCAGAAAGGCCCGCAGGAAGGCTGCACTGCGCTGGCTGGCTTCGGGGGCCTGGAGATAATCCGCGGCGGCCTCCAGGGCCTGGGACAGGCTGGTGATTTTGGCAGGACCGGTCCCCAGGGCGCGCTGCAGGTCGGCCAGCAGGACATCTTCCGCCTTGAGCTTCACCAGCACGGTGCCATGGGGATGAACTTCATCCACAGGCTTGATTTTGTTGATGGCCGCCGTGGTTGGGTTCGGGGATACAGGCAGCAGCTCACTGCCCAGCAGGGCGTTGGCAAAGGAGGATTTTCCGGCACTGAAGGCACCGAAAAGGGTGATCAGAAACTGCTTTTTGTCCAGGCGGCGGGCCGCGCTGGACAGCTCATGGGCCAGGCGGGAAAGGCTGGGCAGCGGTGTGAGAAGCTCCGCTGCAGCTTTGAGGCGGGTACTGAGCTGGCTGGTGTCCTGGGCAGCAGCTGGTGCCGCAGGCAGTGAGGAGTCGGCAATGGGCGCCTCCTCACTGTTGGCTGTATTCTCTTTGACGCTGTGGGCCTGGACCGATGGGGCGCTGCCGGGAATGATTTCAATGGCCTCGTCAATGGGCGTGAAAAGCTGCCGGGAATCCGGCCGCCGGGCGGGGGGCTCCGCCAGCAGTCTTTGCAGTGCGGCGGTCCGCTCTTCACCGGCCCTTTCAGCGGCCGCGATATCCCGGGCAGCCTGCTGGCAGTCCGCATCGGCAGCCGGGTGCTGCCGGATGGCGGCAATGCGCTGCTGAAGCTGCTGCTGGCGGGCAGTGAGCAGGCGCCGGCAGAGGGGCTGCAGTTCTTTTTTTGCCAGACGCTTCACCCCGTCGGCGGTGTTTTCCGTGTAGCTCATGACGAAGCTGCCATCCCGGGTGAGCCGGGCACCGTCCTTCAACCCTTCATCCAGCAGGGAGACCGGCGGCTCCAGGGTGAAGGCCTGGATATCGGTCAGCAGCTCATCGTCCGTCAGCTGCTGCCGGCGGAAAAAGTCAAGCAGCAGGCTGCGCAGGTGCCATTCCAGCTGTGCCTGGGTCTTTTCCCGCAGGTCCTGCCAGAAGGCATTCCGACGCGTTTCCCGTTCCAGCCGGGTCTTTTTCCGCTGGAAGAAAAGCCCTTTGCGGAAACCGGGCTGGCAGGCCTCCAGATAGGCCTCGGCCAGGGAACGGGTGCTGAAGGGCATGAGATAGGCGTTATTCAGGATCTGCTGGATGCCATCGGCCAGCTGAGGCGCCAGATCCAGCTTCCGGGCAGTGGTGGCTGCGGTTAGGGCATGGCATTGTGCCTGCAGGGCAGCCTGCTGTTCCGGAGGCAGGGCGGCAATCCGGTCATGCTGGGCCTGGAGCCGGTGATGGGAGGCCTGTCTGGCGTCCAGCAGATGCTCCTGGCAGATGCGGTCCAGGGAGGCCTGGATCGAGGCCAGCAGCAGGGTATCCCGCTGGGCCAGCTGCTGGTGCAGGAAGCTCTGGAGGCGGGGAAAATCACTGCTGGCTGCAGCCGCGGGCAGCAGTGAGGTGTAGAAGATGGCTGCCGGCTTTACGCCCCATGCACGGAAGGCTTTTTCCACACTGGCTTGGAAGTCCGGGAAGGAAAGCTCGGTTTCGGAGTGCTTGTCAATCTGGTTGATGACCAGGCAGACCGCCTTGCCGGCCTGGGTGAGCTCCTGGGTGAAGCGGAAATTCACCTCGGACTGCACATGGTTGTAGTCCATCACATAGAAGATGAGGTCTGCCAGATGAACAGCGGATTCTGTGGCGATGCGGTGGGCATCATCAGCGGAATCGATGCCGGGGGTGTCCAGGATCACCGTGCCCGGAGGCAGCTGGATACCGTTCCGGCTGAGCTGGATGGAGGCGATGGCATCCCCGTCCCGGCAGAAGCTTTTGATTTTCTCATAGTCATAGGGCGCCAGGTACTTCCGGGGCTTTCCTTTCCGGAAATGCACCAGTGCATATTCCTCGCCGGCCTGGACCTTCACCAGATTCGCGCTGGTGGGGATGGGGCTGGAGGGCAGCAGATCCTCGCCCAGCAGCTGATTGATCATGCGGGATTTTCCCGCGGAAAAATGGCCGCAAAAGGCTATGCCGAATTCCCGGTGCAGAAGCTTCTGGGCCAGGTCCCGGATCTTCTGGCCGGCTTTTTCGTCCCGGACCTCCTGGAAAAAGTCAGCAAAGGCCAGCAGGCGGTTTTTCAGCAGGGCAGGGGTCAGTTCTTCCATAGGTTTTATCATACATGCAGGCTCCTTCATGAAAATGTTGCGATGCCTCCATTTTATCCTAACCGGCGGGGAATGGCAATGCAGCCCGGACGTTTCCCCTGCAGCGGCAGGATGGGTTGGCGCATGCGGTGCATGGTTATGGAAAAATTGCGCAGAATTAAGATGATGAGGGGATTGGAGAAGGGATTTCAGTCTGCCAGCGAGAAAGGATAGTAGACGGATTATCGGCTCCCCGACTCATGGACCAATGATGTCTGTGACCGGAACAGCAGGCGGTATATAGAATAGCTTAAGGGAGATCTTTTTATGAAAAAATGGATGGTTTTTTTAATTACGGGATGCCTGGCATGCCTGGGGGGGCTGGGCTGGGACACGGGGGCTGCGGCTGCGGCCCTGGCCGGAGCTGACCGGCCGGAAATCCAGTATTTCGGTCGCTGGGAGCAGTCGAAGCCGGCACTGGCACGCACAGGCCGGGGGGCGGTCTACCTGCGGGTGGATTTCACCGGCACATCGCTGGGAATAAGGCTCAAGGATCAGCAGAACTGGTGGCGCTGCGTTATTGATGGACGGGAATATACCAAATTCCAGCCCCGGGGCGGGGAAACCACCCTGGCTGAAAATCTCGCGCCGGGCCGCCACACGCTGTTTTTGGCCCGCTGCAGTGAGGGGGAAGGCGGCATCAGTGAATTCAGAGGCCTGCTGCTGGCGGATGGCGCCAGACTGCTGCCAGCCAGTCCGGCCAGTGAGCGTCGCCTGGAGGTCATCGGTGATTCCATTGCCGCCGGGGCCATGAATGACGGTCCTCTGGGGCTGTCCTATTATACTATCGAGGATGGGCTGAACGCCTTTGGACCGCTGCTGGCCCAAAAGCTGGGAGCGGAATGGAGCATTGTGGCCAAATCCGGTGAGGGCGTGGTCCACAATTACACGGAAAGCTGGCAGACCGGCGGTCGGGAAAGGGCGGTCCATACTGAGGATACCTATCTCCGGACCTTCTTTTCCCAGGCACAGCCCCGGTGGGATCCCCGGCGGTTTGCTCCCCAGTGTATCCTGCTGGCCATCGGCACCAATGATTTTGTGGAACAGCCGAAAAAGCCGGCAGAAAAGGATTTTGTCGCCGGCTATATCCGTCTGCTGCGCCTGGTGCGGCAGATGAATCCCCAGGCAGTGCTCATAGCCCTGGAGCCTATTCCCATCAACCTGGGGGCGGAGCCCGGTCAGTGGATACAGCAGGCCGTCGCGGCCCGGCAGCAGGCGGGGGATCCGCAGCTGTATTACCTGCCCATCCACGGTACTGCCCTGCAGCTGCAGAGCAGTGACTTTATCGGCGATGAGACCCATCCCTCCATTGGAGGCTCCAGGAAGCTGGCCGACTATCTTTACGGCGAGGTGGGCCGTATCATGAAGTGGGAATCAAAGGCTGACTGAAGAAAATGTCCTATGGATGTCCACAGAATTTAAAAAGTCCTTGACCGCGCATGGCTGCTGCTGTCAAGGGCTTTTTTTCGGCCTGATTTCGGCCTTTTCAACCATAATATATTTCCATCAAGTAGTTTAAATTGTCAATTTTGACAGGATATTCCCTTTTTTTGTAGAATGAATTAATGTAAATTATATTTTTATTAGAACTGCATTAAAATCATATTAAATTTATATGGCTTCTATAGAGTTGGTTTTTATATTGAATATACGGGGGGATTTTGGCAATGAAATGGAGTTCGTGTCTGGGTTTGGTACTGGTATTTGCTGCGGCCATCGGGTTGGCAGGGTGTGGCCCTTCAGGGCCGACGGTGAGCGGGGATATTCCCAGTATCTTCAGCAAGCAGCAGGCGGAGAAGCAGAAAACGGATGTGGATGTTTACTGGGATGCAACCTATTCCATGCAGGGCTATACGACGATTCCGGAGGGGAATGTCTATCGCAGTCTGCCTGATAGCCTGGAAGATATCGGGAACTCGATGGGGCAGGTGAAGTTCTTCCGGTTCGGTGAAACCGTACAGCCGCTGGAAGGGCGGGACCATCGGAAATTCAGTGATCCGTCCGCCTACAATGAGACAATAACCGCTATCCACACGGTGCTGGATACAGCGGACACCAGTCATCTGTCCATCATCGTGACGGATCTGTTTGAAAGCGATGCGGATTGGAGCAATGTGGCCCAAAAGGTGAAGGAAAAATATTTTGCCAATCATTTGGCGGCGGCTATTATCGGAATTAAAAATCCCTTCAACGGGGATATCTTTGATGTGGGGTTCTCAGGCGAGGCTAAAAAGTTCAATTATAACAGCGGCAATGATCCGGCTCGCTACCGGCCCTTTTATCTGCTGGTGCTGGGGCAGGAGGATCAGGTGAGGGACTTCATCCAGCGCTGTAAATCCAAGAAATCCGGAGACAATGATATGCGTTTCTTGCTGCTCTCCGAGAATCTCATGGACCATCCCGCGGACCTTTCCAGCATGGAAATAAAGGACAGCAAGAATATCTTCGGGGATGAGAAACTGAAACTGAAGGATAAACGCATGAAGGAATTCGGCATTGATAAGGTGGGAGACCCGGCCCATCTCGTGACCAGCTTCCAGTACAAGCCTGCGGAGGACGGCTGCAATGTGGATGTCCACAAACTGGTGCCGAAGGTGGAGGTAAAGGTGCTGAAGGATGGGGAATGGCAGAAGCCCGAGGCTGATGGGGATTGCAGGCTGACTATCGAGCCGGATCCATCCCAGGCGGGAATGTTTACGCTGGATCTGAGCTTCACGCCGGAGAAATCCCTGGACAGCGGTCAGGTCAATCTGGTCTATGCAACGGTGGCACCAGGTCCGGAGGGCATTTCCTTGCCGGACTGGGTAAAACAGTGGAATATGGAGAACGTGTCCGAAATGACGGCGCAGCAGTTCGATGGCTCCAAAACCATCAATTTCTCGCATTTGGTTGAGTCTCTGAAGGATTCTGCTCTGAGTGCGGCCCAGCCTATCATGGCAAATATGGCGCTGGTTGTCAGCTATGAGTGATGGCCTTTATGATATAGACGAATCTTGAATGGATAGGGAGTGTATTAATGGATAGGACGAAAAAGACCTTGCTGGAAATTTTGGGGATTTTGCTGCTGTTCTTCATCCTGGGAATGGTGGTTTACTTTGCGGGCTCGGGGATAGCCAAGACGTTCCTGAAGGCAGGCGGCGCATCCCATGCGGCATGGAGCAAGAAGTATTTCAATCTGGCTATGTATATGACGGTCACAGCCTGCGTGTTTACCTATGTATGGTATCTCATGGCACGGTTCCTGCTGAAGATCCGCGGGCCGCAGCTGGTGGGGAAGCGTACAATCTGGGCGGTCATCGGAGTGGTGAATATCCTGGCCTGCATCGTTTTCCCGTATTTTTATACCCGCAACGATGGGGTGCTAAAGCTGCATGTGCTGATCTATGTTTTATTCATTTTGTTATTAGGCATTGTGGGTTATTATGTGGCGAGCCTGTTCGCTACACCGGCCTGCTATAAGTATACGCCGCTGGGAGCCCGTATGGTACGCTCCGCGCAGTTCAGGAAAAGGAGAGCAAAGGAATGAGCTATTATTTTATATCGATTGGCGGTTCCGGTGCCAAGGTGCTGGAATCACTGACCCATTTATGTGCGGCGGGGATGTTCCCTACTGCTGCCCGGCTGTATGTGATGTCTATTGATCCGGATGTGGGCAACGGCAATCTGGCGCGCAGCAGCGCGGCACTCCATTGCTATGCCAGTTTCCAGCAGATGCAGGTGGGAGGACGTACCTCGCTCTTCAAGACCAAGGTGGAGCTGGCCAATCCCTTTGTCTGGAATCCTACGGAGCATGACAAGTGCCTGGATGATGTACTTTCCTATCAGGCCTATAAGGGGACACCCATCGGAGATCTCTACGAGGTGCTCTATACGAAAAAGGAGCGGAGCACTCTTTTGAATGAGGGCTTCCGAGGCCATCCTTCCATCGGTGCGGCGGTCATGGCCAAAAAAGTGGTGCTGGATGATGCGGCTTCGGCGGAAAACAGCGATGCGGAGCCCTGGAACCGTTTCAGGATGCTGGTGACCCAGGATGCCAAGACCGGCGATGTGGCCCGTATCTTCCTGACCGGCTCCGTATTCGGCGGCACCGGCGCGGCAGGCATGCCCACCATCGCCAAACTGCTGCGGCAGACATTCAGGACCCTTTACGATGAGGGCAAGGTACTCATCGGCGGCGGGCTGATTTTGCCCTATTTCTCATTTTCACCATCGGCAACGGATGTACTGAACGGCCAGGTCTACGCTTCTTCAGAGAATTTCCTTACCAGCACACAGGCTGCTCTCAAATATTATTCGGTGAAGAATAAGGAAGAGGATATCTATCATTCCATGTATTTCATCGGCGACAGCGTCCTGGCCCCGGTGCAAAAGTTCAGTGTGGGCTCTTCCAGTCAGGAAAACAATGTCCATATCGTGGATTTCTACGGCGCCCTGGCGGCTATCGATTTCTTCCAGAGTGATATCAAGCACCTGAAGAAGTGCTCCTATATCACCCATGGTGAGGATATGCGCTTCAGCTGGAGCGACTTCCCCAAGTACACCCTCATCGATGAGAACGGGCAGCGGGGCGAATTTTCCATGAAGGAAAAGTTTGCCCAGTACATCCGGTTCGTATTCGCTTACATCCATCTGGTCAGACCGGTGCTGCGGGAACTGAGCGCCGGGCATCTGCGCGCCTATCAGTATCCCTGGTTCGTGGATTACCTGGAAGGCCTGAATGTGGATACTCTGGAAATCAAGAATTTTGAAGAATATACGGAATGCTTCGTTCGCTGGCTGTGGCAGCTGATCGGTGCAGACCAAACCCATAATCGCAATGTGGACCTGCTTCATCCCATGTCCATCCTGGGAATCAATCCGGCGGCAATCAATCCGGAGCTCTTTGCACAATGTGTTACCGAGGATGACAGCAAGGTAACTATCCATGAGCTTTGGTTCCGCCTGGCGGAGACCCCCTGCAGGGACGATTATGCAGACGGCTTCGGCCGGTTCCTGCGGGCATTGTATGATGGCTGTGAAAAACGATAAGGAGGCAGGGAAAGCATGGCAAATCAATATTTTCCATTGTTGCCGAAGCTAAAGGAAAATTCGGCAGTTACGCCAGATAAAGTCAGTATATGGGAAGATGAGACCTACGATTTTCTGGACAGCCTGATCAAGAGCCTGGCTGTCAGCGGCGATATCCAGGATATAGGCAGCATTGACTCCATACCGGATGTATGGGCTCGGCCGCTGCTCTTTGAAATGGCGCTTTTCGATAAGCAGAATCGCATGGAGCAGCAGTTCGTCCAGGGCCTGCATAACCGGGTGGTAGGGGAATGGCGCTGCCTGCTGGCGATGCTGGCTTTGAATGATATAAAACATTTGAATCTCCGGGCCGAGGAGGTCCGGATCGGCGATGCACCGGGCAATGCCGGCAGCATGGAGCGGATCCTGCGGGATCTGGCCCCCAATAAGTCCATGAGCAACGATACGGACTGGAATACCATTTATGTTATTTTCTATCAGGATGTGCCGCTGGCCATGTCTTCGCCCACGACCCTGCTGGCGGTGGCGGCGGACTATATGACGGCCTTTTCCGGCAGCATCCCGCAGCCTTGGAGCAATAACGGCATCTATCTGTCAGATCCTATTCCCTACCTGACGGAGGAGGATCTTTGTGCGCTCTATACCTGGCTGCAGAAGCTGCGGGAGAACCTGAGCGCCCATGTAAAGAACAAGGTGGACAATGAGGCTTACCTGCTCACGATGGAACGGATCGAGGACTACTGCCGGGCAATCGAGCAGCGGTACACGGGACGTCAGCTGTTGATGAACTGTCAGTACAATCGGGGCTGGCTGAAGCTGAATGCCGGCGTTTTCCGGGAAATGGATTTCTCCGTGCAGGCCAAGGCGGCCACGGCGGAGGATTCCCAGGTACGGCTGGTGCCCACGGCGGGCCGGGAGCCGGCCAAGCATATCCTGCTGCTTTCGCCGGATATGCTGCGGGAGGTATCCGCAGCCTGGGATGTGCCCCAGACCCAGCTCATCGTGTGGCCGGGCATCACCGCCAATGACATCACGGAGGACAAACTTTACAACGGTCCGGAGCAGATCGGTCCGGTACTGCTGAAAAATACGGAATATCGCCGGCCGGAGGAATTCTTCACGGAATACATGGCTGTCATGGAGCCGGGCAACGCGCTGAAGAATACCATGCGTATCCGCGGAGAGGATCTGCTGGCGGGAGAGGATCTCACCGCTATTCTGCCTCTTCGCCGGGAAATACTGGAGTATTTTTCCACGGAGGATATTGCGAACCGCCTGACCATCGAGGACGGCCAGGATGAGGTGCTGGTGCATTTCGCTTTCCCGCTGTCCGGCAATTGGGAGGAGAGCCGGGAATATGATTTCGTAAAGCATTATCCCAAAAAGGATTTGATCTACCTGCAGAAAAATGTGCCGATTGTGGAAATCTGGCCGAATATCCGTCGGGAAGGCTGGGACAAGTACTACCTCTATTATGAGAATGCGGACGCCCAGAATACCCAGGAGGCGGGCAAGGACTTCTTCTATGTGAAGCCCTGGACCTATGGCGTGGAGGATTCAGCGGATGTGCCGAAGGACGGCATGGCAAACCGCTACACCGCCAAGCTGAACGGCTTCCCGGATGTACTGCTCTGCACCGTGAACTCCTCCGTGCAGGGCAATGTGCGGAGCACGGTTGTGGAGACAGGCATGGTGCTCTTGGCGCTGCCGCCGCTGGCTGAGGTGAATGATCTGAGCAAGTGGCAGATCGGCATTGATTTCGGCACTTCCAGCACCATGATCTACTATAAGGAAAATCATACCGAGCCGAAGCCGCTGTCCTTTGCTTCTCATTTGTTCCAGGTCACCGAGAGCGGTGCGGCCCGGACCAATACCTATCTGAATTTCATTCCGTCCACCACGGATGTGGAGGATGGTTCTTTCCTGAGCATATTCCATCTGCTGAATACGAAAAAGATGCACGATGTGATTCTGCCGCTGCAGGATGGACATATTTTCCCGCTGACCATCGAGCATCAGCAGGAATTCATAAAACTGGGCAGCCGGGTGGACGCAAACCTGAAATGGCAGGCCGGGGATACGGGCCGCTACAAGGCAACCTCCTATCTGGAGCAGATCTGCATGCAGAGTGCGGTGGAGGCAGCGCTGAATGGCGCGGCGGAGATCAAATGGAACTTCTCCTACCCCGCAGCCTTTTCCGATGAGGAACGGGAATCCTTCCGCAAGATGTGCCTGAAGGCCATCCAAAGTGCCAACGAGGGCACCTGCTTCAAGGCCTCGCCCAGCTTCCTGGATACCCAGCTGGAAAGCGTGGCCACAGCGCTGCATTTCAATAAGCTCAACAGCAGCGATACAAATTTCGGTGATGGAGCCGTCTGCCTGGATATTGGTGCGGGTACCACGGATATATCCATTATCAGCGGCCGGCCGGGCCGGATTGTCTATCATTCCTCCATACGCTTTGCGGGGCGTTATCTGTTCCGGCCCATCTACAGTCAGTATCAGCAGTTCTTTGGAACGAGTCTGGATCTTGGCGGCATGACCGGCGAGCAGCGTACTGCGGTGCTGGATGCGGACATGCGCCGCCACAGCGACGAATATCTGGAGGCGCTGGCCAACCTCACGGGCAACGATGAGGTTAAGGGCATGCTGGAGCAGGCCCAGGCCGCTATGGCGGGAATCTTCTACTATGTGGGACGGATTTTTGCCAAGCTGAAGGAAAAAGGCATATACACCGAGGATCATGTGCCGGACATCTATGTGGGCGGCAATGGCTCCCGGGTATTCTACTGGCTTACGGGCGGCGGTCTCTTTGACAGTGGCAGCGTCCGCATGCGGGTACTGAAGAAAATGATGCTGGATGCATCCGGCTTTGCGGACAGCTATAATTTTGATATCTACCTAAGCGACAAGCCAAAGATCGAGGTGGCCAGCGGCATGGTGGAGGAACGGCCCAGACATCGGCTGTTCGATGAGGAAAGCGTCCAGGAAAGCCTCTTTGGCGATACCGAGGATGAGTATGTACTGAGTTCCGTGCTCTGCGGCGAGGAATATGCGGTACAGGATGTGCCGCATCTCAAGGATGATTTCGTATCGGCCAGGGATATCTCTGCGGGGCTTGAGGTCAGGAAACTGGATGAGCTCTGGCACTTCCTGGAGGTATTCAACGGCAACCGCAAGAGCATCTGGCTCAATGGCATTGCTCTGTCCGATGAGGAAAAGACGGAAATCCAGAAGCGGGTGTATAATTATTATATTGCGGAAAAGGGTAAGGATATCAAAGAAATCCATGTGGAGCCTGTGTTCATACAGGCCATGAAAAAAATGATGGAGATGCTGGCACATGAATAAATCAAGCTGGAAGAAAAGGGCTGCCCAGGCAGCTGTAATGGCAGGAGGGCTGGGGGGAATCCTGAGCCGGATAGCTTATGCTGAAGGAGACGATTATAGTTCCATGGGTGGCGGCCAGGGTGGGCCGCCGCCAGAGATCATGGGGCTTTTTGGCAATCCCTGGATAAGCGATATCCTGATCTGCGTGCTTTTTGCCCTGGTGATATTCCTTTTCCTTCTCTGTGCATCCCTTTCGGCGAGGAAGAACCGCTCGGTCATGATCCTGCGGAAAAAGATCGAGGAACTGGAGCGGAAGCTCATGAGAAAACAGGAAGAACTGCGCGCGGGGCAGCAGGCCCTGGAGGAAAAGCTGGCGGCCATCGGCGCGGCCAGAGCGGTCCAGCGGGATGCGGGAGAATATCAGCCGCGGCAGGCACAGCCTGGTCTGGATACTGCATCGGAGCGGCCGGCCGCGTCTCAGATATCGGTTATGGACGGTTTCCTGAATGAATACAATACGCTGTCCCATCTGGCCGGCTACGAGGGGAAGACAGCCCGGGATGCCTTTGTGCACAAGCATAATATCCGGTTCTTTACCTGTACGAATTACGATCTGCGCATGCGGCAGAATTCATTGCCACCGGTATTCCAGGCAACGAATTCTTCCTCCAGCGGGACCTATTGGGCTCTGCAGATTGATCGGCAGGGCGGCTATATCGTCGTGCCTAATCCGTCCTTGAACTATGAGAACCAGATTCACAGTGTGGGGGGCATGAAGGAAGCCTTCCAGTCCAACTATGACAGCGGAAGCTACGGGCACATCGAAGTGCTGCGGCCCGCGATATTCCGGTGCGCCAATGAGAATTGGAGCATCCAGCAGCCCGGCCAGCTCCGGCTGAGCTGAGACGCGGCTGCCAGGGAAGGATTTGAAACAGAGGGGAAATAGTGATATGGGAGAGATAAAAGATAAATCGGTGCGGGATATTCTGAAGGAAATCCTGGCCCAGGATAAAAATCTGCTGGGCAGCCGGGACGCTCTGGTGGAAAAGCTGGATGAGGCAATTCCAGGGGCTTTGGCCCGGGATTTCAACCCCATCAAGGCGGCGCTGCAGGAGAATGTGGGTGAGATGTTCCTGGCGGCGGACTCCGCTGATGAAGAGGGCCGGACAGCAGCCAAGGAAAAGATTCTGCAACTGCTGCGGGATAAAAATATCCAGGACCGCCGGGCACAGAATGCGGTGGATGCTTTCGTTTACGCTCTGGGATGGGAGACTGCACCGGCCGGGAATCTGATGGACGGGATGGCAGAGGAAGCGCTCAATGGGGCCGGTGCGGAGGCAGCGGTGGAAGCGTGGCTCTGCAGTTGCGGAGAGAAGAACACCGGAAAGTTCTGTACGGTCTGCGGTACCCCCAGGGAAACTGCTGCGGCGGCTATTCAGGCCGCTGCGGGCAGATGGACCTGCTCCTGCGGTCAGATCAATACGGGGAAATTCTGCGTAGCCTGTGGAAATTCCCAGGCTGGAGCTGGAGCTCCGCCGGTGGGTCAGTCTGCAGCGGCAACCATGGCCGCTGCACCGGATGCAGCGGCTGCAGTTGCTGCATCCGCTACAACAGCCGCTACAGCAGCGACTTCTGCCGTGCCGGCACAGGGAACCCAGCGGATTCCGCTGGTGACTCCGCCCAGCCGGCCGACGGCGCCAATGCAGCAAAGGGTACCCCTTTCGCCGCCGCAGGCGCTGCCACCCTCCAAGGATGGGCCGATGAAGGTCATATTGATCCTGGTCATCGTGGCCTTGCTGGGCATCGGGATCTTCTTTGTGGTCAAGGGCGGCTTTGGCAGCTCCGGCACTGGATCAAAATTCAGTCCGACCACGAAGCAGTCGACGGACAAGAAGGCTCCCAAGGTGGATTCGGAGCTGTCTCTGGGCGGCATTGAAATCGGCTACAGTCTGGACAAGGTACATGAGATCCTGGGCAGGGAAAATTCCCAGGAAACCATGAAGCAGGGAAGAGTCCGGTATAAATATGACCATATGAATGTAATCATCTACAATGGCATGGTTACTGCTCTGGAATCCAATGACGGTACGGTGGAGACCAAACGGGGGCTGCATCAGGATGCTGCTCTGCAGGCGGTGTTCGACGCCTATGGCAAGGACTATGAGCTTACGGATTACAACGATCTGAAGCTGTATGAATATACCTTTACCGCATCCAATGGGGAAAAGGGACTCCTGAGGTTCGCCATCAATAAGTCGGATGGCAAGGTCAATTACATCACTATACGCCTTCCCGACCCGGAGCCACCCAAGGCTCAGGCTGATGTGGAGGGGGCCAAGACGGTGCTGGCCAGATATGAGAAGGCCATTGGGCAGCATGACTTCACTACGGCCCGGAACTGCCTGGTTCCGGCCATGAAGGGCAATCTGAATTCTGATGGCTACAAGACTACGGTTTCCAGTGAAATCGTCTCCATGAATGTTTTGTCCGCGGAGAGCGACAAGGTGGAGCTTTCCTATCGTCTGCAAGCGAAGGACAGGTCACCCAGCGGCAGCATCAATACCAAGTATTTCACGGGGACAGCCACGATGCGCTATATGGATGGCGGCTGGCTGATCAGCGGAATGGAATCAAAAGAGGAGTAATGAGATGGAATTAAAGGGACGCGGTCAGAATCGTAAAAAGAGAAGCGGCTGGTGGCTGGTGGGCATTCTGCTGCTTTTGCTGGCGTTGGTGGGCGGAGGCACATATGTTTTTAGGATGCATTCCCAGGGAAATGTCGGGAAGCCCGCGGAAACCAGCAAGGACATAGCTCAGTCCGCTGAGCTTACGCTGGATCAGAAGGTGGACAAAATCGTGGCCGGCATGACACCAGCGGAAAAAATCGGTCAGATGATGATGATCGGCATCAAGGGCAAGGATGTCAATGATGACAGTCTTTACATGCTGCATGAATACGGGATGGGCGGCGTCATATTATTCGATCGCAATATGGAATCCAAGGAACAGGTGGCCAAGCTGAATTCCCATCTGCAGCAGCAGGCGGGACAGAAGGTCCCCCTGTTCATTGCTGTAGATGAAGAGGGCGGCGAAGTGGTGCGCATGGCCAACGACCTTACACCGCCGCCGGCGGCTAAGTCGCTGGGAACCGCTGGCAAGCCGGAGGCTGCCAGGGAATGGGCTGTCCGTACCAGCAAGGAACTCAAGGCCATCGGCTTCAATATCGATTTTGCACCGGTGGCGGATGTGGGTTCGCCGGGTACCCGTTCCTACAGTACAGATCCCCAGGTGGTCACTGATTTTGTGCGCAATGCGGCAGAGGGCTTTGAGCAGGAGGGAATCCTGTACAGCCTGAAGCATTTTCCGGGACTGGGCCGGGGCCGGGTGGATACCCATATGGATGCTGATCGTGTCCAGGCAGGGCAGCAGCTGCTGGCTTCGGTGGATTTTGTGCCCTTTCAGACCATGATACAGGAGAGGAATCCGGAGAATTATTTTGTGATGGTATCCCATCTGACCTATGATGCTTTAGACAGCAGTTCCCCAGCCAGCCTTTCACCCAAGATCATCACGGGCATTCTGCGGGAGCAGATGGGATTTAAGGGCCTTATCATCACGGATGATACGGAAATGGGGGCGCTGTCCAAGCATTATGACTTTTCGGAGATCGGCGTCCGGGCTGTGCAGGCCGGGGTGGATATTGTCATGGTCTGCCATGAGTACGAGCATGAGACCGCTGTCTATAACGGTCTGCTGAAGGCACTGCAATCCGGCGAGCTGAGCACGGAGCGGGTGGATGCATCTGTAAAGCGGATCGTGCGGGCGAAGCTGCTTCATTTGATGAAATAAGAAATGATTGGCAGATAAGACCGATAGGAGGGAATAAGATGAGTTTTTGTACAAATTGTGGAAGTCCCCTGGAAAGTGGAGCGAAGTTTTGTACAAAATGCGGTACCCGAGTGCCGACAGGCGCCGGCGCCGGAGCAGCCGTCACAGATACAGCTGCTCCGGCAACGGGCAGCAGCGGATATCAGGGAACCGACTATGTGGGGCAGAGTGTCAAGGCTAATTACTTTAGGGGCATTGAAGGTGTGGGAGGAAAGCTGATTTTTGATGCAATGGGCGTTACCTTTCATTCACATGCCTTTAATATCCAGGTGGGGGATACCAGAATCCTTTATAAGGATATCTTGCGTGTAGAAAAGAAACGGACGATGGGATTAGTACCGAACGGGATGGTGATATTCACCCGGGATGGGAAAACGCATCAGTTTGTTCTCTGGAACCGTGAAGCGGTCATTGCTTTTTTGCAGAGCAGAAGCTATTGATGGGGCAGGGGCTTTTATTTTAGTGTAGGAGCGAGTGGAATGGAAGAAAATAAGGAATGGACCTGCAGCTGTGGCTGCCATAATGTGGGAAATTTTTGCAAGGAATGCGGCAAATCCAGACCAGCAGGGGGACAGGATACCCAGCCGATACCGCCGGTATCGGAGAATACGATGACAATGCCGCCGGTACAGCCAGTGCAGCAGCCCATACAGCCGCCGCTGCCGCAGCAGCCAGTGCAGCAGCCCATGCAGGCGGTGCTGCCAAATGGCAATGGCGGAATGCCGCCGGCAGTACCCTCTGGTAGTAGGAATACTGTGAAATATCTGGCGGCGGTGGCAGTGGTGCTGCTGCTGGCCGTCATCGGCATCTATGCCTATGTCTCCGGCAGCGAAGAACGCTATATCGCTAAATGCGAGGAGACCCAGAAGGTGGTGCTGGATCTGCAGTCCACTCTCAAGGATGTAAAGGACCTGAAGGGAGATCCGGATGGAGATGATACCAAGGACTATCTGAAGCGGCTGAAGACAGCAACGGATAATCTGAAATCAGCGGAAAAGAGTATCGCCGGTGCAAGGGTAAGTGAGAAATACAAGGAGTCCAATAAGGCGCTGCAGGATTCTCTGAGCCTGGAGATGGATATCCTGAATGATATGGACAGCGTGCTGAAAACACCATTAGCGGATGATAGTGCCGCAGCAGTCAAGTGCATCCGTGATAATGTGACGACCCTTTCCGATACGGCCGGAAAAATCAAGATCGAGCATACCGATTTTTCCACTGCGATGCAGTTGGGAAACCTGGCGGATGACCTGAATAAATACATTGGCAAGAAAAAAGAACTGGATGCGGCCCGCCGGGCTGAGCAGCTGCGCCAGGAGCAGGCAGCCAGGGCTGCCCGCATAGCGGAATTCCGCAAGCAGCTCAATGCCAAGAATCAGCAGACGATGAATAATGCCAATGAGATTGAGTGGATTACCACTAATGTAACAAAGCAGGGATCAGCTCTTCTTGTGGAAGGTTTTTTCTATGGAGCTTATATGTATCCGATTATTCAGGTAAGCCATATGCATATGGCTGTTACATTAGAAACAAATGGCCAGGAAGTAGGCAGCTATAGTACCAATTTCTCCGGATTGTCTATGAACGGTTTTTTGCGTAGAGGATCCCGCAGCCCGCAAAAATTAGTGATACGCAATGTCAATGCACCGGATTTTGAAACCTTTGAGGTAACTACGGATGATATTTCGTACATCTATAATTCTGCGTTTTAAGGCATAAGGATTGTTAAAGATAAGGGATGGCAGGTGAAGCATGTGGATTCCATCGGTGATATATTGAAGGCTGTTTTGCAGCAGAATCCCGGCCTTTTAGGCAGCCGCAGCCAACTGGAGAATCTGCTGGATGAAAAGGTTCCCGGGGCGCTGGAGCGGGATGCCATGGCAATCAAGGGGGCTCTGCGGGAAAATGTGGGCGAAGTATTCTTAGCGGCAGGAGACAGCTTCATTGAACGCCATGCGGCTCTGATGCAGGCAGAGGCCAAGCTTCGGGAATCGGGGCTGCAGGAGCGGCGTATACAATTCGTTTTGGATACTTTCATGTATGCGCTGGGCTGGAATGAGCCTGCCTCGGTGGAAAAAGATGACACGGCTGCTGCGGCAGCCAGCTGTGAGGATAATGGGGCACCATCCGCTGGGGAAGAGCCGGATACCGCGGCTTCTGTCCCGGCTGCCGATGTCTGGCAGTGCTCCTGCGGACAGCAGAATACCGGTAAATTCTGTGTGGGCTGTGGGCGAGGTCGGTTTGAGCCGGAACGGCCCCAGGCGCAATATAGGGAACCTCCCCCGGCTGTGCAGCCAAGGCCGGTACAGCCTGTTTATACGCAGCCTTCGGCTCCTGCGGGGGAACCCGGCAGCCAGAAGTTCATAATCGGGCTGCTGGTGGTTGTCATTGCTGGACTGTGCTTTGGTGGGGGCTATCTGCTGAAGGGCAGCTTTTCCCCTGGCAGCCATCCGGCGGCTGTGACGAAATCCTCGTCGTCCGGCAGCCCGAAGGACAGCGGAACTAAAAAAGCTGTGAGCGATAAGGAGCTCCTGTCCGGTTATGTTTCGGCTAAAGCTCAGTATGACAAGGAAATTGCGGCGCTGGCAACGGATATCAACGGGTATTTAAGCAATCATGCTGATTTTCGCGGTGAGAGCACGATGGCGCCCCGGGCGGACAACATCCTGAAGAATATCCAGGAAAAACGCAGTAAGCTGGGGAGCGAAGCAGTGAAGGACAAGGCGGTGCAGCAGAAACTGGATCAGGTATTCGAGGCGGAGCAGCAGCGCGTCCAGGGATTGGCGGATGGAATCCGTGCCAGTCAGCAGGGACAGGACTATCTGGTGTTTTTTCATAAGGGAACTGAGGCTGCCTATCGTTATGATGATTTGGATGCGGAACTGAACAGGGCGTTGGAGGGACTACAATGAAAGGAAAAGCTGGAAATGGGAAAAAGCTGAGTCGGCTGTTTTTGCTGTTGGCGGGACTGACACTGATGTATCTGTATACTATTGCATCAGCTCAGCCAGAGCAGAAGTCTCAGGCACCAACTCAGGAGCAGTCCGTCACAGCGGTGGAAGCAGTGTCAGAAAGGCATTCGGGGCCGGCTATGGATGCTCTGCTGGAACGGGTGCGTCAGAGGATGGCGCAGGATTCGACGGAATATGCGGTGTATATTTCTTTTCCTGGTACGACACGGGACGCAGAGGTCAGCTGGCAGTCCAAGTCCATGCGCTCGGCCAGCCTGATCAAGGTGTTCATACTGGCAGCGGCCATGGATCTGGAAAAAGCGGGAAAACTGCAGGATAACCAGCTGTTGACGCTGCGCGAGGAGGATAAGGTAGGCGGGGCTGGAAGCCTGTGCGGGAGAAGCGCTGGTACACAGCTTACGCTGCATGATGTCTTATTCCATATGATCACGGAAAGCGATAATACGGCTACCAACATGGTCATTGACCTGGTGGGAATGGATACTGTCAATGCCTATATCCAGCGGGAGGGCTATGGCGATACCAGTCTGCAGCGCCACATGATGGATATGGCCGCCGTACAGGCCGGCCGGGAAAATTATACCTCGGTACAGGATCTGGGTAAATTTTTTACCCGACTCTACAAGCGGCAGTGCGTAGGCGGCAGTTATGATGATGAGATGCTGGATTTCCTGCTGCAGCAGACGGATAAGGAATGTTTTCCCAGTGTGCTGACGAATCGCCAGATTGCCCATAAAACCGGTGAGCTGGTGGGACTCTATGATGATGCGGGCATCATTTATGGAGCCAGTTCGGACTATATCCTATGCATCATGGATGAGAACATGGCAGGCCGGGAACAGACGCTGCAGACCATGAGGGATACGGCCAGTCTGGTGGATGCAGCGGCAGAGGAGGAGTGATTTTTGGCAGGTAAAGGGTTTGTGAAGGCTGCCCGGCAGGGGGCCTGTCTGTTGCTGTTAGGGCTGTGGGCAGTATTGCTGGCAGGCTGTGGCGCTGAGGATGAGAATGCGGCGCTGAGTCCGCGGGTGATTGCCGATATAAATAAGCCGGGGGTTGTACTCATAACGAATATATATACGGCGCAGATATCTGTGCAGGATTGCCAGATTTCTCCTGAGGGCAACCAGCGCCTGCTTCAGACACTGTCCAAGCGGCTGAAGGCCGGTGAAATCGCGGATAAACAGCAGCTGATATCGGCCTATTTCGATGAATTGATCCGGCAGCCATCCCTGTATCTGGTGCCATCGGCCAAGGTCATCAGCCAGGAGGCGAAAAGCGGCTGCATGGGAACAGGCTTTATCCTTACCGAGGATGGCTGTATCGTAACCAATGCCCATGTGGTCCATCTGACAGATGAACAGCTGCAGCAATCCATGGTGCAGTCGGCTTTGCAGAAGCTGGTGAAAAATAATCTGCTGGGGTTCCAGCAGCAGTTGAGTGCCAGCGGCTACTCCCTGAGCGAAGATCAGCTCAGCAAGCTGGAGCAGGTCATCGTGAATTTTTACGCTTCCCATCTGAAGGTCAGCAATGTACAGCAGCAGCTTTATGCCAGTCTGGGGATGGGCAAGGTGCAGGACGGCTTTGCCTGCACGGTGAAAAAAATCGGAGAGCCTACTCCCGGCAAGGATATTGCCGTACTGCAGGCCGTAGATCGTAAGGGCCTGCCGACGGTGGAATTGGGAGATGATACTGTTATGCATGCGGGGGACAAGGTATTTGTATTGGGGTACCCGGGAGTGGCAACCTTCAACGATGCGCTGTCCCAGGATGGCAAGCTGGAATCCACCTTTACTGCCGGGATGCTCAGTGCTCGGAAAATGATGGCTGATAATTGGGAGATTTTCCAGATGGATGCTGCTATTACCAATGGAAACAGCGGTGGCCCGGTATTCAATGAACAGGGAAAGGTCATCGGTGTGGCCACCTTTGGCAGCCTGAATGAGCAGGGTAATCAGATTCAGGGAATGAATTTTGCTATCCCCGTCAGTATTGTCCGGGAATTTCTGCCGGAGAATGGCAGCCAGCTGCAGATTGGAGAAGCCATGGAACAGTATCGGGAGGCAGTCCGTACCTTTGACCAGGGGGAATACGAGGATGCATTGAGTGAATTTCAGGAAATCCATCAGGCGCAGCCGGGGTTCCCTTATGTACAGGAATTCATCCAGCAGGCCCAGGCTTCACTGGATAAACAGAAATAGCTATGGAGACGAGGAGGGGGAGAGGTATGGCCAGGTTTTGTTCAAAATGTGGTGCGCCGCTTCAGGAGGGAAGCCGTTTCTGTGGTGAATGCGGTCAAGCTGTTGTGGAAGAGCCATTAGCACCACCACAACCACCGCAACAGCAACCGCAGCAACAGCAAATACCACAGCAACAGCGTATTCCCATACAGGATGCGCCGGTGATGCCGCAGCCGGCCAGGCGGCAGTCTGGAGACAAGGAAAAGGATGACCGTCCATGGTGGCTGAAGGCATTGTGCACTCTTTTGATTTTCTTTGTGTTTGTCGAAGTGCGGTATTATATGAAGCATGGGACGGTGATTCTGCCGCCGCAGATCATGAGCCAGGTGGAGACAGCCTTCAATCTGGATTCCAAGGATGTAAAGCTGGTCAAGAATGGCACGCTGCAAATGGAGCCAGGGGTGGTTATCGGCAAGGCTTTTGATAACTATTTTGAGGATGGGGAATGGACTTCCTTCAAGTCCACTGATAATCGCCGCATTGTGGAATTCAATGGCAGTTGTACCTGGAAGAATAAGGCGGCTAAGTGTACCATACAGTTCATAGTGAAGAATGATTCGGAATTCCAGGTGGGGGCCGTGGCCATAAATGGCAAGGAACTCAATACCTATGATGGCATAGGCGTTGTGGATACGGTTCTTACGGATAAATAATGGAGGCGGATTTCATGGGAAACAGTAAATTCTGTCCGCATTGCGGTGCTCCTTTAGAGGACAATGCCACATTCTGCGGATCTTGCGGGCAGCAGCTACAGTCAGCAATGTCCGCGGATGTAAACCAGCAGTCGCCAATGCAGTCTGCTGGCAGCCGCAGGGTGAAGGATGAAGGCTTCAGGGAAAATTTTTTCAAGACCGAGGGGCGTTTGAACCGCTTGCGTTATTTCAAGCGTGTTCTGGTCATTGATATATCTATAGCAATTCTTTCGGCCATATTGGAAGGCATTGCAGGGGTGGGGTCATCTGTAGAATACCTGGTTACTGTCATCAATATTATCGCCCTGCCGCTGCTTTATACTCTGGATGTGCGGAGGCTCCATGATATGGGGAAATCTGAGGCTATGGCTCAGCAGGTGCTGGCATTGAGCCTGGTTCTTTATGGCGTCAGCACTTTTATAGAAAGTACGGGCGAAGCCTATGATGCCTCCTCGCCGTGGTTCATATCCCTGATTGCTATGAGCCTGTTATGGTGTGTATATAATGTGTATTTCCTTTTTGCGGAGGGGAATAAGGGCAGTAATTCCTATGGACCTGATCCATTGGAGCGTTGATAAAAGGAGGAAGAGAAGATGGGAAGATTTTGTGGGGAATGTGGTAAGCCTTTAGAGGCAGGATCTAAATTCTGTCAGTTCTGCGGAACTCCGGTGGTTGAGGAGCCGGCAGCCAGTGTAAATCCAGCTCCGCAGCAACCGGTACAGCCGCCAGTGCAGCAACCGGTACAGCCGCCAGTGCAGCCGCCGGTACAGCCGCAGATGCAGCAGAGGATGATGCCGCCGCGCCCGGCGATGCAGAATCCTTTGCCGAATCAGCCGGCCCATTCCTTTGAGAATGAGGATTTCAAGCAGAAGTTCCTTTGCTTTGATGGACGATTGAATCGCCAGCGGTATTTTTTGCGGAGCCTATGCCTGTCCTTGATCTATGGGCTCTTTTATGGTATTGCGGCCGCCACAAAAAGTGAAGGATTAACAATCCTCATGGGAATATTGTACATCCCGGTGGCTGTTTGTGCCATTTCATTGGGAATTCGTCGGCTGCATGACCTGGATAAGTCCGGGTGGCTTTGGCTTCTGTGCCTGATTCCCATTGTAGGCTTTGGAATGGGAATATATATGTTGTTCTTTAAAGGAACAGATGGTCCAAATCGCTATGGAGAAGATCCGCTGAATTCTTATTTCCAGCAGCGGTGAAACAGTAAATAAAAAGTTTTGCCAATGAAACTCAGGGGCTGTCACTATGGCGGCTCCTGTTTTTTGCTGTGTGTGGTCCTCAGGGCTGGCCGGCCGCATACTGGAGCAGTATACAGTAAAGGATATCCGGCTGCAATGGTTTGGATAAATGAGCATTCATTCCAGCCTGAAGGGAACGCTGCCGATCCTCATCAAAGGCATCTGCGGTCATGGCGATGATAGGAATGCTCTTGGCATCTGGCCGTGGCAGTTCACGGATCCGTCGGGTAGCGGCGAGGCCGTCCAGCACAGGCATGCGGATATCCATAAGGATGGCATCGTAGGTATAGTCGGCAGATTTTGCAAAGACTTCCAGCGCTGCCTGACCGTTTTCTGTGTTTGTTACCTTTATGCCCGCCTGCTGGAGCATCCAGTCAGCAACCTCAGTATTGAGGGCATTGTCCTCACAGAGCAGGATATGAAGCCCTGCCAGGCGGGGCCGTACGTTGTCCGGCAGAGATTTTTTGATGGCTTTGGCAGAACTGCAGGGCGGCAGTTCGAGGTCGATGGTGAAGGTGCTGCCACAGCCGGGAGTGCTTTTTACACAGATGCTGCCGTTCATGAGATCTACCAGGCTTTTCACGATAGACAGGCCAAGACCGGTTCCGGCAGTTTCCTTGATATGGAGTGAATCCTCCTGACTGAAGGGCTCAAACATGTGTTTTTGGAAATTTGCGGACATGCCTATGCCGGTATCGCGTACCGTGAAATGGATATGGCGCAGATTATCCTTTTCCCAATAATTTTCAATGATAAAATCTACAGAGCCATTCGGCGGGGTATATTTTACGGCATTGGACAGCAGATTGAGAAAAATTTGATTGAAGCGTGTTCGGTCAGCCAATATGCAGCTGTTTTTAGGAATATCCGCTTGGATGGTGAAGCGGATATTTTTTTCTTTACAGAGCGGCTGGATGATTTGGCTGATCTGCTGCAGAAAGTCCTCTAAGGGATAGGGCAGAGGTGAAAGCTGCAGCTTTTGATTTTCTATTTTTGAAACATCAAGGATGTCATTGATCAGGCTGAGCAGAAAATGGCTGGAGGATTGGATCTTTTTCAGGCAATCCATAGTAGCAGGAGGATTTTCCTTACTTAGGGCAATATCAGTCATGCCGATAATGGCATTCATAGGAGTACGGATATCATGGCTCATTCGTGAAAGAAATTCAGATTTCGTTTTGGCATTTTTTTCTGCCAGTGTCAAGGATTCTTCCAGCTTCTGCAGAAGGTCCTCTTTTTCCAGATAGTGATTGCTGCCAAAATTTTCGTTTAAATCGGTGCAGAAAATAACATAGGCGGGATGTGTTTCCCAGGTAATAATTGCCGTGCGTATGGAAAAATCGCGTGTGATGTTTTTGGCATACCAGCGGTAGAAATGTGCCTGACGGCTGCGGCGCTGCATATAACATCCTGTGCAGGGGGTATCTTCGTTGCGCAGGGATTTATAGCAAATAGTGCCGGCCTTCATTTGTTTGCCTGACATACGGGACATAGCGGTATTGCAGTACAGAACCTCATAGGTGTCCTGGCGGACAATGAAAACACCCGTTGGCAATTGATCAAAACATTTTTGAAAAGCTGATTCTATAGGCTCCATAGAGGACCTCCTTGATGTTTTGAAGGAAATGGCCCTTCTGTGTCACTACACACGACACAGAAGGGCCGCATAAATTCCTTTGTAGAATATATCACCAATTGATTCTATGGAATAGGATTGTTCTCCTGCTAATGAAATGATATATTTTGAGATTTATTATATTTATTATTTTTGAAAATAAAAATCATATTCTCAAAAGGTCAATGGGAGAGTCAGCAGACTTCGTGTATGCTGCTATAGAACTGCTCGTGGGGTTGGATTAGAAATAGATTAAATCGCTTTGGATTTTCTTGTTTTTCGTGAAAATTTACATATAATGGAGGTATCAATTGAAAAAGGCAGGGATTTGTTAATGCGGAATTTTGGACAGCGGGCTGCTATGCTGGCAGCTTTAGGAATATTGGGCTTTAGCGGCTTTGGTACTGTGGCGGAAGCGGCCCAGGCACCAGTGCCGGCAATACAGGAAGTCCGTACGGTGACTGGTATGAAAACGGCAGGCATCCAGAAGGTCAGTACCATCAGTCAGGTCTATGGCGATGGGGAAAAGCCGGCAGCGGCCGTGCTGGAATATCCGGCACCCTTGACGGCGGGCTCGCTTTCCGTGCAGGATTTTTCCATCCCCGGCAAGCGGATTACGGCGGTATATACCAGTGACAAGCCGGAGCTTACTATGAAAAATGTTTCCGGTCGGTACGCAATTCTCTGGCTGGCTCAGGAAAATACCGTATCGGATCAGCCCATGGGCCAAAAGCAGCCCAGCTCAGCCGGCGGGGCCGAGGGCAAGGATGAGGGCAATCATGGCCGGGATGGCAAGGACGCGCCTCGCAACAGCAATCGTCAGATGCCGGAGCTGTCTCTGCAGGTCACCCAGACCGGGCTGGTGAAGGCAGCCGATGGGACACTTTATGCCCCTATGAATCAGACACTGACCAGTATGGAACAGCTGGAGCCGGCCCTGCAGGGATTCCAGCTCCATGAATATACGGACCCGAAAACCGGCTATAAAATTCCCTATTATCTCTATCTGCCCGGGGACTATGATGCAGCAAAGAAATATCCGCTGCTGTTTTTCGTGGCAGACGCCAGCGCCAATACAGAAAATCCCAAGATGGTGCTGGTGCAGGGCAATGGTGCGGCTGTCTGGGCGAATCCCGTGGAACAGGCCAAGCATCCCTGCATCATCCTGGCACCGGCCTATACCCACCAGCTGGTGGATTCCATAGATATGCTCACCACGGACAGCAATACCTGGACCAGGGGACTCACCCTGGTTTCAGATCTGCTCTTTGACGTGATCGACCACTATGGGGTGGATAAGGACCGGATCTATGGCACCGGCCAGTCCCAGGGTGGTATGACCAATATCGCCATCAGTGACAAATATCCGGAACTTTTTGCGGCCCAGTATCTGGTGGCCTGCCAATGGAATCCGGCAGAGATGGAGGCACTCAAGGACAAGAATCTCTGGATCATGGTGAGCCAGGGAGATACCAAGGCCTATCCCGGCATGAATGATGCGGTCAGCCGGTGGGAAAAGCTGGGCAGCCGGGTGGCCAAAAGCGATTTTTGGAATAGTAAAGCAACCCCGGCGGAATTCGCCTCCCTGGTGAAACAGATTGAAGATCAGCGGGCGAAAATCAACTACACGGTCTTTGCCGGCGGCAATCACATGTACACCTGGTCCGTGGCCTATAATATCGAGGGCATCCGGGACTGGCTGTTTGCCCAGCACCAGAAGGATACCAAGCCATCGCCGAATTCCCGGGGTGTGCTGGCCAAGGCGGCTCTGGATCAGGGCATAGCCTATTATCAGGGCAGCGGCGTCGCCAAGGACTACAGCCGGGCTTTGGAGTATTTCCGCATGGCAGACCGCCAGGGCAATTTCAAGGCCGGGCGCTACATCGGCCTCTGCTACGAGAATGGCTATGGCGTACAGCCGGATATGGTCAAAGCGGTCGAATGGTATCAAAAGGCGGCAGATGCCGGCGATATCACCGGTACCTGCTGCCTGGGCCACATGTACGAGGCTGGCCTGGGAGTAGCCCGTGACTACAGCAAGGCCCTGCAGCTCTATATGAAGTCCGCCCAGCGCGGTGACATCATTGCCGCCCCGGGCATGACAGCCGCAGGCCGTATGTTTGAAAATGGCCTGGGCATCACCAGGGATCTCACCATCGCCAAAGCTTACTATGTTCAGGCCCTGGCCGCAGGACTGCAGTCAGCCCGGGAAGATCTGGATAGGATCGAGGAAAAGTAATACTGGACATCAAGAATAGGAGAGCAGATAAAAATAATAGCTGCTCTCTTTTTTGCGCTTAAAGAGTGGACGATGCAGGAATATTGCCGTAATATGTACATGAGATAGAGTATAATAGATGATGAATCAGGGGGGCTGTAGATGACGAAAAAAAAGTCAATGGATATGCTGCATGGACCGCTGGGGGAAAAGCTTATGCTGTTGGCTGTTCCTATAGTATTGTCATGTATTTTACAGCAGTTATTTAACACAGCGGATATTGCAGTTGCCGGGAAATTTATTTCCAGTGAGGCTATGGCAGCTGTCGGCAGCAATGCGCCGGTAATCAGTCTGTTTATTAGTATGGTTGTTGGCCTTTCTATCGGGGCGAACGTTCTTGTTGCGATAAAAATTGGCTCTTCACTAGCTTGTGTGGGTAAAAACTAATCTGAAATATCGGCCCGATCTTATTCTATATGGAATTATGGACGGTTCGGCAGTGGGATGTTTAAGTTGGAGCAAACGAGCAGTACCATGTCGAGCATATTCTGGATATTCCGGAAGCCAAACGAGCGTCGAATAATCAGCTTAATCTTGTTGTTTGTGGACTCGATTCTAGCGTTGCTTACCTGCAACTGGATGGTATTGAGGATATGATCCTTGTGCCGCATAATCTTTCGTTGCAGTTCAACAAACTCAGGGATCCGGCAATGCCGTGCCCATTTCACCCAGCGTGTCAGTTCACCTTCAGCAGTATCCACATTAGTCATCTTCAATAGGAGCCGCAGCATTTCTTTCAGCTTATACGCGCGGTAAAGCCGGTTATCCGAAAGCTGTATCATTTCCAGTTTGGCTTCCTGCGTCGTAGTAAGGTTCTCAGGTGCTTTGCCTAAAGCATAAGCTGATCCCTTGATATCCTGAGATCGCTGCCTGGCGGCGGAAGCTGCTGCATATTCTTCATCAGCTGCTTTGGGATGGCCTTTCCGTCGCTTGCCATAACTTTCGGCAACAGATTTTGCTTCATGCCAGCTTTGACGGCGGACATTGTCGAGTGCTTTCATCGCCCATTCCACCACGTGAAAGGCATCGACACAACGGATGCAGTTCGGCAGATATTTCTCAACACAGGATGTAATCCATTTTGCACCGTCGCCAGTGACGACCCGGATGGATTCTCGCTGCTCCTTCGTCAGTTCTTCCATGAATAGCGTCAGGATGGCTTTGCCGTGTCCCTTATGTGCCCATACAACGGTATTGGTCGCATGGTTCACGACGACCGTGATGTACTTATGTCCCTTACGGTAGCTGGTCTCATCAATGCCGATTTCCTTTAGCCCATCCAAACGGCTCTTAAGATTCGGTTCGATGTCCTCACGGACGCGGGAAATGATTTTGCCGACGGTATCCCATGAGATACGCATATATTTGGCAACAGCACTCTTATTGAGCTGCGTTGCCAGCCAAGCGGTACTGGTTTCAAACTCTTTAGTAAAGCGAGAGCCGGGATAAGCCCAAGGCACACTGGCGACATGGACGCCATGGTGCGGACATTCAATGCGCGAGGTGTCTGCAACGATCTGTACGATGACGCCACCAAAATCAAGGGCTCGCCAAGATCTGCTGATGCGGCCAGTGTCGTAGCCCGGGCACTTTGCTCCGCAAATAGGGCAACGATTTTGATCTTTCTTGTATGGCTTAACATTGATTGTGAGATGGCGAACTGCATCTTTGTCCGTCCAAAGTTTTACATCCTCAATCATGATGTTCTTGACATTTAAAAGATTTTTGCATAATGTAGAAGTAGAGACCACTTGCATCCTCCTCGGAATGTTTTTGTGTAGGAACTTCTACATTACCACGGATGCAGGTGGTTTTCAATTTATTTAGTTAGCGGATGGCTTTTCTACCCACACAAAGTAGTGAAGCCTCTAAAATTTTATGGTGTGGAGGTGTAGTTATGGATTTGAGAGTGATGAGAAAAGGAACCTGGGGGATGAAGAGAAGGGCCATGTGCTGTGCGGCAGCATTGCTGATGACTGCGGTGGTGGGGACCAGTACGACAGAGGCCTGTACGACCTTGATTGTTGGTCGGGAAGCCAGTGCGGATGGCAGCCGGATCATGGGAAGAACCTCTGATGCGCATGGGTTGGAAGCGGTAAAGGTTGAGCATATACCTGCCATGACGAGGCCTGCCCCCTGGACCTTCACCGACGAGGTCAGCAAATTCAGGATCACCCTGCCTGCCAGGGGTTATGCGTATATGGCAGTTCCCTGTGCACAGAAAATACCCGATGGGGATGACTATAAGGAAGCAGCAATCAACGAGCACCATGTGTGCATGTCAGCGACGGAGAGCATTTATGGAAGTGAGGCGGCGCTGAAAGCCGATCCCTTGGTAAAGAACGGCGTAAGTGAAGGCTGCATGCCCACGGTTGTCATTCCCTATGTGGCTACGGCGCTGGAAGGCGTGGAGCGGCTGGGCAGCATCGTTGACCGATATGGTTCCGCGGAATCAAATGCTGTGGTTTTTGCGGATGACAAGGAAATGTGGTACATGGAAATGTACACGGGGCACCAATGGGCGGCAATCCGTTTTCCTGAGGATAAATACGCGGTGATCGCGAATGATGGCATGCTTGGGGCCATCGACGTGAACGATACTGCCAATGTGCGGACATCCAAAGATTTGGTCAAGTTGGCGAAGGAGCATGGGTTCCTTAAAGAGGAGCAGGGCAGAATTCATTTGGCGCATACCTATTGCGCTCCGCATCGGCACTACAGTCAGCTGCGGGTCTGGGCGGCACAAAGAAGATTTACGCCATCGAGGGCAAAGGACTATCAGGTGGCGACGACCTATGATATGATGCAGACTCCGGATAAAAAGATTTCCCTGGCGGATGCGATGGAACTGTTCCGTTATCGTTATGAGGATACGGGGTACAATGCGAACCTGCATCCTAAAAACAGGGCCATTGGCATCAATCGTACGGAGTCAGTGCATATTTTTTGGCTGCGCGACAATAAGCCGCAGGTCATGTGGCTGGCTGTGGCCAATCCGGAAATGAGTGTGTTCCTGCCGTTTTATGGGAACATGACGAAATTTCCCACAGCCTTTGAGTCAAATGCAGTGGAATATACCAGAGATAGTGCCTATTTCAAGTTCCGCAGCCTGTCGGCACTGGCGGTGCAGGACCGCGCCGGCTATGGAAAGAAGGTACGGGATTCCTGGCGTGGGATGGAACTCGGATTGATCAAGGGGATGCCGGCGATGGATGCACGCTATCTGCAGGCGGGCGGTACCAGTGATGCGGCAAATATGCTTTGCGGCCGGGTCGCCCAAAATGCTCTGGATCAGGCAGACCGGCTTTTTCAGCAGACATTCACAGATTTTATGCTCAGTACAGTGCAGGATGGCAGCTCGGATGCCTCGGCAGAGTCGACAGCGGTAAAATGAATGGAAAATAGGTTGAGGCTGAGAATCCTGCATCGGATATAGAACTGGCGGAGGAATTGGATAAGACATTGCAGCATCCATGATTCTGCACGTGAAAAAAGTCGCCCATATCTTAGGAAGGCTTTTTTGCGTGTAGGGGTTCCAAATAAAAAGCAGGCGTTTTATCTGTTCATGAGAACTACTGTATAGGAATGTTTTAAGAAAGGTCGGGGGAAAAATCGAGATGAATCAGGAAAAATATGAGTTGGTCATAACAGCTGAACAGGTGGTTTCTACAGATGGGCGCTTTAATATGGATGATTTAGGGGCTGGCAATAATTATAAAACGCTGGATGCATATTTTAAGCGGGCCGATGGTCAGGTAATCCGCCGCAGCTATAATAAAAGTGAAAAAAGGAATACAAATCAAACCATGCCGCGCATAGCCTGCCAAGTATTTGAGAATTCGATTGCCGGATTGTCCGTGGAGGAAAAAGAAAATTTTCCGATTTGCAAATACACGCCGAAGGACGATGTGATTCGTGGGATTTTTACGAGTGTGAGCGAATTCAAAAAGCAGCGGAACACGATTGAGTTTCTGATTTATCGCTATGATAATGGCCGGCAATTTGTGCTTTATTGCTGGAACATTTTTTCAACAATCGTATTTGTCCAGGAATGTCTGCGGCGTTTTGGAGCCGCCGGGGATCAGTTTGTGCTGGTATATCGGGAAAAAGAGAAAAAAGAGGCTGATGAGCTGGAACAACAGGAAAGCTGTGCGGGGGAAAAGCCGGCACAGACGTTCAAGGGATATCTCAACCCGTATTCGGCGACGATCATTGCGTCAAAGAATGTCATATTCCGGGGAGCACCCGGTACAGGGAAGTCCTATCTGGCCAGGGAAATTGCCACGGATATCATCAGCAATGGCTATTTTGATGACTATACCCTGCTGTCAGAGGAACAGAAAAAGCAGATTGAATTTGTGCAGTTCCATCCAAGCTTCGATTATTCGGATTTTGTCGAGGGGCTGCGTCCGTGCATAAACGAAGATGGCTCGATGGGCTTCTGTCTGCAGGACGGTGTGTTCAAGAGGTTTGTTGCCCGGGCCAGAAAAAATTACGAGGATGCGCAGAAGCCGCAGGAAGCTATAGAGAAGGATTTGTCCGTGCAGGAGGCTATGGCAGATTTCTTCGCTGAGCTTGACTGGGGAAAAGACGCATTTGAAACCGTACGCGGCAATACATTCTATATTATGAGTGCGGATGACCGGCATATCAATATATCGGTTCCGGGAAATGATGCGATTGACCGGCTTAGTCTCAATACTTTTGCAGTCAGGCGGCTGCTGGAGGCTGAGAAAACGTTTGATAAAGTCAGGGACATAACGGATTTTTTCGGCAAAAAAAATCCTACGCAGGGACATTCCTATGAGTTTGCCATTTATAAGGCAATCATGGACAGAAGGAAAAAACAGCCGCAGGTCAAAGCGCAGCAGCAGGAACTCAAAAAATATGTTTTTATCATTGATGAGATCAATAGGGGGGAGATTTCCAAGATATTTGGAGAATTGTTCTTTGCCATTGATCCTGGCTACCGGGGAAGGGCAGGAGAGGTTTCTACCCAGTATGCGAATCTGCATGAAAATCCGGAAGATAAATTTTTTATACCAGAGAATGTCTATGTGATTGGAACAATGAATGATATCGATCGCTCTGTAGACAGTTTTGATTTTGCGATGCGCCGTCGTTTCCGGTTCATTGAGCTGAAGGCGGATGAACAGCTGGAGGCACTGTCTTCCCTGCAGAATGAGGACTTGATCGATGAGGCCGGCCGCCGTATGGCGGCGCTGAATCGGGAGATTGCCCAGGTAGATGATTTGAACGAGAATTATCAGATTGGTGCGGCGTACTTTTTGAAGCTGAAAAGCCTGGACTTCGATCAGCTTTGGACGGATTATCTTCAGCCGCTGCTGCAGGAGTATATTCAAGGCATGTATGATGAAGCAGGGATTATGAAGAAATTTGCTGATGCTTATGGGTATGGAAAAGCCAGTAAGGAAGATGCCGATGAAGTTCCTCAGGATTAAAGACAATACACAGGCAAAAAAGGAGACATTTTCCGGGATAGCCCATATCACACGTAAAGTGGCAGATAAAACGCTATGGCAGCTGGAAAAAGAAGGCGTTTTTGTCTTTCCGGAGATGCTCCGGGATGCTGAGGATATTACGCGAGATCAACGGGTCCTTCAAAGTGTCAATGATTCTTATCAAACGGGAAATGTGATGGGGTTCCTTGGCTGTGGACAGGAGCGGCTGGTTATTTCATCTAGATTTTCCGGTCAACAGGATTATTTTTTTCAGTATTTATTGGAACGGGTACTGCATTTTCCCAATATCGTAGATATGAATACGGATGCGGACCAGGAGAAGCGCCTGTTCAATATGCTGCTGTTTCTGTTCCCGCATTGTCTGAAAACAGCTATGCGAAAGGGCGTTTTCAAGACGTATATCCGGAGATGCTATAACGATAGCAACATAAAGGGAACGATAGATATCGCGCGCCATATCCTGAGGAATACGCCCTTTGTCGGAAATGCGGCCTATAGCCAGCGGGAATATTCTTATGATAATGCGCTGATGGAACTGGTACGTCATACGATAGAATTCATAAAGAAAAAGCCTTATGGAAGAAGTATTCTTGCCCATGTGAAGGATGAGGTGGAACTGGTTCAGGGCATCACGGCTGACTATGCGTTTCATGATAAAGACAGGATTGTGAATGATAACAAGAAAAAAGTCGTACGGCATGCCTACTATCGTGAATACCGGGCGCTGCAGCATTTGTGTCTCCTTATCCTGCAGCACCAAAAGCATCGGATTGGTGCCGGTATGCGTCAGATTTATGGTATTATTTTCGATGGAGCATGGCTTTGGGAGGAATATGTCAATACACTGGTAAGCGATATCTTCTATCATCCGATGAACAAAGGCGGCAGAGGAGCCCAGCGTTTGTTTGACGGAAGTATCGGCTTGATTTATCCGGATTTTTTAGGGCGGAACCCTGAAAGGCGTATGGTTGCTGATGCAAAGTATAAGCCCATAGAGAATATCGGCAATCGGGATTATCTGCAGGTGCTGGCGTATATGTTCCGGTTTGATGCCCCAAAAGGGTTTTATCTTTATCCTGAAAAAGGCAGGGCGGAGGATTTGAAGCTTCGTTTGAATACGGGGTCTACCTATGAACAAAATGTCAGGCCGCGGGAGGATGTTTATGTACTCAAGCATGGATTGAAAATACCGGAAGATGCTTTGGACTACGAAGATTTTATTTCGTTGATGAAGCAGAGCGAAAAGGAATTCCGCCAGGGGATGCTGGATGGCTTTTGTGGTGCGGAGGGATGAATACTTTCAAATTTGATTGAACAGATGAAGTGCGGCCGGTAGTTTATCCTTTTTTTGCTATACTTGCTATAGTACCCTTCGATATGTGAATACCGATTTTGGGGAGTATGTTTGAGGAGGAAAGCAAGTATGATGCAAATATCTGATTTGGACGCGGCCTGCCGGCAATCAAAGGAAGAGCGTAAGCGCAATTATTTTGAGCCTGTCATTCGCTATATCAAATTTTGGAAGGAAGTCAAAGCTGCTTCCAGACTGGCAGAGCATCAAAAGGATATCCGTTTGCGGGAGACCGTGCTGGAATATTTCTGTATCAGAAGTACAGTGGGACAGGCTCTTTTTAAGGATGCAGCGGGTATCTGCGGTTTTCCCCTGCATAATGCGCCCTATGAGCAGGCAAAAATAAGCAAGGCTCAGTATCTGAAAGGGTACGATGTGCAGCGGGTTTGCTTTTGGCTTTACATTATGCTGGGGGAAGAGCGGCTGGCCGTCTGGTTGCTCCGGGTTTCGGAGAACTGGGGGACTATGCAGGATGAAACCATGCACTATATGTACTGTCTGCGCGGCGGCTATCGTGATCCCCGCTGCTCTATAGACCTGTACCGGCGGTTGATCCGCGATGGCTTCAGCCAGGAACTGCTGGAGGAGGCACGGGCTTTGGCAGATGGAATCAAGGGCAATGAGTCAGGCAGGTAAAAACATCTCGGTTAGTGATGCAATATAGGGACAGCAGCGCCAGGTGACGCGGCTGTCCCTATTTCTATCCGCGATACAATTGTTGCTGCATATTTGATTGAACAAGTGGATCTGGCCGGGGGACGCGGGCTGTATTTTGTTATACTTTCTATAGTACAGATGGAGGCAGTTCATATAGGAGGTTGATACTTATGTATAGACGCATTATTGCCGTGGGAGATATCCATGGCAATTTCACCCGGTTCCGTTCGCTCTGGGATGTCCTGGATTACGAGCCGGAGCGGGATTTATTGATCTTTCTCGGCGATTACATTGACAGGGGCAGTAAATCCCTGCAGATGCTGGATTGGATGATGGCGCATCGCTCGGAACGTGTCATCGTTCTGCGCGGCAACCATGAGCAGATGCTGCTGGACGTGATGAACCTGGATGGCGGGATGCAGGATTGGCTGGATCCCTGCAATGGCGGTGACAGCACTTTAGATAGCTTGGCCGATGACAGGAAAAAATGGAATAAATATGCATCCTTTATCAGATCTCTGTCGCTTAGCTATCAGCTGGATACCCAGGGGAAGAGATATTTCTTCTGCCATGCAGGAATACGGACAGGCTTGTCGTTGACACAGCAGGGGGAGGAAGACCTGCTGTGGATCCGTGAGGATTATTACGAAGACTATGATGGAGATGATGTGATCGTCAGTGGACACACTCCGGTGCAGTACATTCAGTTCGGCTGCACGAAGCCCATCATCAAGAGCAACATGATTCAGCTGGATACGGGAGCCTATCTGGACAAAGGCGTTGGGTTCATCAGTGCAGTGGATGTGCTGACGGGGGAATACTGGCAAAGCGCCGCTGATGCGGAGGGGGATTATTGATTTGAAAAGGAGAAATGTGATTATGGTTGAGAAAATTGTTATGAATGGTATGGTTTATGATTCTCTTGATTGTGATTTCGGGTGTGATGTGTTTATGGATGGTGAGGATAATAATGATCCTGTCGCTTATCCGTCCTATGTATATGATTATGAAATGGAGATTGATGGATTTCGTTTTGTACTGCCAAAGACCGCCCATGATTTTGCCGTCCTCGCGCGCAGATTCACCTCGCATCCGTGCACGGATCATTATATGCAGGTCAGCGGCTGGGAACAGCCGCATTACATTGTGCTGGCTATCATGCATGGGGATGAGTGCATAGATGCCTTTGAAATTCACGATGGCGGGGAAAAAATTGTTCCCGCGTATGCGGAAAATGTCCATATGCCATCCGAGGCCGCTGTTACAGCTATTAGGGGCTGGTGCCATCGAATGGGTTTGAATACGGAGTATTAACCGCCAAAGAAAACGGCTGCCGCAGGTTACATCATACCTGCGGCAGCCGTTTTTATTTTCAGTATAGTCCTTGTATGGATTTTTCTATAAAATCATGGATTTTATAGCTGCTGGTTTTTTTATTGTATTCAATTACGTTCTTTGGACTGATTGGATCATCCGGAGATTTTTCGTAGGCATTGATAGCCTCCAGAGCATGCGCAAGCCGTTTTTTCATTTCATCGCGTATGGTTTCAGGCTCTGCTACGGTTATACGTCCGCCTTGCTGGAACAGCCACATATAAAAGCCCTCATTTGGCTGGAGCGTCAGCATAGCACTCCAGATATGCGTTCCGTTTGGATATGTTTTTCCTGTATCGTACGCATACAGATCCTGCTGGATGAGATTGAACTGTTTCAGGATAGCGCCAAGACAATCGGGCGGGTAATGAAGTTTTATGTCTACGACCGGCTCCGTACTGTGATACATAAAAGGATTTTCGCGCATATATCGGTCCAGGGAGAATTTTGCCCGGCTGACATCTTTATCGGGGTCCAGCTTTTCTTTTCGTAATTGACAATCCATTTGTCGGAGCTTTTTCATGATTTTTTGTTCTGATACAGTGCGTTCCAGGCGATAGCGCGGATATTCCTGCATGGATTTTATGGATTCATAGTTATAGCTGCCCAGCAGGTGCACATCATCAGCGATGTGTGTAATCAGAAAATGAGACAGGAATTTTTTATCCCCTTGATTGCGCTGCGGATCATGAGCGATTAGATAACACTCGTCATTATCCCAGACCAAAAAATAAGGCGATACTCGATATTTAATGGGCTTTCTGGTCAACGCTTCTGTGCGAACCTCCAGATTTTCGGGGCTGCTCATATCCAGGTCATAACATTGGAAAGCAATTTCTCTTTGATGCCAAATGGCATAGGTGATTTTCTCGATATTAGGCAGGGTTGGCCGGGTGGTTTTTCGTTTTGGAGACCAGCGGCCGATTTGTTTTGTGAGTATGTCTAAATAGTTTTCTCCAGAATCATCTATATGGTTGAGAAATTTATCCAGCAGCGCCTTTGTCTCCCTGGCGGACAGGGATGGTGAGCGATATAGCGCCTGGGCAATCAAAGAGAATTCCGCGGCAGTGAAAAGCTGGCTGTCGCAGTAATAGCCAGCTTTAAGATTTTTACAGGTATTGATTTTCATATAGCCGCTTTTATTGATGGTTTTGATATGCCTGATTATCGTAGCCGGTGCTATGCTTTTTACCGGTTCATCCGGGCAAAGCTCCCTATACGCAGCCTCCACGTCGCGAATCAAATCATTGCTGTTTTTGGGATTTTCCGGGCTGCTTTCCCGCAGGGCTGCCATCAGCAGGATGAATTTCAAGGTAGATGGCTGGAAGTCGTTGGACATAGGAAAACCTCCTTTGTATAGCAGGGCTGTCCCTGTTTAAGTTAATGATTTCGTCATGTTTGACACCAAATCCTGCGGTCCTGCCGGATTTGTTGTGCCCAATTTGATAGAGTAAATGAATATGTACCCCGCTGCCGGCGGAAGTGCGCTATGCTGACGTTTCCTGCGATGATTTTCAGGAACTTTCTGTGGGAAGTGACAGGGAAAACGGTGCGAAACAAGCGGCATAGGTTTTAGGACCGTTTCAGCAGGTAATTCCTCAATGGGATATTAAGATGAGGAATTGGAAAGATTTTGCGTTGCGGAATCTTGAACAATGGCGTTATAATGATTAATAGTTCAATTTTTTATTGTTTCCACTAAATTTTACCATAAAAAGAGGAACACCATTTCTTTTAAACCCGTGTGGAATCAAAATATATCAGGAAACAGGGAAGAAAACTTCATATAGGGAGATGTTTTTGTGGAGAAAAAGGGAGTATTTCATAAATTTTGCAAAGGAAGTGCGGCCGCGGGTCTGGCGGCAATGCTGGCGCTGCTTCCCCTTGGCGGTGCAGTTGCCGAGGCTGATGTCTGGGATATCATTGGGGGGATATATGGAACAAGCCAGGTTTATGAAATGTATGTAGACCAATATCTCATGATGGGAGATTCACCGAAAAATCAGCAGAGTCATTTGGTGAGTGCTATGAAGAAGTATGGGGCGGATACAAATCAGCAGGATTGCCAGCTCGTAGATGGTGTCATGAATCAGCTGCTGCATAAAGGAAGCTATGTACTGCGTTCGCGTTCGCTGCCCTTCCGCTGGGCCGTTGTCAACGATGGTTCTTTCAATGCCGGCTGCACGGCGATGGATTCTGTTGCTATCAACAAGGGCTTGCTTGTCGGCCTGCACGGAGATCGGGATGAACTGGCCGGTGTCCTGGGGCATGAGATGGTCCATGGCCTTCATCAGCATCTGGCCCACGAGCTAGCGCACCGGGTTGCTGAGGAATATGGCATGAATCTTATCAATATGGGAAATCGGGGGAATCGGCAGCTGTTTGATATTTTCCGTCAGTATTATGATGCGAAGAACGTTTCGCTGCCGGCTGAATATGATGCTGATGAAAATGGTTTTTATATCATGGCCAGCGCGGGATTCAACCCAGGCGGCATGGCGGCTATGATGGCAAAGATGCAGGAGTATACAAAGAATTCAGGGGAGTTTGCTGATTTCTTCAATCCATCGGATCACCCCGATACCGATAAGCGTTTGGAAAAAACCGCGAAGCAGCTGGAGGAATACGGGTATCGTCATGTGACGGTAAAAAATGGCAAGGACATTTATCTCGATAATACCCTGCTGCTGAGCACTTTGCCGATGGACAACCACACGGCGGAGGAAATGGCTTATCTGGTTGCCGGCGGCCTGGATAAAGGATTCCATGACAACCGTCTGGCAACAGCCTGGTGGTTCAAGAAGAAGCCCGATGGAACCGTCGATTTCCTGAATAATGATCCCGCTTATCAGACGATGAAGACGGCAATCCATCAGAACAAGGTGGAGAATCAATTGGAGGCATTGGTTACGGCGGCCTATACCGATGATTCCCGTACGGGAAATCGTGATATGATCTATGCGTTAGAAAAGAAACGCACAGACAGTCTCAAGGCAGAGGCTGCTGCCAAAATGCGGGTGGATGAGTCCACAAGAGAGGAAATGAATGGGGCCGCTGATGCATATCTGGATCTGCATCAGCCAGCGCTGGCAATGACACAGATCAATCGACTTTTTGCTGCCAATCAGGCAGATGTTTATTCCTATGAGATTCGTGGCCATGCGCATATCCAGCTGCATCAGCCGCAAAAAGCCATAGCAGATCTGGATACGGCAATCCAGAATGATCCTAAATATGCCTGGGCGTATGCCCGCCGGGCGGAAGCGTATCTGGCTTTGAATAATAAGACGCAGGCACTGCAGGATGCAGAGCAGGCCATAAAATATCGCCCCAAACTGTCCCTGTCATATCTCATTCAGGGGAAAATTTTTGACAGCGAAGGGAACACAGCTTCAGCACTCGATGTATACCGTCGTGTCAAACAGGTGAATCCTAAAATCAAGATTCCGGAAAAATATCAGCAGCTGCTGGATCAGGGGAATTGATGGCCGCTTTTGAGTTATGATGAAGCAGCGTGTCGGGAAATTTTCTTTAGCTGTCTTTGTACGGTATGATATCTAAAAAACATATAAAATAAATCCAAGATGACGGCAGACATTCAGATGTATTTGTGCCGCAGCAAACAGAAGGGATGGGTAAATATGGCATTATCACATAAGGAAATGGTTTTTACAGTAAATGCCGCACCGGATCAGGTGTATGCCGCAATTTGTCAGGCGATGGCAGCGGTAAATGGCTTCAATGAGAAGAGGAAGGCAGATGCTGACAGAAAGGTGCTCATGAGTACGGGGGTAAGCTTTTCTTCCTGGGGCGAGGAGATCGTTGTACAGGTCAGCGGGTATGGGGAGAGCGCACAGGTACAGATTCAGTCATCCTCTAAATTCGGCATTGCCGGGTTCCTCAATCATCAGAAAAATATCGATAAAATCTATGCGGCCTTGTATCCGGCCCTGCAGGCCCTGTCTGCCGCGCCGGCAGAACCCGCGGCAAATGGTGCGTGGGTCTGCAGCTGCGGCCGGCAGAATACGGGAAATTTTTGTTCCTCCTGCGGGCAGCCAAAACAGTAAGACAGCTGTCCTTGGGCAGAGGGAGCAGTCTGCTGCCGGAAACTCAACAAATCTATTGCAACTAAAGAAGCCTCCCGGAAAACCGGGAGGCTTCTTACTATGGAGAAAAAGCAGCTTAATAGCTTGTTTTTCCTTCGTTGGCCGGCATATGGCCGTCAGCATATTTAAGCTGATTATGCTGGCAGCATTTTACCAGCAGCTTGTTGTAGAGTTCTTTCCATTGGGCTTCGCTGTGAGCGGCATTTTTACGCAGCGTTTCAGCAAATTCCGTACTGGACTGTTTTTTGCTGGCGAAGACCAGGGCCTGGCCTTCTGTTTCCAGGCGCCTGGCTGTCTGCTGTACCTCAGGGTTGACTGCTGAATCGTAGCCAACGGAAAGGGCGGCTACCTGAGAGTAGCTCCACCAGGGTTTGGTCGGGTCGTAGGTATTTTTATCAACCTGCTCATAGCCCTGCGGCATCGGTGCGACGGCCAGCGGAACGAAAGGGTTTTCACGAGCGGTATTCAGGGATATCCAGGCCACGGGTGCCGGCAGGCTGGAATTGAGCTGGGTGATCCAGGTATAGCCGGTGATCGGGCAGGCTATGGAGCGTTCGTTGGTGATTCCCTTGTAACGATAGGGGGATGCAAAGGAACCGGCAGATGCGGCCTTTGTCATATCAAATTCCGTTCCTCCATAGGTATCGCGGTGAATGGCAATCAGGGCATCCAGTGTCAGCGGCTTGTCCGGCTTCACCGCAAAGGGATAAGCGCGGGTTTCATAGCCTTCGACTGTTGCCGGCAGATGCAGGGATGGCGCAGCCAGACTCAAAGCCCGCCATACGCGGCGCAGGGCAAAGTACGGATGGAAATCCTCTTTGGCCTTGAGTGATTTCACCCAGTCTATCTGACCGGTGGTTTTATCATAAGCGGCCCAGCCCAGGGCTTTGTGCTTGTCTGGCAGTGCCGGGTTATAAATCTGGTCAGCGTTGTTCGGAATGATATCGTGGATGCGGAACTGATTGGCAGCTACAAAAAATTCCCCATCGGGAACGCGCTACGCAATCCACAGACCGCCGATTCCCGTAGGAACTGGCTGCATTTCAAATACCCAGCCTTCATGCTGATCGGCAACCATCAGGGTTTCACCTGTTCCATAGAGACCATAGGTATCTATGAGCTTGCCCATGAGCTGTACAGCTTCCCGGGCAGTGCGGCAGCGCTCCAGGGCGACGCGGGCCAGTTCGGAGGAATAGAAAATGCCTCCGCCGGCTTTAACCGGCCGATTTTCCAGCCAGAGGGAATTGTCCGTGCATTCGCCGAACATCAGGCCTTGCTCGCTCATTACCGCATAGTCGCTGTCGATATAGGCATAGGTATGGGCTGCCTGGGGAATTTGTCCAAGCGGCAGGGTTTTCGGGAGCTTGGGATAATCGTAGCCCGGAGCCCGCTCCGGAGCGTTCAGGCGAGGCGTTGACACGCAATTGTATTCTGGGAGATCATCCTAGGCAATTGCTGATGGATAGACATTGCGCAGGCTGCCGGCAGGATAGTCCCTGGCAGGTACGTAGACGATACTTGGATCGCTGGAATTTGAATCATTCGAATGGGTCATATAAGTGCTGCCATCGGAGGAAGCACCAGGGGTGACCAGCATGGTGGTGCAGGCATCGACGGAAGGAGCGGCCAGACAGACGGAAAGACCCAATAACAATAATATTTTTTTCATGATAAGATATCCTTTCGATGATAGCTATATCTCCTTGCGGCTGCAGCAAAATTTTTGTGCGATGGAGGAGCTGAGTCCGTCACCAATGGTTTTTCGGCACCTGTTTCAACCGGTGAAAGTGCCTATGTTATGGTATATTTTAGTAACTATTATACTTGAAAGTGCGTTCTTCACAAAAAGATTTTTAGGATGTATGATGGATATATCAGTTGGAAAAACCATGATAAAAATTACTATTCAATACGGAGGGGTAGGTATGTATCAATTTGTTGTGACACTTTTGGCTGCGGCGTTGCTGCTGCCGGCTTTTGCCGGCCGTGCGGAGGCTGCTGCCAGCAGGGGGAAGATCCTGGTGGTCGCCTCCAGCCAGAATGAGATGGAACTGGCGGATAAAAGCATTATGAAAGTAGGTTTTTTTCTCAATGAGTTTGCCATACCGACAGAATATCTTGCGGAGCGGGGCTATGAGATCGTCCTGGCTACGCCCAGCGGGAAAATGGCTGAGATGGATGCCGGTTCGAATGACAAAAAGTTCTTTGGCAATGACGAGGCAGCCCGGGCAAAGGCGGAAGCCTTTGTTCAGGGGCTGCAGCCCATTTCTCTGAAGGCAGCCATCGACAGCGGCCTGGAGCAGTATGCGGCTGTATTTGTACCCGGCGGCCATGCGCCGATGACGGATCTCATGCAGGATGAAAATCTTGGTGTGATTCTGCGTTCCTTCCATGCAGCGCAGAAGCCGACAGCCTTCATCTGTCACGGCCCGGCAGCTGCGTTAGCGGCTCTGCCCCAGGCAGCAGCCTATCGGCAGGCCCTGGTCAATCGCGATGTAAAAGGCGCTATGGCTGCTGCTAAAGGCTGGATTTATGCCGGCTATCAGATGACTGTCCTGGCGGATGCTGAGGAATGGCCGGTGGAGATTTCCAAGGGGGCTGAGATGCCCTTCCATGTGGAGCAGGCACTGCAGATTGCCGGCGGTACAATGATCGAGAAGGGAATGTACGGCAGCCATGTGGTACATGACCGCGAGCTCATCACCGGACAGAATCCGGCCTCTGACCTGGAGCTGGCGCAGGAGCTGGACAGGGCCCTGCAGGCAAAATGATTGGCAGCTTCTCATTGAAAGTCAGGCCTCCCGTTTTGGGAGGCTTTTTTTGTGGGGGAAAGGCAGGATTTTGCGATGGGAAAAGGAAATACATACAGTATGGATGTGTACATCAATAAGGTGGGATATTTTTATTTTGAATTATACGCCGGGAAAGCGGGTGCTGGGGATGACAGAGGACCGGTTTATGGAACAGGCGAATCCCGTGTTCAAGACAGCTATCGGTACGGTGATGCTGCTGGCGCGGGGCGGGGATCCTTTGGCGCAGGATTATATGAAGGCAATGGGGCTTGAGGGGACAGTGGATTTTCAGCCCCTGGTCACAGGTGAGGAAATGACGGAATCCCAGGGAGTCACCTTCAAGGCTTTGAACTATGTGCTTTCCTTGGAATATCGTCACAAAATGATGAATCAGCTGATTCTTGACAGCGGTATGCCCAGCCTGCTGGATCTGGCCTGCGGCTATACGACGCGGGGCGTGGAAATGGGGCGGCAGGGCATCCGCTATGTGGGAGGGGATCTTCCCATTGTGGCCTCCACCATGGGGCGGATAGCTGCGCCTTATTGCCGGGGACTGCCGGGCACTGTCCAGTATCGGGCGGTGGATGTGACCAATCCGGCGGCCATGGGGAGGGCGGCGGAGCTCCTGCCCGGAAAGCTCTGTATTGTGACGGAGGGGCTGCTGGGGTATCTGCAGGATGATGAGATGAAAATGCTGTGCGGGGGTATTAAGAGGGTCCTTCGGCTGCATGGCGGCTGCTGGATCACCATGGATCCCTGGTATTCCCGGCTGGCTGCGGCGGTGGCCCATGCTTTGGGTGAGCCGGTGGCAAAGATTGAGGCGGCTTCACTGAAGGGCGGAGCCGCGGTATCCAATACGCCCAACATGCAGCAGATGGACCGGGACCCCGCTGCTGTGGAGCGGATCCTGGAGTCCTGCGGCCTGCGGTGGAGCAGAATTTCCTTTTATTCTGACCGGGTGCAGCTGCAGAATACCAGGTTTCTGGAAATGGCCAGGCAGACGGCCTTCCGTGAGGAACTGCGGCAGCTGGAAGCCTTCCGGATTACGGATGATGCCTCGGCAGCTTCGGGGCTGCAGTATGGAGAGCGTACACCGGGGAATGCGGAGCTGTATATGGCTGATGGCATACTGCATATCAGGCTCCGCGGCCGGCTGGATTCGCTTTCGGCGCCGGCACTTCTGCAGTTGTACGAACGGACTGGGCCAATTGAAGGCTTTCACGAGGTATGCCTGGATGGAGAGGAACTGGAGTATATTTCCTCCAGCGGGCTGCGGGTGCTGCTGCTGATCGTCCGGGCCAGCCGGCAGCAGAAAATGCGGCTGGTACATGTCAGTGCCGGGGTGGAAAAGCTTTTGTCGACTACAGCCTTTGCGGATATGCGGCGGTATATTCGATAAAGTGGAAAAAGCGGATTGACGAGGACCGGCGAAGCCGCAAATGAAAAAGGAGCAGGTATGCTGGTGGGAAGGATTTGCATTGCGAAATACTTCCCACCGGCGTTATAATGACCTTATGATGTAAAATTACATAACAGGAGGATTACTATATGAAGAAAATGCTTTCACGCACGCTGCTGTTCGTTATCTGCCTGCTGGCCTTGTCCGCGGTATGTTTTGCCCAGGAGGCCAAGTCGGAGGAGATTCCCCAGTGGCTGGAACCCATGCTGGGAGACTGGTACAATACCAACGGGGAATTGGCTATGACGGTGGAGAACGATGCTATCAATGGCTGTGCCATTCTGGGCGGTTCTGAGCTGGGGATGGTCTATCCAACCTCGGGGACGCTGCGCATCGCTGAGGCTGATAAGGTCCGGAGCATGAAGCTGGAGGTATTCGGCAATGATATGCATCAGTATCTGATCGTGGATGGGCAGCTGGCTCTGCGCCGTTCCCTGAAGGCGGAGCACTTTGAGTCCATGGGTGGCATTTACCTGGGCATGACAGAGGATGAACTGCTTCACTATTATGGCAAGCCGGACAGCAAGGTGGCGGACAAGGGCCAGGTCCGCTGGGAATACAGCGGGGACAAGTTCGCCGTGCTGTTCAAGGGCAATATTGTGGTGGGAATCCGCATCTATAATGGCAGCAATCGCCATTTTGACCGTTCCGGACTGGGGGCGGCTGATGCCCCGGAGGTCTATGCGCAGAAGTACGGCATGACGGAGGTCCCCACCCTTGACGGGCGGGCTGGCGGCGTATCCATACATGCCTCCATCGGTTCCGGTGAGTATATTTTCTTCACCGCTGATCATGTACAGCTTTCCGTATACGATTCCTGGCTGTATTCCTGAGGAACCGCAGCCTATTTGAAACGCGGTTTCCTGAATAAAAAGTTAAACAGAGAGGGTCATCATTCTATGAAAAAAGCATTAGCAGGTATTGCAGCAGTAACGATTTCTATGGCAGCGCTGACTGGGAGCGTCCAGGCAGCTGAGCTGCAGACCGCTTCGGCGGCAGCGGCCAGCGCTCCGCGGATGGTCAGTTCCGAGGCTCCGCAGGAAAGGGCCGGCCGGGCACCAGCGGCGGCCACTCTGCAGAAGCCCAGAGCACTGCGCCCTGGGGACTGCATAGGCATCGTGGGGCCGGCAACCACTGCTGGTGATACGGATTTTTCCAAGGCAATGGATTATATCCACAAGCTGGGCTATCGTACAAAGCTGGCGCCTTCCGCTACGGCGGTATGGGGCTATTTTGCCGGTACCGACAGCCAGCGGGCGGCGGATATCAATAATTTCTTCAAGGATGACAGCGTGCAGGCGATTCTCTGCCTGCGCGGCGGCTATGGAGCGGCCAGGGTCCTGGACCGGCTGGATTACGCGGAGATTGCCAGGCACCCTAAGATGCTTATCGGCTACAGCGATATCACCGCACTGCATGCGGCACTGACCCAGCGCAGCAATATTGTGACAATCCATGGGTCCATGCTGACCAGTTTCAAGGGGGATTACTCCGATTATACCGCAAAGCATTTCGCGCAGGGGCTCACGAATACCCAGGTACCGGGAGCTGTCCCCATGCCGAAGGGGGAAGTGATGGAGACGGTGGTTCCAGGTCACGCTGAGGGGACGCTGATCGGCGGCAATCTCACGATGATCAATTCCCTGGTGGGGACACCCTACGCCATCGATGGCCGCGGCAAGCTGCTGTTCATTGAGGAGATAGGCGATGCGCCCTATCGCATCGATCGGAACCTGGAGCAGCTGTGGCTCTCCGGTCTTTTGCAGCAGGTGAACGGGATTGTTTACGGCGAGTTCTATGATTGTACGGATGATGTGGGGCCAGGGGATTTCACCCTGGATGAGATCCTGGCTTATTATGGTCGGCTGGCTGGTGTTCCGGTGATGAGGGGGCTGCCGGTGGGCCATGCTCCGAATAATTATTTTTTACCTTTGGGAACGCATGCGGTGATGAATGCCGGCAAAGATGGCAAGGCTGAACTGATTTTAGATGAAGCTTATGCTAAATAGGAACAGCACGTTTAGAAACCTCCCTGCAGCTGCGGGGAGTTTTTTTATGAAAAAATTCTTTTGACAGGATATTCGGGAAAAAGGGGGAATATTATTGATATATAATCTTGCGGGTGATGGAATAATTTTTTAGGGCAAGAATTCTGTATATAAGGGAGCGGCGCTTATGGAAACCGTGATGGAGCAATTTCAGAGAAGACCCAAGATCATCCAGGATCAGCTGCGGGGGTACGCGATTGCCATGATGCTTACGGCGGCAGCCTTGTCCGTCAATGAGTTTGTTATCGGCATGATTGTGAGCAACATACTTGGTGCGGCGGCTTTTACCACGGTGGCAGCATCTCTGCCGGTCTATGGCATTTGCAGCTCCGCAGCGGCTTTTTTTGGCGTAGGCGGCAGTCTGATCTGCGGACAGGCCTTGGGGCGGATGGACCGTAAAACAGCCCGGCAGATTTTTTCGGCGGACGTCTATATAGCATTGACCACGGGTATCCTGGCCATGGTGCTGGCCATTCTGTTCATGCCGCAGCTCAGCAGTCTGCTGGCTTCTGGCGATGTGGAGAATACAGCCCGGCTGGAGCGGTATTTGCGGTATCTTTTACCGGGGGCACCATTGGTGATGCTGATGACGGTGCTGTCTAAATTCCTGACCCAGTCGGGGAGTCCTTCGCTGGCAGCCCGGCTGCTGATCCTGGCAAATGCGGTGAGTGTTATAGGAACCTATGTATTGCTGAAATTCTGCGGCTTTGGCGTGGAGGGGGCCGCTCTGGCCATCAATCTTGGCTATGTGACAGCTGTGGCGGTTTTTATCAGCTTGCTGCTGCGCGGTCAGCTGTCCTTGAGTTTCGTGCGTACGGGCTGGACGGAGTTCTCCCGGCTTCGGCATGGCGTGCCGGCAGGGCTTTCAGCAGGTTCCATGTTTTTCTGGTTCATGCTGCAGGTTTACTGCATGAACCGGCTGGCCTATGAGGGAGCAGGGCAGACGGGCATGGCCCTGCATGGCGTGTGTCTTGGCGTGAACAGCATTCTGAGTGTTATCCTTTACGGTATCGTTGATGCCATGATGCCCATGCTGGCGGTTATGAGCGGAACCAAGGATTCCCGGGCCCAGGGGTTCATTCTGAAGCGGTGCTATGGTCTGGCCTTTGTTTGTGTTGGCGGCTGTGCCCTGCTGCTGGGACTGTTTCCCGATGTTGTGTTTGCCGTATACGGCATGTCGGATCCGTCGCTGCTGGTGCCGGGGCGCACCGCCCTGCGAGTTTATCTGACCGGCTTCTGCGGAACGGCAATGATCGTATGTTTTCAGCTGCACCTGGCTTTTTTGAAACACAATGTTTTTGCCAATTTCGCCAGTTTCCTGAAAAGCGCGGCCATCGTGCTGCCTTTGGGCAGTATCCTGGTACCCGTATACGGTCTGAATGGCCTGTGGATTTCCTATATGATCAGCGGGGTGGCAGCTCTTTGCATTGTGATGGCCTATACCGGCTGGCTGGCCCACAAATCGAAGGGAGAGCTGGCGACGGTTTTCCTGCTGCCGCGGCCGAAGACCTGTGAAATGCTGGATTTTACCGTAGATTGCCGGATTACCAAGGAGATTGCGGCATTGTCTGCCGCGGTGATCGAGCAGACCAAGACCTTTGGTTTGAATGAAAAGGCCCGGGAATACATCGGCCTGGCGGTAGAGGAGATGGGGCTGCTGCTGCAGCAGATGAACGAGGGAAAATCCCATGCCCTGGATGTATTGATCTATCGGGAGAAACAGGGGACCCGTGTAGTTTTCCGGGATCTGGGGACGCCGCTGAATGTGATGGAACAGGAGCACCTGGATCGTCCGCTTTCCGGGGTGCGGATGCTGCGGATGATTGCCAGTTCCGTTTCCTATGAACGTGTGCTGTTGATGAATCAGCATACCTTTTGCCTGAATTCTGATAAATGAGAGGATGTATACATGAAGGAAAAACGTATTTACTTTTTAGACAATCTGAAATCCGTAATCATTTTAACCGTAATTTTTTTCCATGCGTCTCTTACCTATAAAATCGATGCGCCGGTCTGGTGGTATGTGCTTGATACAAAACGGGTGCTCATGGCCGATATTTTCCATGTATGGGCGGATGTGTTCATCATGACCATCATGTTTTTCATTTCGGGTTATTTCGCCCTGCGGTCATTGGAGCGCCATTCGCGGGGAAGCTTTTGGAAGGGAAAATGGCTGCGAATCGGCCTGCCCTGGATTGTGGGCACATTGCTGCTGGCACCGCATGTATCCTACATTATGGTGGCCAGCCGGGGCATGGAGATCCCCTCCTATATTGAATTCTATCGCACTATGTTTCTGGGCATCTGCTATCAGCAGTCCCAGTATTGGTATCTGGGGGCCTTGATGGCACTGTATCTGATACTGGCGGTGATTTGCCGGGTACAGCCCAGGTTTTTACAGGCCGCGGCCGGCAGCAGGCCATCAAAGGGGCTGCTGTGGCTGTTATGGCTGCTGGGAGCAGCGGGAATCTGGCTCATCAACCAGGTATATACGGATGATACCTGGACCTATTATCTGGCCTATATCCTGCAGCTGCAGCCGACCCGGGTGCCGATGTATGTGATATATTTCTTTCTGGGGGCTTATGCCTACCGGCATCGTTGGTTCACCGAGGAAGGCTATATTCCGAGCTGCCGAAGCTGGGTGCCCGCCTTTCTGGTATTGTCAGCAGCCTATGTCTGGATGAAGATCGGGCTGGCAGCGCAGCTGGAGCCGGCAGCATTCATGGCAGTAAATGCTCTGCTGCATTCTCTGTTCTGCCTGGTTGCTGTATTTACATTGCTCAGCGTGTTCCAGCGCTTTTTTTCGGGCACGGGGCGCCATTGGGCAGAGCTGGCGGTGCTTTCCTATCCCATCTATTTTGCCCATCAGAATATCGTACAGGAAATGGCCTGGCTGGTACGGCCGCTGGAGGCCAGTGCCTTTGTAAAGTATTTTATCGTTTGCGGGGCATCCCTGGTACTCTGTTATTTAGTGAGCCGATATTTCCTGGTATACCTGCCGCCCTTTCGCAAGCGGTGAAGAGGCAGTAAAAAATCCCGGCAAGAATTCATCTTGTCGGGACTTTTTTTGCTTTTCAGTGGACGTCAAAGGGGGAGTGGAAGGCCATGGTGATTTCCCGGATTTCCAGCCGTCCCTCGATGTAGGGCCGGTACATTTCATAGGGGTCACCCGCCCCCAGGGCACAGCCGGAGCAGTTCTCACAGCCCTCGGCACAGCCCAGGCTGCGCAGTACGATTTCCTCCCGTTCCTTTTTCGTGGTATCTTTGATCAGCAGACTTTTCATGATAGAAGGCTCCTTTCGGAAGCAGTTTCTTCTATTCTACATCATTCCGCTATGAAATTACAGGGGGATTTTCACTGAAGGCAGTTTTGAGTCGCTGCAGACCTGTCAGCAGCGTGCTCCAGGGGCAGGCGATATTGATGCGCTGGAATCCCTGCCCCTCCGGGCCGAATATGGAGCCGCGGTCCAGCCAGAGCTGTGCCTTTTCTCGGATGCGGCGGTCCAGTTCATCGTCTGTGAGGCCGCAGCTGGAAAAATCAAGCCAAAGCAGATAGGTTCCCTCGGGTTCGATCAGTTGAACCTGGGGGATTTCTTTTTGCAGGAACTCCCTGGTGCGGCGGATATTTTCATCGAGATAAGCATTGAGCGCCTTCAGCCAGTCAGCACCATAGGTGTAGGCGGCCTGGCTGGCAAAGAGCCCCAGGGCATTGGGCTGGCTGTAGCCAACAGCGTTGATTTCCTGGCGCAGCCGGCGGCAGAGAACGGGATTTTCCGCAAAGATGTTGGAAAGCTGCAGACCAGCCAGGTTGAAGGTCTTGCTGGGGGCAGTACAAGTGATGGTATGGGCGGCTGTCGCCGGGGACAGGGAAGCAAACACTGTATGCGGATGGCCGGGTCTGGTGAATTCATGGTGGATTTCATCCGCTGCCACAATCACATCATGGCGCAGGCAGATTTCGCTGATGGCCTCCAATTCTTCACGCCGCCACACGCGTCCCGTGGGGTTTTGCGGACTGCAGAGCAGGAAGAGCTTTACCTTGTGCCGTATAATCTGCTGCTCGAAATCAGTAAAGTCGATTTCATAGCGGCCGTTCTTCAGAACCAGAGGGCTGTTCACCAATTGACGACCGTTTTCCCGGATGGCGGAACTGAAGGGATAGTATACAGGCTGCTGGATGAGGACGGCTTCGCCAGGCTTGGTAAAGGCCCGGATGCAGGAGCAAAGGGCAAAGACCACCCCGGGGGTAAAGATCAGCGAGCCGTCAGCTGGCTGCCAGCTGTGATGGGTCTGCATCCAGGCCTGCAGGGTACGCAGATAGTCAGCTTTGGCATCGGTGTAGCCAAAAATGCCGTGCCGGCTGCGGCTTACCAGTTCATCAATGACCTCAGGCGGTGCCGGAAAGTCCATATCGGCCACCCAGAAGGGCATTACATCTGCCTGTTGGCCCCGTTCCGCGGCAAAGTCGTATTTGAGGCTGTTGGTGTTGGTGCGATCCGTGATTTTATTGAAATCAAAGGTGGTCATGAAAATCATCCTCTCTATTATTCATGCAGAGCTTGGGCGAGATCGGCAATGAGGTCCGCAGGGGCCTCGATGCCAACGGAAAGGCGCAGCAGGCAGTCATTCACGCCGGAACGGGCCAAAAGCTCGGCGGGGGCTTCCTTGTGTGTCTGCTCAATGGGATAGGTGAGCAGGGTTTCCACGCCCCCCAGGCTTTCCGCAAAATAGATGAGCTGCAGTCGGCCAAGCATCGCCTGCGCCAGGGCAGCCGAGGTTACTTTGAAGGAAAGCATGCCGCCATCGCCTGTAGCCTGTCTGTGTTGGAGCGCAAAACCCGGATGCCCGGGGAGCCCGGGGTAATACACCTGCGTGACGGCTGGCTGTCGCTGGAGCCAATGTGCAATTTCCAGCGCATTGGCCGCCTGGCGCTCTACCCGCAGACCGAGGGTCTTGATGCTGCGCAGCATCAGCCAGCTGTCGAAGGGACCCAGGCTTGCGCCCTCTGATTTGTAGATGAGATCCAGGGGCTGGATGAGTGCAGGCAGGTCACGGCTGACAATGAAGCCGGCGACAACATCGTTGTGGCCGCAGAGATATTTTGTGCCGCTGTAGACCACGAGGTCGGCGCCGAGCGTGAGCGGCTGCTGGAAATGCGGCGACAAAAAGGTATTGTCGACGATGAGTATGGTATGCTGTGCATGGGCCAGAGCCGCCAGGGAGCGGATATCACTGATTTTCATCATGGGATTGGAAGGCGTCTCGATGAAAATGCCGCGAGTTTCGGGGCGGATATGCTGCCGGACCAGCTCCAGTTCCGAGGTATCAACGTATTCAAAAGTAATGCCGTAGCGGCTGTAGACCTGATTGCAGAGGCGCGCGGTCCCGCCGTAGAGATCTTCGGAGAGCAGCACGTGATCGCCGGGGACAAAGAGCTTTAACAGGGCACCGATGGCAGCCATGCCTGAGGAAAAGGCCCAACATCGGTGGCCGCCGTCCAGCAGCGCCAGCGTCTTTTCAAGCTCCTCACGGGTAGGATTCAGGACGCGGCTGTAATCGTAGCCGGTGCTCTGCTGGAAGCCGGGATGACGGAAAGTGGCCGTTTGATAGATAGGCTGGCTGATGGCGCCGGTCCGTTCCTCATATCCCTGATGTCCATGTACCTGTAAAGTGTTTTTTTCCATATAGATATTCCTCCTCCTTGTTGCAGCTGCCTTTTGGCAATGCTGTATGCAGCGCACGCTCTATCTGAGGGATACTCCATATCATATATGAAAAGTATGATATAGCGTTATCGACATTATACGTGCGCCTGGGAACTTTGTCAATAAAAGAAGAGAGAGTTTCTTTATTGCAGGAGAAACAATTGTGTTTTTACAAAATTCATACTTGACATACTAAAAAACTATGGTATTATTATGGACAAAGCATTTACATAGAAAAACATATATGAAAAATATGCTTTGAAGCGATGCCGCATTATCGGGAAGAAGCGGCATACAGGATAGGGAGGAATGCTATATGGCACAGACAAAAAAGGAACTGGTACAGGCAGCGTTGGAACAGAAGGCGGTGGACCGGGTACCGGTGGGGTTTTGGTTCCACTTTCTGGCGGATCCGGAAAAGCAGGATGCGGTTGCGGACCCGCAGAAGGCTGCGGCGAATATCGCCGGTCATCGCCGCTTTTATGAGGCTTTTCAACCGGATTTTGTAAAGATCATGAGCGATGGCTATTTCGGCTATCCTCATCCAGGACTGGCCAAGGTGGAAACCGCTGCGGAGCTGGGACGGCTGAAGCCATTGGGGGCACAGCATCCCTGGATTGATGCCCAGGTGCAGCTGGTGCGGCACCTGCAGGATATTTTTGGCGATGAGGTACTGAGCTTCTACAATATTTTTGCACCGGCCCGGGTGTTGGAGTGGTCGCTGCCTTTCTATACGAAGGCGCTGCTGGGGGATTTTATACAGCAGGATAAGGCGGCCGTCAAGCGGGGGCTGGGGGCCATTGCCCAGGATATCGCGGCCCTGTCCCGGCGGTTGATTCAGGAGGGCGGTGTCACTGGTATTTATTTCAGCGTACAGAACATCGCGGATGTGCGCATTGACCGGAAGGTTTATGCGGAGGTGTTTGCCCCGGGAGAGCAGTTTATTCTGCAGACGGCCAATAAGGCAAGTCGGTACAATATTCTCCATATCTGCGGTTATGAGGGGCATCATAACGATCTGCACTGGTATGAAGACTATGAGGCGGCAGCCTATAACTGGGCGGTGGCGGTAGAACAGCTGCCGCTGGAAAAAGGCCGGGAAATCTTCCATGGCCGGACGGTGCTGGGCGGGTTCGCCAATACGGCTGAAGGCGTCCTTTATACCGGTGATGAAAACGCCATCAAGGCGGAAACCCATAGGCTGCTGGCCGCGGCTGGCAGCCAGGGTGTGATCCTCGGCGCAGACTGCACGGTGCCGGGCGATATTCCCATCCCGCATCTGGAATGGGTACGCGAGGCTGCGGCTGAGCAGCTGTAAATGAGAACAAGAGGAGAGTGGAGTATATGAAGCTGGGAAAAGCGAAGAAAATTTTAGGACTTATTTTAGCGGTTACGGTAGCAGTAGGAGCTGCGGGCTGCGGCAAGCAGGCGGCAAAAGACGGCGATGGTGCCAAGGTTGTACGCATTGCCCATACCCAGGCCTATGTGCCCTATGATTTTGTGAATGAACAGGGGGAATCCGATGGTTTTGAGGTGGCGGTGATGCAGGAGGTGGCCAAGCTTTTGCCGCAGTATAAATTCGAGTTCGTGCCTACCTCAGATGATGATTTGCTCATTGGTGTGCAGTCGGGAAAATACGATGCCGGAACCAAGGGCGCCTGGTATACAGAGCAGCGCAAGGATAAGTTCATCTTCCCGAAGGAACCGATTTCAGCCAGTATCATTGGGCTGACCTTCCGCAAGGAAAATGCGGGGCAGATCAAGGATATGGAATCCTTTGCGAAGTTCAGCGGCAAGCTGGTGCCTATTGCGCCGCAGAATGCCCAGTACAATGTGGTGGAGGGCTTCAATAAGGAGCATGGGGATACACCGGTGAAACTGGTGTCCTCGGAGGAATTCAATCTGGCCGATGCCTATACCTGGGTGCTGGAGGGCCGCTATGATGCCTATCTTGATATTGAGCTGAGCTATAAGAACAACGTGGAAAAGGAGAGCGGGGCTTATCACCAGTTTGCAGACAAGCTGAGCTATGTACGCTATAAGGCGATTCCGACCTATCCTCTTTTCAACAAGAAGGATAAGCAGTTCGCGGAGGATTATGATAAGGCCATCAAGCAGCTGAAGGAAAATGGCACCTTCCAGGAACTGGAGCAGAAGTATTTTGGCGAGGACGTTTTCCAGTACGTCAAGGATTGAGCAAAGGGGGAGATTGTTATGGAATGGCGGCCATTTTCACCGGAATATCTGCTGGAGGTGCTGCCGGTGCTGTTTCCTTTCTTGGGAGTGACGCTGACCGTCACGGTGGGAACCATTGTCTTTGGTTCTTTGCTGGGCGGACTGCTGGCCTGGGCGGGGAAGAGTCGCTCACGTCTCCTGGCGGTGCTGTCCCGCGGGTATATCTACATCATCCGCTGTACGCCTTCCATTGTACTGCTGTTCATTGTGTTCTATGGTCTGCCGAAGTTTTGCCTGGAGGTGCTGGAAACAGATATCAATGATTATGATAAGATCTTTTTTGTGCTGGTGAGTTTTACGCTGCTGTTTGCGGCGCCGATATCCGAGGTCATGCGTTCTGCCTGGGAGGCTGTTGACCGGGGCCAGTATGAGGCAGCGGTAAGTATAGGTTTATCGCCGGGCCAGGCGTTTTTCCATATCGTGCTGCCACAGGCGGCTGTGGTGGCGTTGCCGAATTTCGGCAATTCGGTCATCAATCTGATGAAGGAAGGGGCCCTGGCCTATACTATCGGGCTGGTGGATATGATCGGCAAGGGGCAGCTCATTATTTCCCATAATTATGGAGCGTATGCGCTGGAGACTTATCTTGCGCTGGCCGCAATATATCTGGTTTTGACAGTGGGGGTAGAAAAGCTTTGCCGTTATCTGGAGCGCAGCTTTTCACCACCGCGCTCCGCAGCCTGAGGAGGCAGGAAAATGGAACTTGATTATGATTTTTTAGCCACAACGTTTCTGCTGGTGCTCACTGCGGTGCCGGTGACTTTGAAGCTTACCGCTGTCTCGCTGCTGTTCTCGGCGCCCTTTGCCTTTGGCATCGCACTGCTGCGGCGGCAGGCTGCCGGTCTGCTGCAGCGTCTGGCGGCGGCCTATGTCACCTTTATGCGCGGTACGCCCATGGTGCTGCAGATTTTGATGATCTACAGTCTGCTGCCCAGCCTGCTGAACGCTTTGTCTCAGACATTGCGGCTGGAGCTGGATGTATTTTCGCTGGATCCGATCTGGTATGCCTATGCAGTATTTACCCTGAACACCACCGCGCTGTTTTCCGAGGTGCTCCGTTCCGGGCTGGGCAGTGTGGCCGATGGACAATTGGAGGCGGCATTGTGTGCGGGCTTGACGAAGCCGCAGGCGTATATCCATATTATCCTGCCCCAGGCTATGACGGCGGCAATGCCGAATATCTGCAACTTGACGGTTAACCTCATCAAGGGAACGTCCCTGGCTTTTTTGATGACCGTGAAGGATATGACGGCTTCGGCCAAGGTAGCCGCTTCTTATGGCTATAATTATATTGAAGCCTATATGGATGTATTGGCGGGGTATATCATCGTGTGCTCCATCATTCAGGCAATTTTTTATTTTGCGGAGCAGCATGTGGGACGGTATCGGCTGTCCCGGGGAAAGCAGGTGTGAATATGCTGAAGGTCAGTAATGTACATAAGAAATACCATGAGAATGAAATACTCAAGGGAGTGGATATCCAGGTGGATAAGGGGGATGTAGTGGTGATCCTGGGGCCCAGCGGCTCGGGCAAGACCACATTCCTGCGTTGCCTGAATTTCCTGGAGCGGGCGGATCAGGGGGAGATGGATTTCGATGCAGACCATCTTTCCCTGCATGCTGCTTCCAGCCGGGAGGTGGGTATGGTACGGAAGCGGACCGCCTTTGTGTTCCAGAACTATAATCTTTTCCAGAACAAGACGGCACTGGAAAACGTTACGACAGGGCTGACTATTGGCCGAGAAATGGCCAGGGCCGAAGCGAAAGAAATCGGGTACCGGATGCTGGAGAAGGTGGGAATGGCTGAACGCAGCGGGTATTATCCCTCCCAGCTGTCCGGCGGCCAGCAGCAGCGGGTCGGCATTGCCCGGGCCATGGCGGTGGAGCCGGAAGTTATCTTTTTTGATGAGCCGACCTCAGCGCTGGATCCGGAGCTGGTAGGTGAGGTGCTGGCCGTGATCAAGCAGTTGGCGGAGGAAGGCAAGACCATGGTCATCGTGACCCACGAGATGAAGTTCGCCGCAGAGGTGGCAACCCATGTGATATTCATGGCAGACGGACGGGTAGTCGAGCAGGGGCCGCCCAAGACCATATTCCTGTGTCCGAAGGAAGAACGGACGCGTACTTTTTTGCGGCGGATTTTGCCCCAGGTAGAGTATAATATATGAAGGCAGACTGGAAAGAAAGGAAGTAGGTATCATGCCATTGAAAGGAAAGACAGCTCTGATCACCGGGGGAAGCCGGGGGATTGGCAGAGCCGTTGGCGAGCGGCTGGCCAGGGAGGGGGCCGATATCGTTCTTGTTTCCCGCAGCCAGGAGGGCAGTGACACAGCCGCAGCGGAGATTCGCAAGAGCACAGGGGCGAGGGTCCAAAGCTTTGCAGCGGATGCAGCGGATGCCCATCAGGCTGCGGTGGTGATGGCAAAGCTGGATCGGCTGGATATTCTGGTAAACAATGCGGGGATATGCCACTTAGCAAAGCCTTTTGTCGACTTGCCGCTGGAGGCTTGGCAGGAGACCCTGGGGGTGAATCTGCTGGGAATCGTGAATTTCACCCGACTGGCGATTCCGCTGCTGAAACGGCAGGGGGAGGGGAAAATCGTGAACATTGCTTCTCTGGCCGGTGAGGTTGGCGGCATCGCCACGGCTGCTGACTATGTGGCCAGCAAGGCAGCAGTGATAGGGCTTACCAAGTCGCTGGCCCGGGAACTGGGACCGGATGGCATCAATGTGAACGCTGTGGCCCCGGGATTTGTCCGGACAAGTATGACCGAGGAAATGAACATCCGACTGGCTGCAATCCCGCTTCGCCGGATCGCTGAGCCGGCAGATATAGCTGGAGCAGTACATTTTCTCAGCAGTGATGATGCACGCTGCATTACAGGAATGGTGCTGGATGTGAACGGCGGATTATATATGGGGTGAGGTATGCAGGGCTGTCCGGCCAATGTCGGACAGCCCTTTCATTTTTTAAGTATACTTTTTATTTCGATGGTATCCTTGAGAAATGCTGTACTTTGACAAAGAATATTTAACTGACATAGAAAATACGATTAATTTTTAAAAGAATAGCATTGCTTTTATTATAGCTGAGGAGTACAATGGAACCATAGATGTACGAATATTGAGAATAATGTTAAGCTTTGGAGGTGAGAGGCAGACATTACAGCCTAAATGTGATAAATAAATACTATACGTATGAAAATTATTCCCGAACAGTCCACCTTAAAAATACAAATAGTAAAAATACATGCAAATACATAGTAAAAAACTATTGACTATTGTAAACATGTAACTTATAATAAGGTTCATTAGCATACCGAGCGCTGATACGGCATAAGGGCACTCCGTATACTGAAAATATCATGTAGGGGGAATTATTTATGAAGTTTAGTAAAAAAAGCCTGCGTATGGCAGGCTTACTCCTCGGCGCAGCAATGCTCGGCGGCATCTTTGCAGGCTGCGGCAATGAGGCAAAGAGTGATGAAATCAAAATCGGCGCTAATTTTGAAATGACCGGCAACGTTGCGAATTACGGCAGCGCCACGCTGGACGGTTTGAAGCTGGCAATCAAGGAAGCAAATGATGCTGGCGGCGTCAATGGCAAGAAGATCAATCTGGTAACAGTAGATAATAAATCCGAGGCTTCTGAGGCTGTAAACGCAGCTACTAAGCTCATTTCCGATGATAAGGTCAAGGTCATCGTCGGACCGGCTGTAACGGCGAATGTTATGGCTGAATCCCAGGTAGCCAATGACAACAAGATTCCGGTCATCGCACCGGATGCTACGAGCCCGTCCGTTACGGTTGAGAATGGCCAGGTAAAGCCCTTCATCTTCCGCAGCTGCTTCATTGACCCGCAGCAGGGCAACGTAATGGCGGCTTTCGCTACGAAGACACTGAAGGCTAAGACCGCTGTAATCTATGTGGATTCCAGCTCTGATTATTCCAAGAGCCTGGGCCAGGTATTCAAAGAGAAATTTGAGGCTGCCGGCGGCAAGGTAGTCATGGAGGAAGCTTTCCTCGCAAAGGATCAGGACTTCAAGGCAACCCTTACGAAGATCAAGACAGCCAATGCGGATGTAATCTTCATCCCGGCTTATTATGAAGAAGTCGGCAAGATCGTTAAGCAGGCCCGTGAGCTCGGCATCACGCAGCCGCTGCTTGGTACTGATGGCTGGGATGATACGAAGGTTGTAGATATTGCTGGAGCCGATGCTCTGAACAACACCTTCTTCAGCTCCCATTATTCCGAAAAGGATAAGGACGTACAGGGCTTCATAGAGGCCTTCACGAAGGAATACAATCATGCGCCAAATGTATTTGCGGCTCTTGGCTATGATGCTGGTAAGATGCTCATTGATGCAATCAAGCGTGCTGGCAGCGATGATCCTGAAAAGATCCAGAAGGCTCTTGAGGAAACGAAAGACCTCCAGGTTGGTACTGGCAAGATCACGATGGATAAGAACCACAATCCTATCAAGAGCGCTGTAATTCTGGAAATGAAGAATGGCAGCAAGGAAATGAAGGAAAAGATCGCGCCGGAAGGCTGATATGCAGGAATGGACAAAGAGGGCCGCAGAGATGCGGCCTTTTTTGCGGGAGGTATGAAAATGGAATTTACACAACAGTTCGTGCAGCAGTTGATCAACGGTATTTCCCTGGGAAGTATCTATGCACTGATTGCTTTGGGCTATACCATGATTTATGGTATCATCAAGCTCATCAATTTTGCCCACGGCGATATTTATATGGTGGGCGCTTATATTGGATTTTTTGCTGTTACCCAGGCACATCTTTCCATTGTGCCGGCACTTTTGATTTCCATGGTGGTTACGGGCATCCTGGGCATGGTGGTGGAAAAGCTGGCCTATAAGCCGCTGCGCCATGCGCCGCGTATTTCCGTGCTCATCACGGCCATCGGCGTATCCTTTTTTCTGGAGTATACCAGCATGTATTTTGTGTCTCCGACACCGCGCACATTCCCGGCGGTCATGGATAATGTCTCCTTTCATCTGGGTATGTTCGTAATCAATGGACAGCAGATGCTCATCCTGGGCATCACCTTTGTACTCATGGTGCTGCTGACCTATATCGTGCAGCGGACGAAAATCGGCAAGGCCATGCGGGCGGCTTCCTTTGACACAGAGACGGCACAGCTCATGGGCATCGATTCAGACCGGGTCATTTCCATCACCTTTGGAATCGGCTCTGCCCTGGCGGCTGCCGGTGGTGTACTGGTAGGCGTTTACTATAACTCCATCGATCCGCTCATGGGCATAATGCCAGGCCTGAAGGCCTTCGTTGCGGCTGTTCTCGGCGGCATCGGCATTTTGCCGGGGGCCGTAGCTGGCGGCGTGATCCTCGGGGTTATCGAAGCCCTGGTTTCCGGCTTCTTTTCCTCGACCTTTCGCGATGCGGCAGCTTTTGCTATTTTGATTCTGGTACTCTTGTTCAAGCCTTCGGGACTTTTTGGCAAGAATACGCGTGAGAAAGTGTAGGTGGCAGCTATGAACTCTATTCGTAAACACGACCTTTTGCTGCTGGCACTGGGCATCGTTGTATTTGCCGTACTGCAGGGCCTGATTTCGGCCCGTATCATCGGTTCCTTCTGGCAGCTCAATCTTCTGATCATCGGCATAAATGTGATCATGTCCGTAAGCCTGAATCTCATCAACGGCTATACGGGACAATTTTCTTTAGGGCATGCGGGCTTCATGGCCGTAGGTGCCTATGTGGCCGTAGTGCTCACTACGAATTTCCATGCGCCCTTTATCGCGGCTCTGGTGGCTGGCGGACTGGTCGCGGCTTTCCTGGGATTTCTCATCGGTCTGCCGACTCTGCGGCTGCGCGGTGATTATCTGGCCATTGCCACTCTGGGCCTGGGCGAAATCATCCGTATCGTCATCATGAATATCGATTATGTGGGCGGTGCAGCTGGATTCAAGGGGATTCCCCATTACACCAACTTTACCTGGGTGTTTTTCGTCATGCTGGTGACCCTTTTTGTCATCAAGAATTTCGTCAATTCCAGTCATGGCCGGGCCTGTATCGCCATCCGCGAGAATGAGATCGCAGCGGAGGCTATGGGCATCAACACCACTCGCTATAAGGTCATGGCCTTTGCCATTGGCGCTGGTTTTGCCGGTGTGGCGGGCGGTTTATTTGCCCATTGCTTCTATATAATCAATCCGTCCTCCTTTACCTTTATGGCTTCCTTCAATTACCTCATCATGGTAGTGCTGGGCGGCCTGGGATCCATCACAGGCTCCATCGCGGGCGCCTTTGTGGTGACCTTCGTGTCAGCGGCACTGGCCAGCTGGCCGGAATTCCGCATGATCATCTATGCGCTGGTATTGATTTTCCTCATGTTCTATCGTCCCCAGGGCCTCTTTGGCTACATGGAGATTACGGATTTCAAGCTGTTCCAGCGGTTCAAGGGAGGTCGTAAATAATGGCGGAATTACTCAAGGCAGAAAATGTTTCCGAAGTATTCGGCGGCCTCAAAGCTGTTTCGGATTTTGATTTCTTCATTAATAAAGGGGAACTGGTCGGCCTCATCGGCCCAAACGGTGCGGGCAAGACCACGGCCTTCAATCTCATCACCGGCGTATATCAGCCCACTACGGGGACTATTGAATTCGATGGCAAGAGCATTGTCGGTCTCAAGCCCTATCAGATCACCCAGCGGGGCATCGCCCGCACCTTTCAGAATATCCGGCTCTTTTCAGAGCTCAGTGTACTGGATAATGTAAAGATTGCCTTCCACTCCCATGTGAAATACAGTGTGGCTGAGGCTGTGCTGCGTCTGGGACGGTATTTTTCCGAGGAGAAGGATACAGAAGAAAAGAGCATGGAGCTGTTGAAGATCTTCAAGCTGGATGGCAAGGCCCATGAGATGGCGAAGAACCTTCCCTATGGTGCCCAGCGCCGGCTGGAAATCGCCAGAGCCCTGGCTGCGCAGCCAAAACTGCTGCTGCTGGATGAGCCGGCGGCAGGCATGAATCCCCAGGAGACCCAGGAGCTCATGGAAATGATCCGCTGGATCCGCAAGGAATTCGGCCTCACGGTTTTGCTCATTGAGCATGATATGAGCCTGGTTATGGGAATCTGCGAGCGCATCTATGTGCTGGAGTATGGCATGATCATCGCCAAGGGGACTCCGGCTGAGATTAAGAGCAATCCGGAGGTCATCCGGGCATATCTTGGCGGGGAGGCATAACTATGGGAACTATGTTGAAGATTGATGATATCAATGTGTATTACGGAGCAATCCATGCCATCAAGGGCATCAGCCTGGAGGTCAACGAGGGCGAGATCGTTACCCTGATCGGTGCCAATGGTGCCGGTAAGTCCACTACGCTGCGTACGATTTCCGGCCTTTTGAAGCCGAAAACAGGAACCATAACCTTTGAAGGAAAGGACATTGCCGGGGTTCCAGCCCACAATATCGTAAAGAGCGGAATTTCTCAGGTGCCGGAGGGACGCCGCATCTTTGCTGAGATGACGGTCATGGAGAATCTGGATCTGGGTGCCTTTATCCGCAAGGACAGGGACGGTATCCAACAGGATTTGAAGCAGGTGTTTGAGCGTTTTCCCCGGCTGGAGGAGCGCAAGAACCAGGAGGCCGGGACGCTTTCCGGCGGTGAGCAGCAGATGCTGGCTATGGGCCGGGCCCTTATGAGCCGCCCCAGGCTGCTGCTGCTGGATGAGCCTTCCATGGGACTAGCACCGCTTCTGATCAAGGAGATCTTTTCCATCATTCAGGATATCAATAAGACGGGGACTACGATTCTGCTGGTTGAGCAGAATGCAAATATGGCCCTTTCCATTGCGAATCGGGCGTATGTACTGGAAACAGGCCGGATCACTCTTTCCGGCGATGCGAAGGAACTGGCTGCCAGTGAGGATGTGCGCAAGGCTTATCTGGGCGGCTGACAACTGGAAGAAAATTCAAAAAGCAGAAGGGATTCGCGGCGCAGGTCGCGAATCCTTCTTTATACAGAGAACATAGGGGAAGGGTGATTGACATGTTCGTAGCAAATAGAATGACAAAGAATCCGATTACGGTGACACCGGATACAAAGGTGGATGAAGCTGCCGCCTTGATGAAAAAACATCATTTCCGCCGGCTGCCGGTAGTTGAGGAGGGCAAGCTGGTGGGCTTCTTGAATGATAAGGATATCATGAAGGTGGCGCCCTCGCCGGCAACTACGCTTTCGCGGTATGAGATTACTTCCTTGCTGGCCAAGATCTGCATCCGGGAAATCATGCAGAAGGAAGTCATTTCGGTCAATGAGGATGCTACCATCGAGGAAGCGGCTCTGCTGATGTGCAACAACAAGATCGGCGGTCTGCCGGTGGTGAGCAGTGTAGGGGCTGTTGTGGGCGTGATCACGGAGACGGATATCTTCAAGGCACTGGTGGATGTAATGGGTCTCAACGATGGGACGACCCGGCTTACTTTGGAGGTAGACAACAAGGTGGGCGTGGTCCAGGATATTGCCGGAGTCTTTGCTTCGGAAGGCCTCAGCATCGACAGCCTGGTAACCTGCAAGAAGGACAGCGGCAAATACGAGATCGTTATCCGCGGGGCAATTCCATCCGTAGAGGATATCAAAGCGAAGCTGGAGCTCAAGGGCTATAACGTCATCCATACGGTGAAGATCGGCTGAGGAAAAAGATTTACAGTCGATTTGAATTGTGATATACTATTTAATGTTCACGACAGTGGACCTATTGGAGAGGTGTCCGAGTGGTCGAAGGTGCTTGACTCGAAATCAAGTGTTCCGAAAGGGACCGTGGGTTCGAATCCCACCCTCTCTGCCAGTAAAATCAAGGCTTTGCGAGTTTTCGCAAAGCCTTTTCTTTTTGCCCGTGGGGCCCAACTGGAGACCTTACGGGAAATATTTTGTTTTTGATGGCTGACTGGATCGTTGTTTTCAGCGGAAAAGCATCATGATGATGCCGCCGGCAGTGGGCAGCAGGACGATGCAGATTTTCAGGATGGGCATGGGAACCAGATGGGTGCCTTTGGCGCCGAACCAGGCACCCAGCATGAGGCCGGAGAGGGTCTGCAGGAAGATGGGAAAGTCCAGCCGGCCGTTGAAGAGATAGCCGAGGCCGCCAGCCAGGGAAATGGGCAGGATAATCATCATGCAGGTGCCGATGGATTTCAGGAGCGGTACGCCGAAGATGACCAGCAGGGAAATCTGGATGAAGGCGGCAGCCCCGATGCCGAAGGCACCGGAGAGAAAGCCGTTGATGACACCGGCCAGCAGGCCGTAGATCCAGAGTTTGCGCCCGGTGAGCAGTTCATCCCGGACATGCATATGCCGGGCCAGCCATTCCCCCTGATAAAGCTTGATATAGAGGATGACAGCACTCAGGCAGATCATGGAGGCGGTCATAAAGCTCAAATAGTCTGCGGGCATGATATTGGAGGTGTTGGCACCGATAAAAGCGCCCAGCATGCCGCCGATACCGATGATTGCACCGGTTTTTACTACGACCTCGTGTTCACGGAAATGACTGATGGCACCAGAGATCATAGTGAAAACCATAGAGGCCAGTGCAACGGCCAGGGCTGTATGGATGGGGACGCCGAAGCCAACGGTGAGCAGGGTAATAGTGACTCCGGCACCGCCTGCACCCACGAAACCGATAGAGGCACCCAGGATAAGCATGGAGAAAAATAGCATAACAGGACATCCTTTCAAAAGAACTTGCTCAAGTATATCACTTTCACATAAGGCTTGTACAATACTTTTCATGGAGAATTTGCAGGAAAAGGCAGGATTTTTCCTTCTGAGACAAGAATATTCCTTCAGTAAGGGGATGTGAGACGCAAACAGTATCTTGAGGGGGATTTCTTGTGCAGATGCTATGGATTCAAATATTGGGGACAGCTGCGGCAATGGGAGGTTTTGCTGTTCTCTGCTATTGGGCGGAGCGGCGTGGCCAGCTTCGGGAAAAAGGATGGAAATGGCAGCTGATGGTCGGTATGCTTTTCGGGGCAATGGCTATTGGCGCTATGGCTTTCAGTGCCGAAGCAGCGGATACTGTGGACAATGTCCAGGATATTGCTCCGCTTTTAGCCGGCCTGCTGTTCGGAGCTCCTGCCGGTGTGTTGGCTGGTGTGGTTGGCGCCGTGGGAAGGGTGTTGTTGCTGCCTGAAATAGGGGGGCACGTATGCTATGCGGCAGCTGTTTCCCTGGTGGTTTCCGGTCTTTTTGCCGCTTTTCTGCGCCGCAGCCTTTTTGATGACAAAAAAGCATCTGTCTGGCATGGGCTGGCGGCAGGATTTCTGATGGCTGTATGCCATATCATGATATTTATGCTTATGCATATACATATTATAGGCTTTTATCAAACCTATACAATTGCAGAAAATTTTTTGTTGCCGCTGGCCGCAGGAAATGGCGTCGGCATGCTGCTCGCTATGCTATGGGTTTCCTTCATCGGGCAGGATTATGTCTGGGAGCGCCAACGGAAAAATGGCTTGTCCCAGATTTTTCTTCGCTGGCTGTTGATCTGCATTGTGGTGGCATGCTCGCTTACTTGTGCATATACATGGTTCATCCAGACGGAGATGGCTGTTACGGATGTGGTGGATGACCTGCGCTTGAATATCAGTGATTTACAGGATGAGATATTGGAGCTTTCCGATAAAAATCTTCTGCGTGTTACGCAGAAGGTGGCAACGCAGATTACGCCGGAGTGTTACATCAATGAAAATGGAAATGGGCCCTTTCAAAATCATTACCTTAAGGATTTGGCAGGGGCGTTCAATGTGACAGATATAAATTTATGTGATTCCAATGGCGTGAATGTGGCCAGCACTACCAGTTCGTTTTATGGCTATAATTTGGCGGATGGCCGCCAATCTTCGGAATTCCTGATTTTGCTGCAAGGTGCCAGATCCTTTGTTCAGCGCTATCAGCCTATGTCCTCGGCGCCGGAAATATCGCGGAAATACGCGGGCGTACCTTTGCCGGGGGGCGGCTTTATACAGGTGGGATATGATGCCGAACGTTTCCATTGGAGCTTACAGTCTTCTTTGAACGGAATTACCCATCATCGCCATATCTGGAATTCTGGCGGTATCATCATTGCGGATGTCAATGGCGTGGTGGTAAGCGACAGTGCGGATACCCCGGGGCGGAACCTGTCCTCTATTGGCGTGAAATTCCCTATTACGGTAAATACGGATACGGTTTTTCAGGCGGATATCCACGGGGTACCTGCTTATTGTGTATATAATCGCATAGAGGGCTACTATATCATTACCTATGTTCCAAGGGAAGAAGTATTTATGACCAGGGATTTTTCCTTTTATATCATGGTTGTGATGGAGGTTGTCTTGTTTGCCATCATTTTCCTGATGGTATATTTCCTGGTGAAAAAGCTGGTGGTGGATAATATCCATAAGATCAATGATTCACTGGAAAAAATAACGGGAGGCAACCTGAATGAAAAGGTTGAGGTGCATTCCAATGAGGAATTCACATCTCTTTCCGATGATATAAATTCTACAGTGGATACTTTGAAGCAGTATATCGCTGAGGCTGCGGCCCGGATTGACAAGGAATTGGAATTTGCCAGGAACATCCAGCATTCTGCGCTGCCGTCGGTGTTTCCACCATATCCGGAGCACAAGGAGTTTGAAATCTTTGCGGCTATGGACACTGCCAAGGAGGTAGGCGGCGATTTCTACGACTTCTATCGCCTTGGGAAACATCAGCTGGCCTTTCTGATTGCCGATGTATCGGGCAAGGGAATTCCTGCGGCAATGTTCATGATGACGTCCAAGACGCTGATTAAGAACCTGGCTGAAAGCGGGCTCCCACTCACGGAAATTTTCCGGCAGGCCAATGAAAAACTCTGCGAGGGAAATGATACGGGCATGTTTGTAACGGCCTGGCTGGGAATACTGGACTGGGAAAGCGGAAAAGTGGATTTTGTAAATGCAGGCCATAATCCGCCGGTTCTGGTGCAGGGGGGGCAGGCTTCCTATTTGGATATGCCATCCGGACTTATGCTGGGCGGCATGGAGGGAGTGCCCTACAAGGCCGGCAGTTTTACACTGTCACCTGGGGATATGGTGCTGCTCTATACGGATGGCTTGCCTGAGGCACTCAATGTCAATACGGAGATGTTTGGCAAGGAGCGGGTGCTGCAGGTCATGCAGCAGCGGGCAGAGGAACCGGTTGAACGGCTGCTGCCCTTGATGAAGGAAGCGTTGGATGATTTTGTGGGTGAAGCGGATCAGTTTGACGATATCACCATGCTGGGAATGCGTTATTTCGGGAAAAAAGTATCCTCGGAGGACTGATTTCCAGGGAATCCGGTACAGAAAAAGGAAATTTTGTGTTTATGTAGATGGGCGTTTATTTAAATATATGGTATAATATTTGATATGTAAATTTATTTTACTAGGGGGCGATGCGCTTGGCTAGAAAATTGAAAATATTGATCACTGATGATTCAAAGCTTTTACGCAAAAAACTCAGAGATGAGCTGGAGAAGCTGGGCTGCGATGTCATCGAGGCTGAAAACGGCAAAGAGGCCGTGATGATGGATCTGCAGGAGAAGCCGGATGGCGTGATATTGGATATAGTCATGCCGGAGGTCGGCGGCATTGAGGCACTGCAGGTCATTAAAGAGGTTAATCCGGAGATCCCTGTCATTATGCTTTCCTCGGCAGGAACCTCGCAGAAGCTTATGGAAACCTTGAAACTGGGGGCATTGGATTTTATTCAGAAGCCCTATAACAGTGAACAGATCAAACAGGCGGTGGAAAAAATCCGGAAGAAGGTAAAGGCAAATGAGTAGCTGTTACTTTGCCCAATATCTTTTAAATGCAGGTTTTTTGGCGGAGGACCAGCTGCTTCCCTTACTGCGGCAGGCAACTGACGCAGTTCCAGGGACACCTTTGCTGGCGCTTCATCAAGGAATTATGACAGCTGCACAGATTGCATCCGTGGGCAGCGGCAGCGATGAGGAATTCGCGGTCCGGGCCCAGGAACGTGGGCTGCTGACGAAATCACAGCTGGTCAATATGCATCAGGCTATTGCTGGCCGGGATGCCTGCTTTGCTCAGGTGCTGCTGGATTCTCAGCTGGTGGACTACGCAAAGCTGGAGCATGCCTTCCGGCAGTGTGAGCTGGCAGAACCGAACCCGGTAGTGGCGGCGGTGGAATCCGCCAGAATCCATGAAATCGGTCAGGATATGGCCTTTTATGGAGAATATGTGGATGCTTTTTTCCGTTCATTGCTGCGGTTTATGGATACGGATGCGGTGGTGGTTCCAGAGAGCACGCTGCTCCATATTGCGGAGGAGACCTATGCGGTATCCCAGCGATTGAGCGGCGATTTGAACCTGGCAGCCGGCATCATGGCTGATGAACGGGTGTTTTTGGAAATGGCCCGCCGTTACAGCCATGAGGATATCCAGCTGGTTGATGATCTGGCAGTGGACAGCATTGCCGAGTTCCTGAATGTAATGAATGGTTTGTTTGCTGTCAATCTGTCTCAAAGGGATATGGACGTGGATCTGGAAATGCCCCGTTCGGCCTGTAATGTGCGTCCCGATGGCAGCCATCAGCTGATGCTGCGTGTGTTTACCGATTTCGGTTCCTTTGTGCTGGTATTGGCTACAGATGAGTTTTTGTACTGAAAAGAGGGCCGGAAGAATCGGCCCTCCTAAATATCCCTCAACTATTTTGGACTGATTTTAATAAATATGTTGACAGGCGATATTTAAAATGGTAATATATTTCTTGTCGCAAGGATGAAACAACGGATTCCTTGCAGTGACAATTGCATATTTCTTTTTGGTAGAGCATTGTGGAGAGTTGTCCGAGTGGTTGAAGGAGCACGCCTGGAAAGCGTGTGTACGGTGATACTGTACCGAGAGTTCGAATCTCTCACTCTCCGCCATATTTTAAAAGAATTCCTTTTTTAGGTCGGACCGCAGCGCTTTGGTCTTGCGCAATGGAGTCTCATGAACCCCGTCAGGTCCGGAAGGAAGCAGCGGTAAGTGGATCGCTTCATGTGCCGTGAGGTAGCCTGAGGGCTGTGGCCCGACGTCAAAAAGGAAATAATGAGAGCAGCCTTTGGGGCTGTTTTTTTGTGTACGCAAAAGTCTGCCGGCAGCAGGGAACAGCAGGCGGTGAGTTGATCTCTCCCGCCTCGCTGCGGCGCGAAGCCAGTCCCTGTGGCAAATGCTGCTTGGAGGGATTCCGCATTGCGGAATCTTGAACAATGGCGTTATAATAAAAAACGAATCGAGAAAAAGGGCGGGGATTTTATGGCATATGTTGCGCTGTATCGGAAATGGCGTCCAGGGACCTTCAGTGAATTGGTGGGGCAGGAGCATATCAGCCGGACTTTGTCCAATGCCATACGTTCGGGCAGAATCGGACATGCCTACCTGTTCTCCGGGCCGCGGGGCACAGGTAAGACCAGTACGGCCAAGATCTTTGCCAAGGCGCTGAATTGTGAGCAGGGACCGACGCCGGATCCCTGCAATACCTGCGAAAACTGTCAGAAGATCAATGAAGGAACCTCTATGGATGTATTTGAAATCGATGCGGCTTCCAATCGCGGCATTGATGAGATACGGGATTTGCGGGAAACGGTGAAATTCGCTCCGGTGGATGGACGGTACAAGGTCTACATCATCGATGAGGTGCATATGCTCACCACGGAGGCTTTCAATGCCCTGCTGAAGACGCTGGAGGAGCCGCCGGCCCATGTGGTATTCATACTGGCTACCACGGAGGCTCATAAGGTACCGGCAACGATCCAGTCCCGCTGCCAGCGCTATGACTTCAAACGCATCACGGTAGAGGAAATCGTGGAACGGCTGCGGCTGGTGGCCAGGGAGACGGAGATTTCGGCAGAGGATGAGGCCCTGCACATGATCGCTGTCCAGGCAGATGGCGGCATGCGCGATGCCCTGAGCATTCTGGATCAGTGCGCGGCTTTGTCGGATGCGGGCGTAACAGCGGAACGGGTGCAGCAGCTTCTGGGCCTGGTGGGCCGGGAGTGGGTGCAAAAGCTTACTGCTTCTCTGGCTAAGAAGGATGCATCCGGCGTGCTGGCTATGGTTGATGAGCTGCTGCGCGATGGCAAGGACCTGAAGCAGCTGCTGGCGGAAATGGCTATGCATCTGCGGGGACTGATGATTTACCAGGCTGCGGGCCGCTCCGACGAGGCCGAGCTTTATCAGGAACCAGATCAGGTATTGCGGGAGCAGGCGGACTTTTTCACCCAGGAGCAGATCATGGCAATGATCCAGCGGCTTCATGAAGCAATGAATGAGGTCAAGTGGTCGCCGCAGCCGCGTATCACGGTGGAGGCGGTGCTGCTTTCCCTCTGCCGGGAACCGGCAGTTGTCCGGACGGCAGGGGCAGCAGCAGCTTCTCCTGCCGCCGGGAACGGGTCAGATAGTCGGATCCATCAGATGGAAGCCCAGCTGGCTCAGCTGGCAGCCCGGCTCAACGGGCTGGCGGCGGGACGGTCAGCGATGCCGGCAGCTCCGGCACGGCCGGCACCAGGTCCGAGACCGGCAACGACGGCGCCAGTGGCTGCCGCTGTTGCGGCGCCCGCTGAGATTGATGGGGTAAGCCGCGATATTTGGCAGCGGCTGCTGGAGCTGTTGAAATCCCAGGATAAAGCACCTGTGCTGGCCTGTATTGAAAAAAGCGAATTCCGCGGCATCCGCGGCAATCAGCTGTTTCTGGTGTTTCGCAGCCCTATGCTGAAACAGCTTACCGAGCGCAACTATCGGCGGCTGCTGGAACCCATGCTGCGGGATATCGCAGGTACGGCGCTGCAGGTGGTATGCCAGCTGGAGGCTCCCTCCGTTCCGGCACCGTCACCGGCACCCGGGCCGAAGGAACCGGAAATTCCGCCTCCGCCGGAATCGGAGATGCCGCCGGAGCTCAGCTCGGAGAATTTGAGTCCGGAAGAGAGTAAAAACCTGGGAATAGCCAGAAAATTTCTTGGCGACCATATTGTAAAAGTTGAGGATTTACCCAAGGAATGAATTGACGATTCCAATGATTTTTGATAGTCTATGAGATAGAACTCAATTGAAGAATACAGTGCTTGCGCTGTGTATAGAAGGGAGCATGACTATGTTTGGTGGAATGGGTAATATGGGCAACATGTCCGGCATGATGAAAAAGGTTCAGAAGCTGCAGGGCGAAATGAAAAAAATGCAGGAGGACCTGAAGAAGAAGACCATTGACGTATCCGCTGGCGGCGGTGCTGTGAAAATTGTCATGAATGGTGAGAAGCAGGTACAGTCGCTTACCATTGATCCGGCAGCTGTAGACCCGGAGGATGTGGAAATGCTGCAGGATCTGATTTCTGCTGCTTTCAATGAAGCACTGAAAAAGGTAGACGACATGATGGCCTCTGAGATGGGCAAGCTCACCGGCGGTCTGGGACTTCCCCCGGGAATGTTTTAAGCAATGCAGTACATTGCACCCTTGGCAAAACTCATCGAGCATTTTCGCGCACTGCCGGGTATTGGAAACAAGACGGCAGTGCGTCTTGCTTATCATATCCTGGATATGGATGTGGAAAAGGCAAAAGCTCTGGCCAACGCCATTGTTGAGGCAAAGGAGAAAATTGGCTACTGCAATACCTGCTTTAATCTCAGCGACGAAAACCCCTGCCGTATCTGTGCTTCGGAAACCCGGGATCATTCTACGATCTGTGTGGTAGAGCAGCCGCAGGATGTTGCGGCTATGGAGCGGATGCGGGATTATAAAGGCGTTTACCATGTGCTGCATGGTGCATTGTCTCCATTAGAGGGAATCGGACCGGAGGATATCCATATCAAGGAGCTCATCAATCGTTTGTATGGTTCTGAGGTAAAGGAAATCATTATGGCAACGAATCCCAATGTGGAGGGCGAGGCCACAGCTATGTATATAGCCAAACTGCTGAAGCCTGCAGGGGTTAAGGTGACACGGATTGCCCATGGTTTGCCCATCGGCGGTGATCTGGAATATGCGGATGAGGTTACTTTGTCCAAGGCCATGGAAAATCGGCGGGAAATTTAGTATCGGTACCTGGAGGTAAAACATGATAGAATCTAGTATTGTAGCGGCATTTGCCATCGGCTTGCTGGTCCTTTGCATTGTGGGAAAGGTCATTTCATTGCCGCTGAAGCTTTTTTGGCGGTTGATTTACAACAGCATTGTCGGTGCACTGATGCTTTGCATTGTCAATTTCTTTGGCCTGGGAATCAATATCACCTTCGTCAAGGCTTTGATTGCCGGCGTTTTCGGGATACCGGGCGTGCTGGCCATCGTGATTGTTCACTTTTTATAATTTTTTCAAAAACAGGGTTGACATCAGCGATGAAAGCGTGTAATATAATACAAGTCGCTGATGAACACGGCGGCACACTTCAGCAGAGCTTCTTCGGAAGCCGCTGAGAACCTCAAAAAAGTTCTTGACAAGAACTTGCAAATGAGGTAAGATATAAAAGCTGATTCAAGCGGCATACCGCTGAAACAGCGAGGTGTTCTCTGAAAACTAAACAATGCAAAATGAATCATGCAACATGGTTCAAGCCAGATGTGCGGGTTTGACGCAAGTCAAACCAAAACATAAAGATTGCTTCGGCAATCACAATTTCTTTATGAA
>Ga0183097_10045_pt1 | contig 175615 bp, 153 predicted proteins | sample BioMet8_FD_128883 | JGI IMG/M metagenome (GOLD analysis project Ga0183097, IMG submission 128883) | Microbial communities from bioreactor (seeded with sewage sludge) at Lawrence Berkeley National Lab, California, USA - Biofuel... | ecosystem: Engineered > Bioreactor > Anaerobic > Unclassified ... | reverse complement strand
ACCTGTCAACTATATTCAATTTTCAAAAGCACCTAATCGATGCTTTATTTCCTATACACTTTTTTACGTCAAAACTATTTTGTTTTTCTTCGAATTTTCTATTGACTATTCATAGTTGGTCTCCTTAGAACAGTCCGCTGATCTTTCCTGTGCTGTCGACATCTATTTTCTCCGCAGCAGGTCTCTTCGGGAGTCCCGGCATCGTCATGATGTCGCCCGTGAGCGCTACTATGAAGCCCGCTCCGGCACTGACCTTGAGGTTCCTGACTGTGAGTGTGAAGCCTTCAGGCGCACCGAGCAGAGTCGGATCATCGGAGAAGCTGTACTGTGTCTTGGCAACGCAGATAGGCAAATTATCAAATCCGAGTTCTTCAAGCTGCTTTTTCTGTTTCATGGCATTGCCTGTAAATGCCACATCTTTTGCATGATATACTTTCTGCGCGAGATCCGTCAGCTTCTTGTCAATAGGATCATTGGCATCATAGCTGAAAGTAAAGTCATTAGGCTCTTCGCAGAGTCTTACGACTTCGTTTGCAAGAGCTACGCCGCCTTCGCCGCCTTTTTCCCATACTTCGCTGAGCGCGACATTGACTCCGAGTTCATTGCACTTCTTCTCGACAAGATCGAGTTCCGCCTTCGTATCTGCAGGGAATGCATTTATGGCCACAACTGTCGGGAGCTTGTAGACTTCCGTCATGTTCTTCACATGCTGCAGCAGATTAGGAAGTCCCTTTTCCAGAGCTTCCAGATTCTCTTCATTGAGTTTGTCTTTGGCAACGCCTCCGTGATGCTTGAGCGCTCTGACTGTCGCGACCACTACTACTGCATCAGGTTTGAGTCCTGCCATGCGGCACTTGATATCCAGGAATTTCTCCGCGCCGAGATCGGCGCCGAATCCTGCCTCTGTAATGGTGTAGTCGCTCATCTTCATCGAAAGCCTTGTCGCCATTATCGAATTGCAGCCGTGCGCTATATTGGCGAACGGTCCGCCGTGTACGAACGCCGGGCAGTGCTCAAGCGTCTGCACGAGATTCGGCTTCAGTGCGTCCTTCATCAATGCGGTCATTGCGCCTTCGGCATGGAGCTGTCCTGCCGTCACCGGTTTATCATCATATGTATAACCTATAACTATCCTCGCGAATCTTGCTTTGAGATCGTCTATGTCCGAAGCGAGGCAAAGGATTGCCATGATCTCGCTGGCTACGGTAATGTCGTATCCGTCTTCTCTCGGAGTTCCGTTGGCTTTGCCTCCCAGCCCGTCGACTACGAATCTCAGCTGTCTGTCATTCATGTCGACACATCTTCTCCAGGTGATCTTTCTTGTGTCTATTCCCAGTTCATTCCCGTGATTGATGTGATTATCTATCATTGCCGCCAGCAGATTGTTTGCAGTTCCTATTGCATGCATATCTCCCGTGAAGTGGAGATTGATATCTTCCATAGGAACCACCTGCGCATATCCGCCGCCTGCTGCTCCTCCCTTGATCCCGAATACAGGACCGAGCGAAGGCTCTCTTAAAGCCGTAGATACATTTTTGCCTATGAGCTGGAGTCCGTCTGCCAGTCCTACCGTAGTTGTCGTCTTTCCTTCTCCCGCAGGCGTAGGTGTAATAGCCGTTACAAGCACAAGTTTTCCGTCCGGCTTGTCTTCCATATCTTTTAAGATATTATAATCTATCTTGGCTTTGTAATTTCCGTAATACTCTACATACTTCTCATCGATGCCCGCTTTCCCGGCTATGACACTGATTTTCTCCATTGTGTTGGCCTGAGCGATTTCAATATCAGATTTGTACTCCATTTTTTTCTCCTTTTCGACTGGCTCTGTTATCACGTACGGTAACTAGTTTAACATAAAAATAATCAAAATATTTTATGGATTTTGATATTTTATTTACGATGTCATTACTATAGCACGAAACAGATGGATACTAAAGCGCATATTATTAATTATTTAGTTGAGATATTATTCATCTTGCGATTGACTTGACACAGCCGCGGAATTATACTTGTTCTGAGATCAGTAATTATTATTTATAAGGGTAATCGTCATGTCACTATATCCGTACAAAGTATTTCAATGCATAGTTGAACAGGGCAGTTTTGCCAGTGCGGCGCAGGCCCTCGGCGTCACGCCTTCTTCAGTGAGCCATACTATATCCAAACTGGAAGAAGAACTCGGATTTCCGCTGTTTGTCAGAAGCCGCGGGAAAAGTGCTCTCACTGAAAGCGGAAAGATACTGCTGCCGAGTATACTCAATTACATCAACACAGAAAGCAAACTGGAGCAGGCCTGTGCGGACATCAACGGACTGGAACGCGGCAGTGTAAGTATCGGTGCGTTCAACTCCGTCACCATGTCGTGGCTTCCTTCTATTATTAAGCTGTACAAACAGGCATATCCGAACATTGAAATCCATATCAAGCAGGCAGGCTACAGCGCTATTCTTGACGATGTGAACAACGGCCTTCTCGATATCGGTTTCGTCACAAAAGACACTGCACCTAAACGTGACATGATCCCGCTTTGCAGGGATCCTCTTCTCTGCATCACACCGAAAAATTATTTTCCGAAGAACAAAACATATGTCACACGCGATGAAATCAGAGATATGCCGATAGCTCTCCAGGGCGGCGGTTCAGAAGCGGATACGATTGCCTTTTTAAAAGAGATAAATGTCGCTGTTATGCCTAATATACAGATATCGGATGACTCGTCACTGGTTTCGATAGTCGAATCGGGGATCAGCATGGCCATTATGCCGATGCTTCTTTTCAGACAGAAACCTGACAATGTCAATCTGTATCCTATAGATCCTCCGGCATACAGAACGATTGGACTGATCACGATCCAGAAACAGTTTATTTCACCTGCCACACAAAAAATGAAGGACATGATATTGTCCTTCATAAAAGAAAACGGAATTATGAATCTTTAGCTTTTCTAAAGTCTGTATATTTTCTTTTCTGTTACAACCGTTTTAAATCTTATGTCATGCTCGTCTTCAGGAATATCCTCCCGCATTATCTGCTCTCTGCATATGAGCGCTGATGCGAATTCAGCATATTCAAGATACCGGTCATAATATCCTCCACCGAAACCCAGACGGCTTCCTGCATGACTGCATGTCGAGCATGGAATAACCGCGAAATCTATTTCAGAAGGAGCTATCGCCCAGCAGCTGTTTTTCGGCTCCGGGATCCCCCATCTCCCCGGCTCCAGATCATCATATGACCTTATCTCAAAACAATCCATGATTCCCGGCTCTTCTCTGCTGCATTTCGGCACGCACACCCGCTTTCCTGATTTCAGTGCGCTGCACACTATCGCACGAGTATCTATTTCAAACGGCATACTGATAAAGCAGAAAATCACCGACGCCGTTTTATATTCTTCCAGCGACATAATATTTTCAGAGATTTTTTGATTTGAATCGCTGACATAAGTCTCGTCAAGTTCTCTGGCCTGCTGCACCGCTTCTGCTCTTATCTTCTTTTTTTTTGCTTTTATCTCATCCGGCTGCATTTTCTCTTTCCTTCTTTCCTGTGAAATCTGTCACTTCATTATAAAAAGCCCTTGCTGCCGGCGTCATGTACTCCGAATGAGGAACAGCAAGCTGTATAGCTCTGTACTCGGGAGGATCCAGCATAAGCTTGCTTATCCTGTTATTTGTATTGTTTACGGCGAGCTGCGGAAGAATACTTATTCCGAGTCCCTTCGCCACAAGTGCAATTATAGAGTCATCGCTTTCAATCAGATATTCATATGCCGGCCTGAAATCATATTTACAGAAAATAGCCGGCACCTCGCCTTCATTTCCCTGCTCCGGCAGAATAAAACTCATATTTGCTATTTCGCTGAGAGCAACTGATTTTTTTTGCCTGTTAAATGTTCCCTCGGGTACTATACAGAGCATTGGCTCCACAAAGAGTGTCTGCCGGCTGACATCTTCAGGCAGTGTGATCGTCTCCGTGGCAAACGCGATATCCACAGAACCCTCAGAAAGCCATTTCGTTACATCACGATATCCGCCCTGCAGCACCTTGACGGTTATCCCGGGATACTTTGAGTGGAAAGAATCCACTATATCCGGGATCCATTCAAGCGTTACACTGCTGAAACCTCCGACAATAATATTCCCTTTGGAAAGTCCCATAATGCCGGCAGCCTCCTGCTGCAGAAGATCATCGCAGCGTATCAGATCTCTTATATGCTGCATCATGATTTTTCCTTCTGCCGTTATTTTTACACCTTTGCGGTCTCTGATAAACAGAGGAAAACCCATTTCCTCTTCAAGATTAGCAATTGTATGGCTGACAGCTGACGGCGTTACATGAAGCTGATCTGCGGCTCTTATGAAGCTGCCCTGTCTGGCGACTTCATCGAAAACGCGGTATGTATAAATAGACATGTTGAACATTACCTCATCTTTCGCACAAATAATACTGGCTTGACTAAATACTAAGTTACTTCTAATATTAAGTCAAGAACAACATGTTCAGCATTCGATACAATATGCCAAAGGAGGATATATTATGGCGGATTTCAAATATTCACAACGCATACACGATATGCAGAAAACAGCCGATATCGTACAGGGCCTGTTCGGTTCCATGACAGACCCTGAAATCATTTCATTCGGCGGAGGTGCTCCTGCAAAAGAAGCTCTCCCTATCGATCAGATAAGAGAAATTGCGAACGATGTACTCACAGTAAACGGACGCGGCGTCGAAGCTCTTCAGTACGGCAAGCCTTTGGGCGCTCAGGATCTGAGAGAGATTGTTGCGAAAGATCTGCTCGCTCCAAAAGGTGTAAATGTTTCTCCTGACAACATACTTATAACTGCGGGCGGTCTTGAAAGCATGAATCTTTTATGTCAGGTATTTATCAATCCCGGCGATGTGATCCTCGTTGAATCACCGACATTTGTCCATTGTGTCGAGATATTTGAGATGTTTCAGGCCAAATGCGTCCCTGTTGATATGGATGAAAACGGAATGGATATTGAAGACTGCGAGAAAAAGATAAAAAAATTCAAACCTAAAATGGTATATGTCATTCCTACTTTCCAGAATCCTACCGGAATAACACTTTCGCAGGAAAGAAGAGAAAGACTCGCAGCTCTCGGCGATAAATATGATGTCATCATTCTTGAAGATGACCCTTACAGAGATATCAGATTCAACGGAAAAGATCTGACACCGATAAAAGCATTCGACCAGACAGGCCATACTGTTCTGGCCAACAGCTTCTCAAAAATCTTTTCTCCGGGAAGCCGACTCGGATACTGTGTTGCTGAAAAAGAAATCATAAATCATCTATGCGATATAAAAACCGCAACGAACTCTCATACCGGAATGATTTCTGAAGTTCTCTGCGCCGAATTTTTCAAAAGAGGTTATTATCCGGAACATCACAGAAAAATCACTTCGATTTATCGCGAAAGATGCGGTGTCATGATGGAATGCATAGACAAATATTTCCCGGCAGGAACGAAGCACACGATACCTGACGGAGGACTCTTCACATGGGTAGAACTCCCGGAATCCATCAATACCACAGAAGCCCTGCCGATATGCGTAGAAAATAAAGTCGCTTATGTTGCAGGCGAAGGCTTTTACGCGGGAAGTCCTGGTATGGGAACCAACTGCATGAGAATGAGTTACGGCGCTGTTGAACCGGCACGCATAAAAATCGGATGTGAAAGGCTCGGGAAGATCCTCTGCGAAATGGCAGAAGGCTGATCCCCGCTCAAATAATCTGTTAAATGAGAAACGGAACACCGCCGGGTGTTCCGTTTTCCATGCTTATTCATTGTTATTATTGATTATTAGAGGGAGTTGTTTATTATTTTCTTTTGTGATCATATAATAGCGCCTTCTCCTTAAATAACTCTGAAAAAACGAGTAAATTATTCAGCAGAGCAAAATATACAATTGTCCAGAAAATCGCATATTATTCTGTCCTTTCGGCTGTTTTGCGCGTGATTTCTAACATATATAATATATATAATATATATAATCGTCAGATATCATGTGTCGGGAGGAGTTATTATGAAAAAAGCAATACTGGTGATATTGCTGTCCCTGGCAGTAATATCAGCGTTCGGCATTCCCGCGTTCAGTTATGCGGCTGAAACCAGAGGATCGTCTGAAGACGATAACAATGACAATTTTCAGGTGACGGTCGTGACCAAATATAACCAGAAACTGATAACCAACATCGCATCCTATACAGATGAAGTGCGGCTGATCTGCATAGTAAACGCCGCAGGGCCTGCCATACTTCAAGTCAGTGCTGAGGGCACATCCATTAATCTTTATTCTGATTCCGTTTTCGACACTATGGTAAGTGAGATCCACGACAAATACTGCGATCCTGATAACGGCATATGCAATTATTACCTTTCGCATAAAGGAACTTATTATCTTCTCCTGAATGACCGGCGCGGCCCGGCCAAAACAGTTAACGTCACAGCGGGACTTATTTATGAAAAATCCTATATTACTCTGACCGACAGCACGGATACAGATAAGGATTCATCTTCGAACACAGTTATGGGAGTCTCCAATTCGACAGATGTGCTCATAAAATTCAAGCCAAAGAAAAGCGGAACTTTTACTTTTCCTGCTCCTGCCGGAACAACGAAACTGCTCAACAGCAATAAAAGAGTCATCGGGATCTCGGACAATACCGGTTCCGCCTCGTTCGGGCTCCTCAGAGAACATACATACTACATCAAATGCTGCACCACTATGTATGAACCGTTCTGCGTCACCCCCTTCAGGGCGGTGTACTGCGGCAAAACACACAGTGCTTTGAGCTTTACTGCAGCAAAAAAACTGCCTGCCCGCACGATCGATGTCAGTGGAGAGGAGCAGGAAAAAATCTCTGTGACGATGTTCACGGAAAACTCCAAGACATTATGGTACAAAATAAAAGTGCCTGAGGAAAAGACTTACACATTCTCTCGGGATACGAGCCTTACTGCGGGTGATTTTAAAATACGGGTCCTGGATTCAGACGGTGATCCGGTAACCGGATACCTGAAAAATGATAACATCAGCAAAAGATTGACACAGGGAATTTATTACATTCAGTTCAAAGGCACAAAGCACACAAGCGGAAACCCGGCACTGATAATTATATAGGATCCCCGTTAAATCGGCTGCTGTGCCGAGTATATAAAAAGTGTGAGAGGTAACAATGGAAGACGGAACACCATCCGGTGTTCCGTTTTTCATGCTTATTCATTGTTATTATTGATTGTTAGAGGGAGTTGTTTATTATTTTCTTTTGTGATCATATAATAGCGCCTTCTCCTTAAATAACTCTGAAAAAAACGATAAAACATTCCGATCCCCGGCAGATTTAATACATCTGCTTTCCGGGTATCTGCCAGCCCTCTCCGAACACTTCTCTGACATCTCCGACGATCATAAAACTGTTTTTATCCGTCCTGCTCACTTTATATTTCAAAAGGCCCAGTTCTTTCTTATTAACAACAGTATACAGCATATGACGATGCTGCCCCGTATGATATCCTATGGCTTCTATATATGTTACACCTCTGTCAAGTTCACGGTCGATATAATCCGCTATCTCGTCGTTTTTATCAGAAATGATGTATACCGATTTGGCGAATCTGACGCCCTCCTGTATTCGCCCTGATATCACTGTTGTCCCCGCTATCGATACTATCGCGTAAAGCGCATTTGAGAGGCCGAACACGACGGCACCCGCGACAACGATCAATACATCGAGTACCCCCATGATCGTAGTCATATGCCAGTGTTTCCTATACAGCTGAATCAGCGCTCCTGCCATGTCGGTCCCGCCTGTTGTCGCATATCTTGTAAAAACAAGTCCGATGCCCACACCGGAAAGCACGGTACCGTAAATTATCGAGATCACCATATCATCACCCATCGGCGCCCACTGCGGTATCGCCCAGAGGAATAATGTGCATGCCGCTGTACTGAACAATGTTTTGCCGACAAATTCTTTTCCGCGAAGAATATATGCTGCAATAAATACAGGGAGATTAAGGGCAATGTTGGAGATCCATATAGGCACTCCTCCCTGGACGATCCCCGAGGTCAGATGTTTAATGATGATCTCCAGTCCCGTAAATCCGCCTGCTACAAGGTGCAGCGGCGCAAAAACCCAATTGACCGACAACGCAAAAATCGCTGAACCGGCCGCTATTACTGCGTAATCTTCAATTACTGTCCTTACTCTTTTGTTCATATATCCCTCCATTTTTATTGTCAAAAAAACGGGGCCTTATCGCTAAGACTCCGTTCGATCTTCGTACCGGGCGGGTTATTATCCCTCTCGTCTTTGAAAACAATTGATTATTCAGGTAATTATATCATTGATAGCCAAAGATTGAAAGGTTTTTATTCTGCCCCGTATTTCAGCTGCAAAAAATCAGAAAAGAGCATCCGTCGGCCGAACGCAGAATAATTTCGCCGGATGGTCAAATGATAAAGCCTAAAAAGAGACCATACAGCGGGGAATGATCCCCGCTGCAGCAGCCTCTGACTTGGCCCGGTTCTATTGGAAATTTCTTGTAAAGATTATATCGCTGTTCACCGTCGAATAGAACATTTCTTTGATCTGACTGTATTTCATCTTCGGCAGGCCCATGATCCACATCAGCTTAGTAATTGTCGCTTCCAGCGTCATATCATATGCTTCGATCAGGTTAAAATCGCTTTTTACTTTGGCGCCGACTTCATATACCGTCATATCGCTGCCCTCATTCACGACCTGAGTCGCCATGACAACGATCTTGCCCTTCGATTCTATCCATTCCTGCATTATTTTATAAAATTCCTCGGTCAGTGTAGTCGGTATTCCTCCCACTCCGAAACTTTCCATAACAATGCAGTCGTAGTTTTCAAACAGATAAGGCAGTATATCAGGCTTGATCCCCGGTATGAGCTTGAGGAGAAAAATACTCTCTCCCATTTCATGATAAAATCTGACCGGCCCGCTGAACGGAACCGACGGAATATACCTGATGACACGGCCGTCCTGTATGATTGCCGGTGTGGGGAAATTGACGCTTCGGAATGCATTGAAACTTTTGGCGCGTTCTTTCTTGGCCCTTGTCCCGACAATTACCTTGCCGCCGAATACTATAGATACATCCTGCGACTCATCGTCGGACGCATAGATCAGACTCTCAAGAAGATTTGTCTTTGCATCCGTAATGTCATTGCTGATCGGTCTCTGCGCTCCGGTAATAACAATAGGCTTTCTTGAATTCTGGATCATATAGGAAAATGCCGCTGCCGTGTAAGCCAGCGTATCCGTACCATGACAGATAACGAATCCGTCATATTTGTCATAATTGTCTTCAACGGCCTGTTCCATCAGCTTCCAGTAATAAGGAGTGACATTTGTGCTGTCGATTGAACACACTTGTATCGAATCCACCTCACAGACATCTGCAGCCTGAGGAACATATGACAGAAGCTCCTCTGTGCTCAGTCCCGGAGTCAGTCCGAATTCAGTGGACTGCGAAGCAATAGTTCCTCCTGTGCCTATCATCAATATTTTCTTCATATTATCTCCCCTGGATCCACCTAATGAATAGGATTTTCTTCATATTCTTTCAGGATATTGAGCGCGATCTGTACCGCAGTATCCATATCCTGGATATCAGCATATTCGGAAACCGAATGATGATTGAAGCTGCCTGTTCCGAGATTCGGGCATGGCAGTCCTCTGAACGAAAGAGTTGCTCCGTCCGTGCCGCCTCTGATCGGAAGAGTCTCAGGCACAGCGCCGGCATCTTTGATAGCTTTTCTCGCATTGTCGATCACGTGCATATGAGGCTTTATCATCTCTTCCATATTCTTGTACTGAAGCTTCAGATCTGTTGTGACTGTACCTTCGCCGTATTTATCATTCAGCTCTGCCGTAATTTTCTTTATGATCTCCTGCTTCTCCTCTATCTTCGACCAGTCATGATCTCTCAGGATTATCGACATCTCGCATTCCGAAACGATGCCGCTGATTTCCATGACATGATAGAAACCTTCAAAGCCTTCCGTGTCCACCGGACGCTCATTCTGCGGAATCTTTTCATCAAATTCTCTTGCGACTTCAATCGCATTTATCATCGTATCCTTCGCCGAACCCGGATGGATATCCAGTCCCTTAATATGGACTTTTGCCGATACCGCATTGAAGTTCTGATACTCGATGCCCCCCATGTTCTCGCCGTCAAGAGTATATCCGAAATCAGCGCCGAATCTTTCAACATCAAATCTTTCAGGGCTGAGTCCGATCTCTTCATCAGGCGTAAAGCCTATCTGGACCGTTCCGTGTCTGAACTCCGGATGGTCTTTCATATATTCAAGAGCAGTCATGATCTCAGCAATACCGGCTTTATCATCTCCTCCGAGAAGAGTTGTTCCGTCTGTAGTAATGAGGTCATGTCCGATGCGGTTCTTCAGGAATTTGTCCGTGGCAGGATCAAGGTCGATGCCGTTAAGATGAATGACATCGCCGCCGTAATTTTTTACGATCTGCGGTTTGATGCGGTCGGCGCCAAGGTCTCCGACAACATCCATATGCGCTATGAGTCCTATGGCAGGAACATTCTGTTTGTCAGTGTTCGCCGGAAGCGTCCCGTAAACATATCCCGATTCATCCATTTCAGCATTCTCCACACCAAGACTCCTGAGTTCATCTACAAGATACTCCGCGAGCTTAAGCTGCTTTTGCGTGCTTGGCCATGTGCCTGTCGTCTCGTCTGAAGCCGTGTCAAATTCAACATACTTCAGCATTCTTTCGTAAGCTTTCATTCTGTTTCCTTCTTTCTGTTATTTTATTGATACAAACTTTCGGCCGCGCACACACAAGCGCAGCCAGAATATATTATAACACGTTACGGCAATTAGAAAACCCTGATAATTCATTATATTCAGCGCATAAATATAAATTGACACTCTTCAAAACGGTTGATATTATTATCATGACAGAAAGGAATATCAAATGAGCAGCATAAGTGACCACGTCGGCAAGAGAATACGCCTCTACCGTAAAAATCAAAATATGTCTATTGACGAATTCAGCTCAATGATCGGGAAAAGCAAGTCCACTATTTCCAAGTACGAAAACGGAGAAATATCGATTGATGTGGAAACGCTTTTTGAAATTGCTGCCGCACTTGATGTGTCAGCTTATCAGCTCCTTGATTACCGTGATGAAGGCGCCCGCATAGATGACAACCATGTCAGGGGTTTCTTCAGCGATGTCAAATACATGTTCATGTATTACATGAGCGGCGCTCCTATCCGGCTTGTAAAATGTGTCCTGGAATTCAACCAGATAAATGACAACGAACATAAAGTAATATTGTACAATACTGTAAAAGACATGGATGATTTTTACGACTGCAGGCAGCTCTACTTCGGTGATGTATATTACAGTGACTCATATGTGAATATGTTCATGACAAATCAGGTAAACAATTCTGAAGAGATCCTTCTGACCGTTCCCAACCCGATGGCCAAGATCGACGAAACATTCGGTCTCATCTCCGGGATATCGGAACGTTACCGAATGCCGATTTCCACCAGAGTTCTCCTCTCCCACAGCAACAGATATTCGGAGGACGAACTTTCGGAAAAACTGATACTTAACAAAGATGATATGAAGGAAATACGTAAATACAATGTATTCATGCTTCCTTCTTCCTGGAGATAACTATTAACCAAAACCGCCGGACAGATATCCGGCGGTTTTATTATTTCGATATATGAACAAATTGTATTACGGACATTAGAGGCTTGACTTGATAACATCAGCCAGCGCAGTTATGCCTTCGATTATCTTGTCATCCGGCATGCATGAATAGTTCATTCTGAAGCAATTATAAACTCCTCCGTTAGGGAAGAATGTATCTCCCGGAACGAAAGCAACATTTTTCTCCAGCGCCTTCATGTAAACATCCTGAGCTTTGAGATTTTCAGGAAGTGTTACCCAGAGGAACAGTCCGCCGTCCGGATGAGTCCACTTTACGCCTTCAGGGAATGTTTTCTCCATCGTATCCAGCATAACCTGTCTTCTGTGCCCGTAAACCTCTCTTATCTCAGCAACGTGAGCATCAAGGTCAAACATATCGATCCAGGCAGCTGTTTCCATCTGCGATATTGTGGATGCCTGCAGCGCAGCAGCCTGAGCCAGTTTATTGTAGTTGCCCAGTATTTCATCATCTGCGCATATCCAGCCGAGTCTGTATCCAGGAGCCAGTATTTTTGAGAATGTTCCGAGGAATATTACCAGTCCCTTTGTATCGAGGGACTTCAGCGCAGGAAGATATTCTCCTTCATATCTGAGTTCTCCGTACGGATTATCCTCGATTACAGGAATCTCATACTTATTGATAATGTCCATGAACGCATGTCTTCTTTCCAGCGGCCATGTCCTTCCTGTCGGGTTCTGGAAATCAGGGATAACATAAATCATCTTGACTCTGTCTTCCCTGGCGAGTATTTTCTCGAGTTCCTCAGGAATAAGTCCTTCTTCATCTGTAGGCACTTCTATGAATTCAGGTTCATTCGTCTTGAATGCATTCAGTGCTCCGAGATATGAAGGGCTTTCGCACAGAACGATATCTCCTTTGTTAAGGAACAGGCGTCCCGAATAGTCAAGGCCCTGCTGTGATCCGCTCGTCACAAGAATATGATCCGCATCAGTCTGGATATGGTTCTTTGCTCCCATTCTCTCGGCAATCTGCTCTCTGAGTCTAGGCCATCCTTCTGTTGTGGAATACTGCATTGCCCTCCGTCCGTCTTCTTCCATGACTTTGTTTGCAGCCTGTTCCATCTGCTCTGTCGGGAACAGCTCAGGTGCCGGCATTCCGCCTGCAAAAGATATGATTTCCGGTTTAGCTGTCAGTTTGAGCAGTTCTCTTATCGCTGAACCTTCCATTTTTTCCATTCTGTCTGCATATTTTACCACGATATTTTCCTCCTTACCGATTAAAAAAAGGTTTACGTAAATATATATTCCGGCGACTTGTCATCGCTTATTGGACTTAGTCCAGATGCCTAGTTTTTCCGCATCCTTTATCAGTTCTTCTCTGAAATCCGGGTCGGCAATTGAAATCATCATTTCCGTTCTCTCCCAGTTCGTTTTTCCGGCCAGATTGATTATACCGTATTCCGTGGCCAGATAGAATGCCTGACTCCTCGGATCCGTAACAATATCTCCGTTGAAAGTCGGTACGAACCTTGAATGCTTGACTCCTTTCTTGTCAACAAATGACGAAGTCATGCATATGAAATTCTTGCCTCCCGGTGAATCATAAGCACCTGTCAGGAAATCAAGCTGGCCTCCCGATCCGCTGATATGCCTTGTGCCGGCGCTCTCCGCACATGTCTGCCCGAAAAGATCCACCGCGATACAGCCGTTTACAGTGATCATATTATCTATCTGTGCCATGACAGCCGGTGAATTGACATAGTTTATCGGATATGATACGCAAACGGGATTCCTGTCAATGAAATCAAACAGTCTCTGCGTACCGAGAGCACATCCGAACACGCCTTTGCCCTTGTTCAGCCGTTTCCTGCTGTTTGTTATTTTTCCGGCTTCTATCATGTCGACGAATGAGTCGCCCATCATCTCCGTATGCATGCCCAGATCCTTAAGATCCGACCTGGCTATGTTCCTTCCCACTGCATACGGCAGTCCGCCTATGCCCAGCTGAAGCGTTGCTCCGTCTACCATTTCCTTCATGATATATGATGCGATTTTTTCATCTGTCTCCGAAGGCTCAGGGCTCTTCAGCTGTCCGAGCGGTCCGTGCGGCCCCTCGACCACAGCATCGACTTCAGAAATATGCACTACATCACCTTCGCCGCCGTACACCCACGGAAGATTTTCATTTACTTCCAGGATTATCTTATCAGCGGCATTGAGCATCGACCTGCATGCTGCATTCACGCCCGATACGTTGAAGTATCCATGGTTATCCATCGGCGTAACGCACAGCATCGCAACATCGACTTTCGCATATCCTCTGTCATAATAACTCGGCAAATTTCTGAATGTCATCGGTGCAAACACACACAGTCCCGCATCGCTGTACTTTCTTTCGATCCCCGAACAGAACCAGCTGAAATAAGTAAATGATTCTCTTTCCGGATCCTGTTCCACTATCTGTATCTTATTCATTGCCAGATATGCTCTGACTTTGACGTCTTTCAGTTCGCCCTTTCTCTTTGCGAGCGCGTCATCCAGGAGCTGCGGCATACCATATCCGAAATTGTAGTCGACCCAGTCACCGTCATTGACCATTTTGACAGCGTTCTCAGGTGTCGTTAGTTTCTTCTTGTAGTCGTCGTAAAAGCTCATATTATCTTTCTCCTTCTTTTATTTTCCGGCCAGTTTCTTATAATGTTCAAAATTACTCCTGGCCTGCTTCTCTGCCTCATCAAAGAGTACTTTTGCGTTCTGCGGGAATGTCCTGTCGAGCGCTGAGTATCTAACCTCTCCTCTGAGGAATTTCTTGAGATCCATATCAGGTTCCTTTGAATCCAGTACGAATTCTTTTGTTTCAGGATAATATCTGTAAAGCGGCCAGTATCCTGATGCAACTGCATCCTTCATTTCCTGCTGTACATTATCCATGCCCTGCTTGATTCCATGCGAAATGCAAGGCGAGTAAGCTATGATCAGCGACGGACCCTTATGTTCTTCGGCTTCCTTCATGACCTTCACCAGCTGTGCCGGATTAGCCCCCATGGCAACTGATGCGATGTAAATATTATCATACGCCATCATAAGCAGACCGAGATTCTTCTTGTTTGTCTTCTTGCCGGATGCCTGGAACTGCGCGACAGCTCCGATAGGTGTAGCCTTTGATGACTGTCCGCCCGTGTTTGAATATACTTCAGTGTCAAGCAGTAATACATTGACGTCCGCATCCATAGCGAATACGTGATCAAGTCCGCCGTATCCGATATCGTATGCCCAGCCGTCTCCTCCGACCATCCACATTGTTTTCTTCGGCAGCTGCGCTTTTTCTTTGATTATCGTTCTTGCGAGTCCCGCGGCTTTTCCGCTGAGCTCAGCATCTCTCAGTTCAGCAATGAATTTCTCACTTGCTTTCTGCGACTTGTCAAGATCATCGAATGTCCTTACCCAGTTCTTTGCCGCTTTATAAAGTGCCGAACCTTCCTCTATACTTTCCATGAGGGATTCCACATGCATCTTCGCCAGGTTTCTCTGCTGAGCGACAGCCAGACACATGCCGTAGCTGAACTCCGCATTGTTTTCAAACAGCGAGTTGGACCATGCCGGACCTCTGCCCTCTTTGTTCTTGCAGTAAGGCATGCAAGGCATTGCCGAACCCCAGGCCTGTGTGCATCCCGTTGCGTTGGCGATGTATGCCTTGTCGCCGTAAAGCTGTGTGAGCAGTTTTACATAAGGAGTTTCGCCGCAGCCTGCGCATGCGCCCGAGAACTCGAGCAGCGGCTGTTCGAACTGGCTTCCCTTGAGCGAATATTTATCCGTCTTTTTCTTATCTTTAAGGTCAAGCGCATATTTCCAGTTTGTCTGGTCTTTTGATACTTCGATAGCCGGCGTCATCTTCAGCGCTTTGCCCGACTTAGGACATACCGATGCGCAGCTTCCGCAGCTCGTGCAGTCCAGAGTGCTGACCTGGATGCTGAATTTCAGTCCTGCAACGTCCCTGCCCTTTGCATCTGCCATCTCAAAGCCTTCCGGCGCCTTCTTCGCTTCAGAATCATTCAGCAGGAACGGTCTTATGACTGCATGCGGACAGACAAATGCACACTGGTTGCACTGTATACACTCTTCGCTGTTCCATACAGGAAGTGCCGTTGCGATCCCTCTCTTTTCATAAGCCGAAGTGCCGAGAGGCATAGTGCCGTCTTTCATTGTCATAAACGCGCTTACCGGAAGATCATCGCCTTTCTGCGCATTGACAGGCTGCAGTATTTCACGGATAAAGAACGGCAGTGTTTTGTCGGCCGTAAGCTTCTCCGGTTTTAGCTTCTTCCAGGTATCCGGAACATCTACCCTGATCACGCTGTCGATGCCGGCATCTACAGCTGCCTGATTCATCCTGATGATCTCATCGCCCTTGGCGTTATATGTCTTGGCTATGAATTTCTTCATATAAGCTACAGCATCACTGATAGGAATAACCTTCGCCAGTTTGAAGAACGCCGCCTGCAGTACCATATTCGGATGGTTGCCAAGTCCGATCTCCTGTGACAGTTTATTGGCATTTATGATATAAAACTTTATATCATTATCCGCTATATATTTTCTAACTTTGGCCGGAACATAATTATCCAGCTCATCGACGCCGTACTCGCAGTTCAACAGGAACGTCCCGCCCGGTTTGAGTTCATCGATGATATCATATTGATTCAGATAATGCTCGTTGTGGCAGGCAACAAAATCAGCTTCCTTGACAACATACTCTGACAGGATAGGTTTTTTCCCGAATCTGAGATGTGACTTGGTAATCCCGAAGGATTTCTTGGTATCATACTCAAAGTAGGCCTGACAGTACATGTTCGTGCTCTCTCCGATGATCTTTATCGAATTCTTATTGGCTCCTACAGTCCCGTCAGAACCGAGCCCCCAGAATTTGCAGTTTATAGTTCCCTTTGGCTCAACATTGATAGATGGGCCGGAAACAAGAGACATATTTGTAACATCATCCACTATGCCGATAGTGAAATGATCTTTCGGCTTCTGCAGCTTGAGATTATCGAAAACAGCTTTGATATCGGCAGGTCTCGTGTCTTTTGACGACAGACCATATCTTCCCGCAAAAATTACAGGAGCATTTTTGTCATTGGCAAATGCTGTGCATACATCCTCATACAGCGGCTCTCCGACATTTCCGAGTTCCTTGACTCTGTCGAGTACAGCAATCTTTTTCACTGACTTCGGGAGAAATTTCCTGAAGTATTTGACCGAAAACGGTCTGAAAAGATGCACCTGAAGGAATCCGACCTTTTCTCCGGCTGCATTCATGGCATCTACGAGCTGCCTGATCGTACCGCTGACTGAACCCATTGCGATCACAACTCTGTCCGCGTCCTTTGCGCCGTAGTAGTTGAACACATGATATTTCCTGCCGGTTATCCTGCTGATCTGACCCATGTAATCCTCAACCACATCCGGGAATTCTTCATAGTCCGCATTATTTGTTTCTCTGATCTGGAAATAAACATCCGGATTCTCAACCGTAGACCTCATAACAGGATTCTCCGGGTTTATTGCATTCTCTCTGAACGCCTGAAGTGCTTTCTTATCGATCATCTTTTCAAAATCTTTATAATCGATAGCTTCGACCTTCTGAATTTCATGTGATGTTCTGAATCCATCCATGAAATGCAGTACCGGTATCCTTGTTTTTATTGCTGCCAGATGAGCAACTCCGGCAAGATCCATGACCTCCTGAACGCTTCCCGTGGAAAGCATGCCCCAGCCTGTCTGTCTGCAGTTCATGACATCTGAATGATCTCCGAAAATAGAAAAAGCATGAGTACCGATAGTCCTGGCTGCCACATGGAGCACTCCCGGAAGTCTTTCTCCGGAGATCCTGTGCAGTGTAGGGATCATCAGCATCAGGCCCTGTGAAGCCGTGAACGATGTAGCAAGAGCTCCCGCTTCCAGACAACCGTGTACTACTCCGGAAGCACCTGCCTCAGACTGCATCTCTACTATTCGGACCTCCTGTCCGAATACATTCTTCCGGCCGTTTGCCGACCATTCGTCTGTGACCTCTGCCATAGGAGAAGAAGGCGTAATAGGGAAAATGCCCGCTACCTCGGTAAAAGCATAAGCAACATATGCTGCGGCGGTATTGCCGTCAACTATCATTGTGTTCTTTTCACTCATAATAATTCACTCCAATTTCTATTCAATGACTGATTTACTTCTTTAATTTTATAGCTATTGACTGACAATTTCAAATTCTTCACATTTTCTTTAAATGAAATAAACCGCCCTGTTTTTTCGCGACAGTGGATTATAATGGCGTTTAAATGAAAAAAATCCCGAAATTCATCGAATTTCGGGATAAAAAAATCTTAAAAAATATTTTAAGGAAACCTATTCTGTCTCCTTCCGGCCGAACACCTGCTCATACATAGCCCTGCCGCTCGGTGTTGCAGCAAGCCCTCCCAGGGCAGTTTCCTTGAGCGATGAAGACATTGAATCGCCAATATGCTTCATGGCGACTATGACCTCATCCGCCGGGATCTTGCTGCAGATACCCGCAAGTGCCATCTCCGCCGCGCAGAGCGCATTTGCAACTCCGCCCGCATTTCTTTTGATGCAAGGGATCTCAACCAGCCCGGCAACAGGATCACATACAAGCCCCAGGATGTTTTTCAGCGCAATTGCCGCTGCATTTTCCGCCATCTCAGGCGATCCTCCCGCAAGTTCTGTGAGCGCAGCCGCAGCCATCGCCGAGGCAGAACCGCATTCCGCCTGACATCCGCCGCCGGCGCCTGCGAGACAGGCATTGTTATTTATTACCATACCCACAGCTGAAGCTGTAAACATCGACATAACACAGTCTTTCTCATCTGCATTCTTATCTTTCTGATAAGCTATCAGGGCTCCCGGCAGTATGCCGCACGAACCTGCCGTCGGAGCAGCAACTATGCGCCCCATCGCAGCATTCAGCTCTGATACGGAAAGTGCTTTGGCAATTGCATCCGCAAAAAGTCCTCCGCACATCGCGGATCCTTTCTCAGCGGCCTTCTTCATCTTATACGCGTCTCCGCCGGTAAGCCCGCTGGTGGATTTCAGTTTTTTCACCGATCCTTCTTTTACGGCTTCACGCATGATGCGGTAGTCCTCCGCCATTCTTGAATAGAGAACATCGGCGTCTGTCTCCATGCTCTCCGCCTGATCGGCCAGGACGACATCAGAGATACGGCATCCGGCTGCCCGGGCAGCTTCGGTAAGTTCTCTGACTGAATCATATTTAAGCATATCGAAGCTCCTTTCTATAACGGCTTGATAAGTGTCGAGGAAGTAACATTCGGAAGCTGCGATATTTCCTGATTGATAGCTTCACCTATCACTCCGTCCACTTCTATCGTCATGACGGCAGTGCCGCCTTTCTTTTCTCTGCTCAGCATGAAATTAAAAATGTTCATGTCGTGCCAGCTCATTATTGTTGTTACTTTAGCTATCATTCCAGGTTCGTCTTTATGCACAACAATGAGCGTTGCATACTGGCCGCTGATTTCAACTTTCAGTCCGTTGATCTCGGTGACCATGATATTGCCGCCGCCGACGGATGAAGCCTGCATCACCAGTGTCTTCCCGTCCGCTCCCGTCAGAGTTATCTTGGCGGTGTTCGGATGGCAGTTTTCCAGCTCTCCCGGCTCAAACGTGTATTCAATGCCTTCTTTTTCTGCAATTTCCAGGCTTTCACGTATACGTTTGTCATCCGGAGCCATGTCCATGATACCTGCCAGAATTGCTTTATCCGTGCCGTGGCCTTTATATGTATGCGCAAATGAACCGGCCAGCAGAATATGAGCTTTTACTGCCGGCTGTCCAAGAAGGTGCCTCGCCATTCTTCCGATGCGTGCGGCGCCGGCGGTATGTGACGAACTCGGTCCTATCATAACCGGTCCGATTATATCGAACACATTCATATTACGATTCCCTCCTCTGGTTTGAGTGACTTAATATTATTTTAGATAACTTATATAAGGGAGTTGTCTGTATTTCTGATTTGCATCCAGCCCATAGCCTACAATGAACAGATCCTTCACTACAAATCCGACATAATCGGCCTCAATGTCCACTTTTCTTCCCTCCGGCTTATCGAGCATGCAGCAGATCTTTACACTTTTCGTGCCTCTGTTGGCAAAATACTTCTTCAGGTACGCCAGTGTCGTCCCCGAATCAACAATATCTTCAACAATAATGACATTTTTGCCCACCACATCTGAATCAAGATCTTTGTTTATCTTGACAACGCCTGAGCTTTTTGTTGCCGCCCCGTAGCTGCTGCACGCCATGAAGTCTATCTCCACGTCGAGAGAAATACTCTTCATTATATCCACCATCCAGGGAACAGCCCCTCTGAGGATACCTACGAGCAGAACACTCTCACCTGCGTAGTCTTTATCGATCTGCCGGCCTATCTCCGCTGCTCTGGCTCTGATCTCCTCTTCGGTGATCATGATTTCTCCGACGGTCTGTCTATTGTCCATTGCTATCACTACCTCCGTCTTTGTGATCGTCCTTGTCATTGCGGTCACTGTCTTCACTATACTTTACTTCAAAGTCAACGTCATCGATCGGATCCTTATCGCTGAATTTCTTTGAAAGATCCATGGTCTTATCTCCCAGCCAGTACTGATCAAGAGTGTCTTTCAGATACCAGAGGATCCACACCCATAGAATTATATCACTTATCAGTCCCAGAGGAGGAATAAGATTGGAAATAAACAGGAATACGATACCGAAAACGACAATGAATTTTTTCCAGACTGAAACAGTCCGGTCAAGCATCATGAATCGGATCGCTTTTATCCTTTTTATCAATACACGAAATGCTATATTTGTCTGCATAAAGCATCACTCCTGTGAGATTATTCTTCCTATCTCCGCAAGCAGTTCATCATGCCCCGTCTTTGTAAGCGCCGATACCGGTATTACTTTGCCGTCCGGCCCCATGCCGAGACATTTTTTTATATTCTGCACAGACTTGTTCATCTGGTTCTTTGAAAGCTTGTCCGCCTTTGTGGCGGCAACCAGACCGTCAAGCCCGTAATGCTTCATATAGTCGTACATCTGAACATCCTGCGCCGTAGGATCATGTCTTATATCCACCAGCAGAACCACTTTGAGAAGTGACTCTCTGCTCTGGAAATAATCATCCATCATTTTTCCCCAGTTTTCAGTAACGGACTTTGCGACTTTTGCATACCCGTATCCCGGAAGATCCGCTATTCTGAATTTCCCGTTTATTTCGTAGAAATTGATAGTTCTCGTCTTTCCCGGGCTGCCGCTGACTTTGGCAAGTTTTTTTCTGTTGGTTATGAGATTCAGCAGCGACGATTTGCCGACATTCGACCTTCCCGCAAATGCCACTTCAGGCATATTGTCGAAAGGATACTGATCGGGTCTTGCCGTCACCGCCACGATCTCAGCAGAATTGATTTTCATTATTTTTTTCCTTTTTTCTTAACCGGTTTGTCATCCAGAACTTCTTTCAAAGCCTCATGAACATCGCTTATAATCACGAATGTCATCTGCTCTCTGACTTTTTCCGGTATCTCGTCAATATCCGGCTCGTTCTCTACAGGAAGCAGGACTTTTTTTATTCCGGCTCTGTGCGCGGCAAGGACCTTTTCTCTGATCCCGCCTACAGGAAGCACCGATCCGCGAAGCGTTATTTCGCCTGTCATCGCAATATCCTGTTTTGCCGGTCTTCCTGTGAGTGTGGATATCATCGCCACACACATTGTCACGCCTGCCGACGGTCCGTCTTTCGGCGTAGCGCCCTCCGGTATATGGAGATGCATATCGTACTTCTCGTAGAAATCCTTTTCTATGCCAAGCTCATCGGCGATCGACCTGATATAGCTGATGCCGGTCTGTGCAGACTCCTGCATAACATCTCCAAGCTGACCTGTCAGGTTCAGCTTGCCCTTGCCGGGAACAGCAACTGTTTCAATTTCCAGCGTCACTCCGCCGACGATCGTCCAGGCAAGTCCGGTCGTAACTCCTATTTTTTTAACGCCTTTGATAATATCATATCTGAAGCGTTTCTTGCCGAGATATCCTTCGAGATCAGCAGGTTTGATGCTGTAAGTTTTCGCCTCGCCCTCAGTCACGATTTTTCTCGCGACCTTTCTGCAGAGGTTGGCTATCTCTCTCTCCAGATTTCTTACTCCGGATTCCATTGTGTAGTAATTGATGAGATCTCTGATCGTCTTCTGCGTGAACTTTATGTCCTTGCTTCTTAAACCGTTCGCCGTTCTCTCCTTAGGTATGAGATACTTGGTGGCGATCTGCACTTTGTCTTCTTCGGTATATCCCGCCACGTTTATTACTTCCATTCTGTCAAGCAGCGGTCCCGGTATCGTGCTGGCATCGTTTGCCGTTGTAATGAACATGACTTTCGAAAGATCGAAAGGCACTTCAAGGTAATGGTCCGTGAAATTTTTATTCTGCTCAGGATCGAGCACCTCAAGCAGTGCCGAAGCGGGATCTCCTCTGAAATCCGCGCCGAGCTTGTCGACTTCATCGAAAAGGAATACAGGGTTCTTCGTGCCCGCTTCCTTGATGCAGTTAATTACTCTGCCCGGGATAGCTCCGATGTAGGTTCTTCTGTGCCCTCTTATCTCGGCCTCATCTCTGACTCCGCCGAGAGACATCCTGACATATTCCCTGCCGGTAGCCCTGGCTATGGACTTGACTATAGAAGTCTTGCCGGTTCCCGGAGGACCTACCAGACAGAGTATCGGTCCTTTCATCGTCTGTGAAAGATGTATAACCGCCAGATATTCCAGGACTCTTTCCTTGACCTTTTCCAGGCCCCAGTGGTCTTCATTCAATATCTTTTCCGCTTTTTTCAGGTCGAGTTCCATCTCGGATTCTTTATTCCACGGCAGCGAAAGAATAGTTTCTATATACGTTCTGCTGACAGACGCTTCTGATGAAGACGGCTGCATTTTCGACATTCTCTTTATTTCTTTTTCCACGACCGCTTCCGTCTTCTCCGGAAGTCCGAGCTCTTTGATCTGTTTCTCCCACTCATCGATTTCATCCTCGATCTCTTCATCCACGCCCAGTTCTTCCTGGATAGCGCGCATCTGCTCTCTCAGATAATACTCTTTTTGATTCTGATTCATCTGAGATTTGATCTTGGAACTGATATCCTCTTCTATGTTGAGGATCTCTATTTCGCGCGACAGGACCTGTGTAAGCACATTGAGCCTGTCCATGATATCGAGACATTCTAGAATCTGCTGCTTCTCATCTGTTTTGATTTCAAGATGTGAAGCAACTATATCAGCGAACCTTCCCGGTTCATCAATCGTCGCCACTGTCGAAAACGTTTCCGGCGACATATTCTGATTGAGCGCCAGATATTCATCGAACAAAGTAAGTACACTCCTCATCAGAGCTTCTGTCTTAGGTGAAATCTGCTGAGGCTCAGCATCTGGTATTTCCTTTACAGCGCACTTGAAATAAGGCACTTCCATAAGCATATTTGTTATGCTTCCTCTGTTCACACCTTCCACGAGCACTCTGATCGAATCACCCGGCAGTTTCAGCATCTGCTTTATCTTGGCAATCGTACCGACATGATAGAAATCTTCCATTGTCGGCAGATCTGTATTTTCGTCTTTCTGAGTGACCAGGAAAATATACTGGTTCTTGATCATTGCTTTTTCCAGAGCATTGATCGATTTTTCTCTGCCTATATCGAAATGAAGGACCATGTTCGGAAATATGGTCAGTCCTCTTAAAGGAATCATAGGCAGTACAAGATCGCCGTCACTCGTCTTATCGACTCTGGCGTCTGATCCGACTGTTTCTTCAATCATGTTCTTATTATCTTCCGTCATTTTTCCCTCCTTTATTTTATACTCATCTGACATAATGAGGCGGCTATCATAGCCGCCCCATCTTTATGCCGTTTCCTTTTCGGAAATCTTTTTCTCTTCTTCCAGAGCCAGCTCTGCATCTTCCTTTTTCTGCTCATCGAGCACAAGCGTAGGATCCGCTCCATTATCAACAGTCGCCCTGGTGATAATACATTTCTCGACATCATCCCTTGACGGTATCTCATACATGACTCCCGTCATCAGTTTTTCCATGATGCCCCTGAGGCCTCTGGCCCCGGTATTTCGCTGAAGCGCCTGTTTGGCTATTGCCAGTATAGCGTCGTCTTCGAGTTCAAGCTCAACGCCGTCCATTTCAAAGAGCTTTTTATATTGTTTTACAAGTGCGTTCTTTGGTTCTGTAATGATCCTTGTAAGCGCATCTTCATCAAGCTCCGAAAGAGTGACTATAGAAGGAAGTCTTCCTATGAATTCAGGTATCAGTCCGTATCTCAGCAGATCTTCCGGCTGCAGAAGACTCAGTATAGCCGCTTCTTCCTTTGTAGTCTTTTCGATCTGAGAATTGAAACCGATGACCTTCTCTCCGACCCTTCTCTGTATGATCTTATCAAGTCCGTCGAATGCTCCTCCGCAGATAAACAGTACATTTGTCGTATCGAACTGTATAAACTCCTGATGCGGATGCTTCCTCCCGCCCTGAGGCGGAACGCTGGCAACGGTACCTTCAAGGATCTTCAGCAGCGCCTGCTGCACTCCTTCTCCGCTGACATCTCTTGTTATCGAAACATTTTCCGATTTTTTGGCTATCTTATCTATTTCGTCAACATAGATTATGCCCTTCTGAGCTTTTTCTATGTCATAATCCGCTGCCTGTATCAGTTTGAGAAGTATGTTCTCAACATCTTCACCGACATACCCTGCCTCAGTAAGTGCAGTTGCATCCGCAATGGCGAAAGGCACATTCAGTATCTTGGCCAGAGTCTGTGCAAGAAGCGTTTTGCCGGAGCCCGTAGGCCCGATCATGATAATATTTGATTTCTGCAGCTCTACGCCATCGGTGTTGACATCCACTCTGCCTATACGCTTGTAATGGTTATATACCGCGACTGCAAGCGCTTTCTTGGCATCTTCCTGTCCAATGACATAATCAGCCAGCTTCTGGGCAATCTCCTTCGGCTTCGGCAGTTTCAGTGCGAGATCCGGAGCATCCTCTTCCGACTGCTCCGCAAGTCCCTCTGCGATTATGTCCTGGCACAGTTCGACACATTCGTTGCAGATGTATACATCCGGTCCGGCAACAAGTCTTTTTACCTGACTCTGAGGCCTTCCGCAGAACGAACACCTTATTTCGTTGTTGTCGTCATATTTTGCCATAATTTTTCCCCTTTTATTTCGAGGTCAGCACTTTATCGATGAGTCCGTATTCCGCAGCTGCGCCGGCACTCATGAAATTATCCCTTTCAGTATCCCTCTGTATGACTTCCAGAGGCTGCCCCGAATTTTCACTTAAGATCCTGTTCAGTTTTTCTCTCGTTTTGAGTATCCAGTCCGCATGGATTTTTATATCCGATGCCTGGCCCTTGACTCCTCCGAGAGGCTGATGGATCATGATCTCAGCATTCGGAAGAGCGTACCTTTTGCCCTTCTGACCAGATGAAAGCAGAAATGCCCCCATGCTCGCCGCGAGACCTACACAAATTGTCGAAACATCCGGCTTGACATAATTCATTGTGTCATAAATTGCCATACCTGCCGTTACGCTTCCGCCCGGACTGTTGATATATATATTGATATCTTTCTCCGGATCTTCCGCCTCCAGAAACAGCATCTGTGCTACAACCAGACTGGCTATATTGTCATCGATCTCATCACTGAGAATAATTATTCTGTCTTTCAGCAGTCTTGAATAGATATCGTACGATCTTTCTCCCGCACTCGTCTGTTCTACTACATAAGGTACTAATGCCATGATACCACGCCTTTCCGTTGTTTAATCTTCTTTTTTATCTTCTTCTTTGTCATCGGCCTTTTTTTCGACCTGCTTTGCATTGTCATAAACGACATCTACAGCTTTTCTCATCTTGATGTCCTGCTCCATATATGCCATGTTGTCCGCTCCGAGCATCTCTCTGATTTTATCAGCTTCAAGACTGTACTGTATTGCCATGAGATCGACTTCCTTGTCGACATCTTCGTTTGTAGCTTCTATCTTCTCTATTTCAGCAATAGCTGTTATGATCATTCTCATCTTGACTCTCTTGAACGCATCGTCTCTGATGTCTTTTCTGAATTCCTCAGGAGTTTTGCCGAGATACTGGAAATATTTCTGTATATCCATTCCCTGCATACGCAGCTGCTGATCGAATTCCCTGATCATCTGATCAAGCTCATCTTCTACCATGACATCAGGAATATCAAAATCATTGTTCTTATACACTTCTTCCAGAGCCGCATCCTTCATCATATTCTCTGCCTGCGCTTCTTTTGATGTCTTCAGCTTATCCGCAGTGTCATTGCGCAGTTCTTCGAGTGTGTCGAATTCACTGATATCCTTTGCAAATTCATCATCGAGTTCAGGCAGTTCTTCCGTCTTTACTTCATGTACAGTACAGTGGAATACAGCTTCCTTTCCGGCAAGATCTTCCGAATTGTAATCTTCAGGGAATGTAACTGCAACGTCCTTCTGATCTCCTGCCTTAACTCCGACAAGCTGCTCCTCGAATCCCGGAATGAAAGTATTCGATCCGAGAACGAGAGGATAATTTTCCGAAGTGCCTCCTTCAAACTGGTCTTCTCCGACAAATCCCGCATAATCGATCATTACTGTATCGCCGTCTTCAGCTTCTCTTTCAACCGAAATGAGCCTCGCATTTCTCTTTCTGAGGTTTTCCATCTCCTGATCGATATCCTCTTCCGAAGTCGATCCGTCAACCTTTGTGATCTCGACTCCCTTATAATCCTTTATCTCGATTTCAGGATATACCTGTACAGTAACTGTTACTGCGAAGTCTTCTCCTTTTTTGAGTTCATCAAAGTCTACTGACGGACGGTCAATAACATTCAGGTCGAGATTGCCTACTGCTTCAGGGTAACCGTTGTTGATCAGGTCGTTCACGGCATCCTCCATGAAGATATTTTCTCCGTAGTGTTTCTCAATTATACTTCTCGGAGCTTTACCTTTTCTGAAACCGTCTACTGAATATCTGTCTTTAGTAGCCTGATAAGCCTTGATCACGGCATTTTCGAGATCCTCGGCTGTGAATTCCATTTTGAACTTTGCTTCGTTTCCTTCTTTAGAAATAAATGTAGCTTTCATTGAATGATTTCCTCCTGTTATATCAAATTCATCAACATAAGTCCTCTTGCGAACTTGCTGTCTTTCTCCGGTTTTAAATCGTATTTTTTCTGAAGTTTCCTTCCAAGATCTTCCAGTGCTTCCTTTTCTCCTGAAAAAAGCTCTATCTCCAGTTCTGATATCGGCATTGATCCGTTTTCAGTAAGTATCTCGCCTTCATCAAGTGAAAATTCGAGAAGACTGTCTCCGGTATCCGCTCTGAACATCCTCCGCCTGAAATTCACTTTCATCAGAGGTATCAGATCGCTGTCTCCTATAAGCGACAGAAGCTCTGCACCTATCTCGCTCTGGCTGAAGATATCCGGATCCGGCCTGATATCATCGTCCCACTCTCCGAGAGAGGCATTGAGTTCTTCCCTAATATGAAGGGGGCCCTCGCTTTTTCCGTTCCATTTGAGTGATGCAACCGCTCTTGAATCTTCTTTTCTCACCCTATAGGCAATATCATTTTTGAGCAGAACATGATCTTCAGTATCATAATATGTACTTTCGAACATCTCTGTCCTTCGCTCATCATCAGTGCCTTTGCCCAGAAGAGCAAGCGCATTGTCATTCCATATGCGGTCCGCTTTGCTGCTGTTTTCGAGCGCATATTTTAATTCAATTTCCATATAGTACCTTCTCTTTACACATGAATATCAGTATTTTAACACTTAATCGCTCGGAATACAACAAAAAATGACGCTCTGAACGTCATCTTCAGAGCGCTATTTCTTCGCGTTATCTATCATCAATTCTATATTACTTTGACATGATTCTATATCTTCTGTTTTTATGCCTTCGAACACTTTGCTGCTCCAGTCTTTCAGTATATCTCTCATGACTGTTCGGAACGCTTCCGCCCTGTCCGTAAGAAAGAATATTGAAGACCTGCCGTCATCAGGATTGTTTTTTCTCTCCGTGTATTGTTTCTTCTCAAGTGACTGCAGAGTTCTTGCCAGCACGCTTTTATCATAATGGATCTCGTTCAGCATCGCTTCCTGCGTCATCCCGTTATTTTCGAACAGACATAAAAGCACAACGCCTTCGGCAGTATTCAGATCGTATTCGGCAAGCCTGCACTTCAGATACATGTTGAACTGTTTGCTGAAGGTCATCACGCTTCTGCCGAAATCAGCATACACTTTGTTCTTATCATACATTTTCCTTTTCCTCTCTCCTTTTGCCCCTATATAATGAAAGCAATAACAGACCGGCCAGAGAAGCTACGGCAGTTGTGGCGTAAACCTCACTGAATCCCTTTGCGAGAGCGGCCTGGAACACTTCCCTGATTTGCGTCGATCTTGCGCTTATTTCACCGGTATAATTCTTTTCCGCCGTGGTGAATGCACCAGGCACGGCAGCCTTCAGTACTTTCATTTTACGAACGTTGTCATTCATATCCGACTGCGCCGATTTCAGTTCGGCTATCGAAGCACTCATCTTGTTGCTGCTGTTTTCCAGCTTTGCCAGCTTGGCGGATACCTTGTTCCTGGCTGTGATAAGCGGTTTCAATGCATCATTCGAAATCTTATCGCTCTGCGCCTGCATCTTGGCAATCGCGGCATCCTGCTCCGCAAGCCCGTTTTCCATGCCGGAGATCGCAGGCGTCATTGAATCCGCCTGTTTCTGCATTTCTGCGATCTTGCTCTCCATGCCGCCGACAGCTCCCTGAAGGGCTCCGATCTTCTTCTGCAGTTCCGAAATAGATGTCATTGAAGCCAGCCCTGAAATGACATCGTCAGACAGCTGCGGCTTTATGCTCTCCGGAAGTGAATCCGCCAGGGTACCTGTTCCCGAATAATGGCCCTGAAGCACGCCGAGCGCGGCGGAGTATCCTTCTATCTGTGCTTTCGACTGGGCTTCAGCCGCTTTGAGCCCGGTAATGCCGTTCTCAATGCCGGTCTGCGCTTTTTTCATATTCGACAGCCTGGCCGCCAGTTTCTGCCTTGCATCAGTCAGTTTCGTTATCCCGCCGTCGATGCCGTTCTTTGCTTTCTGAAGTTTAGCAATAGCTTTATCCTGCTGCGCAACGGCTGTTTTCATCCCTGATATTCCCTGACTCATCCCGGCTTTTGCTTTTTCCATGCCGGATATGCCGCTGCTCATCTTTACGGATGCTTTTGTCATTCCGCTTATTCCGGAATCAATGCCGTCATCGATTTTCGAAATAATTTTCGGCGACATCTCCGTGAACATGGCAGACGAGAATTCCTTTGTCGAAGCTACTATTGTAGTAACGTCCGAGTTCTTCATGTCGTCGATCACATCGTCAGGTATATCGATATCAGAACTGCCGCTCTGCGTATTTATCTTCACTTTCGTCATTGAAGCAAAATCAAAAGCCTTAGCGGAACTGCTGCTCTTCATCGCATCTGACAGTTCCTGCGCATACGGAAGCTGCGGCAGCGTGACCTCGTCCGGAATGACTTTCATGATATCATCCTGAACGGACATTCCCGCGTGCGAAAGGAACCCGACCATGATCGCCGGCGCTATTACTGTGGCGACTGATCTCACCAGTGACAACGTTGCCAGCGCCGAATTCGACTCAGAGTCATCCACATTATCAAGCATCATATAATTAAGCGGTGCACCCATCGTAAACCCTATCCCGAAACCGATCAGCACCAGACTGAGAGCCACTGTGAAGATATTCGGATATTTCGTCGTGATCATTATAATCGACAGCGAACCGGCAAGTGCGAACATGAACCCTGCCGCCAGCACTATCTTCACTCCTATCTTATCTATGAGTTTGCCTGAAAGAGGCGCACTGACACCGGCAAATACGCCGAGTATGATAACGAAATATCCTCCGTCTCCTGTCGGTATTTCCATCGCATTTTCACAGAACTGCGGTACAAAGATCAGCCCCATGAGAATAATGCCCGATACGAATGACAAAAACAGCGTTATCGCTATCGGGAGCTTCCGGAAATATGTAAGATTCATCACCGGGTCTTCAGCTTTTTTCTCCGCTGTGATGAAGACCGGGAGGAGCAGCACGAAAAGAATCAGGAACGGATATACTTTTGTACTGGAAACAGTTGATGTGAAATCAAAGAAATCTATATTTTTCAGTCCGTACATCAGCGACAGTATCATGACCGTAAGGAGCATGATGCCCCATATGTCCGTCTTTAATACGCGTTCCTCTTTTGTGTTCGGAAGAGCATATATGCCTGCGATTATAATGAATGCAGAAATAGGCACATTCAGATAGAAGATAAACTGCCAGTTATGTACACCGAAAATATCGAGTATGGCGCTGCCGGCCGAAGCGCCCAGAATGTTTGCAACACCGTAAACTCCTCCGACAAGTCCCAGAGCCATTCCGCGTTTTTCCTCAGGGAATGTCGTGCCGAATTCAGCTGTGGCCACCGGTACAATGCCTCCGCCGCCGAGAGCCTGTATGACTCTTGCACCGAGCAGGAAATAAAAACTTCCCGTTCCCTGCGATAGTCCGCAAAGAAGCGAGCCGGTGCCGAACAGCGATATTGCGATCAGATAAATATATTTCCTGCCCATTCTGTCTGCAAGTTTCCCCATGATAGGTATGCTTGCCGCATATGCAAGAGTATATATTGTGATCATCCATATTCCGAAAGTATCCGATACGTTCAGATCGCTCTGGATAATGGTCCTTGCAGGTGTCACTATCCCTGTGTCGAGTGCTCCCATAAATATACCGAGAAGATATATTATCAGAATAAGAGTAAAATTATTGTTTTTTTTGTCCGCCATTATCATGCCTCTTCAATTGATATAATTATTCACAGATCCAACAAGTTGCAAATGCAACAATATGACTTTAGCATTTTTTGATTGCTTTTGCAACTATTTCCCCCAAAAAAACAGACCCGCCCGGCGGCGAGTCTGCAGATAGTTGATCGTTCCTATAACTATTTGCTCTGTTTCAGAACTTCTGCTATAAAAGCCCATGTTCTCTGTACTGACGGAATGTTGAGCCTTTCTGACGATGTATGGACATCTTCCATATCCGGACCGATCGATACGGCATCCAGACCGTCTATCTTGCCTGCGAACAGCCCGCATTCGAGTCCCGCATGAATAGCCTGTATGACCGGCTTTTCCCCGTACTGCCTGTTGAACACTTCCACACATGTATCTCTGAACTCGGAATCTTTTCTGAATTCCCATCCCGGATAATCCCCGCTGAACTCCATGTATCCTCCCAGACATTCCGTCAGAGACGTAAGCCTGTCTGTAAGTGCTTTCTTCTCCGAGGCAACTGAACTTCTGACGCTTGCCGAAGCCTCAAGTTCCTTCTTTCCGAGTTTCAGGATGCCGAGATTCAGAGATGTTTCGACCAGACCGTCGATATCTCTGCTCATGCGCTGCACTCCCTGAGGATGATTTACCAGTAATGTAATGACCTTGCTCGTGCTTTCTTTGTCGAGCGCGCTGACTTTCTTCACGCCCTCATTCACGCAGGACACTTCCGCGCCCGGATCCGATGTCTTGAATTCGTGCCTTACGATCTTATCAAAATCCGCGGCAGTTTTTTCAATAGCTGCGCAATATTCGTCCTTCACTCTTATTTCCGCCGTGCAGTCTTTGGTGATCGCGTTGTCTTTCTGCCCGCCTTCCAGACTGACAAGCCTGAATTTGGCATCCTTCGAAATGCTGTAAAGAAGCCTTCCCATAAGGATGCTCGCATTCCCGCGCTCCTGATCTATCATCTGTCCGGAGTGTCCGCCCAGCAGTCCGCTGATGACAAGTTTATATATATTGCCTTCTTTTTCTTTTCTCTTTACCGGAATGATCGATTTCGCGGTAACGCCGCCCGCGCAGCTTACCGTGAAAATGCCTTCCTCTTCAGAATCGATATTCAGGAATTTCTTCGCGGTCAGTCGGGAAACATCCATGGCCTCCGCTCCGAACATGCCGACTTCTTCATCGACAGTAAACACACATTCGAGTCTCGGATGCTGCAGACTGTCGTCCGACAATGCCGCCAGCGCCATTGCAACCGCGATGCCGTCGTCTCCGCCGAGGGTCGTGCCGTCGGCACGCAGCCAGTCTCCTTCGATGACCGGTGTTATACCTTCTTTTGCAAAATCGATTTCTTTCCCTGGATCTTTTTCGCATACCATATCGATATGTCCCTGAATGATAACAGGAGCTGCACTTTCATATCCTTCTGTTGCTTCTTTGATGATAATGACATTATTGGCTGCATCCTGATAATGCTCCAGCTCGTGCATTACTGCAAAATCAACGAGATAATCGCTGATCTGCTTAGTGTTTCCCGAGCCGTGAGGGATACTGCAGATGTCTTCGAAATAACCGAATACTGATTGCGGTTTCAGATTATCTAACTTTCCCATAGTCTTTTTTCTCCTTATATTGAATTATACTTTTCACACATCGGGTATTATATCACATGATGATATTATTGCAATGTTTTCAGCAGATGATAAAATGGTATACGGTAATGTTATATCTACAACGCAAAAGGAGAAATAATGCCGCAGGACATACACATATATTCCGAAATCGGAAAGCTTAACAAAGTTCTGCTCCACAGACTCGGAAACGAGATCGAAGGACTTGTGCCGCAGAATTTCGAACGCCTGCTTTTTGATGATATTCCTTATCTTAAAGTAGCGCAGCAGGAACACGACAAATTTGCGGAAGTACTCCGCGAAAACGATATTGAGGTCGCATATTACACTGATGAAACCGCAAAGGCACTTTCGCAGGACTGGGTACGCAAGGAATTTATATTGAGATTCATTAGTGAAAGCGATGTGTATTCAGAAGAAGCGCGCTTCCAGATCACAGACTATCTGATGAATATGCCTGTTAACGAACTGCTCGACAAAGTCGTCAACGGAATAAAAAAGACCGATATAGACCTGCGCGAGGCAAAATCGCTTGTTAATTATATCAATAACAATTATCCGTATTATACCGACCCGATGCCGAATCTATATTTCACGCGCGACCAGGGTGCATTCGTGGGAAACGGCCTGACAGTCCATCATATGAGTACCAAAGCCAGAAGACGTGAAGCGCTGCTGCTGGAATACATGTATCGTTTCGACCGCGATCTTGCACAGCCGGATACCCCTCTCTGGTATGATTACGATGATCCTTACTCGCTTGAAGGAGGAGACATTCTTGTTCTTTCGAACAAAATCGTTGCCGTCGGTCTTTCACAGAGAACAACTGCAGCCGGCATCGAAACATTTGCATCCAAGCTTCTCGGACATTCATCATTTGAAAAAATACTTGTATTCGAGATTCCCAAAAAGAGAGCCTTTATGCACCTCGATACTGTATTCACAATGGTGGATTATGACAAGTTCACAATACATCCGGAAATCGAGGGACCTCTTCAGATATACGAGATCACTCTTGACAGTGAAGGAAGCGGTCATTTTGTCAATATGCAGGACAGCCTTGAAAAAATTCTGGCATCAGAACTCGGTCTGCCAGCCGTTGAACTTATCAGATGCGGCGGAGACGACGACATGGCGGCGCAGCGCGAACAGTGGAACGACGGGTCAAACACACTTACTATAGCTCCGGGCAAAGTTATTACTTATGAGAGAAATTATATTACCAATGAACTCCTGGCAAAAAAAGGCATTGAGGTCATCACCATACCTTCATCTGAACTTTCAAGAGGCAGAGGCGGTCCAAGATGCATGAGCTGCCCGGTCAACAGAGACGATCTGTAATATCAAAAATAACGAAAACGGGGCGTCAGCCCCGTTCGTTATACATAAATCTATTTCTTTCTCAGTTCTGATTCCCCAGAGTGGCTACCATAACCGCTTTTATTGTATGCAGTCTGTTTTCCGCTTCGTCGAAAACCACTGAATTGCGGCTCCTGAATACTTCGTCCGTCACCTCTCTGATGTCGTAGCCAAGCTCTTTCTGTTCAGCTGCCATAACTGTTTCGAAATCATGGAATGACGGCAGACAATGCATGAAGAGCACGTCTTCGTTTCCTGTCATGTCCAGCATTTCCCTGGTGACTTTGAAAGGTGAAAGCATCTTCACCTTCTGAGGTATTTCCGCCTCTTCTCCCATTGAAGCCCAGATATCCGTATAGATGACGTCAGCACCTTCAAGAGCCGACGGATCGCTCGTCACCTGTATTACTGCGCCGGTATCGCTTGCAACATCATCGACACGCTTCAGTATTGCGCGGTCGACCTGATTAACGAGTTCTTCAGGTCCGTAGGCCACGAAATCCATGCCCATCTTTGCGCATCCGTACATCCACGCGTAGCTCATGTTGTTTCTGATATCACCCACAAACACGACTTTGCATTTCGCCAGCGGTTTGGCAATATGTTCTTCCATCGTCAGCATATCTGCCAGGATCTGCGTAGGATGATCGATATCAGTAAGTCCGTTCCACACCGGGATCCCGGAATATTTTGCAAGATCTTCAACAAGTTTCTGTGACGAACCTCTGTATTCGATGCCGTCATACATACGTCCGAATACTTTCGCCGAATCTTCGACTGATTCTTTTTTCCCGAACTGTGAACTGTTCTTATCTATGAATGTAGGATGGCCGCCCTCGTCGAGAACACCAACTTCGAACGAGCTCCTCGTTCTGGTCGACGTTTTCTCAAAAAGCATTACTATATTTTTGCCTTCGAGCGTATGCCCCTGTATGCCTGCTCTTTTTTTCGCCTTGAGATCATGCGCAAGATCGAGCATGTACCTGATTTCTTCAGGTGTAAAATCCATAAGTGTCAGGAAACTCCTGCCTTTTAAGTTAACTGCCATTGAATTATCCTCCTTAAATCGTATTGATATCTACCATATTTACTGAATCGAGCGTTTTGCCTGAAAGCAGACAATTCGCCAGCGCATTTGCCGTATCCATTGATGTCAGCGTCGCAATACTTCTTTCGATCGCCTTGCGCCTCATCTGAACCGATGCCATAGCCGGATCTCTTCCTATCTTCGAAGTGGAAATAACGAAATCAACTTCTCCCGTGTCGAATATTGTATCAGTATTCGGTTCAGGCTCATTGATTTTGTTGATTTGATGCGCATGCATCCCATGCTCGTTGAAATAGTCGCATGTTCCTTTTGTGGCATATATCTCGTAACCGAACTGCTCAAATTTCCTGGCAACGGTAAGCGCATCCGCCTTATCGGCATCCTTTACAGTGAACAGCACTATATTGCCCACCTTGTGCAGTTCGTATCCCGCACCCAGCAGTCCCTTAAAGAGCGCTGACTCAAGATCAGTATCTATACCGAGGACCTCTCCCGTAGATTTCATTTCCGGCCCCAGCTGCGAATCCGCATCAGTAAGCTTCGGGAAACTGAACACAGGGACCTTGACTGCAAAATAATCTCCCGAAGGAACGAGTCCCGGTTTATACCCCATGCTTTCCAGTGTTTCGCCGAGAAGTATCTTCGTCGCGAGATCGACAATAGGTACATTCGTTACTTTGCTGATATACGGTACAGTTCTCGATGATCTCGGATTCACTTCTATTACGTAAAGCGTGTTTTGATAATACACATATTGTATGTTGACCAGGCCGAGAACATGCAGTTCTTTTGCCAGCATGCCTGTAAATTCCACGATCTTATCGATGACCGACTGTGACAGCGCATACGGCGGATAGACTGAAATAGAGTCTCCCGAATGCACTCCCGCTCTTTCAATATGCTCCATGATCCCCGGTATCAGGAAGTTTTCCCCGTCGCAGACAGCATCAACTTCTATTTCCTGGCCCATCAGATACTTATCTATAAGAACAGGATTCTCCAGTTCTCCGTTTCTCGTAATGATCCCCATGTATTCAACAACATCTTTTTCGCTGTAGGCGATGATCATATTCTGTCCGCCGAGGACATATGAAGGACGCAGCAATACCGGGTATCCGAGTTCGTTCGCCTCTCTGACAGCGACATCTGTCGTGAATGCCGTCTTCCCTTCAGGCTGCGGAATGCCGCACTTGTCGAGCAGCTCATTGAATCTTTCTCTGTCTTCAGCCGCATCAATGTCGTCAGCTGACGTGCCGAGAATATTGATCCCCTTCTCAGTAAGGTGCTTCGTCAGCTTGATGGCTGTCTGTCCTCCGAACTGAACTATAGCTCCCCAAGGCTTTTCTGTTTCCAGAACACCGTCGACATCTTCCGGCGTCAGCGGTTCAAAATATAGTCTGTCGGAAATATCAAAGTCTGTGCTTACGGTCTCCGGATTATTGTTGACTATTATTGCTTCATAACCGGCATCCTTCAGCGCCTTGACACAATGTACCGAACAGTAGTCGAACTCGATGCCCTGACCGATCCTTATAGGACCTGAACCAAATACGATGACCTTCTTCCTGCCGGTCGAATGTTCTTCTATAAACTCCTCTGCTTCATTCTCTTCGTCATATGTAGCGTAGAAATAAGGTGTCTCCGCCGCGAATTCGGCAGCGCAGGTATCTACCATTTTGAATGCGGCCGGTATTCTCTTCGGCGGTTTCTGTCCGCTGAGCTCTATAATGGTCGAATCCAGGAAACCGAGATCCTTCGCATCTTTATATTTCTCTCCGGTAAGTTCTCCGTCGCCGAGGAACCATTCCATATAAACGAGATTGTTGATCTTTGAGAGGAACCATCTGTCTATCTTAGTAATGTCGAATATCGTCTCCAGATCAATGCCTCTTTTGAACGCTTCGTAGACCACGAAGATTCTCTCGTCGTCGCAGTCGTACAGTTTGTCGTGCACTTCTTCATCCGACAGCGCTTTGAGCTTCGGAAGATTGAGAGTTTCCAGCCCGAGCTCTATAGAACGGACCGCTTTCATCAGTGCCTGTTCGAAGAAGCTTCCTATCGCCATTACTTCTCCGGTGGCCTTCATCTGTGTTCCCAGAGTCCTCTTGGCATATACGAACTTGTCGAACGGCCACTTCGGGAACTTGACTACGACATAGTCCAGCGCAGGCTCGAAGCATGCGAAAGTCTTTCCCGTAACTGCATTTTTTATTTCGTCAAGCGAATATCCGATCGCGATCCTGCTCGCGACTTTCGCAATAGGGTAACCCGTAGCCTTTGAAGCCAGCGCCGACGAGCGCGATACCCTCGGGTTGACTTCTATTACTGCATACTCGAAACTGTCCGGATTCAGAGCGAACTGACAGTTGCAGCCGCCCTCGACACCGAGTTCCTGTATTATTTTTATCGCCGAAGTCCTCAGCATCTGATATTCTTTATCCGCAAGCGTGACTGCCGGAGCAATGACGATCGAATCTCCCGTATGAACTCCGACAGGGTCCAGATTCTCCATAGAACATACCGTGATGCAGTTATTTTTTGCATCACGCATAACTTCGAACTCTATCTCTTTCCAGCCGGAGACACACTTCTCCACCAGTATCTGAGTGATCGGGCTCTGCCTCAGTCCGGCGCTGCCGATTATTTCCAGTTCCTTTCTCGTTTCGCATATGCCTCCGCCTGTTCCTCCCAGCGTGAATGCAGGTCTTACGATGACCGGATATCCGATCTCGTTGTCTGCAAATTCAAGGGCGGAATCAATATCCGTCACGACCTTTGAAGGTATTACAGGCTCTCCGATGCTTTCGAGCATGTCTTTGAACATCTGCCTGTCTTCGGCTTTATCTATAGTCACCGGATCGGCGCCGAGAAGCTTGACTCCCTGTTCTTCAAGAAATCCTTCTTTTGCCAGCTGCATGGCCAGTGTCAGTCCCGTCTGTCCTCCCATGGTAGGAAGAATGCTGTCGGGCTTTTCTATCTTTATTATCTTTTTCAGAACAGGAAGAATGAGCGGCTCTATGTAAACCTTGTCCGCCATCGTCTTGTCCGTCATAATAGTAGCAGGATTTGAGTTGATCAGGACAACCTCCAGACCTTCTTCGCGAAGAGTCCTGCAGACCTGATTGCCGGCGTAATCGAATTCCGCCGCCTGCCCTATAACTATAGGACCTGATCCTATTACTAAAACTTTATGTATATCGCTGCGTAATGGCATGTTCTCCTCCTACTTTTCGTTCTTGTGCGCTTCAATATTATCAATGAATCTGTCAAACAGGTACTGCGTGTCCTGCGGTCCGGCTGCGGCCTCAGGATGGAACTGTACCGTGAATGTGTACGGCCTGTTATATTCCACGCCTTCGCAGCTCCCGTCGTTCGCATTGTAATGGCTTATCCTTCCCACTTCTTCCGGGACAGAATCGTTCACTACATAATATCCGTGGTTCTGCGTTGTAACGAATACACGGTCGAGATTCTTATCGACGACCGGCTGGTTTGCACCCCTGTGCCCGTATTTGAGCTTTGCCGTCCTGCCTCCGTTCGCCAGCGCCATCAGCTGGTGGCCGAGACAGATGCCGAGTATCGGAATATCACTGTTATCGTATATTTCTTTTATATTGCCGATGACCTTAACATTCTCTGCCGGATCCCCCGGGCCGTTGGACAACATGATCCCGTCCGGTTTATACTTTTCTATATCCGCCAGCGTTGAATCATAAGGCACTACCGTAACATTGCAGCCTCTGTTGTTCAGACTTCTCGCAATATTCCTTTTGAAGCCGAAATCGAACAGGACTACATTATATTTAGGGTCTTTCGACGGGAAATAATGCGGAGCGTCCCAGGAAACTGATTTTACCGCGTCTTTTATCGTAAAGGCATTGATTTTTTCAAGCAGTTCATCCATGTCATCAGGCCATTGCGTAGTAATGGCACCGTTCATTACACCGTGTTCACGTATTTTTTTTGTGAGTGCGCGCGTGTCAATGTCGTATATCCCCACGATATCATTATTGCTGAGATATTCTCCCAGCGTCGACTGGCTTCTGAAATTCGACGGCTCATAACACCATTCTCGGATTATGTATCCTCTGAGCCATATCCTGCTCGATTCCGGATCGACAGTATTAACCCCGTAATTTCCTATCAGCGGAAATGTCTGTGTTACGATCTGTCCGAAATAACTCGGATCAGTCAGAGTCTCCTGATAGCCGGTCATTCCTGTTGTGAATACTACCTCTCCGATAGTCGTTCCCATGGCACCAAGGCTGAAACCGTTGAAAACAGTCCCGTCCTCCAGGATAAGCCATGCTTTTTTCCCTTCTCTATACGCCATTTTGCTGCTTGTCATTATCGTGCTCCTTTCAAATTCCATGCACAATTATACATTCATAGTCTCTTCGGGTCAACAAAATATTGCTGATTTTTTCATATTTTTGTATAAATATTCATCAGTTCTCATGTTTAGGCTTCTCACCGTGGAACTGATAATATGTCACTTCAATGTTGCCGTTAAATAATTTTCTTCTCCTGTCGGCTTTTCGGCCGAGTATCTTATTTTCAGCACCTTTGTCGGCAGTGATAATAAATAAGGACCAGTCGGGATTTTCATCAAAAAAGTTTCCGAGCGCGCTGTATATGGCAGATATCGCTTCTCTGTCTCCGATCCTTGCTCCGTACGGCGGATTCATGATCATAATACCGTTATCCTCTGCCGCTTTGAAGTCCGCTATATCGAGCCTGCTGAATTCAATGCAGTCATCGACTCCAGCTTCCTCAGCATTGGCCCTGGCCGCCTCTATCGCTTCTTCATCAATATCGGAGGCATATATCCTGAGGTCAGTGTCATAATCGACCGCTTCATAAGCGAGCCGCCTTTCTTCCTTCCATATATTTTCCGGAACTATATCCCATCCTTCTGATGCAAAGTGCCTGCCGAGTCCCGGCGCAATATTTCTGCCTATCATGGCCGCCTCTATGGCTATAGTCCCTGATCCGCATGTAGGATCTGCCAGAAATCTGTCTTTATTCCAGAACGAAAGCTGTACCATGGCCGCAGCGAGCGTTTCTTTAAGAGGCGCCGCAACAGGTGCAGTCCTGTATCCTCTCTTATGCAGTCCCTGTCCGGTTGAATCGACAGTCAGCGTCACCCTGTTTTTGAGGAGCGTCACTTTGATCGTGTATTCCGCGCCTGTCTCCGGAAGCTGCGGCAGCGAATAAAATTCTCCGAGTCTGTCAGCTACTGCTTTTTTGACGATACTCTGACACGCCGGCACACTGTGCAGGACTGATTTTACAGAGGTACCGATTACATCGAACTTCCCGTCCGCCGGCACAAGCTCCTCCCACGCAATGCCTTTTGTCAGCTGAAACAGATCTTCAAATGTTTCCGCTTCAAACTCAGCCATGCGCAGAAGCACTCTGTCCGCCGTGCGCAGCCATAAATTGCATCTCGCAATGGCTCTGTCGTCTCCTTCAAACGTCACCTTGCCGTCTTCTGTCTTGATTATTTCATATCCGAGAGATTCTATCTCCCGTCTCACGACTGCCTCCAGACCGAATGTTGCAGTTGCAATCAGTTCTCTTTTCATTGATATTGCCAACTCCTAAAAAACGGCTGTCTCAGATGAGACAGCCATTGAATTTTATGACTAGATGAAATTTTTCTTTCGTCTGTTCATTTCACTTTTTTCTACTATATCGATATTGTCAAGCGCCTTGCCCGTTCCGATAGCCACGCATGAAAGCGGATCTTCGGCAATGGAAACATTGATCCCTATCCTGTCCTGGACTCTCTTGTCGATCCCGTACAGAAGGGCTCCTCCGCCTGTAATGAACAGTCCTCCGGTGCTGATGTCAGCAGCAAGTTCCGGCGGCGTTCTTTCCAGTACGCTGTGAGCGGCGTCGCAAATCTGCGTCAGCGGCTCATCAAGCGCTTCGAACATCTCTTCGCTTGTCATTTCAATGTCCCTCGGAAGACCTGTTACAAGGTCTCTGCCTGAACACTTCATCTTAATGACATCAGGTCTCTCATATGCAGTGCCGATAGACATCTTGAGTTCTTCCGCTGTACGCTCTCCTATATAAAGCTTATGCTTCTTTCTTACATATTTGATGATAGCTTCATTGAATTTATCGCCTGCGATCTTTACAGAAGTACTGGCAACGATTCCGCCAAGTGCGATAATAGCAATATCGGAAGTGCCTCCTCCTATATCCATGACCATTATTCCTTCCGGTCTTGCCACATCGAGCCCTGCGCCTATCGCGGCAGCCATAGGTTCTTCCATAAGGAAGACTTCTTTTCCGCCGGCCTGTGTCGCAGCTTCTCTGACCGCTCTCTTTTCAACTTCAGTTACCCCGCTCGGTACGCATACCATTATTCTCGGTCTGAAGAATTTTCCTGCTCCGCAAGTCTTCTTGATGAAGTACTTGAGCATTCTCTCTGTAATATCAAAACTCGATATCACACCGTCTTTGAGCGGACGTACGGCAATGATATTTGCCGGCGTTCTGCCGAGCATCTGTCTTGCTTCTTCGCCTACCGCCAGTATTTCATTCGATTCATCATCAACTGCCACTACTGAAGGCTCTCTTAAAACGATTCCTTTGCCTTTAATATATACAAGAACATTCGCGGTTCCCAGATCTATGCCAACTTCTTCTGAAAATGCCATTCCATTTTCCTCCCTGTTCCAAAATATAGTATCACTAAGATATTATACATAAAACCGCTTCTGTTTTCAATGAAAATATAGTCACTCAAGCTACTTTTCGGCGTTATATTCCTTAGCTGCTTTAATAAATTCTCTGAACAGAGGATGCGCTTTGTTCGGTCTGCTCTTGAATTCCGGATGATACTGCACTCCCACGAAATGTTTGTTCGAAGAAATCTCTACGGCCTCAACAAGTCTCTTGTCAGGTGATGTGCCCGCTATTTTCAGTCCGGCTTCCTCCATCTGAGTCCTGTAATCATTATTGAACTCGTACCTGTGTCTGTGTCTTTCGGATATCTTGGTCTTGCCGTATGCCCTGGCCATGATCGTTCCCGGAACGATATCGCACGGATAAGCTCCGAGTCTCATCGTACCGCCCTTCGGCATATCGCCGTTCTGGTCAGGCATGAAATCGATCACCTTATGCGCGCAGTTCTCATCGAACTCGCCGCTGTCCGCATCTTCGATGCCCAGCACGTTCCGTGCAAACTCTATTACTGCTACCTGCATGCCGAGACATATGCCGAAATAAGGAACATCATTCTCACGTGCATATTTTGCGGCAATGATCTTTCCGAGTATGCCTCTGTCGCCGAATCCTCCCGGCACGAGTATCCCGTCGCAGCCGCTCAGTATGCTGCCGACAGTTTTATCTGTGATCTCTTCTGACTCGACCCATTTTATATGCACGTGACAGCCGTTTTCATAACCGCCGTGGCGCAGCGCCTCCGCAACGGAAAGATAGGCATCGTGAAGTTTGATGTATTTCCCGACTATGGCTATCGTAATATCCGTTGTTGCACTCTTGATCCTTTCGAGCATTTCCATCCATTCCTGCATGTCGCACGGTCCCGCATTGATACTGAGTTCTCTGCATACGATCCATGAGAAATTGCTCTCTTCGAGCATGACCGGCGCCTCATAAAGTGTAGGCAGTGTTATATTTTCAATAACGCAGTCCGGTTTTACGTTGCAGAACAGCGAGATCTTATCTTTGATCGTCTGGTCGATAGGTTCATCCGCGCGCATGACGATGATATCCGGCATGATGCCCATAGATCTCAGATTTGATACCGAATGCTGAGTCGGTTTGGATTTATGCTCTCCTGAACTCTTGAGATAAGGCACCAGTGTGACATGGATAAACAGGCAGTTTTCTTTTCCTACTTCAAGTGAAACCTGTCTTATCGCTTCCAGGAAAGGCTGCGATTCGATATCGCCTGTCGTGCCGCCTATCTCAGTTATGATAACATCGGCATTGCTCTTCTTGCCCACGCTGTATATAAATTCTTTTATTTCATTCGTAATGTGAGGTATGACCTGTACCGTACTTCCCAGATATTCACCCTGACGTTCTTTATTCAGGACATTCCAGTAAACTTTCCCAGTCGTAAGATTGGAGAACTTGTTAAGATCTTCGTCGATGAATCTTTCATAGTGTCCCAGATCCAGGTCTGTCTCAGCCCCGTCCTCTGTGACATATACTTCTCCGTGCTGATAAGGACTCATTGTGCCCGGGTCGACATTGATATACGGATCCAGTTTCTGCGCTACGACTTTCAGGCCTCTTGCTTTAAGAAGTCTGCCGAGCGATGCTGCAGTAATACCCTTGCCGAGTCCCGATACGACTCCTCCGGTAACGAAAATGTACTTCTTCATTTTTCCCTCCATGTTACAGATATGTGAAATAATCTATTATATTTATACAAAAAAACAGTGCTCCGAAAATAAAAAATTGAGGTTGCCCGGCTTTGAAGTGAGAAGGATATATTAGACCCCGTCTCGCCGTCTTCTTCCTCAATATTTCTATCTTTGTGCACATTAATTACTAAATTATTATACACTAACAACGTAATGAATGCCACACCTTTTTTATCGATTTGATTAATTTTTGCATATAGAAGATCCGATGATTACATCGGATCCCCTATGACATGTATTCTCATTGTATTTGTATTGCGCTTTATATATCTCGGCAGTCCGACCAGTGTGATTATCCGGTCTCCGTCATGTACCAGCCCTGCTTCCGTTATTGCCTTTACTGAGTATGCGAACACATCTTCCGTATATTCGCGTTCACTGTCATTGTTAACCATCGCCACTCTGACAGGAAGTGTTCCCCAGCACATTGAAAGTCTTCTCAGAATATTGTCAAACCGCGACAATCCGAAGATAGGCGCCTGCGGTCTGTATCCGGCAATCGCAAATGCCGTATGCCCGCTGCTCGTAGGCGTTACTATTGCGGCTACATCGAGTTCTTCCGCAGCCCTGTAAGTCGCGCTGGCAACAGCATTTGTAGTTATCCTGTAGCCGATATCCGACATTATATATTTATGTCTCAGATGAAGCTGTTCCGCGGTCACTGCTATCTGATCCATCATCTTCACGGACTCTGTCGGATACTGTCCCGCGGCGGTCTCGCCCGAAAGCATGATAACATCTGTGCCGTCGAGTATAGCATTCGACACATCTCCGGCCTCTGCTCTCGTCGGACGCGGATTATGTATCATCGAATCGAGCATCTGTGTCGCAGTAATAACGACTTTACCCTTCTCATTGCATTCTCTGATAATGTTCTTCTGTTCGATAGGTACTCTTTCTGTCGGTATCTCTACACCGAGATCACCTCTTGCTACCATAACGCCGTCAGACTTCTCGATTATCGCATCGATATCAGCAAGCGCTTCCCTGTTTTCGATCTTTGATATAATGAAAGGATCTTCTTCCCCGTTTGCCTTGAGGAATTCCCTGACTTCATCTACATCCCGAGACGATCTTACGAAACTCACCGCATAAAAATCAACATCCTGCTCGATGCCGAAAAGCAGATCAGCCTTGTCTTTTTCATTGAGCGCCGGCATGTCCGTCTTCGTTCCCGGCACATTCACACCCTTCTTGCTTCCAAGCGTACCGGAATTTTCAACTGTGCATTCGATCTCCGCATCAGTGCTTCCAGTAACAGTCATTTCTATCAGTCCGTCATCAAACAATATCTTCGCCCCTTCGCTGACAAAGCGCGGAAGCGCACGATATGTTATCGAACAGTGTTCTTTCGTCCCGAGCGAATCATCTGTCCTTATTGTAAAAGTCTGTCCCGTAACAAGCTCCACTGCACCGCCTTCCATATCGCCGGTCCTGATTTCAGGACCTTTTGTATCCAGAAGTATCGCCGTATATTTGCCCAGTTCGTTTCTTATTTTCTTTATTCTTGCTATCCTTTCGCCGTGTTCTTCATGAGAGCCGTGGGAAAAGTTGAGTCTTGCAACATCCATGCCTGCTTCCATAAGTTCTCTCAGCTTCTCTTCGCTGTCACTGGCAGGTCCAATTGTACAAATAATCTTGGTTTTTCTCATATCTGTTTTTTCTCCTTTTTATTCTTTAGGACATAATATATTATCCCCTGCAATAATTCAAGCATACAAACGAACACAAATTGAACTGGATATCTGTTTGTGATACATTATATCCAACGTATAATTTAAAACCCGGCTACATAACAGAAAGGGGCAAATATGATTTTTCTGAAAAATGATTACAGCACAGGGGCACATCCTGATGTCCTTAAGACACTTGTTGACAATAATATGACATTCAGCGACAGTTATTCTCATGATGGTTTCTGCACTGCAGCGGAAGCACTCATAAGAAATCTTATCAATTGTCCTGATGCCGATGTGCATTTCATGTCCGGCGGAACACAGACCAACTTAGTCTGCATGTCGTCTTTCATGCGTCCTTACGAGGCGGTCATCGCCGCCGACTCGGGCCACATATCAGTACATGAAACAGGTGCAATCGAAGCAACAGGACATAAATGCATAGAACTTCCTTCACCGGACGGCAAAATACTTCCTGAACAGATAGAAAAAACCGTCGCTTTTCACAATTTCGATCAGATGGTCCTGCCCCGCGTAGTCTACATCTCCGATACTACCGAATCCGGTTCTGTATATACAAAATCCGAGATAAAGGCTCTGAGAGACTGCTGCAGAGAACACGGCATGTACCTGTATCTTGACGGCGCCCGTCTTGCCATGGCGCTTTCCGCCTCCGGCAATGACATAACATTTGCAGACCTGCCGGAACTGGTCGACGCGTTTTATATCGGCGGCACTAAATGCGGCGCCCTCTTCGGCGAAACTGCGGTCATAATCAATGACGATCTCAAGGAAAATTTCCGGTTCAATATGAGACAGCGAGGCGCTCTGTTTGCCAAGGGAATGATAATAGGCATGCAGTTCTGCACACTCCTTGACAACAATCTGTACATACGGCTCGGAGAACACGCAAACAGACTTGCCCTCGATCTGGCCGAAGGAATAAAGGCCAAAGGCTATAACTTCGCTTACGAGCCTGAATCAAATATGATCTTCCCGATCTTTACGAATGAACAGGCGGCGGAACTTGCAAAAGAAGTGATGTTTGAAACCTGGCTTGTAAACGACGACGGCACAACTACAATCAGACTTGTCACAAGCTGGGCATCTGCGCAGGAGGATATCGAAGCATTCCTTGCACTTATCTGATGCTGTTTTAAATAATAATAAATAAGCTGAGTGCCGGGAAATGCAATTTCTCAGTACTCAGCTTTTATTCAGCTGTGATTGTCATTCATGATCCGGAATTTAATGAACAGCTACGCGGAACGCTCCGATCCGGGGAAAAACAGTTCCAGTGTTTCCCGGTCAGACGGTTTGCCGATCATGCTCGCAATAATAAATGTCCCAACAGCAACGGCAATTGAAATTACTATTGGAGTAGTTCCTCCGATCGATATTCCCTTCACTGTCATGAATATGAACGTTGTCACTCCGCATATCATCGACACTATCGACCCTGTCGCATTGGCCTTTTTCCAGTACAGTCCGAATATTATCGGGCAGAGGAACGAGCATTCGAGGCCGCCCATCGCAAAGAGATTTATCCATACTATCAGCGACGGCGGTTTGATCGTGAAAACGAACACTATCGCTCCGATGATCAGTGTCACCGCCATGCTCATTCTGCCGATTTTCTTTTCAAATGTTTTATCTGCGGCTTCTTCCTGCCCTGATCCATGTTTATCCCTGGCAATATAGTTTAGATAAAGATCTTTCACAATAGCAGCCGACGCCAGGATCAGAAGTGATGAAACCGTAGACATTACTGCCGAAAGAGGCGCCGCAATGAAAAGTCCCGCTACTACAGGATTCATGTATTTCAGCACAAGTCTGGGAATCACGTAATCGGTGTTGAGCACTCCGTTGGTCGAAGGTATTTCCGAAGCATTCAGTACAGCCGGCGCGAATACTCCCGACAGATGCATTATCAGCATCAGAAAACCGACAACTATTGTCCCGTAGATAATAGCATTATGCAGAGATTTCGTATCTTTGAAGCCCATGCCTCTGACCGCTGTCTGAGGAAGTCCCAGGACTCCGAGTCCGACCAGCACCCAGAAGCTCATCACAAAAGGTTTCGCGGTCAGGCCGCCCTGGTCAGGCGTCGACCAGTTCGGGTTCACTACATTGAGTTTATCGACTATACTGTCCACGCCGCCGCCTACATGTATGATCGTAGCCATGATAATAAAACCGCCGATGACCATGATGATGCCTTGTATCGTATCGGTCGTCACTACGGCCTTGAAGCCTCCGAAGCTGGTATACACTATTACTACAATGCCGAAAAGAATCAGCCCGTAGATATACGACAAACCGGTAACTGACTGAAAAAGCACTGCGCCTCCGAGGAACTGCGACATCATCTGAGCGATGAAGAACAGCACCAGTGCAACAGATGCGCCTATTACTACTACCGGAGATTTATATCTCGCTCTGAGATAATCGGTGACTGTTACAGCGTTGGTCTTTCTTGAGATAACAGCGAATTTCTTTCCGAGTATACCGAGGATGATAAATGCCGTCGGCACTTGTATCATTGAAAGATATACCCATACAAGGCCTCTTGAGTAGGCAACTCCCGGGCCTCCGATGAAACTGCTGGCGCTCGTAAATGTCGCAATAAGCGTCATTGCCAGAACAAGTCCTCCCATGGATCTTCCGCCGATAAAATAATTATTGATAAATCCTTTGCCTTCGGCTGCATCGAGCTTCTGCTGTTTTTTGCTGACCCACATCCCGAAGCCGAAATTGAATATCATGTAAATTACAAGGACCGAAATAAGGATGATACTGTAATTACTCATCTGTATCACCTCCGTCCGAGGTTTCTTCAAGGCTGAAGTTCTTGAATATTTTTTTGACTATAATGACTGATGCTATACAGAATCCCACATATCCGACTATGCAGCTGAGGAAGAACCACATCGGAAGACCCATTACATATGTATAGTCTTTCGGATCTCCTCCTCCAAGTCCGTAACCGGTAATATACCACCATAAAAAAAACGCGACGTATAAAATCATGGATACTGCCGCTTCTTTTCTTATCTGGCGATTCCGTTCTTTTTCTGTGAGAATCGGTGCCCCATAAGAATCACTTTTCATTATACAGATCCCTTCTTTTTTAAAAGTAAGTGTCCAGTTATGCTGTTCGCTGTAATAGCTTATAAAATGTAGCCCTGCAGAGTGCCTGCTCGTCCTCATTTTCGCGCTATTCTTGAACCCGATTATAATAACACTTACCCGGCCGGTTGGCAACCCTTCTTTTGTGAATGCTTTGTATTAGCCTTGTATTTATTGTATAATTAGCTAAAAGGATATACCTTTCCCGCAAGGAGTATGACTTATGAATATTCTAAAACATCTGCTGATATTAGATGACAATATCTCTGAAATTGAAAAACTCAAAAAATTATATGGTGACGAATATGCTGTCACAGCAGTAAGCGGACCGGAAGAGGCGATTGAGCTTATAAGCGGACCGGAGACATATTCTGTTATTATCATCAACATCGAAAGCCGCAGATACAGCGGTATTGATATGATACGCAGGCTGATCGCACACAGTTCTGCCGCACCTGTGCATATCATTGTCTGCGCCTCTATCGAAAACGCATCTCTTGTGAATGATGCTCTTGCCTGCGGTGCTGACGGCTGCATCATATGGCCTGCCGACATCTCAGCGGATGAACTTCCGCATAATACACACCTGCGCAGCAGTATGCTGCCTGCCGCGAAACATTACTACGACACGCTCACAGGCATATACAGCAGGGCCGGCTTTATCCGGTCCGCCGGACATCTGCTGAAGGAAAACCCCGACAGGCATTACAGCATCGTCTATACGGCAATCGGTCATTTTAAGGTTATCAACGATCTGCTCGGCCGAGAAACCGGAGACCGTATTCTCAAAGCTCTCGGTTCTTTTCTGAATGATTATGCGGGAAATAGCGGAACATGCGGACGTCTCATAGCCGACCATTTTGTTTTATGCATACCTTCCGATTCATTTGACCCTGACGCTTTTTATCAAATGATTGTTGACGTTCTTCGTTCACTTGACATAAAATACAATGTTCCTTTCAGTATCGGCATCTACGATGCAGAGGATACCGGCATGCCTGTCGATGTGATGTGTGACAGAGCAGAAACGGCTCTTCAGGATCTGACAGGCAATTATATGCGTCATTACGCCAGGTATGATGACAACATGAAAGAAGCTGTTGCCCTCGAGCAGCAGATCACTGCTGATATGCGTGGTGCGCTTGACAAAAATCAGTTCTGCATCTATCTGCAGCCCATATACAGTTCTGCTTCCAGGACGCTTGTCAGCGCGGAAGCGCTTGTCCGGTGGATACATCCGGTCAAAGGAATAATCCTGCCCGGAGAATTCATCCCCATTTTTGAGAAAAACGGCTTTATAATCGAACTTGACAGATATATCTGGGAGCAGGCATGCATTTATCTTCGTGACTCTATTGAAAGCGGAACTGAGGTTGTTCCGGTTTCTGTCAACGTATCAAGGATAAACCTTTACAGTCCCGATATAACCGATTTTCTCGTGCATCTGACTTCGCAATATAATATTTCTCCTGATCTGCTCAGACTGGAGATCACAGAAACCGCCTATACCGAAAATCCTGCACAAATAATGACTGTTCTTCCTCAGCTCAGAGCGCAGGGATTTAAGATTCTGATGGACGATTTCGGCAGCGGATATTCATCACTTAATATGCTTAAAGATCTTGTTATTGATATTCTCAAGATCGACATGCGTTTTGTGGATGATATTGAATCGTCGCCAAGGGCAGGCAGTATGATAACCAGCATTGTGAGAATGGCTCAGTGGCTCGACCTTAAGGTCATTGTCGAGGGTGTTGAAACACGTGTACAATATGATTATCTCCGCAGCATCGGCTGCGACTATATCCAGGGCTATTATTTTTCCAAAGCTGTTCCTGTAGTCCAATTCGGAGATCTGACCAGTTCACGACAGCCTTTCTGGGAAGATACTCCATATTCCGTTTCCGCGGATTATGATTTCAATGCGTTCTGGAATGCAAATCCCGACCTTAATTATATGTTCAATCTTGTCGGCGGTCTGGGTATTTATGAGCTCAACGGAGATGCCCTGTCTCTTGTACGCGCGAATGACAGTATCCTCGAACTGTTCGGAAAAGATATCGATTTTGCCAGACGCAACGTTTTCGATCTGCTCAGCAAAGAAGACTCAGAGCGGCTCAAAGAGTCTCTGGAAACATCCACACGCACAAACAGCATCCAAACAGTTGAATTGAGACGTCCCCGCAGAGACGGAACAATATCATGGTTTGAAATCCGCATCCGTTCTCTCCGCAACAGCCGGTTTACCAAACTATTCCTGTTCGCGCTGACGGACATCACAGGACAGAAACTGTTTGAAGAAAAAACGTCACGCAGCAGAATGGGTGAACTTCTTGCTTCTTTATATGATAAGGTCTTTCTGTTCAACTACACATCAAATACTTATACGACACTATATGTAAAAGGTGAACACGCAGATCTGCTCCCGGGATCCGGTTCTGTGAGTGAAGATTTCGTTAAAATATTAAGCCAGTATATCCACCCCGATTACATGGACATGTTCCTGAATATCCAGCGTCCTGACACGATCAGAAGTTATACGGAAAACACTCCTTCCGGATCATTTACGGAGGAGCTCCTGATGAAGTTTCCGGGCGGTGATGATTACCACTGGGTATCGAGAACGATCCAGAAGCTTGATTCGGATGACGGTGCCGACATGTATTTCCTGTGCATCGCATATATCGATGAAATCAAGAATGCCGAATCTGCACTCATTGAACTGAACGCGATTAGAAGCAAAGATAAAGAACGAAGAAAATACCAGTATGTCATAGACCAGATCGAAGTCACGATCGTTGACTACGATTTTGCCGGCAACATTCTTTTCGGCTCCAATAATTTCACAAAATATGAAGTGGCCTCAACTGATCCGACTATTCTTGTTCATACTGACGGCTTAATGCAGATCGCACATCCGGATGATGCAGATGTCATACGCGATTTTTACCGGAGAGTCGATACTGACCCTGTTGCCCGCGCGGATGTCAGGCTCAAACTTGCCGGGAAAGATGAATATGAATGGTGCAAGATCACCTTGTCTCTGCTTCGTGATTTTGACGGCAACAGAATGAACTGTATCGGCACGATCATGAGCATAGATGAAGAAATGACGAGATATAATGAACTGCGCAGTCAAATGGATCAGATCGAAGAATATGCACATTCTATCATGAAACAGAACGAGCTTTATCATGTGCTGATCGACGACTTCCAGACAGCTGTATTCGATTATGATCCTGTTAATGACTATATGACTATCTCAATAGTGATGCCGGACGGAACGTTCACAGAAAAGTCCGCAGAAAACTATCTGACATATATGTCCGGCTCGACGACGATCCATCCTGACTACTGGAAACCTTTTATTTCATTATTCACCCAGCTTTCTGAAAAGCCGGGATCAGGCAGTATAGAATTCCTGGGGGATTATTTCGGCACCGGTTTTAAATGGTGCCGCGGAGAGTTGAAGAGTCTGCCGGACGAAACCGGCATGGTAACACGAATAGTCGGCCGTATATCAGACATCAACGAAGAAACTCTGACCACCGAAAGACTTACGGAGAATGCGCGCCGTGATTCGCTTACAAAGCTATATAACAGAGCTGCAGCTGAACATCTTGTTAATATGTCCCTGTCAGAACTTAACGGCAGGATGAAAGCAGCACTTATGGTTATTGATATCGATGATTTCAAACATATCAATGATGCATACGGACATCTCATGGGTGATACTTTTCTTGTTGAGATTGCCAACAGCCTTCTCCACAATTTCCGGGAAACCGATATCATCGGACGCATCGGCGGCGACGAATTCATCATACTCATCAGCGAGCTTAATGATCAGTCGCTGATAGAAAGACGAGCCAGACAGATCATCGACTTGTTCAATAATATCAATATTCCGGGGATCAGTGAAACACACTGCAGCATCGGGATCGCTATTACTGATGATCCTCATTCAACCTATCAGAGTCTTATGGAAAAAGCTGATCTGGCGCTGTATGCCGCCAAATCACAGGGTAAAAACAGGTATGTCATCTTCAAAGATGCAGAAGAAGATGCTTTAAAGGCAGAATCCCGCAATTATTCCAGGATAAGCGTAAGAAATACGATCGAGTCTGATAATTCGGCATATAATATTTATTTTGCGCTGTTCGATCAGACGCTTACTGCTCTTTATCATGCGGAAGATACTGAAGCTGCCGTAGATGAACTTCTTGCGGTCATCGGCAAGCACTTCGGTACGAGCAGAGCATATATCTATTCTTCCGCCGGGACTCACCGCTGGAAACTGCTGCACGAATGGCACAGCGAAGATACAGCAACATCAGCTATGCCGGTAATGGATTTCTCCGACAGACTAGGCTATCTCAACCGGATCAAAGACTACTTCAACGATGAAAATGTAATGTATTTCAGCGACACTTCTGTGGTACCCGAAGGTATACGCAAAATGGTCCTGAACAAGGATGTTTCGTCTGTAATGCATTACTTTGTCGCAGGCATCGGCAATGCCGGAGGAATAATCGGTTTCGACAATGTCCGGCAGAACAAATTCAATATGAAAGAGCAGCTCGAATCTCTTGTATTTATCTCCAAGATAATCGGCATCTTCCTCGTGAAAAACCAGCAGGCCGGCATCATCGCCGATTCACGCGATGTGTTCGTTTTTCTGTTCGATCACCAGGATGCCAGAATTTATATAATCGATCCGGATACGCATGCTCTGATTTATTTCAATAAAACATTCGCACGCTCATACAAAGGTACCAGACTCGGCGACTTGTGCCACACGGCTCTGTATGGCCGCAGCACTATGTGTGAAGACTGCGGAATATTATCAATTATTGAAGAAGGAAACCGTAATTTCTCAAAGACAGTTTACGACGAGTGCTCCGGCAAGTACGTGAATGTGGATATGATTCCCGTCGTGTTTGACAATAAGAAATGCATCTTGTGCGCGAATACGATACTGGAGAAAGAATGAATGCGCAGCGGATTTTCACACAGCAGAAGCCTCTGCCGGCAGAAATATCATTCTGACGGCAGAGACGTTAAATTATTCAGAACTGCATTATTTATATATTTTTTGCAACTTCAAACGCATCCCATACTGCATTCATTATATTCGCAACCTGCTTTCCATCGCCTACTTCGTAAATCTCCATACCGCATCCTTCAAGTTCCCTGGCAAATGAAGGCAGAGGCTTAAATCCTATTGCTATTACTACATCATCTGCCGGAATCACTTCTGTTTCTTCAGACCCCGCCTTTTTTACAATTACACCATCATCGTTAATCCCGGCCAGGAATGTATTCACAAGTACCGGCACTTTTTTAGCCTCCAGCATTTCTTTCAGGAAACTTTTGCTTTGATGAGGAACAGGTGCACCGGAAGCTAAAATTTCCGGAAGTCCTTCAACAACAGTGACTTGTTTATTATTCAATATAGCTTCATAGGCGATTTCACATCCGACCAGACCGGCACCGACAACAACAACATGCTTACCCAATTCGTAATTATTTACAAGTAAATCTACGCATGATATTGCTTTTTTGCTGTCTATTCCCGTAACATGCGGCATGACAGGCGCCGAGCCGATACTAAATATTACCGCATCCGGCTCCAGCTTTTTGATTTTTTCCGCTGTCATTTCTTCATTCAGGAATATTTTTACGCCCAGATCTTTTATCTGTTTCTGATACCATTTATTTAATTCCCTGATTTCAACTTTAAAATTATGAGCTCCGGCAGGAATAAGATTGCCTCCCAGTTTATCCGCCTTTTCATATAGATAAACTTCATGACCTCTCATAGCTGTGACACGCGCTGCCTCCATTCCGGCCACTCCGCCACCGATGACAATTACCTTCTTTTGTCTTACCGCCTTGGTGATCTGATTTTCCAAACCTTGTCCTGCCTGCGGATTCACGGCACATCTTGCATCAACAAAAGCTTCATTCAGCCGGTACAGACATCCTTGATTGCAGGCCAAACATGGCCGGATATTTTCTTTCTTGTTCATCATGGATTTTTTCGGGAAATCCGGATCTGCAAGTGATGGTCTTCCCAGAACAACACCGCTGATTTTACCTTCCGCCACTGCCTTTTCATCCATTTCCGAACTTCCCATTCTTCCTCCGAGCAGAACCGGGACATTCACAGCTTCTTTGACTTTTGCAGCCATTTCTATTGCGTATCCTCTTTCTATATACGTAGGAGGACATGCATAATAATAAGATTCATATACACCTGTATCAACGCTTAATCCGTCATAACCATATGACTCCAGCAGTTTAGCGATTTCCACAGATTCTGCCAATGTTCTTCCGGCTTCATGCTCACCAGTCACGTCTCCGTGATTCACATCTTTCAGATATGACCGAAGTCCCAGCCTTACTGTTACAGGAAAATCACGACCACATTTTTCTGCTATGGCTTCTCTCAGTTCTTTCATTATTCTAGTCCTGTTTTCGAGACTCCCTCCATATTCATCTTTACGGAAATTTGTCAGAGAATTGGCGAATTCATCAAGCAGATATCCCCAGTGCATAGCATGAACATCGATGCCTGCATACCCGCAGTCCTCTATGAGTTTGCACGTTTCGGCATATATTTCAATTTTCCTTTTTATCTGCGCTGCGGTGATTTCAGGTGCCATAAGATCAGGCATTCCATATGTTGGAACTGCACTTGGCGCCGCACATCCCGGATAATTCCTTCCCAACCCCATCGTCATCTGAAGAAACACCTTCGTGCCATATGCATTTGCCCGGCGATTAAGTTCAAGAGATGTACTTCTGAATCCGCCGGGATCTTTATTAGGATTAGCACAAAATCTTACATCCGGATCTACTTCTTTATCACATGCCATTGCACCTGTATAAATCAGACCGAATCCTCCCTGCGCGCGGCGGACAAAATAGTCTATTCCGGCAGGAGTAAATACTCCTTCCGGAGAAATATAGGAACCAATCGCCATAGGCGCCATAACATAACGGTTTTTTATACGTACGTTTCCAATGTTAAAAGGTTCATTGATTGATATTGTATTTGACATAATTAGCGTACCTCCTTTTTCCTGCATTCAGTATAGTCATCTTCCCCTATGCAAAAGAATTTACAATTTAATTTATTTGTAAATCCATGGACAAAATATATTTTTTGTAAATCATTTGACATTCATTTATAATATTAAGTAACTGTTCGTTATGGTCAGAAGGAGCATTAAAATGGTTATCAACTATAAAAACCTGCTTTCAGAAAGTCTTCTTATTCTAAATACAACGAAGACACTTAAGAAAATTACAGTAACTGATCTTCAAAAAGAATCCGGCATAAGCCGTCAGACATTTTACAATCATTTTCTGGATATTGATGACCTGATCCAGTATACATATAAAAAAGAAATCGTCGTACACTGGGATCCTCATGATTTGGACCTGGATTTTTATGATCACATAATTGAAGATTTTTCCAAGACTAAAAAATATCATAAATTTCTTAAGGATGCATTTGACATACACGGGCAAAACAATCTGCTGGAATACACAATTAATTACTGTGTTCAATTTGAGCAGGAATGGATGCAGTCATTCTACGGTAACGAAACAATGCCGAATTCCATGCTGAATGCGGTTGCATTTGCCGCCGGAGGATCGATGTACATGAAGATCCGCTGGATCATGAACGGCATAGACCGCCCGCTTCTGGATGTTGCTCAGGATGTTATTGATAATGAAAACCGTTGCCTTACCCCTTTGTTTTTTGTAAATCCTGACGACAGTCCTTTTGAAAAATCCGCACAGAAAATAAGAAATGAGCGCCAAAAAGAAAGCATTCGTGATTAGCCGCGAATGCTTTCTTTTTCGATTGGTGTATTTATATACTGAAGTGATTGGCTATTTCTTCCATTCTGCTTTCCTGTTTTACATCGAACGGGCATCTTGCTTCACAATGTCCGCACTTTATGCAGTCTGAAGCATGATGTGACAGTTTTAAATAATGATCCGCAGCCATGCTGTCTCCGATCACAGCCAAGTCATAATATTTATTGACTAATCCTATATCTATGCCCTGCGGACAGGGATGACAGTGACTGCAGTATACACATCTGCCTGCAGCATCACCGGGAGTCATACTTCCGATAATCGAGTAGTCTCTTTCTTTTTCGCCGGCATCCAGATATGTCAGTATCGTGTCCAGATCCGACATGTTTCTTATTCCCGGCAGAGCCGCAATCACCGCAGGTCTGTCGAGCACATACTGCAGGCACTGGACCCGGGTAAGCGCTTTCCCGAATTGTGATGTCCTGCCGTCCAGCAATTGACCGCCGGAAAACGGCTTCATACCGATGATCCCCACCCCGTTTTTCTCACACTGCTTATATACATCTGCCCTTTCTGCATTGGTTCCAATAGCGGCATCACTGCCGCCTTTCTGGTAATCGAACGCAGGATTGATGCTGAACATTATCATATCCGCCATTCCGGTCTCGATAAAACGAACAGCAATCGAGGGAGTGTGAGTCGAAACGCCGATATGCCGGACTGCTCCTGCATTTTTCATTTTACAAATATATTCGAAGACCTTTCCATTAAGGATCTCGTCAAGATCATCCATTTCATCTATGCAATGAATGTATCCAAAATCCGCGTAATCTGTTCCGATGGTACGCAGCTGTCCTTCAAAGGTTTCGCGTATTCGACCAATATCCTTGCTCCAGCCGTACATGCCGTTTTCATCAAACACTGCTCCGAAATGCATCTGCAGAAAAACCTTACTGCGCCTGCCTCTGAACGCTTTGCCGTATGCCGGATATACAATATCTTCTGATGCGGCCATATCAAAATAGTTCATTCCGCAGTCTATTGCTTTACTGAGCACGCTGATTATTTCCTGCTCACTGCTTTCATGTATCGAGCCCATTCCCATGCCAAGAATACTGATTTTTTCTCCGCCCCTGGGCAGACTTCTGTATATCATTTCGCTCATGATGCCCTTTCATTCATATTTACAAACAGGAATGAGTTCTCGAAACATCGCAACTCATTCCTGTTGATGTGCAGATCCGGGAAGCACTATGTCCCGGGTCTGCTCAAATTATTCTCCTGCCTGCTTAATGGAGGAACTGTTTTACCATGGCAATAATGTCTTTATGTCCGTCACCGGCCTCGATCGAGACATCAAACTTCCCAAGCAGCCAGTCAGTAAAGATGGAATCCACACCTGTACTGTTCATTGCATCCTTGCAGTAGAGCGCACCTCTTTTTTCTATAAAAATATCTGTTCCTTTGGAGTCTTCAAATTTTCCTGTATACTCCGATAACTCGTCAACGAGTTGCTTATAATTTGCTTCCATACCATCTGCCAGAAGCAGTCTGAGCTGATCTCCCAGTTTTTCCATTGAGAAGCCATTATTATAACAGAATGCAGCTGCTTCGATCAAGGCGATCATTGCGCCGTAATGTACACCTAAAAATGAAATATCCACTACGCAGGCAGCTTTTGGATCTTCATCCAGGAATGCTGATTTACCGAACGACTTGATTACATCGTTCGCCTTGTCATATACTTCCCTGCTGCCGGAATACATGATATATCCTCTCTCGGTTGCAACTTCCTGCGGATAGCTTTCAATTTTTGCTTCCAGATATGGCATTCCCAGATCCTTTGTGATCTGCATCATTTCTTCTACATCTTTTGGACCGCACGTTGTAGTATTGATCAGGAATTTGCCTTCCAGACGTTCCTTTGTACATCCGCCCATAACGATCTTCGCCACTTTATGTGACGGACAATTGAGAATTACTACTCCGGTCTCAGGTGCGTCCTGAAGCGTTTTTGAATACTCTGCACCTTTATCGATGAAAGGATCTGCCGCAGATTTATCGAGCTCAACGATCACAACATCGTGTCCCGCGTTCATCAGTGCTCTCACAAGACAGCTTCCCATTACTCCACAGCCCACTACTGTAACTTTACTCATTTTTTATACCTCCTGATTGTTTTGTGTATCATTATTTATTCATGCTTCTTCTCCGCCGACACATGTGTCAAGGCCGCCGGTTTTAAAAATCGTAACAGCCCTTTTAATATCAGCGTCTGAAGGAGGTTCCAGTTTTTCCAGAGAATACGGTCTGCCGATTTCTTCCCACTTGGATGCACCCATCTGATGGAACGGCAGAATATTGATTCTCATAGCATCACATTCCTGCGCTATTCTAACGACTTCTTTCAGCGATGCTTCATCATCATTTACACCAGGCACCATTGGAAACCGCAGTATTACTTCTTTCCCCATTTTTCTGGTTTTAGCCAGATTGCTTATGATCAGCTCATTGCTCTGCCCCACATACTCCAGACTTTTATCGGCAAAAGGAACTTTGATGTCATACAGCAGCAGATCCACATGGCTGATGATTCTCTCGAATATTTCCCACTTGCAGAAACCACAGGTTTCAATAGCTGTATGTATTTTTCTTTCCTGGAGCCTGGTTAAAAGTTTTATTACAAACTCATAATGCATTGTGCATTCACCGCCGCTCAAAGTCACACCGCCGCCGCTGTTGCGATAAAAAACTTCATCTTCAGCCAGCTTTTCAAACACCTGGTCGACAGCCATAGGCGTGCCGCTGAACCTGAGCGCCTTCATATAGCACTTCTCAGCACATTTCCCGCAGCGAATACATTTTTCGCGATCGATTTTAAGGCCTTCACTTGTCAGTTCCAGCGCATCATTTTGACATTCTGCAGCGCAGCTTCCGCACCCGATGCACAGACACGAGCAGTACATCAGTTCAGGTTCGGGATCCCATGTTTCAGGGTTCTGACACCACTTGCATCTTAAAGGACAGCCTTTAAAAAACACCATGGTCCTGATTCCCGGTCCGTCATGCTGCGCACATTTCTGAAAATCAGTAATTACCGCCGTATCACCTGTCTGTGAAAGAGTCTTTTCTGCTGCTAACATCTCGGGGTTCCCTTGGCTCTTCTGATGATAACATTCTGCTGATATTCCGGAAGAGCTATAAAGTAGGCATTGAGCCCGCCTAATCTTACTCTCAGATTTTTATGATTTTCCGGGTGGATCTGCGCATCCAGGAGGACATCTGGATTCATACACTGCAGAGTCATGAGAGCGCCGCCCAGTTCACAGAACGAATCAATAAACCCTGTCAGCCTTCCGACACCCTTTGGGCCTTCGAATTCATCTGTGCTTATAGCAATATCAACCGGACCGCCGCTGTAAAATTCCTTTGTATTCGGATGAGTAGCGGATTTTATTATTGCTGTCGGGCCGTTTTTATCAGCGCCGAGCGACGGAGAATAGTTGCTGGCAAAAGTATCCATGAAATGTCTTCCGTCAGCAGATGCACCGCAGTCGCGGCCAAAATGAGCATAATGTTCAAATGTTCCGTTGGCACAAGTGATCGTAAATCCTGGTTCCGCACTGTTTTTGATATCGTCATATTTGTTTCTCTGCTTCGACCATGCGGCGAAATCATGCATGAACTTTGCAGCAATATCGTCTGCATATTTGTCATCATTTCCGTATTTCGGAGCATCATTGATCAGCATCTGACGAAGCGGTTCACGGCCATTGAAATCTGTCTTTATCGCCTCAGTAAGTTCCTCCATCGATATTTTCTTTTCTTCATATACAAGTTTTTTGATTGCCGCAAGCGAATCCACGCAATGTGAAAATCCCGTGATATAAAGCCCATACAATGTGTATCTTGACCCGCCGGTAAATATGTCTTCGCCTCTTTCTATGCAGTCATCCATGATAGTTGACAATAAGCATGAAGGGGAAATAGTTGATCTCAGATGTCTGTATTTGACATTGGTTGTCACTACATCATTTGCGCTTTCAATGATATAACTCATAAAAGCATTGTAAAATTCATCGTATGTTTTAAATTGTGCAGGATCTCCGATATCTCTTGCTTCCTGTCTGTTATCTCTAACCAGACTTCTTCCGTTGTTAAAGAGATATTCAAGGCACAGGACTGAATGTACATGTTCATAAACGTAATTTGTTTTCCCCGGTATCAGCACTTCCCAGCATCCGTCATTCGAATAACCTCTCGCATCCTCTATCGGTATACCCGATTCGACCAGACCGGCAATAACGGTCTCGTCGTTATAGATTGTCGGTTCCCCGTCTCCTCCGTGGATCAGGACTCTTGAGCATAATTCCTTAAAGCTGTCAGGAGTATTTTTATTGATCCTGACTGACATAACAGGTGAAATAAGATCAAGACTGCTCCACTGTTCGAGTATCATATAGCTTAAATCATTAGTTGCATCGTTGCCCTGTGGGTCTTCACCGCCGAGTATCATGTTCATCATCCAGTGATTTGCCGATGTCCCGTAATTGTACTCTGTCCTGTTATCAAGCGAATAGAAAAAGTCCAGATTCTCAGGCTCGTTGCCTGCCAGCGCCTCATCAATAGGTGTAGAATGATCCGGTTCCCAGTGATCCTTATTCATCTGCACACGTTCACAGAATTTGATCAGCCAGCTCGCTGTCAGCTCTTCCGCGAATTCTTTGGTGATTTTTCCCGATTCAATGTCGGCCTTGTAATAAGGATAAAGGATCTGATCAGTTCTTCCGGCAGCAATGATTTCCATGCATGAATGCAGGCTCAGATAAAACATCCAGTAGCTCTGCAGTGCTTCGTGATAACTCTCTGCAGGATATTCCGGCACTTTTCTGCAGATCCTGGCAATTTCCAGCAGCTCTTTTTTACGCTGAGGATCATCGATTTTGCTTATTTCTTTTATGCACAGATCTGCATAACGGTTAGCAACACTTACAACTCCGTCCAGTGAAAGAGACATGGATCTCCAGACTAAAATTTTATTATCGTCAGGCTCATCCTTTGCCAGTTCCTTCTCGATCTGAGCATAGATTTCATCTTTGATGCCTCTGACGCCCAGGCGAAGTACCTTTGCATAGTCTCCCGGGTGGAGACCGCCGAGCTGTTTTACTGTAAGAGCCGCCTTCATAGCTTCTTCTTTTTCCTCCGGAAGAGCATAATCCGGGAACTCTCTGCCGAAGCCGCATGATGTAATATTTGCAATACCCACAATCAGTTCATCATCCTTGATGGCAGCAGGCATACATCTCAGAGTATGCTGTACAGCGATCGCCCTTCTGATAGAAATAGGTTCTTCTTTGATTTCTTCCGAGGTAAGAATCGTTTCCTTCTCACCCCACCACTGAATTTTCGTATAAAAGTCTTTTTCAAACAGACGCTTCTTCAGTCTTTCAGTTCTTTTATTCATAATTAACTCCTTTCACATTTTTTGTCAGGTATTTTGAAACAATTTGTAAAATGTTAAATTCTAAATTGATTCTTCATTTGCCGACCTTCAGCATTCTGTCTGTGTTGACTTCATTGTCCTAATATGATAATAATTGAATTGGAATATGGTTAAAACAATAATAGGTTCAAAAAATATAAATATTCTCTGATTCTGTTAATTTATAAACGATGGAGGAATAAAGTTATGGAACTTCGAAAACTGAATATAGACATGGATTACAAAGAACTGTTCGAATATAAAGACAAAACTTTTCCCGTCGATATTTGTCACGATAATTATTCAGAGTTATATAACAGCATGCTCGATATACATTATCATAACGATGTTGAATACACTCTTGTACTCAAAGGGGCTCTTGAATATTCTATCAACGGATCGATATATACTCTTAATGTCGGAGAATGTGCTTTTGTCAACGCCAACACTCTCCATACTGTTAAAAGTGTAGACTCTGTCGCGGCGGAAAGTTTTGTACTGCTTTTTCCTTTATCCTATCTGGCTGCAGATATAACCAGTACAATTTTCCAGAAATACATTCAGCCTATCTCCGGCAAAGGACTTCAAGGCGCCATCATCAACTGGGATACTGAATCCGGGTGTAAAATAATAGAACTTCTCAAAGCTATTGATAGTCTGCATTATGATGAATACGGATATGAATTGCTATGCTCAAGTATTATTTTTTCACTTTGGAAACATACTGTGGATTTTCTCCGCAAGGAAGAGCCAATTTATTTTTCTGCAAAAACAGAATACCGAAGCGCTGAGATTGCCAGAGAAATGCTCATGTATATTCACGAACATTTCGGAGAACACCTGACAGTCCCGCTTATAGCCGATGCCATATGTGTATCGCCCAGCGAATGCTTCAGATGCTTTAAAATTTTTACACACAAAACACCGATAGAATATATCAAAGACTACCGCCTGAAATGCGCCGAAAAAGCCCTTGTTGATACTACCAACAATATTACTGAGATCGGAAACAACTGCGGATTCTGTTCGTCCAGTTACTTTTCCAAACTTTTTAAAATAAAATATAAAATGTCGCCGCGTGAATTCAGAAACAAATACGCCTGATTGTCCGTTTCCGTGAATCAGGCGTATCAATGATCTGCTGTATTTATTGTTTCTGTCAATTTATCTGTGTATATTATGCGCTTTTATATATCTGTATGCCGCCCAGATGAACACAAACATGAAGAAAGCCATCAGTGCGACGAAAAACAATGCTGTTCTCATACCTAGCTCATATGGATCTGTGACCGGGAACATTTTAAGACAAATACTCGGAACTGTATTCTGAACATATTCCGTAACTCTTCCTATCATGCTGTTTGTCAGGGTATTGCCTAAATACTGCACAAAAATCATTATGCCGAACATAGGTATGCCTCCCCGTGGAAAACTTTTTGAAAGGATGCAGACACATCCCGGACAAATTATTCCGGTCGAAATGCCTACTAATCCGCAGGCGATAAGTGAAATCAGCGGGATCGGTGAGAACACAACTATCATATATCCCACAAAGCAGAAAAATCCGCAGTATACCATTGCTCTTTCAAGATTGATATTGGCACCTTTCAAGCCGTAGAAAAGTCTGGATATTCCCATACCGACAGCAAACAGACACGGTCCCAAAAGATCTCCGACTGTTTTGGAAACATGAAGACCCTGCTCCGCAAAAAGCGACGTCCAGTTAGCCATGCACATTTCCACAGGCCCGTTGAAAATGAGTATCAAAACCAAAATGATAAATAATTTCTGTGTAATGACTTTACGCAAAGGCATACGATTGCTTTCTTCGACTAATGTTCCAAAAGGAGCCTTGATGAAGATAAGCAGATTTACAAGTGATACCAGCCCGAAAAGAATGGCGAGGTATTGCCAGTGTTCTCTTCCTACAGTCACAAAGAACAGTGTTGATACCAGTACTACAATAACTTGACCAAAGGAAAAAACAGAGTGCAGTCTGTTCATTTCCGCATCTTTGTTCTGCAGCGGCAGGGATTCAAAAATAGGATTGTTGATTGCTTCGCATATGCCGTTGCCGACAGCAAAGAATATACAGGCCGTAACCAGTCCCTTGAACGGATCCATAATATATGGGAAAATTCCCAGGCCGGATACACCGATAAGATTAGTTATCTGCATTGTAACAGCCATTTTGCGGAATCCGATTTTTCCTGTCAGCAGTGATGCCATCGGGATCAAAACCGCCTGCACCCCGAATACGACTGTCGAAAGTGCTGCCAGTTTTACTATATCCATATTGAATTCCAGAGCCAGCGTTGAAAATAAAAGCCCTAGAAATACATTATCGACTGCATCCATGAAAAAGTTTATATAGCAGCCTATCCGCGTATGTTTGTATGTAAGTTTCATTTCGTTCCTCCCTTCAAGAGCCGCAGGCTGTGCCTGTGCCTGAATGAAACATGATGATATGATTTATATGATTACGTATAAATATTAAATTTGCTATACCTGTCTCCTGATTCCGTGTTTCTTGATATACCTGTACGACAGGCATGAGAAAATAAACATCAGTGTAGCGACCCATGAAACAAAGAACAAAGCTGTCCTGAGCCCCAACTCATAAGGGTCAGTCACAGGGAACATGTCCAGACATATCTGCGGCACATGTATCTGTACATAGTTTGTAACAGACCCGACCATATATTCTTCTGCAGAGCCTCCCAGATACTGAAACAGCATCATTGCGCCGAACATCGGCACCCCGCCTTTAGGAAAACTTTTGGATAAATCGCAGATACAGCCCGGGCATACGATTCCTGTCGTAAGCCCAACCAGCCCGCAGGCAATAAGGCAGAGCAGAGGCACCGGCGAAAATGCCACTACCGGAAAGCTCAGGCAACATCCCAGGCAAGAATACATCATAAACTTGTCCATGTCTATATTTGCACCTTTGAGGCCGAAGAACAACCTGGAAGATGCCATGCCGACTGCAAATAAACAAGGCCCCAACAGGTCTCCGACTGTCTTTGAAACATGAAGAGCCTGCTCCGCAAAGAGCGATGTCCAGTTTGCCATGCAGAATTCTATCGGACCGGTGCAGATGATCATTACTACAAGAATAAGAAACATCTTTTTCCCGATGATTTGTTTCAGCGGGGTGCGGTCTTTTTCCTCTACCAGTTTTCCAAATGGAGCCTTCAGAAAAATCACCATATTGCACAAAGCAATCATGCCGAAAATAATGGCCAGAATCTGCCAGTGATCCCTTCCGACTGTGATAAAAAACAGCGTAGATACAAGTATTACAATTATTTGTCCTATGGAGAATGACGAATGGAGACAACTCATCTGTGTATCCTTATTTTTCAGCGGCAGAGACTCGATTATCGGCGGATTTATCGCCTCGCAGATACCATTGCCGAGAGCAAATATTACTGCCGCCGTCACCAGACCACTAAACGGAGTCGGCATCACATATGGAAATATTCCCAGCCCGGATATCCCTATACAATAAAAAATCTGCATTATTACTGCCGCCCTCCGGAATCCTATTTTTCCGGTAATGATTGCAGCTACTGGTATGAGAACGGCCTGGACTCCGAATATAATGCATGACATTTTTGCCAGATCCACTATATCAACTCCGAATTCATCGATCCACGTTACGAAACATAACCCGAGATACACATTAACAACCGCATCAAGAAAAAAATTAATATAACAGCCTATCCTTGTATGCGTGTATGTAAGCTTCATTCTTACCTCCTTCCTGAATCATCAAATGTGATTTTTATTTAAGTAACATTTGACCATGACCGCCTCGTACGGACACAGGTGAAGGCCAGTAATGAAGGAGTCGCCACTGTCGCCGCAATATCTGTCTTGTGATAAATGCAGTGAATTGTGTTTAGAATTTAACGATATAAATTTAACATTATTTTTGTATGTATAATATGCTGTATCGAGTCAAAAATTATAATAATCATCTTGAATATTATATGCGGGGCAAAAATATTAGCAGACCCAAAACTGCGGAGACACGATTATGTCTCCGCAGTTTCCGGTTTACTATATTTATTATTAAATTGCTTCCCAGGCTGACTGCCCTGACAACATCGGCAGTGTACTGCTGATTTTATGATGTTTTTTCGCTTTTGCTTTGCTCATCTTATAGAATTGTGTCTGCGTTCCGCACTGTATTTCAGTGTCTACGTTATAATAGTATTTTGTCCCCTTTATTACGGCATAGTTCCACGCATGCGACCACTTAGTACCGTTATTAAAGTATATGCCGCCGAGCTTGCCCGCCTCGACACCTACATGATTACACATTACCATGAATACCATAGCCTGATCATCGCATACTCCACAGCGGCTTTCCCATTTGTCCGGCATCCAGATTCCAAAGGGATCGGAATAAAGGAGCTCGCCCTTCTGAAGCCTGCTGTCGCTCTTTGTCTTGAAACTCTGTACCCGGGCCTTCATCTTACTCAGATGGAAGTGCTTCTTCGGCCATTTATCTGTATAATGCCTGTGTTTGAAATTCTTACGTATATATTTATATATTCTTTTTACTTTCTGATCAGAACTCATATTCATCTTGACGCCGGCTTCTCTGATCATAAGTTCTGCCAGATAATCCTCCTCGTCATTCCCGGTATATACCGGCTTGAGTTGTATCCCCGCAGCAGCTTTCTTCCCGGCCTCAGCGCTGCTGTTCACCTGGAATGTTTCTGCATGCGTGTTCGAAGCCTCCTGTCCGTCAGCTTCGTGTACAAATTTGATTTCTGCAGTGTATTCCCCGTCCGGAATGTATGAACCGCTGCTGAGACCCGCTGTATTATTTGCTGAAGCTTTTCCGTTCCACTTGAGATCTACGGCATAGCGTTTCTTCGTCACTGAATAAACCACATTGCTGTCTGTATTAAGTATCCGTACAGTCGTGTACCATGATTCGCTGTCTTCAGCCGGCAGAGACGTTCCCGATTCGAAGCTTGCCCTTATGCGAATATAGTTTCCGCTTCCGGGATGAAACCCGCCGGGCGCTGCCGCAATATCTGCACCGAGAAAGTCTGCGGAAACGGTGTTGCTTTCCTCCTCATCATCCGCATGTACCGTTTCAGGCAACAATGTAAATGACATTGTCAGTGCAACAAACAATACCATAACCACCGCTGTAATTCTTTTCAACAGTTTCATAATATCCATCCTCTCTGTTATTTACTGATTATTCGTTCACTTTAGGGATACCACAATTGATAACTGAAGTCAACCGCAGTTCTTCTCCTGTGTGATTATTAAGTGATAATGTCACCATAATGTCTATCAAGCAAAAATGTCATGGACTGATGAATGACCGCTGTGATGCCCATGCTCCCGGTTTCCCCAAGATTTCGACTCTCAATTTTTTTCCACGCAATAAACCGGTGGAGATTGCGTCGCCCGCGTCCCGCTCAGCTTTCGCTTTCGCTCTGCTTCACGGGCGGCCTTGCATGGCGCCCGCATCAGCTCTGTCTCGCTTCACTCCTCAGTCGCTGTGCCGGGTGCCGAGCCGATCGCCGAACTCTGCGAGTTCGACTCTCAATTTATTTTCACATGATAACCCGGTGGAGATTGCGTCGCCCGCGTCCCGCTCAGCTTTCGCTTTCGCTCTGCTTCACGGGCGGCCTTGCATGGCGCCCGCATCAGCTCTGTCTCGCTTCACTCGTCAGTCGCTGTGCCGGGTGCCGAGCCGATCGCCGAACTCTGCGAGTTCGACTCTCAGCTAGACCAACAGAAAAAGATACCCGTCAGGTTTTATCCTGACGGGTATCTTTTTCTGTTGGTGGAGATGGCGAGAGTCGAACTCGCGTCCAAAAACACTTCCATATGGCTTTCTACGGACATAGCCATTGTTATTTTTATTCGCTTCCTGTGAGCTCCGATGGCAGATCTCACTTTCCGCTATCCCGTTATTCCCTTATGCTGCCGGGATTTCACATAAGGTTTCCTGCATTATGACGCCGGTTATCCTGCCTGCAGGTGAACATGGGCCGACGACGCGCTGCGCTAAGCAGCCATTGCGTATGTGTTGTTATTATTTTTAGCGTTTATATTTAACGTGCCCTTTTTAACGAAGACTGAGCAAACTTCGGTCCGCTTACCATAATTCCGCATCCCTGTCGAAACCATTACACCCCCATAAGGGTATAATTATTATACCCTGTTTCAGTCAGCTTTAACAGCCTCGATTTTATCCTGCAGTTCTTTTATTGCGGCGTTGAGCTCATCGATCTTCTTTGCATGCTCCAGAACAGCGGATTCGGTCTTTTCAGCGCCTTCATCCTGATACTTCGAATACATGTACTGCCCGATCTTTACCATTTCGTCATTGATATCCGACTTCTTGCTCTGCATCTCAACTTTGTATTTGCCAATTTCTCCTGCATCCTTTGCACTTTCTGCTGCTTTTGCACCCAGATTTTTTGCTTTTTCAAATAAATCTCCCATTTTATTTCCTCCTTGCCTGTTGCATTCTTCTGTCGGCATCCTTTTTCGCGATGTCCGCCCTTTTATCATATAACTTCTTGCCTCGGGCCACTGCGATTTCAATTTTCGCAAGGCCGTCCTCATTGATGTACATCTGTAACGGGATCAGTGTCTGTCCCTGCTGCTGCTGTGCTTCCTCGAGCTTGCGTATTTCCTTTTTATGAAGAAGCAGTTTTCTCTGACGCAGCGGATCTACATTGAAAATATTACCTTGTTCATACGGACTTATATGCATCCCTATAATATACGCCTCACCGTTCTCGATCCTGGCATAACTGTCTCTTATGTTGACTTTTCCTCTGCGCACTGACTTGATTTCCGTGCCCGTAAGTACTATGCCGGCCTCGTAGACATCATCTATGAAATACTCGTGGCGAGCCTTCTTGTTGTTCGCTGCAAGTTTTCTTTCTTTCTTCATAACTTCTATTCATCCCCTCCGTAATGCGGGATCGTGCCGAACTTACTGAAAGGCGTCAGCCTGAATATAACCTTGCCTTTGACTTTGCTTATCGTTACTGTCCCGATATCCTGAGATCTCGAGTCCAGACTGACTACTCTGTTGTCACCCATGACATAAAGCTGTCCTTCCGGGACTTTGAAATTATTCACAGCACCGGTCGTAATGCCGTCCTTCGTATAGCTCTGATCCTGCTTTTTGCCGTTGATATAGACCTTGTCATTCTTTATAGTGATAGTATCTCCCGGAAGTCCGATGACCCTCTTGATGAGATTCTCTGATGTCCCGAAAACTGTTTTCCGGAAAATTATCACATCTCCTCTTTGCGGTTCTCCCAGCTTATACGCCATCTTATTTATCAGGAGATGATCATTCTCCACGAAATTCGGCAGCATCGACGTTTCTTTTACTCTCACAGAACCGATAAAAACATTCAGCACGATTCCGAGAATTATTACTATAGTCAGCGCTATTATGAAGCTGCGGTTGCTGACTGTATCTTTCTTTTTCCTTGCAGGTACAGCGGCATCCTCCGCAGGCACCTGTGCAAAATTTTCCTGTTTCTGTTCGTCCATATCTTTCCTTCTTTTAATCAATACTTATTCTGTCGCTCCGTATTCGGGCAGCGTTCCTATCCTCTTAAGCGGGAACAATCTGAAAAACGCGCGTCCCCTTATTTCCGATATCCTGACGGTCCCTATCACTCTGCTGTCATTACTGTTCGCCCGATTGTCGCCGAGTACATATACTCTGCCTTTCGGTACAGTGACACTGCTGACTTTTCCGGGTGTATACCCATCCTTCGTAAAACTCTGATCCTGCCTGATACCGTTCACATACACGTCGCCGCTGTTAATATCGATCCGGTCTCCCGGGATACCAATAACACGCTTTATGTAAAGCTCATCTTCTCCCGCCTCAGTAATATGGAATACAACCACGTCGCCGCGGTGCGGTTTTCCGATCCTGTACGCCTGTTCATTCAGGAACAAATAATCTCTGTTATGAAAATTCGGAAGCATTGAATCGCCGTTCACTATCACCGGTCTTACGAAAAACAATATCGCACACACGATCAGCGCCACAACAGCAATATCTATTACTGCCGACCTTATTTTCACTATTTTTTCTTTTGTTGTCATTGTTCTTTCCCGAACAGTTCGTCTTCAATTTTCCGAAACATATCCGGTATCTCCGCAGTAATAGTTTTTCCGGCCAGGCTGCCGCCCGAAAATTCGAGCCTGTATGAATGAAGCAGTTGTGTCGTGAGCCCGAAACAGTCTTTCACTCTTCTATTGACGCGCCGGCTGCCGTATTTGTGATCTCCGATGACCGGGTAACCGGCATCTGCAAGATGAGCACGGATCTGATGAGTCCTCCCCGTTACAAGTTCAACTTCCACAAGCGTATAACCGTTTGCTGTTTTTAACGGTCTTGCTGCTGTCTTCATATATTTCGCGCCGCCGGAAAGTTCGTCATCGACGATTCTGACCGTGTTGGTTTTTTCATTTTTTTCCATCTCTCCTTCAAGCAGGAGCTCATTATCCATCTCTCCGGATACGATTGTAAGATAGAATTTCTTCACAGCATCCCTTTCACGTATCATTTTTGAATACTCTCTGAGGGCCTCTGCGTTTTTCCCGAATATCACGAGCCCGGTGGTATTTCTGTCCAGTCTGTTGACAGGCGAAGGCACGAATGTCTTCTCTGTTCCGGGAGAATACTCCCCTTTCGCCATGAGATACCCGGCCACCTGATTCTGAAGCGTATTTTTCTTTTCTGTCCTGTCTCCGTGCGTGAGCAGTCCGAAAGGTTTTTCAACAATAAGTATGTCTTCGTCTTCATATGCAACACGGAACTGCATCTTCACTTTGGCCACATGACGTTTATCACGAAGCGAAGCGAAATCATCATCAGATACATAGACCGATATTATATCTCCCTCGTGTATCATGCTCTCCTGTTTCGCTCTTTTTCCGTTGACTTTGATATCTTTGCGTATCATCTTATAGATGTGTGACAGCGTCGCCTTTCGGAAGTATTTCTTCAGAAAACGGTCGAGCCTCTGTTCCGCATCATTTTTCTCTACAGAAATTTCCACCATGGATATTATTATACAACAAATGGTAGAGTATCGCACGGATTTATGCTAAAATAAACCTGCAGAGGTGATAACATGAATAAGTTAAAAGATTTTCTGTACAATAAGAATGATATCATAGTTGCAGTCATCATATTACTGGCGGCTGCGGCCGTTATCTACTTCAGGATAGCGGCGATCATGGACTATCCGTCCACACTTGTTTAAAATACATGGAGGTATGAAATGGCGTTAATTACAACAAAGGAAATGTTCGCCAAGGCTCTCAACAGCGACTATGCTGTTGGCGCTTTTAATGTGAACAACATGGAAATCATCCAGGGCATCGTAGAAGCAGCTGAACTTGAAAATGCTCCTGTTATTCTTCAGGTCTCGGCCGGCGCAAGAAAATATGCAAACCCTGTTTATCTTGTTAAGCTGGTTGAAGCGGCTATCGAAGACACGGGGCTTGATCTTGTGCTCCATCTTGATCACGGCGCTGATTTCGAAATATGCAAAGATTGTGTCGACAACGGTTTTTCGTCAGTAATGATCGACGGTTCGAAATATCCTTTCGAAGAAAACATTGCTCTTACAAAAAAAGTCGTCGACTATGCACATTCCAAAGGCGTTGTTGTCGAAGCCGAACTCGGGAAACTTGCCGGAGTAGAAGATGCTGTAAATGTCGATGCCAGAGAAGCAACATTCACAGATCCTGATGAAGCAGTTGAGTTCGTTGAAAAAACAGGAGTAGATTCGCTGGCTGTAGCGATCGGCACCAGCCACGGCGCATATAAGTTCAAGGGCACCCCTTATCTGGATTTCGAAAGACTTGAAAAGATTCATCAGATGCTCCCTGAAACTCCGCTCGTTCTGCACGGCGCATCGACAGTTATGCCTGAATTCGTTGCCCTCTGCAACAAATACGGCGGTGACATACCGGGCGCACAGGGTGTTCCTGAAGATATGCTTTCAGAAGCGGCTAAGCATGGAGTCTGCAAAATCAACGTAGACACAGATCTGAGACTGGCTATGACTGCGAAGATCAGAGAATGTATGTACGAGAATCCTTCCGAATTCGACCCTCGTAAATATCTCGGCCCTGCCCGCGACGCGATACGCGATATGGTGCAGCACAAGATAAAAGATGTTATGAAGTGTTCCGGACAAAGATAATCATCATTCAGAATCAGAGGACTGCCGATCTGCAGTCCTCTTTTATTTTATTCTTCAAATATTGGAATCACCATGTTTTCAATAGCGCTTCGCATTTTGGGATGAAAGATCATAAAATGTATACACGGAGACTTATCCTTTGAAACTACTGCCCATTGCCCTTCATGTATGCTGATCTGGATATTTTTAAAGGCTGCTGCATGCAGTATCTTCAGTTTATAGTTATCATGGATTTCAGCATACTTACGGGTAAACTCAAGATGTTTCAAGTATTCTTCATAAGTATAATGAATATCTTTTTCGTAAAAGGTACCTGAAATCGAAAGTGAAACAGGGTTTTTCTGAAAAGCATCTTCTTCTGCCACGGTGATTTCATCTGTTACGGTGTCATTGATCATTATCTGTTCGATCCGTACGCGCTGGTCGGAGATACGGTCCAGTATCAGTACCCTGTCTTCTTCCGGAACCTTATTATTGCGCAGAATTCCGTCAATCAATTCAGCAGGAGCAGTAAACACCGGCAGTGATGAATTCAATCTTCGGCGGCTGCCAGGCACCTTTACATCAGTCTGCAAAAAAGCCTTATATGCCGCCGAGGAATCCTTGTCAAAAATATTCATCAGAGGGGATGCCTTGGACATTAACCGCTGTGCGCGCTTTTTGTAATACACAACTTCATTTTCTTTCTTTGTCAGATAATATTTCCCCTCATTCTGGTATCCGGAAATAGCTTCACCTGCCAGGGCCGCGGTACCCGATACTTTCAGGAAATGAAGAAATACACTGTTCTGCGGGCTGCTGATATAGTAAGGAGAAATTTTCCCGGTCATGTATAGCGGGATCCATGATTCCAGGCCGAGCATCATTTCGGAAAAAGGCCGGTTTATATTGTGGATCATATTGATATGCAGTCCTTTTTTTAACATCAGGGCCATACCATACATCCATTTTTTGGGGAATTCTTTATCTCTGCTCATTTCTTCAATGGGCATATCGCTGTAGCTGATTACGTCTTCCGTTGATTTTGAAAGAACAACTGCCCTGATGAAATCCAGTTCGATGTCCATCATCTGTTTTATCCCGTATGCAGATCTTGAAGATGCAAACTGAAACGGTACCGAAGGCACCTTCAGCATATCAAAGTGTATGGCTTTGATGTATTCATTAAGATCGAAATCATCAAGTTTTTTCAGATAATCCGCCAGTTCGTTCTGCGGTGCGGTACTTCCGTTTGTGAGCCAGTTGAACACCATGTCGGCATAAACAGAATTATCACTGAGAATATCGGCATTGCATCCGATAATTTCCGCTGCGATCTCTCTGTACGGACTCCTGCTGAAAGTTCTTGCTATATATCTGGCGGTTTCTTCAGCGAACCCCCTGAGATTGGAAGGTTTCCTCTGACCATTTTTGATTCTTGAAATATATGACGGGTCATAGCGCATAGCTCTGGCAAAATCCGAAATACTCATTGACAGCGCGTTGTAAATAATATTGAAATTGAGGCGAAATTTATCCGCATCGATCGTATCCATGCAGACTGCCTCCGATAACTTGTCCCTGACAGCGCCGGCAGATACTTCCGCCCTGCCGCGTTCTTCGGCAATGTCGGCGAGGCCGCGTACAAGAAAATCGAAGCTGTCACTGCCCGGTTCCGGTACTCGTTCACCTGAACGATAACGGCTTATCGTTGCCTGTGAAAGACCGGAGACTTCCGCCAGTTCTTTGGCTGAACACTGCAAAAGCTCCATATATTCATTTAAGATATCATAAAATGTCATGATCATGAACCTTTCTCTGCCTGAATTGATTTATTATGCAGCAATATATGAAAAAGTATAACCCGGTTTTCCAAAAAGGCAATGACTTATCGGAAATGGCAAAGAATTTTCTGACTGCTTACTATAGACTATGATTATGAGAAAAAGGCAGCTGGAATACAATTGACAATATTTGTGAACGAAGGAGGATAAACATGAGGATTATTAGGGTAAAATGCACTGAACGCCTGCTCGCAGTTTTCACTGCTCTTTGTCTGGTATGCACCATTTCATCTGTTTCAATACCGGTTATGGCAGCAGAAGGAGAACAGCCGGCGCCCGGTATAGCAGCAGACAACGGATATCTGGTAATTACAGACATCGAAGAGAAACCGATAGAGTATACGGAGGAGAACAAAGAAGCTTTCGGTGTCATTCAATATTCAGTAAGTACATCAGGAGATGCGGACTGGACAGATATGCCAACTACAGATTCTATAGAAAAAGGTGAAGCCGGCAGCAAATATAAATGCTATAAAATACCTGCCGGAACTACTCGTCTGCGCATATACAGTAAATCAAATTATACGTCTTCGGTAAGGGACAGCTCTGGTGTTCAGGATAACGGAAACGACTTCCACGGACTGCTGGTAAACAGTCAGCAGACTGTCACGGAGCAAGGAACGCAGACACCGGTCATCCTTGAACCGGGGACAGTGATCGGCGAGATGAATTACAACATTGAGCCGGATCAGATAGGAGGCAGCAGCAAACCATTTACAAGCGTGCGGGCAACCATAATCACCCTGGCAAACATTGCTTCCACAGGTTTCAATGTGCGCTTCAATCCGCATAATATCTTGTGGTACAACGACGCCGCATATGCCGGCAAAAATGGCGGAGATGATGCTGTCATTACCGGCGGAACTGTGGAGTTTGTATCATGCAGAATGGATCCTGATGATGCTACAGATACAGGATTGACCGGCAATAACAACGGTATTATAAGAGATAGTAACAATAACCCTGTCGGTTATTGTTATTCAGCAAAAGAAGGAGCGATCCTTACTCTGAAATTCATACCGGATTACGGATATCAATTTAAAGAAGCAGCCATAAACGGGAATACGGTCGAGCCCCAGAATGATGATTATACTTTTAAATTCAAGTTTCCTCAGGGGACCTTTCACATGTCGGTAGAATTCGTACCCGGATATGATAAAACCTTTATCGGAAACAATGCTCCTGTTGCAAGCGCCTCTGTAACAGGACCTGAAGGCCTTAATGTAAACGGCAATCTCCTGCTGACAGTTGCCGGTAATGACCCGTCGGCGGAAACAAAAACTGCCGTTGCAGATACTTTAGACAGTGGATTTGAAATTGAAGACTATGTGTCTCTCGATCTTGAGAGTTACGCGGAAAAAGGAGCTGCTGCGGATACTGCTGCCGGCATCACTGCACAGAATTCCTGGACTCAGGATCAGACCGAGCTTAACAAAAATGTTGAGATATCCCTTACCCTGGATCCGGATCTCAGGGACAGCAATGCTGTATACAGCGTTGTACGGGCTCATGAAAGCGAAGGTACGGCTTCATACACTGAAATCCCGGCGACATACAATGCCTCCACGGGCACCTTATCTTTCTCATCAAACCAGTTCTCCACATATGCCATAGCAAAGAAACATGTGGATCCGGCATATATTCCTTGTTCCCATGCAATTACGCAGCAGACCGTGACAAAAAAAGCTTCATTCTCAGATGACGGAACGATCACCACTACATGCCAAAGCTGCGGGACATTAATTTCGACAGAAAAAATCGCCAAAGTGTCAGACGTCCTGTTGTCTTCCGGCAAATACACATATAGCGGAGAAAAACAAACTCCTGATGTCACTGTTAAAGACAGCCGGGGCAATGCACTCCGGCAAGGAAGCGATTACAGTCTGACATATCCGCAGAAAAGCACTGCGGCAGGCAGTTACAACGTAAAAGTTATTCTGAAAGGGAGCAAATATACAGGAACCCTGACAAAGCACTACTATATAAGGCCCAAAGGTACCCTTATCACAAAAGCATCCGCAGCAGTGATACGCTGGAAAGCTCAGAAGACACAAACAAGCGGTTATCAGCTGCAATATTCAATATCCCGGACATTTGACAAAGAATTGCATAATTTTTATGTGAAAGACAGAAGCAGAACCGGCCTGAGTCTTAACGGTCTGAAAACCGGAAACACATATTATGTGAAAGTCCGCACATACAAAAACGTGCCCGCGGGGAAAAAGACGATCAGGATCTGTTCCGGGTGGAGCACGATCAGATCCTTTAAAGTCAGATAAGAAAAAAGGGCTGCGGCGATATGAGCTGCAGTCCTTTTAAATTGCCGGTTTTATTCTTCAGCATTGTGATCGTGCAGAAGCTGATTCTTCAGATCCCAGAGTTTCGGTGACAGATCCACATAATAGGTCTGCGGGTTTTCAAATCTTCTCATCTCTTCCCACATACCGGCGATCTGACCGGCACAGTAATCTTTTATTTCTTCCAGCGACGGCATATCATATACGAGTTCGCCGTGCCTGAATATCTGCCGTCTCAAATTCTTCGCATAAAAATTATTGAGTTTCTTTCTTTTCCATACAGCCTGCGGGTCGAAAATCTCATATGCATCCCCTTCAGGCGCAGCTTCGTCATTAAGCGTTATTACATCAGCAATTGCATGATGAGTATCTTTGTCGAAAAGTCTGTAGAGGCTCTTGAACCCCGGATTAGTTATTTTTTCAATATTTTCGCTTATCTTCATCTTCGGAATGATGACTCCGTTCTTTTCCAGAGCGGCAAGTTTATATACCCCTCCGAAAACCGGATCCGATTTCGCCGTGATCATTCTTTCTCCGACGCCGAACGAATCGATGCACGCGCCTTCCAGCAGAATATCCTGGATAATATATTCGTCAAGCGAATTCGATATCACTATACTGCAGTCCTGAAGACCTTCTGCATCAAGCATCGCTCTTGCCTTTTTGGTCAGATAGCTGACATCTCCGCTGTCGATCCTGATGCCCATCTTTTCCGGCTTCATTTCCCTGAAAACTTTTATTGCCGTAGGTATACCGCTTTTCAGCACATTGTACGTATCTACCAGCAGTACGCAATTGTCCGGATATATCGAAGCATACGCCTTGAATGCTTCATACTCTGACGGAAACATCTGCACCCAGCTGTGAGCCATAGTACCGAGACCGGTAACACCCATGTCTCTGTCCGATATCGTACATGCCGTCCCGCTGCAGCCGCCTATATACGCGGCACGCGCACCGTATATCGCCGCTGAAGGTCCGTGCGCTCTTCTGGTTCCGAATTCCATGACCGGTCTGCCCTTGGCGGCCCTTACTATCCTGCTCGCCTTAGTTGCAATCAGACTTTGATGGTTTATCAGCAGAAGCACCATCGTCTCCAGGAACTGCGCCTGAATGACAGGCCCCCTGACAGTAACTATAGGTTCATACGGGAACACCGGCGTTCCTTCCGGTATCGCCCACACATCGCATTCGAAATGGAAGTTTTTAAGATATGCCAGAAATCCTTCGGAAAAACAGTCTTTTGATCTTAAATACTCTATGTCCTCTTCCGTGAACTTCAAAGACTGCATATACCTTATGACCTGCTCAAGCCCGGCGGTGATAGCGAAGCCGCCCTTGTCCGGGATCACTCTGAAAAACATATCGAAATATGCGATCTCGTCCTTCATGCCCGATTCGAAATAACCGTTTGCCATGGTGATTTCATAAAAATCGGTAAGCATGGTCATATTAACTTTTTCTATCATTTTGATAGTGCCTCCACAATTATCATTGTCGCTGTGTAATATTTATTTCCGCATGCACGGTTATCCTATTTTAACATAAGATGGCGGAATTATAACATTTTTTTCAAATATTGGCCCGTATATGATGTTTTAACCTCTGCAACCTGCTCCGGCGTTCCCTGTGCGACAATCTCGCCTCCGCGGTCTCCCCCGTCCGGTCCGAGATCTATGATATGGTCCGCACGCTTTATTACATCGAGATTATGCTCTATCACCACGACCGTATTTCCGGCATCGACCAGCTGATCGAGAACCTGAAGAAGACGGTCGACATCAGCAAAATGCAGCCCGGTCGTAGGTTCATCGAGAATATACATCGTACGTCCGGTACCTCTCTTCGAAAGCTCAGACGCCAGCTTGATCCTCTGCGCCTCGCCGCCCGAAAGCTGTGTCGACGGCTGACCGAGCTTGATATAACCGAGTCCAACCTGTTCCAGGGTGTTCAGCTTTCTCGTTATTGAAGGAATATTCTTAAAGAACTCCAGCGCTTCGCTGACATTCATATCGAGGACCTCAAAAATGTTTTTTCCTCTGTAATGCACTTCCAGCGTTTCTCTGTTATAGCGCCTGCCGTGACATACCTCACACGGAACATACACATCCGGCAGGAAATTCATCTCGATCTTGATAATGCCGTCGCCCTTGCAGGCCTCACAGCGGCCGCCGCTGACATTGAAACTGAAACGCCCCTGTTTATATCCTCTTATTTTAGATTCATTCATCTCCGCGAACAGCGATCTTATATGTGTGAAAACACCCGTATATGTCGCAGGATTCGACCTCGGCGTACGGCCTATCGGCGACTGATCGATATCTATTACCTTGTCGATATTCTGCAGTCCGGTAATACTTTTGTGTTCTCCCGGCCTGTCCTTCGCGCCGTACAGCTTCTGTGCCAGACCTTTATAAAGTATCTCATTGATGAGGCTGCTTTTTCCTGATCCCGAAACGCCCGTCACACAGACCAGTTTCCCCAGTGGTATCTTAACATCGACATTCTGAAGATTATGCTCTTTCGCCCCCCTGATAATGATATTCTTTCCGTTTCCTCTGCGCCTCACTTCCGGCACTTCGATTTTCTTTTTGCCCGAAAGATACATGCCTGTAATAGACTCGCTGCATTTCTTGATGTCTTCGACACTTCCCTGAGCAACGACTTCACCGCCGTGTATCCCCGCTCCGGGACCGATATCGATGATCTCGTCGGCCGCATACATCGTTTCCTCATCGTGTTCGACTACAAGTAATGTATTCCCCGCGTCGGTCAGACTTCTCAGCGACTTAAGCAGCATGGCGTTGTCTTTCTGATGCAGCCCGATACTCGGTTCGTCGAGAATATACAGGACTCCGACAAGTCCCGATCCTATCTGCGTCGCCAGTCTGATCCTCTGCGATTCTCCTCCCGAAAGAGTCGCAGAAGCTCTGGACATCGTCAGATAATCCAGCCCGACCTGTTTCATAAACTGCAGCCTCGCCGTGATCTCCTTGAGTATCTGGTGCGCGATTTTTTCATCTTTTTCTGACAGCGTGAGTTTTTCGATAAACTCCATTTCCATTTTTACAGGCATATCACAGAATTCCGCTATATTCAGTCCGCCGACAGTGACTGCCAGCACTTCCGGCTTCAGTCTCTTGCCGCCGCACGCTTCACACGGAGAGACGGTCATATATTTCTGCAGCCATTCTTTCATCATTTCCGAATTCGTTTTTCTGTAGCGCCTCTCCAGGTTGTTTATCAGGCCTTCAAAAGGATGGTCGCGGTGAGCCATCTGACCATTGCTTCTCCGGTAATCATATTTGAGATGCCTGCTGCCGGTCCCGTACAGAAGTTCCTTCGTAAATTTCTTCGGCAGCTTTTCATATGGTGTATCGAAAGATACTCCGTGCTCTTCGGCCAGAGCCTGCACCATGCGTTTATAGAATCCCTTGAATTCCATGCTTGCATAAAACAGATTGAGCGCGCCGCCGTTGATGCTTTTACTTTTGTCAGGAATAATGAGGTCAGGCTCCACGCTTTCGATAAAACCCAGACCGTTGCATTCAGGGCATGCCCCGAACGGACTGTTGAACGAAAACATTCTCGGCTCCAGCTCTTCGATGCTGCTTCCGTGTTCCGGACAGGCGAATTTTGTACTGAAGATCTTTTCGCCTTCGTAGCCGCCGTCGCCCTTTATCTCCACTCTCACCAGACCTTCCCCGTTCTGTATTGCAAGCTCACACGCCTCGGCAAGTCTGCTTTCGGCGCCCGCCCTGACTTTAATCCTGTCAACGACAATATCGATGGAATGTCTGAACGATTTTTCCATCTTGATCTCGTCTTCATCTATTTTGTATATCTCGCCATCGACCTTTACGCGTGTGAATCCCTCACGTCTGATCCTGTCGATTATCTTTTCGTGCGTTCCTTTCTTTTCTCTGATGACCGGCGCCATGACAGTAAGTCTTGTTCCTTCGCCGTATCCCATGAGAATGTCCACGATCTGATCGACAGACTGACTCGTTATCTCCCGTCCGCAGACAGGGCAGTGAGGTATTCCTATTCTCGCATAAAGGAGACGAAGGTAATCGTATATCTCTGTGACCGTGCCTACTGTCGATCGCGGATTCTTGCTGGTCGTCTTCTGGTCGATAGATATCGCCGGTGAAAGTCCTTCTATGTATTCAACATCGGGCTTATCCATCTGGCCGAGGAACTGTCTGGCATATGACGACAGACTTTCCACATACCGTCTCTGCCCTTCAGCATAAATTGTATCGAATGCCAGGGATGATTTTCCGCTTCCCGATAGTCCGGTAAGCACCACCAGCTTATCCCTCGGTATTTTTACATCGATATTTTTCAGATTGTTTTCCTTTGCACCTTTTATTATTATCTCGTCTGCCATTTTTCTCCCTTTTCAGTTTTACATTTTTGCCCTGTATTCAAATATCTGATCCCTCAGCATTGCCGCGCGCTCGAACTGCAGATCAGCGGCCGCCTGTTTCATCTGTTTTTCCAGTTCCTTCACATATTCCTGAAGTTCCTTCTTCGTGAGTTCAAGCGGTTTCTTTCCTTTGTACTCATCGATATCCTCCGCCGCCCTGGTTGCTTCGATGGCGTCGCGCACAGCCTTTTTGACGGTGGTCGGAGTAATGCCGTTTTCTTCGTTGTACTTCTGCTGTATGCCGCGGCGTCTCTCCGTCTCGTCTATTGTGTATTTCATTGCCGGACTTACCGCATCCGCATACATGATCACCCGGCCGCCGACATTTCTCGACGCACGTCCGACTGTCTGCATGAGCGAAGTTTCGGTGCGCAGAAATCCTTCTCTGTCAGCATCGAGTATTGCTACAAGCGATACTTCAGGAAGATCGAGACCTTCACGCAGAAGGTTTATTCCCACCAGCACATCGAATTCACCGCGTCTGAGGTCGCGTATGATTTCCGTCCTCTCGAGTGTATCGATATCGGAATGAAGATACTTTACCTTTATACCCGTGTTTTTCAGATAATCAGTCAGATCTTCAGCCATTTTTTTCGTTAAAGTCGTTACCAGCACCCTTTCGTGCTTAGCCGTCGTCTTATTTATCTCGCCGATCAGATGATCTATCTGCCCCTCGGTAGGTACTACCTCTATCGGCGGATCGAGAAGACCGGTAGGTCTGATCAGCTGTTCGGCGCTGATTCCTCCGCTCACTCTGCGCTCGTACTCCGCAGGTGTCGCACTTACAAATATTATATTATTTATCATGCTGTCAAATTCTTCAAAAGTCAGCGGCCTGTTGTCAAGTGCTGAAGGCAGACGGAAGCCGTAATCCACAAGGCTGTTCTTTCTGGACAGATTTCCGCGATACATGGCCCTGAGCTGCGGCAGCATCGCATGCGACTCATCCATTATGATCAGATAATCATCCTTGAAATAGTCTATAAGTGTATACGGTCTGGCGCCTTCCGGCATATTATTCAGATGTCTGGTATAGTTCTCTATTCCCTTGCATCTTCCGATCTCGCGCAGCATTTCCAGATCGTATCTCGTACGCTGCTCTATTCTCTGCGCTTCTATAAGCTTCCCTCTTTCATTGAACCATCTGATGCGCTCTTCAAGTTCTTTTTCTATAGTCGAGATGGCTGTTTCCAGCTTTTCCGGCGATGTCACATAATGCGACGCCGGAAATATCGCAACATGATTTCTGAGGCCGATGATTTCTCCCGTCACCGGATCGAACTCCTTTATGCTTTCGACTTCATCGCCGAAAAGTTCTATCCTTACCGCATTTTCTTCTCCGGCCGGAATAACATCTATGGTGTCTCCCCGTACGCGAAATGTTCCGCGCTCCAGGACAAGGTCATTTCTGTCATATCTTATATCCACAAGCTTCCGCAGTATATCCTGACGGTTTTTCTCCATGCCGGGCCGCAGAGAAAGAACCTGCTTCTCATAATCCACCGGAGACCCGAGTCCGTATATGCATGAAACCGAAGCGACCACGATAACATCGCGCCTCTCGTTCAGAGCCGCTGTTGCCGAATGCCTCAGTTTATCGATTTCGTCATTTATGTCGGAATCTTTTTCAATGTATGTATCTGTCGAGGCGACATACGCTTCAGGCTGGTAATAATCGTAGTATGAAACAAAATATTCGACTGCATTTTCCGGAAAGAATTCCTTGAATTCACCGTAAAGCTGAGCAGCCAGCGTTTTGTTGTGCGAAATGATCAGAGTCGGTTTCTGTACCTTCTCGATGATATTCGCCATCGTAAATGTCTTGCCGCTGCCGGTAACGCCCATCAGCGTCTGATATTTTTTCCCTGCTTCCAGGCCTTTTACAATTTTGTCCACCGCCTGCGGCTGGTCGCCTGTCGGTTCAAAATCCGCATGTACTTTAAAATCCATAATACTCTCCTTCAAAAGCCACAAAAATTATATCATATTGATTTTTAAATGTATAGCCAAATGTGAACATTTGTTCTGCGCAAAGCATTCCGCATTGCTTCTGCCGCCGGCGGCCCGGTACCAAAAAACTGCTGTCCCGGCGGATCCTTTATCCGCTGAAACAGCAGTTTCTGCTGAAATATGATTTTATATGAACAGGTTGACATCCGATTCTTCGGCATCCCCCAGATATGTTCCTACGCCTCCGAGTTCCACACCCTCGATCAGCTCTTCCTCTTTGATGCCCATGACATCCATGCTCATAGTGCAGGCCACGATCTTTACGCCGTTCGAGATCGCCTTTCTGATCAGTTCATCGAGCGAATCGACATTTTTATCGTTCATGATCTTCTTCATCATGGCCGTACCCATGCCGCCCATATTCATTCTGGACAGTTTCAGCTTTCCGCTTCCTCTCGGCAGCATCTTGCCGAACATCGACTCCATGAAGGTTTTATTTACATGTTGCTTCTGCGCTTTCCTCAGTACTGTCAGCCCCCAGAAAGTGAAGAACATTGTCACCGGTCTGCCCATTGCCGCCGCGCCGTTGGCGATGATAAAGCTTGCCAGCACTTTATCCATATCGCCGGAGAACACTATGATCGTCTTCCCCTCTTCACGCGCTTCGCTTTTCACGGGAGCAGCGCTTCCGCCCTTTTTCACTTTCGCGACAAAATCGTTTCCGCGCCTTCCGCTTTCAAGAAGGGTATTACCCGTACGCCTGCACCAGGCGCCGATGTCACGCATAAACCCGGGATCCGACGCAGAAACCTCCATTACTGCACCATCCTCAAGTTCTTTCATACTCTCGTATACTTTCATTATCGGTCCTGGACACTGCAGTCCGCTGCAGTCTATTCTCACCGATACGTCAGGTCTGTCATTTTTCACGGTTTCGGGTTCACCTCCGTCTGTCACGGCCGAATCGTCGGGGCCGTCATTGCCGAATTCTCTGTAATGAGTCGATCTGTAGAAATTGGTCCCCGCAGGATACAGCTGAACATCTTCATAACCGTTCTGCATCAGTATACGGACCGCATTATACGAGCGGACGCCTATCGCACAGAACACTATCAGCGTTTTGCCGCGTTCTATTTCGTCGAGTCTGTTCCTGAGCTGTCCAAGCGGAATATTCAAAGCTCCCGGGAGAGCGAATGCCATACGTTCCGCATCTTCTCTCACATCGACCAGGACAGCATCTTCTGTCTTTTCCACTGCATCCCATCCTGAGAAACGCAGTTTGCCGGTAATGACATTTTCTGCCGTAAATCCGGCCATGTTCACCGGATCTTTAGCCGACGAATACGGCGGAGCATAGGCAAATTCAAGCCGCGTAAGATCTTTCACACTGCCGCCGAGCCTAATCGCCGCTGCTATTGTATCTATACGTTTGTCGACACCGTCCATTCCTATTATCTGTGCGCCGAAGAGTTTATCACCGTCCGGCGAGAAAAGCATTTTTATGGTCATTGGCACGGCGCCCGGGTAATATCCGGCATGTGAATTCTGAGTGATGATGATGGTTTCGTAATCTTTTCCTTTTTCCATCCCGCGTTTTATCAGTGTCTTTTCATTGGCTCCTGTCGATGCCGCTGTAAGGTCGAACACTTTCGCCGCGGACGTGCCCTGCGTGCCGGCATATTCCGAACCACCGCCCATAATGTTGTCGGCTACGATCCTGCCCTGCTTGTTGGCCGGGCCCGCCAGAGGCACCATTGTTTTGCCGCCGAAGATCAGATCATCAACTTCCGTGACATCACCTACCGCGTAAATGGCCGGATCCGAAGTCAGAAGATGCCTGTCTGTAACAATGCCGCCGCGCGCGTTCATTTCGAGTCCCGCATCCGCAGCCAGCTGTCCGTTGGCTCTCACACCGATAGAAAGAATGACCATTTCCGCATTCAGAACATTCCCGCTCCTGAGTGATATCGCCACGCTGCCGCCGTTGTCCGCAAATGAATCGACTCCGTCGCCCAGATACAGTCCGACTCCGTTCGCTTCAATGTTTTCATGCAGGAGCTGCGCCATTTCATAATCCATCGGAGCCATTACCTGATCGAGCATCTCTATGATGTTCACTTCAAGTCCTGCCTGATGAAGATTCTCCGCCATCTCCAAGCCGATGAATCCTCCGCCGATGACCGCGGCAGTCTTTATTCCCTGTTCTTTAATAAGCGTTTTTATCCTGTCAGTGTCGGGAACAGTCCAGAGCGTCATTATTCTCGGTGAATCTATTCCCGGGATCGGCGGTCTCAGCGGAGATGAGCCCGTCGAAAGCACAAGTGTATCATAGCTTTCCTCATATGTCTTTCCGCTGTCTTTATCTTTCACTTCCACAGTCTTGTTTTCACGGTCTATGGATATGACTTCGTTTTTTATTCTTACATCAACATTATATTTGTTTCTCATGGCCTCCGGTGTCTGAAGGAGAAGTGAATCTCTCGCTCCTATCACCCCGCCGACATGATAAGGCAGGCCGCAGTTCGCATATGATATGTACTCGCCTCTCTCGATCAATATTATTTCCGCTGATTCATCCAGACGTCTTGCTCTCGCTGCACAGCTTGCGCCGCCCGCCACGCCTCCTATTATTACGATTTTGCTCATGTCATTATTCCTCCCGGTAAACTCTTTTTTTGTTTTAGTATATGTTTTTTTCGCAATGAGTTCCGTGACAATGTCACAGAGCTTTATTATCCGGCTGAAAACAAGTATAATGTTACTCAAAGAAATAATATATGGAGCTGTGCAATGGAACTGGGATCGTACTTTCCTATTTGGGATAAACTAACTGAAAAAGAAAAAAATATGCTCACAGAGTCTGCGGTAATGCGGACAGCTGTCAAAGGAGATATTCTTCACAATGGTTCAGCTGACTGCGTCGGGCTGTTTATCGTGCGTTCCGGACAGCTGCGCGCTTATCTCGAATCCGACGAGGGCAAAGAGATCACCCTCTATCGTCTTTTCGAAAGAGACATCTGTCTATTTTCCGCATCATGCATGATCAGCGACATACAGTTTGATATTTATATTGAAGCAGAAGATGACACTTCGCTCTGGATAATTCCTACGGATATCTATAAACAGCTGATGACCGGATCAGCAGCTGTCGCAAACTATACCAATCAGGTAATGGCTTCCCGTTTTTCCGAAGTCATGTGGCTCATCGAACAGATCATGTGGAAAAGTTTTGACAAACGCCTCGCCGCTTTCCTGCTTGAAGAAAGCACCATCACCGGAAGTACCGAGATCCGTCTTACTCATGAAAAAATCGCTTCTCATCTCGGCACTGCCAGGGAAGTGGTGACCAGAATGCTGAAATACTTCAGCTCGGAAGGTCTGGTCACACTTTCACGCGGAGTAATAGAACTGAAAGATCCCGATACTCTGCGCCTGATCTCCCAGTAAAGACTATTTGTATATCTTAACTTATTATGATACAATAATACATGTAAATTACATAAATATTCTATCTACATGCCAGGGAATTATTTGAAGGGGAACGCAATGCTCAAAACGAATAAAAGAAGAACTATTCTTATAGTGGATGATGACAGCATATCGCGTATAATTGCCAAACAAATGCTTGAAGCTGATTACAATATTCTTGAAGCAGAGAACGGTGCAGAAGCTCTGAAAATACTTGAGAAAAACGATGTATCTCTGATATTGTCAGATATACAAATGGATGAACTCGACGGCTGGGATCTGATGCAGGCAATAACTAAAGCTGACAGATTCAAGGATACCCCGGTCATTCTCATGACTGCAGATGTAAGCATAAAGACTGAAGTCAAAGCCCTGGATATGGGTGCTTCCGATATTCTGTTCAAGCCGTTTGTACCCAAACTGATGCTCAGCAGAATCAATAATGCCCTTGCTACACAGGATGCGATAAGACTCTCCGAGCAGCAGCGCTATTATGAGATGCGTCTTAAGATGGCTGAACATGATGATCTTACAGATCTTTATAACAAGCAGAAATTCTACAAATGTGTACGAGAACGTCTCGATGACGATTCCGAAGGCTCCTATGCCATCATAATGTGGGATACAGATAATTTCAAGATCTTCAACGATACTCTCGGTGTCGAAGCCGGTGATAAACTCCTGCGCGATATTGCTGATGCGCTTCGTGAAACATCTTCGGAAGATACCATCTACGCCCGCTACGAAGCAGATAAATTCGTCATATGCGCTAAAACTGACGCAGGGCGGATACAAAAGTCTGTGGACACCGCACTTGAATGGTTCGAAAATTACCATACTTTTTTCAAGCTGACAGGCAGAATTGGAATATATGTTATTGAAGATACAAGTCTTGAAGTCAGCATAATGTGCGACAGAGCACTTCTTGCTATACGTTCAATAAAGGAAAGCTACACAACCAGAGTAGCCTATTATGACAATAAGATCAGGGACAAAATCATCGAAGAACAGGAACTTTCAAACGATATGAATCAGGCTCTTGCAAACGATGAATTTGTTCTTCATTTCCAGCCGCAGTATAATTACGCCACAAATGAACTGGTCGGGGCCGAAGCTCTCGTCAGATGGCAGCATCCGACAAAAGGTCTTCTGTATCCTGACAGTTTCATTCCTCTCTTTGAGAGAAACGGATTCATCAGTGCTCTGGATAAGTATGTCTGGGAAAAAAGCTGTCAGTATCTGCACAGCTGGCTGAATAATAACAAAAAAATGGTGCCTGTATCGGTATCCGTAAATATTTCACGAATGGATATAGACAATCCGGAATTGTGTGACGAGCTGACTGCTCTTGTCAAAAAATACGGCCTTCCAAAATCTTCATTAAAGCTGAAGATAACAGAGACAGCATATGTTGACAACCCGGAGCACCTCATCGAACTGGTCGGAGAACTGCAGGACCGCGGATTCACACTGGAAATGGATGATTTCGGCAGCGGTTATTCGTCTCTGAATACTCTTAAGGATGTACCTGTCGATGTTCTTAAACTTGACACTAAGTTCCTGAGCAAATCAAAGGATGACTCCAGAAGCGGCAATATTCTCAGTTCTGTCATCAGAATGGCCCATCGGCTGAATCTGCCGGTCATAGCTGAAGGAGTTGAAACAAAAGAGCAGGCCGATTACCTTAAAAGTATCGGCTGCCACTTCATGCAGGGATATCTGTTTTCCAGGCCGATGCCGGCGGATGACTTTGAGAAACTTCTTGTTGATCTGAAAACAGGAAAAACAGACATGTATAAAGATATCGAGTACGACGGTGTTGCCGCCTTCTGGGATCCGTCCGCACAGATGACATTGCTCTTTAACAGCTTTGTCGGCGGTGCGGCGATCTTTGAATATCACAGCGGCCGGCTGGAAATTCTGCGGGCAAACGATGAATACTTTCTGCACGTACATACCGGCAACCCGGCTGACTCATACAAGGCGCTGAACATACTGGACTATATGACGGCAGAATCGCGGAGCGATTTCGAAAATATGCTCAAAGCCGCCTCCCTTCATGATCCCGACGCTCACTGCATAACAAAAGGTTCTCCTGACAAATACGATCATGACGTGTGGATCATGAACAGAGCAAAGATGCTCACTGATGAAATCGACGGCCAGATTTTTTACATTACAGTCGAGGACATCACCGATGCCGTAAACAGAGAACAGAATTACAAAGCCCGCATACAAGAACTTGAAGATGAACTAAAAAAAAGATAAACGGATAAAAATCTCCGGTCGTTCAACGGCCGGAGATATCTTGTTCTGCTGTTTTACATTTATTTGTTTTTTATTACAGGTGCTCTGTTCCCGGGATCCATAAGGCTCGACGGAAGTGCAGCCTCTTTTCTTTCACCCAGAGGAATATAATCCCGCGGATCCTGAACGCCCTTATACGACGGTCTGATCAGTTTCTTTCCTGTAATGATTTCCTCAAGTCTGTGCGCGCACCAGCCTGAAAGTCTGGCTGTTGCAAACAGCGGCGTACACATATCATTCGGTATATTCAGCGCTTCATAGACAAGTCCCGAATAAAGATCGACATTTGCACACATCGCCTTTTCCACGCCGGAACGCTCGGCGCATAGCTGCGGTCCTCTTTCCGCAATATATTCGCACAAGCCGAAATCATCTTCCATCCCTTTTTCTACAGCCAGTTTCCTCGCCATATCTTTCAGTATCTCGGCCCGCGGATCAGATAATGTATACACCGCATGACCGATCCCGTAAATCAGCCCCGAATGATCGTTTGCCTCTTTGTTCAGTACTCTCATGAGGTATCTGTCCACTTCTTTTTTATCAGTAATGTCATGGACATTCGCCTTCAGGTCGTCTATCATCCGGATAACAGCAATATTCGCACCTCCGTGCCTCGGGCCCTTCAGAGAGCCTACAGCAGCGGAAAGAACTGAATATGTATCTGTCGCTGATGATGACAAAAGGTACGTTGTAAACGCGGAATTGTTCCCTCCTCCGTGCTCCGCCTGCAATATAAGCGTAAGATCGAGTACTCTCGCTTCCAGCGGATCGAACTCGCCTGTCGGTCTGAGCATCCTCAGAATATTTTCAGCCGTGCCGAGTTCAGGTATCGGAAGATGCAGATGCATGCTCTGATTATCGAAGAAAAGGCTCTTCGCCTGGTAGCAGTACGCAATAATCGCCGGAAAATATCCAATAAGGTTCATCTCCTGCCTTATGACATTAGACGGCGAGATGTCATCCGGATTGTCATCATAAGCATACAGCGCCAGAATGCTTCTCTGTATCTTGTTCATTATGCTTCTTGAAGGCTGCGTCATGATCATATTGCGTGCAAATCCGTCAGGCAGCTCTCTTCTCTCGCCTATCATACTCTGAAATTCGGTCAGCTGTTCTCTGGTAGGCAGCTCGCCGAACAGAAGCAGATAAGTTATCTCTTCAAAGCCGAACCGTTCTTCTTTAATATAGTGTCCTACAAGATCCTGTATTTCATATCCCCTGTAGCGCAGTTCACCCCTGACAGGAATTTTTTCATCGTTTGGTCCTTTTTCATATCCATGAACATTTCCTATCCGGGTAAGTCCAACAAGAACACCGGTGCCGTTGGCATTTCTCAAGCCCCGTTTGACGTTAAATTTTGAATAAAGATCCTGATCTATAATGTCTTCACTCTCCAAAGACTGAGCCATTTTATCAAAATAGCTTTCTTCTTTTTCATCGCGTTCCTGGACCTCAGATATTCTTCTTGAGCTGGTCATTTCTTTATTTTCCTCCTGTAATGCAATACTGCCGGCCGCTGCCGGCATGTGGATTGTATACAATTATACACTTTTTCACATCTCAATTATAGCACTGCACTATCATAAAAGCAATCTAACAAATACGCGGCAGACCTTCACCGTATAGCATGTCCAGAACACGGCTCCCGCCAAGCTTTGTAATCACATATACTCCGCTTCCCTCCACGGCTTCACCGATTATGCGGGCATTTTTTCCGTGCTTTGTACCGCGTATGATTTCCAGCGCCTCAACTGCCTGTTCCTCACTCACAACAGCTATCAGCTTGCCTTCGTTACCCATATAAAACGGATCGAGACCGAGTATGCCGCAGAAGCCTTTCACTTCTTCGTTTACAGGAACATCTTCTTCGTTTATGTTGAATCTGCACCCTGATGTCTCCGCTATTTCGTTCATTATTGTTCCGAGTCCGCCCCGCGTGACATCTCTCATTGTTCTGACGTCGATATGATTCTCAAACAGCGCATCTGTTATATCGTGCAGACATGCACAATCGCTTGAGATGCCGTTTTCTATTCCCATTCTCGCGCTCAGTATACAGGCATGATGATCGCCAAGATCTCCCGATAGAATAAGCTTATCCCCCGGTCTGCAGTTCGCAGCCCTGACGCTGCGTTCCTCCGGTATGATCCCGATCCCGGATGTATTGATAAACATTCCTCCGTGCCCTTCGATAACTTTCGTATCTCCGGCAACTATTTTCACACCTGCCGATGCAGCTTCTTCAGCCATAGCCTTTGCGACTCTGTCCAGTGTTTCAATTTCAAGGCCCTCTTCGAGGACAAAACCGCATGTCAGATACATCGGCTCTGCTCCCATCATCAATAAATCATTGCAGGTACCGACAACACTCAGTTTGCCGATGTTGCCGCCCTTGAATTCAACAGGCGTCACAACGAACGTATCTGTACTGTAAGCAATTTTCCCGCTTATGTCCACTACTGCCGCATCTTCCAGTTCATCAAGTACATCATTGGAAAAATATTTCCCGAAAATACTTCCCATAAGTTCATGTGATGTTTTGCCGCCGCTTCCATGAGCCATTGTTATTTTCATTATTACCCTCCAGTTATCTGTTTCTGTACCAGATGCCGCATGCACCTTCTGCCGATACCATACAAGGCCCGTATGGATCAAGCGGTGTACAGCTTGTGCCGAACATCGGACATTCATCCGGATTGAGTACTCCCGTGATCACACTGCCGCATGAACAGCCTTCCGGAAGTTCCATATCTCTGATGAGCCCTCTTGATCCGCCGTCATAAACAGCATAATCACCTTTCAGATACATTCCCGATCCCGGAATGCTCCCCAGTCCGCGCCACATGGCCTCGTCCGGTTCGAAGCACTTCTCCAGTACTTCCTGCGCCCTGACATTACCTTCCCATCTGACTGCGTTTGTATAAAGATTAACGACCTTTGCCTCGCCGCGTTCCATCTGGCGTACCAGCTCATACAAAACCGCCAGAATGTGCTCTGCTTCAAAACCGCAGACTACCATCGGCTTATGATACTTTTCCGCTATTGCAGTATACGGTTCACAGCCAATGATGACACTTACATGTCCCGGACATATGAATCCGTCTATTGCCGGCTGGTTCGCGCATATCCAGTCAATTGCAGGTGTTATCGTCTTCAGCGCAGTAATGAGTTTAATATTCTGCACGCCCCGTTTTTTTGCCTCGTCGATCATAAGCGCATATGAAGGTATCGTCGTCTCGAACCCGACGGCTGCCACAGCAAAAATCCTGTCCGGCTCCGCTGCAGCTTTCTCTACTGCCTCAAACGGGCTGTACATCATCGTCACGCTGGCACCGTCTCCTTTGAGATCCGACAGACTGCCGTGCGTTCCCGGCACTTTCATCATATCGCCGTACGTCAGAAGCTCAGAGCCCTCAGCCATTGCGTATTCCGCGCATTTATCTATATACGCCGTCGGCGTAACACAGACAGGACAGCCGGGTCCTGATATCAGTTTTATTTTCGGCGAAATCAGGCTCCTGATCCCGGTCTTGAAAATAGCGGAAGTATGTGAACCGCACACCTCCATGAACTTGAGCTCCGGGCCGTCATAAGCCTTGAGATAATCGATGATCTCGCGTATCTCCATTACTGCTCCCTTTCCAATTCATCTATCTCCGCAAAAAGATCGATGAGTTCCTGAGCTTTATCTTTTTCCATCACTTCGATCGCACAGCCGGCATGAACCAATACATAATCTCCTACTTTCGCATCGATTATCCCTGTATTCACGTCTACGATATTGCCGCTGAAATCAGCTTTGGCCATGTTGCCGTCGAGTGACACTATCTTTCCCGGTATTGCTACACACATTTAATCATTTCCTTTCATTGACGCAATATATGTCTGTCCGAGGGCAATGCCGCCGTCATTTGGACTGACCGATACATTGTAGTATACTTCAAACCCTTCATTTCGAAGCAGTTCAAGCGTCATTTCCATCAATATTTTATTCTGGAAGGTTCCTCCCGTAAGCGCTACCTTCCTTATTCCGTAATCATCCCATATTCTCAGACACTGTATGCGTATCATTTCTGCAATGCGCCTGTGGAACATCAGTGCAAGTTCATACGAATCTTCTTCCCCGGGATTTTTGATTGCCTCTGCCGCAGCATCTTCGAGCAGCATGGCACATTCTCCCTCGTATTCATTGTAACTGCAGATCCCGAGCATCGCCGATACAGCATCGAACAGACGTCCCATGCTGGAACTGTATATCGTATTGATATCGTGATCCATAGCAGCTATTGCAGTCTCAAAATTCTCATCATCCAGGATCCCGTTGATTTCTGCATATTCCGCAATATCCTTGATGTCAACTGTGATTTCATCATCATGTGAATATTCCATATATCCGGAATCCATCGCATGAATATAACTCGCTGCGGATTTCCAGGCCTCTTTCATCGAACTATCGCCGCCGATCATCTTGACATATTTAAGATGAGCCGCTCTTATCATTTCTCCGTTTTCGCAGACGAGAAATTCCCCGCCCCAGATGTTCCCGTCGGTGCCGTAACCGGTACCGTCAAAGCTTACGCCGATCACCGGTCCTCTGAGCCCGTGCTCTGCCATTACCGAACCGACATGCGCATGATGGTGCTGGACTTTAATCAGCGGAATGCCGTGCTCCTTCGCGTATGTTTCAGCAAATTTTGTCGTATAATACAGAGGATGCATATCGCAGACGACCTTTTCCGGCGTAATGCGGAAAAGTCCGCTCATTCTTTCAACATTGTGATTGTATATCTCCTGCGCCTCTACCGTATCCATATCGCCGAAATACTGACTAACATATGCAAACGGTCCCTTGCTCAGGCTTAAGGAGTTTTTCAGTTGTCCTCCGACCGCAAGTATCTGCCCTTCTGCGCCTTCCATATAAAGAGGCACCGGGACATAGCCCTTCGATCTTCTGATCATCTGCGGCTGACCGTCTATTACTCTCACTACAGAATCATCCACCGTTACTCTGATCTCGCGCAGGTTATAAAAAGCCTCGGAAACCAGCGGCTGATTATCCATAAAATCAAACATTTCTTCCTCGGTACGGATTATCGGCATGCCAGATGAATTCGCACTCGTAACTATCAGAGGCCCGCCGAAATAATCCAGCATGATATACTGTCCGCCCATGCTCGGCAGGAACGCACCGACAAACCTGCTCTTCGCAAGTTCGCTGTAATTTCTCGGCTTCCTGTCCTGAAGCTCTTCGATTGGTTTTCTCTCCAGCAGTAATATCGGACGCGCCGACGATGTGATCAGTTTTTCTTCGACCTCGTTCATATAGCAGTACTCTTTTATTTCATCTACGCTTCTGAACATGATCGCAAAAGGTTTCTCTTCGCGGTTTTTTATTTCTCTGAGGTCGCTGACTTCCTGTTCATCGAAAGGATTTGCCACAAGATTATATCCGCCCATGCTCTTGAAAGCAATGACACGTCCCTCTTTAATTAGAGCGGCAGCTTTCTCCAGAGGTCCTTTCGAAGAGTCTTCCGCCGTATTCAGTTTGTACTCCATCTGAGGCCCGCAGTCATGACATGAAATAGTCTGCGCGTGATATCTTCTGTCTGTCAGCGTCGTATACTCTTCTTCGCACTGTTCGCACATAGGAAAATCGATCATTGCAGTATTATCCCTGTCATATGGTATCCTGTCAATGATCGTATATCTCGGTCCGCATATCATGCAGCTGATAAACGGATGCATATATCTCCTGTTATCCTTATCATACATTTCTCTGAGACACTCCGGACATACAGCAAGATCGGCGGGTATCATAGCTGCCTCCAGCCCGCCTTCGTCACTGCACAGTATAGTAAAATCCGTAAACTCTCTGGTGATAAGCTTTTCGCGTTTAATATGTACTATTTCCGCCGGTGCCGGTTTATCACGTTCTATTGCTCTGATAAACTCATCGATACGTTTCGGAGCATCAGTAACAACTATTTCCACAAGACCGCCTTTGTTCATTACTTCTCCGGTCATAGACATGCGGTCGGCGATTTTAGCCACGAAGGGCCTGAATCCTACGCCCTGCACTATTCCCCACAAGGTGATCTTCTCTGTAACTTTCCTTCCCATTTTATATCCTACAACTCCTCAGCACGCTTCTCGAACCATGCTGTCACTTCATCAAACCCTTCACCTGTTCTTCCTGATACCTTGAATACCGGAACATCAGGATTGAGCTGTCTTACGCCTTTCATATAAAACTCTTCGTCAAAATCCAGATACGGCATAAGATCTACTTTATTAAGAATAATAATATCCGCTTTTTCAAAGGCCAGAGGATATTTGTATGGTTTGTCGCTTCCTTCTGTCACAGTCGAAATCAGCATCATTACATGTTCTCCTATCGTAAACTCCGCAGGACAGACAAGATTGCCGATATTCTCAATGAAAAGGATCCCCTTTTCATCGAAATCCATTTTTTCGACTGTATGCTCTATCATCGGAGCATCCAGATGGCATGATCCATATGTATTTATCTGCAGTGTCTGAACGCCGGAAGCCTGAAGGTCTTTTGTATCGAAATCCGCTTCTATATCTCCCTCGATAACGTACGGCTTAACATTCTTCAGACGGCTGAATATATTCTTCAGCGTTGTTGTTTTGCCTACGCCCGGAGCTCCCATTTCATTGACTACCAGGACGCCTTTTTCCCCTAAGTCCGCTTTGACTTTCGCGGCGATACTATCGTTTTCATCCAGTATCCCTTCCATAACATCTATTTTTTTGACATCATGCATTTTGATTTTCCTTCCTTTATTCTATTTCGATCGACTCAATATAAAATTCCTTACCAATGTCTGTCGGTTCACCGTCAGTCCCGCATTTAGGACATGCAAAGGAGAAAAGTTCACGCTCGAACATTTCCCCGCACGCAGGACATTTTAGTTTCGGTCTGACCCGTCTGATATCTATCTCCGCACCTTCACACATCGTGCCCTCTGAAATAATATCAAAATACATATGTATCGATTCCGGTACAAACCCCGAATAATCTCCGCATACAAGATCGATCTTTATGACCCTGCTGCCGTCATTCTCGCGACAGTGTTTTTCCGCCAGTTTTATAAGCTGTTCTGTAATAGGTAATTCATGCATAATAATGTCTCCCGAATGTTTATTTTAACACATATGTCTGTATATGTACAATCGAAAAAGGCGGCAGGTTTATGGCCTGCCGCCTCTGTTATCATTGATATCTCAGTATATATGCTATTTTTCCAGCCCTTTATACTTATCATATCTCTCGATAGCTTCATCTTCAGTCTTGACAAAGAGTTCTTCTGCCAGTTCAGGGAATTCTTTGACGAGCGAGCTGTATCTTACCTGACCCATAAGGAAGTCTCTGAACAGTGAACGATCAGGTTCCTTCGAATCGAGTGAGAATGCCTTGCCGTCAGGATTGTACCTGTACAGCTGCCAGTATCCGCACTTAACAGCATCCGCCTCGTTCTCCTGGCTCTTGCCCATGCCCTTTCTGATACCGTGATTTATGCAAGGTGCATAGCACATGATCAGGGATGGTCCGTGATAAGCTTCCGCTTCCTTCACAGCCTTGAGGAACTGGTTCTTGTCTGAACCCATAGCAACCTGAGCAACGTAAACGTATCCATAGCTCATTGCCATCATGCCGAGGTCTTTCTTCTTTGTTCTCTTGCCGGCAGCAGCGAACTGTGCAACTGCGCCTGTAGGAGTAGCCTTTGAAGACTGGCCGCCTGTATTGGAATAAACTTCTGTATCAAATACGAGGATATTGATATCTTCTCCCGAAGCAAGTGCATGATCGACACCGCCGTAACCGATATCATACGACCATCCGTCACCACCGAGGCACCAGATCGACTTCTTGGCAAGCATGTCCGTTTTGCCCAGAACAGTCTTGGCCAGTGAACCTGCTTTGCCCTTTTCGCCGGCTGTCTTCAATGCATCGACAAGCTTATCAGCCCTGTCTCTTGTTCCTTCGCCCTCATCGAATCCTTCGAGCCATGCTTCACATGCACTCTTTACATTCGCATCTCCGGATTCTTCGGCCAGAGTCTGTACGTTTGCTTTTACGAAGTCTCTTGCCTGTCTTACGCCTGTAGCCATACCGAGACCATACTCGGCATTGTCCTCGAACAGTGAGTTTGCCCACGAAGGACCTCTGCCGTTTTTGTCCTGGCAATAAGGCATCGATGGTGCTGAAGCGCCCCAGATCGATGAGCATCCTGTTGCATTCGCGATCATCATTCTGTCTCCATAGAGCTGTGTGATGACTTTGATGTAAGGAGTTTCGCCGCATCCTGCACAAGCGCCCGAGAACTCGAAGTACGGCATGCAGAACTGACTGCCCTTGACAGAATTCTTGTCCATCTTGTCCGATTTCTCGCTGACTGTCATTGCATATTCCCAGTTAGCCGCCTGAGCTTCTTCTTCACCAAGAGGTTTCATCTCAAGAGCATCTACAGGGCATACATTTGCGCAGCTTCCGCATCCGAGGCAGTCGAGCACACTCACCTGCATTCTGTAGTTCAGCCCTTCAAGGCCCTTGCCCTTGGCAGCAGCTGTCTCGAATCCTGCCGGAGCAGCCTTGACTTCATCGTCGCTGAGCAGAACAGGTCTTACAGCCGAATGAGGACATACGAACGAGCACTGGTTGCACTGGATACATTTATCGATATGCCATGAAGGTACGCTGGATGCAACGCCCCTCTTTTCATATGCAGCTGTTCCCGATGGGAATTCACCGTCTTCTCTTCCTACAAATGTGCTGACAGGAAGACTGTCTCCCTCCTGTCTGTCAACAGGAATAACCACATCTTTGACAAATTTAGGCATGTCGACTTTTTTAGCCGGCTTATCTTTCGCGTCGGCCCAGTCCTTAGGAACTGTGACCTTGTGAATGCTCTCGCATCCTGCATCTACAGCCGCCTGGTTCATCTTGACTATCTTGTCTCCCTTGAGTCCATAAGTTTTCTTGATTGACTGCTTTAGAAGCTTGACAGCCTTGTCGAGCGGCATTACATCAGCCAGTTTAAAGAATGCAGCCTGCATGATCATATTGATCCTGTTGCCGAGGCCGATCTCCTGTCCGAGCGCCGTACCGTTTATTGTATAGAAGTTGATCTTGTTCTTTGCAATATACTGCTTGAGATCTGCAGGCAGGTTGTCGTTAAGTTCTTCATCTGACCATGTGCAGTTCAGAAGGAAGATACCGCCCTTCTTCAGACCCTTGATGACATCATACTGATGTACATATGCCTGGTTGTGGCAGGCAATGTAATCCGCTTCTGTCAGCAGATATGTCGACTGGATCTTGTTCTTGCCAAATCTCAGATGTGACATCGTGACACCGCCGGATTTCTTTGAGTCATAGTTGAAATAACCCTGAGCATAGAGGTCAGTGTTGTCTCCTATGATCTTGATAGCCTGCTTGTTGGCACCTACCGTACCGTCTGAACCGAGACCCCAGAACTTGCATCTTACTGTACCTTCCGGTTCAGTGGTGATGTCGACAGGTTTGAGTGATGTTCCGTATACGTCATCCTCGATTCCTATTGTAAAATGATTCTTCGGCTTTGCAGTTTTCAAATTGTTGTATACTGCAGCGATCTGTCCAGGAGTGGTATCCTTTGAACCGAGTCCGTATCTGCCTGCCACGATAACAGGAGATTCTTTCTCATCATAGTACATAGTCTTGATATCCATGTACAGAGGATCACCGATAGCTCCCGGTTCCATTGTTCTGTCGAGAACAGCAATTTTCTTAACTGTCTTCGGCATAACCTTCTTCAGATATTCAGGAGCCCATGGTCTGTAAAGTCTTACCTTTATGAGTCCGAGTTTGTTGCCCGATTTTTTGTTGAGAACATTGATCGTTTCTTCGATAGTTTCGCATACAGATCCCATTGCGATAATGATCCTGTCGGCATCCTTGGCTCCGACATAATCGAAAAGGTGATATTTTCTTCCTGTGAGTTCAGAGATCTCCTTCATATATTCAGCAACTGTACCAGGAAGTTCATCATAGAATTTCCTGCTTGCCATTCTTGCCTGGAAGAAGATATCAGGGTTCTGCGCCGTACCTCTGATTTTAGGATGATCAGGATTCAGAGCATTGTCTTTGAAAGCCTTAAGCGCTTTTTTATCAACAAGCTTTGTAACATCCTTAGGATCGATGACTTCGATCTTCTGGATCTCATGCGATGTTCTGAAACCATCAAAGAAATGCATGAAAGGTACTCTTCCCTTTATAGCTGATAAATGTGCTACATTAGCAAGGTCCATAACCTCCTGTACTGAACTTGAGCAGAGAAGAGCAAAACCTGTCTGTCTTGTAGCCATGACATCTGAATGATCTCCGAAAATACAGAGCGCATGTGTAGCAAGTGTTCTTGCTGTAACATGGAATACTCCCGGAAGAAGTTCTCCTGCGATCTTGTACATATTCGGGATCATAAGGAGAAGTCCCTGTGATGCCGTGTAAGTAGTTGTCAGTGCACCTGATGCAAGTGATCCGTGTACTGCACCGGAAGCGCCTGCTTCCGACTGCATTTCGACGACTTTGACTTTCTGTCCGAACATATTAGTCGAGCCGTGTGCCTGCATGTCGTCAACAACTTCAGCCATTGGCGACGATGGAGTGATTGGGTAGATAGCAGCCACCTCTGTAAACGGGTACGAAGCGTATCCGGCAGCAGTGTTACCATCCATCGTTTTCATGATTTTTTTTGCCATTGTATCCTCCAAAAAATTTGTGCTCACAGGAGCCTGCCCTGATCTGCACGTCCCATAATAGTAATACATTTATCACATCAACCGACATGCGTCGATAGTATGAACAAAAAATCTTGTATACAGTATTCAATAGTTGATACATATAAACACAATTTAAATTATATGTACCTGTTACATAATTGTCAATGAATAAGCTGGGATTTCAGCAAATATATTATATCATACTTTTGCCAATAAAAAAAGGACTGTCCTTTATGAACAGTCCTTTAAAAAAGCACTACTATTTGATTTCCAAGCACTTCTTCGGGCACTTCTCAGTGCAGAGTCCGCACTTGACGCATTTTTCTTCATCGAGCTCCCACGACTTTTCTTTTCTGTCAACCGTGATCGCTTCCTGAGGACAATTCTTTGCGCAAAGTCCGCAGTAAATACACTCTTCGACATTATTCTGAAGTTTGCCGTCTGCAGATGCACTGCTGCCGGCTTTTTCTTTCTGTGGAATATCGAATGTGTCAACAGTCTTGGTGACCGAAGGTGCAGTATATGTCTGCGCCATCGTGAGACAATTCTTCGGGCAATTATATGTACAGCATCCGCACTGAATACATTTCATTCTTTCGATACTCCATGTATGCGCATTTCTGTCAACAGTAATTGCATTTGTTGGGCACTTCCTCATACACATTCCGCAGAGGATGCACTCAGGCTCGTTAATATCGATATGGCCTCTTGTTCGTTCCTGCCATTCTCTTGGTACTACTGGGTACATGAGAGTTGCTGGCTTTTTGAACAGGCTGCCCATAACGACCTTGCCGATCTTAAAAACTGACACTGCTCTCACCTACCTTTCTGTACAACTGATGCATGGGTCAATGGTCAGAACGTTCATAGGAACGTCCGCCAGATCGCATCCCTGCAGAGTTTTTACCATTGCAGGAATGTTCATGTTGGTCGGCGTTCTTACACGCATTCTTTCCATAAACTTTGTCGGCTCATCGAAGCCCTTTGCATAATAGAACGCTTCTCCTCTCGGCTGCTCCATTCTAAGTGCGAATTCGCCGCTGAAGTTGCCTTTTACAGGAACTGCGATCTCTGTGTCAGGGATCTTGTCGATAGCTGTCTGGATCATGTCTATGGATGCATAGATTTCATCAATTCTTACCTTACATCTTGCCCAGCAGTCTCCCGCCGTCTCAACGCACGGTTCAAAGCCGATTTCATCATATACGCCATTGCCCGTCAGTCTGATATCCTGAACAATGCCGGATGCTCTTGCCATAGGTCCTACGGTACAGAGATCGACAGCATCTTCCTTGCTGAGATATCCGACTCCGCAGAGTCTGTTCTTTACAGATGTATCATTAATGAATACGCCCGTAAGTTTCTGCGTTTCTCTTTTTACTTCTTCAAGCTTCTCGGAGATAGCTCTCAGTGTTGCATTGTCGATGTCTTTTCTGACTCCTCCGACAGTGCAGACAGAGAAGATTACTCTTCCGCCTGTAGTTTCCTCAAAAATATCGAGGATTGATTCTCTGACTCTCCAGCAGTGATTGAACAGACTTTCGAAACCGAAGCCGTCAGCCAGCAGTCCGAGCCACAGCAGATGACTGTGTACCCTGGACAGTTCATGCCAGATAGTTCTTAAATAGTCGGCTCTGCGCGGAACTTCTATTCCCATAGCGCCTTCTATCGCACCGACACAGCCCCAGCCATGACCGAAACTGCAGATACCGCATATTCTTTCAATTACATATACCATTTCGGTATATTCCTTTTTTTCCACGAGTTTTTCCAGACCTCTATGGATAAATCCAATAGATGGAATGGCTTCTACAACCTTCTCGTCTTCGATCACCAGGTCCAGATGTACCGGTTCAGGAAGAACTGGGTGCTGTGGTCCGAAAGGAATAATAGTTCTTTTACTCATTTTCTACCTTCCCTTCTGCTACTTTATTGCCCATGGAGTTGGTTCGCTCGTCGTAAAGAAATTCCCGCCGTAATCAAGTGCATTATGCAGGAACTTGATACCGAACAGATCGTGTACTTCGTTCTCGTAAATAAATGCAGGCCAGTATTCCTTTGTGATGCTTTCAACTTCCTCATCAGGTGTAATATCCATTCTCAGGAGCAACATTACGTGGTCCAGATCGAATGCATACAGTAACTGATAATGATCCTTTTTTGTGACTCCGCAGAGCTGCACAAATCTGTAACCATCGTCTTTAAGATTTCTTACTCTTTCAAGAAGCTTATCCGGAGTAATGGGCTCAAAGTTCTGGATCAGATATTTCTTTTCTTCACTCATTATTATGCCTCCTTTTCCGCTTCTGATGCCTCTGTTCCTTCAGGTGCGCCTACAGCAGCCTCCGGGGCGGCTTCGTCTTTACCTTCAGGATCAAGGCCTTTTTCCATTCTCGCTCTCTTTTCAGAAAGAACTCCCAGCCCTGCAACAACGCCATCGATGATGGCTTCAGGTCTTGCAGCACAGCCCGGTACATAACAGTCGACCGGGATGACCTTGTCAGTTCCGCCGAGAATATTATAACATTCTTCCCAGATTCCGCCCGAGCATGCGCATATGCCTACGGCAACAACGACTTTAGGTTCAGGCATCTGGTCATAGATCTGCTTTATAACGCCTTTGTTTCTCTCATTAACGGCGCCCGTTATAAGAAAAACATCTGCGTGCTTAGGATTTCCGGTATTTACGATACCGAATCTCTCAACGTCGTACATAGGTGTAAGGCATGCCAGTACTTCTATGTCGCAGCCGTTGCAGCTGGAGCCGTCATAATGGATGATCCATGGTGATTTAGCTACATATGACATCTTTACACCTCCTTATACTAATAATAGTACGAATAAATTGACTGCTCCGAGAGCTGCCGCTACGATCCATGCTGAGTTGATCGCAGCCTGCCACTTCATTCTTGCGAAACTGTTGTCGATGAATATTTCCAGGAAATATGTCAGCAGGGCAACAACTACGCCTATCACATAACCCGCAACTGTTCCGTTCGCGAAGAACAGGAAAATCAGTCCGAGAAGCATTACGTTTTCATACCAGTGAGCGACTTCTACCATAGCCAGAGTCTTACCCGAGAACTCAGTTTTGAGTCCGCCGACCAGCTCCTGATGTGCGTGCTCCGACATCGAGAGATCGAAAGGTGATTTTCTGAACTTGATCGTCATGATGAATACAAGACCGATGAAGAGACCCCAAACCGCGAAGAACGGCATAGTTTCTGATGTCATGATCTGACTTACATCAAACGAACCTGTAGCCATGTAGAAACCTATCGCCGAAAGAAGAACCATCGGTTCATATGCCATTACCTGAAGAAGTTCTCTTGCAGCACCTGCTTCAGCATATGGTGAATTCGACGAATAAGCCGCTATGATCAGGAATGTGCTTGCCGTAGTCAATGTAAAGAATACGAGCAGCAGACTCTGTCCTGCAAAGAACAGACATCCCGTTACTATTGTGAATACAAGGAAGCATAATACGTAGAAATCCTGTACGTTATTAACTGTAATATCTTCCTTTTCTGTCAGCTTGAACACATCATAGAAAGGCTGACGGATCGGAGGGCCGACCCTGCTCTGCATGTGTGCCGAAATCTTTCTGTCGCATCCTGCAAGCAAACCGCCGACGATAGGTCCGAGGATAAGGTATGCAACAACCGAAATAATCATTACTGTCATTATGCGATACCTCCTAACATCAATGCCGCAACTGCCACGATGCATGCAACTTCAAGCACAGCTGTCGCCACACAGCCGATAACGTTCATTTTGACTTCTCCGAAGTACGATTCCATATACCAGTTTCTCAGACCGACTTCCGTAGGTCCCTGGAAAGCATTCTTGAACGAAAGGTTATCGCCTTCATTGACACCGTTCATATAAATAGGAACGATCTTTTTATTTGTTCTCCCGAAGAAGAAGATGAACAGCAGTACGATAACAGCTATCATGATGCACATGATGATCATGTTGTTAGCTGAAAGTGCGAGTGCATCGACTGCTCCGAATGCCGATACCAGATAAGGTACTACTAATGTGCTCGAGATAAACGGGAAGCACAGGCATACGAGAACCGTAAGTGTTGCAAGCGTGACATGCACAAAGGTTTCTTCTCCGTGAATATTCTTCTGCAGATTTTCCCTTCCCGCCATAGTAGCAGAAAGTTTTCCGAGCCACTTTGTCCAGTAGAACACCGTAGCCGCACTGCCGAAGCAGATGATGAGAATCAGAAGTATGTTTCCGGAATCTACGAATGCAGTGAGTGTAGCCCACTTTGAAATCAGCATTCCGAAAGGTGCCAGGTACATTCCTGCGATGCCAATCATCATGCATCCTGCCAGACGAGGCAGTTTTTCGAAGAGTCCGTCCATATCCTCGATGTCTCTGCTGCCGATCTGATGTTCTGCAGTACCGACGCAGAGGAACATGAGGCACTTTGTTATAGCATGGAATATGATAAGCATGATTCCCGCCCAAACCGCTTCAGGTGTTCCGACGCCGCCGCAGGCGCAGATCAGTCCGAGGTTGGATATTGTCGAGTAAGCAAGAACTTTCTTGCCGTTTGTCTGTCCGATAGCAGCGAACGAGGTCATGAGGAATGTTATGCCTCCGACGAACATCGCCATGATACCGGCAATATTCCAGCCGAGTACCGGTGCAAGCTTGATGATCAGGAATACGCCTGCTTTGACCATTGTTGATGAATGGAGCAAAGCTGATGTAGGTGTAGGTGCGACCATCGCGCCGAGCAGCCAGCTGTCGAACGGCATCTGAGCTGCCTTTGTGAGTCCCGCGAATACCAGGAACAGAGCAGGTGCAACAACGCTTCCGCCCATGCTGCCGTAAGCAAGCATAGTTGAAAGTTCTATTGTTCCGAGTCCTGTACCGAGCAGGATGATCCCGATTACAAAACCGAGACCGCCGAGGCTCGTCATGATAAATGCTCTGAAAGCGTTTCTCGTAGCGATCTTATCCTCAAATTCCTTCTTGTGGAACAGGCCGTTGTAGCCGATGAGGAAGAACGAACAGTATGTTGTGATCTCCCAGAAGAAGAACATCCACAACAGGTTGTTCGATGTAACGATTCCAAACATTGCTGAAAGGAAGACGAACATAAGGAAGAAGAACCAAGGTCTTCTGTCTTTTCCGTCTTTCTGATGTTTCTGGTCATCCTTCATGTATCCAAGTGCATAGACACATATCAGAGTACCAATGATTCCGATGATAAGTACCATGATCATTGAAAGTCTGTCAATGTACATATTGTAATTGACAGCGATCTCATGGCCTTTGGTGAACTCAAACCACAGCTGTAACGGAGTGGTGACAACAACAAGGAGACAAGCCAAATACTTCTTGTATTTGATGCCTAATACGAAACCGACAATGGCCAGTAAAGCCGAAATGATGGTCATCGCTGTACCGACAGCTTCATTGGACGCGCTGAAATACTGCCCGCCCGAGCTGAAGTACTTAACGACAAGATAGATCGAAGCCGCAATTATTACTGCGGAACCGACCTTGACAACGATGTCTCTTGCCGCGTCTGCCTTGAGTATCAAAAGAGCTACCGCAACTACAAGCGGAAACACGATTAGAAAAATAATAGTGCTCATTTAATCCTCCTAAAAAATAATATAAACTTTGTGTTAAACACGCTTCTGTAATTATATAATACGAAAGGTTGTAAAACAAGCCCTTTCGTATTGTGAGAATTTTCTGCATATATTGATTTTACTTGTTTATGATGATCACGTCACCAGTTTCCCGGTCAGGCTGAAAGTCTTTCCCTGTGTTATTTCGACTTCGCAGAAAGTACCTGTAAGAGAACTGTCTCCCTCGAAATCGACTACCTTGAACCCGTCTGTCCTGCCGGTCATAGTCTTTTTGTTATGTCTGCTCGGTCCCTCTACCAGGATGCGTTCGGTACGGCCTTTCATCGCGGCATTTTTCTCAGCCGAATGGGTATTGACGGCGTCTACCAGCCTGTTGAATCTGCGGTGTTTTATCTCCTCCGGTATCTGATCCTCATACTCTGCCGCCGGAGTTCCTTTTCTGACAGAATAGAGGAATGTAAACGCTGAATCATATCCTACTTCATTTACGAGCGACAGCGTGTCTTCAAAATCCTGATCTGTCTCCCCCGGGAAACCTACTATGATATCCGTCGAGATCGATATATCCGGCACTGCTCTGCGCAGTTTTTCCACAAGTTCCAGATATTTTTTTCTGTCATAATGACGGTTCATTCTCTTCAGGACATCATCGCTGCCCGACTGAACCGGAAGATGAATGTTTCTGCATAATTTGCTGCAGTCTCTGTATGCCTGTATCAGTTTATCCGACAGGTCTTTCGGATGCGAAGTCATGAATCTGATCCGCTCCAGGCCGTCGACTTCCTGAAGCATATAAATAAGATCCGCAAAATCCGCCTGTCCGTTTTCACCCATGCCTTTATATGAATTCACATTCTGTCCCAGCAGCGTTATCTCTCTTACTCCGTCAGAAACAAGATCCGCGACTTCTGCCATAATATCTTCCGGATGTCTGCTTCGTTCCCTGCCTCTGGTATACGGCACTATGCAGTACGTGCAGAAATTATTGCATCCGTACATGATATTGACAAAAGCTTTGAATTTATACAGTCTTTTAGACGGCATACCTTCTATGATATCACCGGCTTCATCCCAGACGTCGACTATCTTTTGTTTTTCTTCAGTCACACTCTTGAGAAGCTGTGGAAATTCATGGATATTATGAGTCCCGAATATTATATCGACCCACGGATATTTCGCTTTGATCCTGTCAATGATATGCTGCTGCTGCATCATGCATCCGCAGACACATACAACAAAATCGGGACGCTGCTCTTTGATCTTTTTTAGCTGACCGAGTGTCCCGAAAAATCTTTTGTCGGCATTGTCTCTGACGCTGCAAGTATTTATTATTGCAACGTCAGCTTCCTGCCTGTTTTCAGTTTTTGAATAACCCAGTCCGGTGAGCATGCCGGCCAGCGTCTCGGAATCCCGTTCGTTCATCTGGCAGCCCATCGTCTGAATGTGGAATTTTTTATCCTCTTTCATGCTTTCTGTCCCTGCCCATCAGCATCTCTTCTGCTTCTCTGGCTCCGATGTTTCCGTTAATGAGATCGTACATGGCTTCAGTGATAGGCATCTCTACGCCCGTCTTCTGTGCGAGCCCGTAAGCGGCTTCTGTCGTAAAGTAACCTTCAACGACCATGCCGACTTTTTCAGTCGCTTCCTTTGGATCTGTTCCTTCCCCGATCATTATGCCGCATCTTCTGTTTCTGGAATGCATACTTGTGCATGTAACGATGAGGTCGCCTACTCCTGTAAGCCCCAGGAATGTCATCGGATCAGCGCCCAGCGCCACTCCGAGTCTTGTGATCTCGGCAAGTCCTCTCGTCATGAGAGCAGCCTTGGCATTGTCTCCGAATCCCATGCCGTCTGATATGCCGGCGCCGAGCGCTATAATATTCTTCAGCGATCCGCCGAGTTCCGTGCCTATGATATCATCGCCTGTATATACTCTGAATCTTTCTGTCATGAATATATCCTGTGCTTCCTCAGCGAGCTTCTTGTCTCTTGAAACCACGCATACGGTAGTAGGCATGGCCTTGCAGACTTCTTCAGCATGTGAAGGCCCTGAAAGCACTACATATTTTGCATCAGGCTTTATGTCAAAAGCTATTTCCGACATTCTCTGAAGCGATTTCTGCTCTATGCCCTTGGCAACATTTACTATTAATGTACTATCCGAAAGATACGGCAGCGCTCCTGTGAACGCCGATCTGAAATGCTGCGCCGGAACTGAAAAAAGAGCTACATCAGCATCTTTAAGCGCCTCTTCCACTGTCGGAACAGTATTCAGATTTTCACCGAAACCGACCCCCGGCAGATATCTTTTGTTTTCTCTGTCATTTGTCAGAGCAGCGAGATGTTTCTGATCAAGATCCCAGATAACCACCTGATGTCCTTTGTTGCTGAGCGTGATAGCAAGTGCTGTTCCCCAGCTTCCGGCTCCGATAACTCCGATTTTCTTCATTGTCATGATTATGATCCTTTCCGTCGGTTTCTCAGTCCGACCTTTTACCCGGCCCGTCTTCAGGCCCCCTTTTGAATCTTATATGCGGTTCTTCCCCGGCAAGCATCCTTTTGATATTGCTGCTGTGTTTCAATAATACTATTATCGCCAGTACCATCGAAAAAAGGAAGAAGTCGCGTTCCATTATAAACGTTAATATCGGGAATGTGAATACCCCAACTATAGATCCCATGGACATCATCCTTGAAACCAGAACGCCTATGACTACACACAGAAGCGCCAGAAGCGCCACTTTCCAGTTGAGACCGAGCATCGCGCCAAAAATAGTCGCCACGCCCTTGCCTCCTTTGAATTTATATGCAGCGGGCCATATATGGCCTGCAACTACCGCGACAAAGCACAGCATCGCGCACCAGTGTCCGGCCATCGCATTGCCTATAAGCACGCCTGCAGTTCCCTTGAACACATCAATTGCCAGCGTGCCTCCTGCGGATTTAATGCCCAGAACACGGAGAACGTTCGTCGTCCCCGCATTGCCGCTCCCTTCTTTTTTTATATCGATCCCCTGTGATCTCGATATCAGCTGTGCGCCGGAAATATCGCCCAGTCCGTACGCGATAATGACTGCCAATATGAAAAGTATCCAGTTGGAATCAGTATATATACTGCTAATCATCGTCTCTCCTGTTTTTTTCTTTAAAAACGAATTTTATCGATGTTCCTTCAAATCCAAATGCATCTCTTATCTTGTTCTCAAGGTACCTCGCATATGAAAAATGCATCAGCTCGCGTGAGTTTATCTTAAACGAGAAAAGCGGCGGTTCGACGCCTACCTGCGCAGCATAGTATATTCTAAGATGTTTTCCCTTATCGGATGGTGTCTGCTGCATCATTACAGCATCGGTGATAAGGCTGTTCAGCTGTCCTGTCGGTACTCTCTTCTTCCTGTTTTCAGCTACGATCTTCGCCTCTTTGATCACGTTGTCCATACGCTGTCCTGTCAGTACAGAAATAAATATAACAGGAGCATATGACAGAAATACCAGTTCCGCCCTCACTTTTTCGGTGAACTGCTTCATTGTATTGGTTTCTTTTTCTATAAGGTCCCACTTGTTGACAACGATTACAATGCCCTTGCCGGCTTCATGCGCCAGCCCGGCTATTTTTTTATCCTGCTCTGTAACACCGTCCTGCGCATCGATCATTATCAGGCAGACATCACTTCGTTCTATTGCTGCAACAGCTCTTATAACGCTGTATCTTTCAATATCTTCATCGACTTTGCTCCTGCGCCGGATACCTGCGGTATCAATAAGCAGATATTTTTCACCGTCTCTTTCAAAAGGCGTATCTATCGAATCTCTTGTCGTACCGGCAATAGGCGAAACTATAACACGGTTTTCTCCGAGCAGCGCATTTATCAGTGACGATTTCCCGACGTTCGGCTTTCCAATCACGGCAATGCCCGTTGCCTCTTCTTCTTCTTTTCCTGCGCCTGCCGGAAAATCATCCACGATCAGGTCGAGCAGGTCTCCTATTCCCAGCATGTTCGCCGCCGAGACAGGGACCGGATCTCCCACTCCCAGTTCATAGAAATCGTAATAATCGCTGTACTTCTCAGGATTGTCCACTTTGTTGACTGCGAGAACGATTTTCTTATGCGTGCGTCTCAGCATATCGGCAACTTCACGATCATTTGCAGTTAGGCCTTCTTTACCGTCCACCATAAACAGGATCACATCGGCTGTCTCCATTGCGATCTCTGCCTGCGCTCTCATCTGAGAAGGTATGATTTCAGTGCTGTCAGGCTCTATCCCGCCGGTATCAATAAGCGCAAATGAAATATTTCTCCATTCCGCTTCCGCATATATCCTGTCTCTGGTAACACCGGGCGTATCATCTATTATTGAAACCCTTTTACCGACGACTCTGTTGAAAAAAGTCGACTTGCCGACATTAGGCCTTCCGACAACCGCCACTATTGGTTTACTCATCGAAAATACCTCCTATGAAATCTTCCGGGATAAATTCGTTCAGGTCATCGATCCCTTCACCGACACCGACAAACTTGATCGGCATGTCGAACTCATCGGCAATAGTAACGGCGATGCCGCCTTTGGCCGTCCCGTCGAGTTTTGTTATTATGACTCCGCTGAGGTCAGTGATCTCTCCGAATTCCTTTGCCTGCGATACAGCATTTTTCCCTGTGGTCGCATCAAGTATAAGAAGTGTCTCGCGTGAAGCTTCCGGCCATTCACGGTCTATGACTCTGTTCATCTTTTCAAGTTCCTGCATCAGATTTTTCTGTGTCTGCAGTCTTCCTGCAGTATCACATATCAGTACATCCGTCCCGCGCGCCTTCGCCGCCTGAATAGAATCGAATATTACTGCCGACGGATCCGCGCCTTCCTGATGTCTGATGACATCGACGCCTATCCTGTCTCCCCATATCTGAAGCTGTTCACCGGCCGCTGCGCGGAAAGTATCGGCAGCAGCAAGCAGTACCGTTTTTCCTTCGCTTTTGCACTTGTTTGCCAGCTTACCTATCGTAGTGGTTTTTCCGCCCCCGTTTATTCCTATCATGACAACTACAAGCGGAATGTCCCCGCTGAGCCTGAGCCGGTCTCCTTTGTCCACGAGTTCTGTCATTATTTTCTTGAGATCGTCTCTGACATCCTCGGATTTCCACAGTCTTTTCATTCTGACATCTTCCCGCAGAGTATCTATTATTTTTTCCGTCGTGGACATTCCTATGTCCGAAGTGATTATGACCTCCTCGAGTTCATCGAGAAGTTCCTCATCAGCCTCCGGTCTGTCCATCAGGACATCTCCGATCCTCTGACCCATTCGGCCCCAGAATCCCTTTTCTTTCTTAAATGCCATGTTATTCTCCCATTGTTATTACATCGCCGGCTCTTCCCCGAGTTTAAGCGAATATACTTTTGATACTCCGCTTTCCGGCATAGTTATTCCATACATTGTATCCGCATGTTCCATAGTCGATTTCTGATGCGTAATGAGCGTGAACTGCACCCCGCTGAATTTCTGCACATAATCCCCGAAAATCTCCAGATTCTGATCATCGAGCGCCGCTTCTATCTCGTCAAGAATGCAGAAAGGCGTCGGTTTTGTTTTCAGTACAGCAAACATCAGCGCTATGGCAGTCATCGTCTTTTCACCGCCCGAAAGCAGATTGATATGCTTCAGCTGTTTCCCCGGAGGCTGCGCTGTTATCTCTATTTCCGAATCGAAAGGATCGTTTTCGTTTTCCAGCGATATCTTCGCATGCCCGCCGCCGTACAAATCTCTGAACACTTCTTCAAAGTTGACAGTAACACTGTCGAAGCTCTCTTTGAATTTGCTTCTGATGATTTTATCCATATCGGCAATAATTTTTTTGAGTTCTTCCGTTGAAGCTATTATATCAGCTCTCTGAGCCGTGAGGAATTCATATCTCTCGCTGACAGTTCTGTATTCCTCTATAGCTCCGATGTTCACATCGCCGAGTTCCTTCATGCGGTTCTTTATTTCTCTGTTCTCTCTGACGGCGCTGCTCATGATGAAGTCTTCCTTCTTCATGTCTATGGCCTGTAAATATGAAACCTCAAACTCATCCCACAGTTTTGCCTTTGCGTTTTCCAGCTGTGTCTCGTGCTTTGTTTTCTGAATCTCCAGCTGATATTTCTGATCCTGCGTTTCTGAAGCTTTTTCGTCGAGTTCTTTCTTCTCTGCAGTTTCAGCCTCGAGTTTCCTGACCAGTGCGGCCTTTTCTGCTCTCAGAGCAGTCAGTCCCGCATCCAGTTCTTCCTTTTCCGCCTTTTTGACATCAGTTTCTCCGGCGCTTCCCTCATAATGCGAGTTCAGCTCCTTCTGCTCGTCAGTCCTTGCCTGAAGCTCTGCTTCTCTGACCTTTTTATCATTTTCATATCCGCCGATCGTTTCGTTAGTCTTGTCAACAACGACATCGATACTGTTTTTTTCGCTTTCAAATGCACCGAGAGCGATCCTGTCTTCCGTTATTTCCGTATCAAAAACATCCGCCGCTTTTCTGTCTGCATCATACTTATCAGACATGATGCCGATATTCTGCTCCAGCTCTTCCAGAAGTGCAGCGTTTTTCTCCACTTCGTCTCTGAGCATTGCCGCTGTTTCATCGGATCTGCCCTGCTGATCATCTATCGCGTCTATCTCTCTCTGCAGTTTGCCGACGCTGTTTCTGTAATCAGAAAGCGAACTCTCAATAACAGCAATGGCATTCTCCTGTGTATAGAAATCTCTTTCGAGCTGTTTGATTTCCGCTTCCTTCTGCCTTATCGATTCCGATTCTCTGTGCAGTGAAACGGTTATTTCTTCTCTCTCCGTGTTCTTTTCTGCAGCTTCGGCATTTGCGTCATCAAGACGGTTTTTCAGCTGGGCGATCTCCGCTTTTCTTTCCAGAAGATTCGCCGTCCTGTTCCTGAATCTGCCGCCGGTAATAGCTCCGCCGGCATTGATCACTTCTCCCTCCAGCGTTACAAACCGGAGTCCGTTCCTGTATTTTTTCGAGAGCACGATCGCACTGTCCATATTATCTACTATCGCGACCTTGCCGAGAAGATATTTCATAATCTCCTTATATTGCGGATCGAACTTCACGCAGTCGACTCCGAATCCTCTGAAGCCGGGCTCCGACTTTATCGCCTCATCAATTACAGCTTCGCGGCCGACAACCGATCCGACAGGCAGAAATGTTATTCTGCCCGCATTGTTTTCCTTCAGTTTCGTTATAGCCTTTTTCGCTGTTTCATCCGAATCGCAGATGATGTTCTGCAATGTCGCTCCGAGCGCAGTCTCGACTGCCGTTTCAAATCCCTGCGGTACATCGACAAGCTCAGCTACTGTTCCGAATATCCCGCGTATATCAGAGCGCATAACAAATCTGACGCCGTGATTGTATCCTTCGTAATTAGCCTCCATCTCCTCTATAGTTTTCTTACGGGATGAAAGTCTTCCTATTTCGAGGTTAAGTGCACCAAGTTCTTCACCGAGCTGCTTTTCACGGTTGTAATGTTCTGTATAAGTGTCCGCCAGTGATGATTTCCCCGCATTGGCCGCATTGAGTTTCGACTTCAGATCATTTTTTACACTCTTGGCCTTCTCAAGAGCTTCCTCCGCGGCAGCATTTTCGTTCTCTCCGGAAGTCTTTTCCGACACTACAGAGGCCTTGCGCGCTTCAAGGTTGTCGCGCAGACTTGTAATACTCGATATTTCCGCATTCCTGGAATTTATACCGCTCTGTATCTCTATTGCTTTGTTCTTGCTGTCATCTATTGCTTCCGCAAGCTCCCGGAGACGACGGTTCATTTCATCATATTTATCGGTCTTTTCACGGAGCGCGCCGACCATAGCTTTCAGTTTTGCATCCGCTGTATCTTTTGTGGCGAAAAGCTCGCGTGAGTTGTCTTTTTCTTTTGATATTTTCTTGGCAAGCTCCGATATTTCCGCCTGAAGACGCTCTATATCACGGCTGACCGAAGCCATTTTTTCTTCTCTCAGTCTGCTTTCCCCGACGAGGGTATTGATTTCATCGGTTACGGTGATCTGTCTCTGCTGCATTTCATCGATTTCCGCATCCAGGGCTTCACGACGGGCGCTTTCTGCGGAAATCACCGCGCCCAGCTCTTCTCGTCTTCCCCGTCCCGCATCTATCTGCGACTGCAGTTCCGTTATATCATTTTTCACCACTTCATTTCTCTGATCGATATTTTCGATGTTTTTCAAAGTGATGTTTATTTCAAGCTCTTTGTGTCTGTCCTTGAGTCCGATATACTCCCTGGCCTTTTCACTGTCGCTTTTCAGCATTCCTATCCGGCCTTCGATCTCTCCTACGATATCATTGACGCGTTCCATGTTGCTGTTGGCTGCGCTGAGTTTTCTCTCGGCTTCCGCTTTCCGGCTCCTGTACATTACGATACCCGCGGTCTCTTCAAGTATTTCTCTGATGCTGTCTGTGTTATTGCTGATGATATCGGATATTTTACCCTGCCCTATGATCGAATATCCTTCCACGCCGATGCCTGTATCCATGATGAGTTCTCGGATATCCTTCATCCTGCAGCGGTTGTTGTTGATAAGATATTCACTCTCGCCCGAACGGTACATTCTTCTGGTAATAGCAACTTCATTATAGTCGATGGGCATTGCACCGTCGGAATTGTCAATGATCAGCGTGACCTCTGCCATCCCTCTCGATTTTCGGCTGGCAGTCCCTGCGAAAATCACATCCTCCATCTTGTCGCCTCTGAGCATTTTTGAACTCTGCTCACCGAGGACCCATCTGAGCGCATCACAGATATTGCTCTTGCCGCTTCCGTTAGGACCGACTACACAGGTTATCCCTCTATCGAACTCTATGGTCACCGGTTCCGCAAACGATTTGAATCCGTGAATTTCAAGTCTCTTAAAAAACATCTGTCACTCTCCCTGTCAATGCATCTTTAGCCGCATTCTGTTCAGCTTCTTTTTTTGTTTTGCCTTTTCCTTCGCCCATTATCTCTCCATTGACCGAAAGGCTTACATAAAAAGTCTTATCATGGTCAGGCCCCGTTTCTTTTTCAAGCTCATAGCTAATGGCCGCAGGTCCGCCGGCCTGGATCTTTTCCTGAAATTCGGTCTTGTAATCACTGTGCAGCTTCCCCGCGACAGCATCGGAGATCGTACTTCCGAAAAGCGAGAGAACCGTTGCTTTCGCGTCATCATAACCGCCGTCGAGAAAAACCGCGCCTATTACTGCTTCCATAGCATCGGCGATTATCGAGTCTCTGTCACGTCCTCCGCTTGCATCCTCACCGTGACCGAGTTTAATGACCGGCCCAATGCCCAGTTTTCTGCCTTCCGAAGCAAGCGAACGTGAGCAGACTACCGCCGCTCTGTATTTCGTCAGCATTCCCTCTTCCTCTGACGGAAGACGCCGGAATAACTCTTCGCCCACTATAGCGTCAAAGAAAGCATCTCCCAGAAATTCGAGACGCTCGTTGCAGTACTCTCTTCCCAGATAATGCTCTCTTGTGTATGAACTGTGTGTCAGTGCTTTTTCAAGCAGAGTTGTATCGCTGAAATGATATCCGATACCGCTCTGAAATGTTTCATTCGTCACTTGCCAATATCTCCTCGATGCTGTATACCGATTCCTGTATCATCGAAACGACATTTTCCTCAGCGTAAGGAATTGCCTTAAGTATCGTATTTTTCACCGCATTTGCGGATGAGGAACCGTGCATTTTCACCACAGGTCCCTTGATCCCGAGTATCGGAGCTCCGCCGTATTCCGAATAATCGGCTTCTTTTCGTATTTCCTTCATCTTTGAAAGGAGAAGCGCTGCACCGATTTTGGCTTTCACACCTTCTGTGATCTTACTTTTGACCATTTTGAAGATGTTCCAGGCAAGGCCTTCTGTAAGTTTCAGGATAACATTCCCCGTGAATCCGTCACAGACGATCACATCGCATGCTCCTTTCGGAACATCCCTGGCCTCGACATTGCCGACAAAGTTCAAACTGCTTTTATTAAGGACCGCATATGCCGATTTGTACAGCAGATTGCCCTTTCCCTCTTCTGTGCCTATGTTTACAAGACCTATTGTCGGAGATTTCCTGCCTACGACTTTTTCCATATATATACTGCCCATATATGCAAATTCTATCAGATTGTTAAGTTTGCATTCCGCATTAGCTCCGGCATCCACAAGCAGTGAAGGCCTGTTATGCCCAAGTATCGGATATATGCTTGCTATCGCCGGCCTGTCTATCCCGCGTATTCTTCCAATATTGAAAAGACTTCCGGCGAGGAGCGCTCCCGTGCTTCCGGCAGAAATGAAAAGGTCGCCTTCTCCGCTTTTTACCATCCGGAGTCCTTTCACCATGGAAGAATCTTTCTTCGCCCTCACGGCTTTGACCGGCGAATCTTCCATTTCTATGACTTCCTCCGCATTCACTATTGTGATCTGCAAAGAGTCATATTTGTATTTCGAGAGTTCAGCCCGTATCTGATCCTCGCGGCCGACGATAATGATTTCATGGCTTATTTCGCGCGATGCACTGACTGCGCCTTTTACGATTTCTTCCGGCGCATTGTCTCCGCCCATTCCATCAAGTATTATTTTCATTATTTGACCTCCAGCTTCATTACTTCAGGATGACAGTCGACTCCATATTGAGGGCATGTGGCACACTCAAAAAACAGCGGTGCATTATTTCTTTCAACGGTCTCAAATCCCAAAGTTCTGAAGAAGCCCGGAGCCCGAGCAACAAGGAACAATTTTGTCCCGCCAAGCTCTTTGACTTTTTCTATTGCCTTATTCATCATTATCCGGCCGATCCCCGTCTTCCTGTAGATATTTTCTACCGCAATGCCGTCTATGATAAACTCTCCCTCTCTCTTCGCCAGCGCGACTGCGCCGCAGAGATGCTTTTCTTCTCCATGTACAACTCTCCAGCACTGTACAAGATCCGTCGGAACAGGATCTTCATCGCTGAATTCAAGATCATTATCCATGAACAGCTTTACTATCGGTTCGTAATCATCTGTGGATTCGAGCCTCAAAAGCGGTCTTCCCATATTTTATTCTCCTTTGCTCGTGAAAATATTAAGTCTGTTCGGAAGCACATCGAATTCAAGCGGCAGCTTCTGTCCGTGCTCTCCGTCAACATCCGTAGGAATATTTTCCGGAGATTCTATCAGCAGTTTATCCGTCTTGAACGACAATACATTTTTATCTTCAATATGTGTTCCCTGTTTGACCTTGACGGCAAGGGCCGCAAGATCGAAAAGCGGCATCTCTCTGAACAGCACAACATCCAGCTTGCCGTCAGTTACATCCGATTCGGGTGATATTTTTTTGAACCCTCCTGCGGATATGCCGTTCATTACAACCATGAAAAACATATTTTCTTCATATACCTTATCCGGTGTAGTCAGTTTTATCGGTATCGGCTTAAGATCCTTGACTTCAGATGCACCCTTAAGATAATAAGCCAGAACACCCAGAGTGTTTTTCAGATTCGGATCCGTCTTCTGGCTGACATCCACCAGTCTTCCCAGCGCGGCGACATTTACAAAGTATTTGCCGTTGCATATGCCTACATCCGCATTGCAGAAATTTTCTCCCATTGCAACATCGACCATCCCGTCGATATCATACGGAATATCAAAGTAATATGCAAAGTCGTTCGCTGTTCCGACCGGGAAAATGGCCAGCGGAAGAGTCACGTTATTCCTGATCATTGCATTTACGCAAATGTTTATCGTTCCGTCTCCTCCGGCTACGATTATCTGTCTGTAATATTCTTGATCCATCTCGTCGAGAGCGGTATCGATCACATGACCGTTGGCTGCTCTTACAGGCACCACCTGAAAATTCTGATCCTGAAATCTGCCGATTATCTGATCCAGATTATTTTTGAACATACCGTTCCCCGAATACGGATTATAGAAAAGAAGGACCTTCTCTCTTTTATTTGTACTCATGATCTGCCAAATGCCTCCTTATTTCACCTATTAGATAGAGGGATCCGGCGCACAGGATGACATCATATCCGTCTTCCCTCCGCTGTGCCTCCGCAAGTGCCTCAGCAGGTTCCTCTATAACTGTAACATTTTTGTTTCTGTTTATTAATTTCGCGCCGAGTTCTTCCGCGCTCATCTTTCTCGGACTGACCGGTTCTGTCACAATAAAATCATCACCGAGATACTGAGCCATATCCAGCATGTCGTCTACGGCTTTGTCCGCAAGGATGCCGATAACTGTAAGTACTCTGCTTCCATGAAAGACATCATCGACTGTTTTTACCAGCGCTTCCATGCCTTCCTGGTTATGCGCACCATCCAATAAATAAATAGGGTCTTCTTTGATTATCTCAAATCGGCCCTTCTGGAAGGCTTTCTCCATGCCTTCATATATCGAATCGCGCACTACATTAATTATACTGTCTTTTCTTAAAATTTCAATAGCCGTGAGCGCAGTACAGGCATTCATGATTTGATGCTCGCCCAGCATGGATAGTTTGACATCAGCATAGCGCTGCCCTTCAATATCAGCTGTAAATATCATTTTCCGGCCACGGATCCCGTAGTCGTACATCTTGACCCTGGAAGCATCGTGCAGAACGGCATTCTTCTTATATGCTTCCCTCGCTATGACTTTAGCCGCTCCGGGCGCATTCTCGACAGAAATATTTGCAACAACGGGGCATCCGGTTTTGATAATGCCTGCCTTGTTTGCGGCTATTTCTTCAAGAGTATTGCCCAGTCTGTCCATATGGTCGTATGCTATACCTGTTATTACGGACACAAGCGGAGACTCGATGATATTTGTTGAATCGCCGATACCGCCGAGCCCAACTTCCAGAACCACATAATCCGGATCCCTGTCGGCAAAATAGCAGAAGCATACTGCAGTCACGACTTCGAATTCTGTAGGAGATTCTCTTCCGTCAGCAGTCATTTCCTCACATTTTTCCAGTACTTTATTTGTGTATTTCTCAAGGTCTTCATCAGAAATATACTCATGATCGTACTCGATTCTTTCATTGAAATACTCTATGAAAGGAGATGTATAAAGTCCGACTTTATACCCGCTGGATTCAAGAACTTCATATATATATCTGCATACTGACCCTTTGCCGTTCGTACCGGCAACATGTATCACCTTAAGTTTCTTCTGCGGGTTGCCCAGTCTCATCATAAGTTCGGAAATGCGCTCGAGTCCGAGCACACTTCCGAATTTCTGAAATTCTTCGATCTTTCTTACTGCGTCACTCATATTTTCTTCTCCATCATTTCCAGAGTTTCACATACCTTTGCCAGCATTTCCTTATACTTCACAAGTTTTTCTTTTTCTTCACTGACAACTTTTTCCGGAGCCTTTTCAATGAAGCCCCTGTTTGAAAGTTTTCCTTCGCCCCTCTTCACTTCGCCTTCCAGTCTCTTCTTCTCGCCTTTCAGCCTTTCTATCTCAGCTTTGTAGTCTACGAGTTCTGCAAGCGGAATGAATATTTCACAGTCAGGCGTGACCGCGGACATTACCTCTTCAGGAACGCCTGTCTTATCGTCGATGTATGTGAACGATGAAATATTAGCCAGCTTTCCTATATATCTTTCTCCTGCCTCCAGAGTTTCTTTTTCGCCTTCTTTTGGCAGTATGACGGCAGTAAGCGCCTTGCCCGGAGCAGCATCTGCTTCAGCCCGGATGTTTCTGATGGATTTTATCGCATTCATCGCGGCGATCAGTTTGCGCGTCTCTTCCGGATATTCTTCCGCAGGATCATATTCCGGCCATCTTTCAAGCAGCAGATAATTCTGCGGATTGCTTTCCGCAGGTTCGTCCTGCGGCAGAAAGCTCCATATTTCCTCTGTGATAAAAGGCATATACGGGTGCAACATTCTGAGCATATCTTTCAGCACTCTGACCAGCACCATCCTCGCGACTTTCTTGTCCTCTTCATCATCGCCGTAAAGTCTGCCCTTGATTATCTCAATATACCAGTCGCAGAATTCGTTCCATATAAGATCGTATATTCTCTGCGCCGCGAGCGACAGATCGAATTTTTCCATCGCCTCGGTAACATATTTCACAGCGTCATTCACTCTGCTGATGATCCACTTGTCCTCATCCTTAAGTTCCGCCGAATCAGGATCTGCCATAGCGAGGAAATCCCCGTTTTCATCCTGCAGATTCATGATCGTGAATCTCGATGCGTTCCAGAGCTTGTTCGCGAAATTTCTCGCCGATTCCAGCTTTTCTGTCTGGAATCTCATGTCGTTGCCCGGGGTAACGCCATTCATAAGCATAAATCTCAGAGCGTCGGCACCATACTGGTCTATGATTTCCAGCGGATCGATTCCGTTGCCGAGCGACTTGCTCATCTTTCTGCCCTGCGCGTCTCTCACCAGACCGTGTACATATACATATTTGAATGGGGATTCTCCCATTGCCTCCATAGCCGAAAACGCCATCCTGACTACCCAGAAGAAGATGATATCATATCCCGTTACCAGCACATCGGTTGGATAGAAATACTCGAGATCCTCTGTTTTTTCAGGCCAGCCCAGTGTCGAGAACGGCCACAGCGCCGAACTGAACCATGTATCCAGAACATCTTCATCCTGATGAATATGCGTGCTTCCGCACTTCGTGCACTTGGCAGGCGCCTCGGCGGCCACCATCATTTCACCGCAGTCGTCGCAGTAATACGCAGGTATCCTGTGGCCCCACCACAGCTGTCTCGATATGCACCAGTCTCTGATATTGTCCAGCCAGTGCAGATATATCTTTTCGAATCTGTCAGGCACATGCTGCAGATCCTTGTTTTTGGCAATCTCAATGGCAGGCTTAGCCAGCTCATCCATCTTTACGAACCACTGATCCGACAGCATCGGCTCGACCGCGGTATGACATCTGTAGCACGTTCCCACAGGAATCGACATTCTCTCTTCCTTGACGAGATATCCGGCGGCTTTGAGATCCTCCACCCAGGCCTTCCTGCATTCATATCTGTCCATGCCCTCGTACTTGCCTGCCTTTTCGTTCATCGTCGCATCGAAATTCATGCAGGATTCGCAGGCCAGACCATGTCTCTGCCCCACTTCAAAATCGTTAGGATCGTGAGCCGGCGTGATCTTCACGGCGCCGGTTCCTTTTTCCGGATCAGGATATTCATCTTCTATGACAGGTATTTCTTTGTTGAGAAGAGGTATCATGACAGTCTTTCCGACCATCTCCTTATACCTTTCATCCCCCGGACTGACTGCTACAGCCACATCTGTGAACATCGTTTCAGGACGCGATGTCGCGACTACGATGCCTTCACTCCCGTCAGCACCAGGATATCTGAAATACCAGTATTCACCTTCTTTATCCTCATGTTCGACCTCGATATCCGATAGTGTAGTACCACAGTCCGGACACCAGTTGATAAGTCTGTTTCCTTTATATATCAGTCCCTTTTCATACAGTTTGATGAAGAATTCCTTGACCGCATTCGAACAGCCTTCATCCAGAGTAAATCTTTCACGCTCCCAGTCGCACGAATCTCCCAGCTTTCTGCACTGCTCGGTTATCTTGCCGCCGTACTCTTTTTTCCATTCCCAGGCTTTTTCCAGGAACTTCTCTCTTCCCAGTTCTTCCTTGTCGATCCCCTCTTCTCTGAGTTTATTGACAACTTTAACTTCGGTGGCAATACTGGCATGATCCGATCCCGGCAGCCAGAGCGCACTGTATCCCTGCATACGTCTCCATCTGATGAGCACATCCTGGAGCGTCTGATCAAGCGCGTGTCCCATATGAAGTTTCCCCGTAATATTCGGAGGCGGCATAACGATGGTATACGGCTTTTTATCAGGGTCCCTGTACGCTCTGAATGCACCGTTCTTTTCCCAGTCATTATAGATCCTCTCTTCAAAATCCTTTGGATTGTAGGTCTTTGCCAAATTCTTTTCCATCTCTGTTTCTCCTTAATGTTTCATCGTATAAAAAAACCGTCCTGCTAAAGGACGGAAATTTTCCGCGGTACCACCTTTATTCCGCGCCGAAGCGCAGCTCTCACATTGGTATGGACTCGCGGGCAACCTTCGGAAGATGATCATCCCGGAAACATCTCAGCCTCGTGTTTCCTTCTCTGTAGGGTGCCGTCTCCTTACTCCTCCCGGTCAGCGTCCTATTAAATTATATGTTCCTATTCTATCGTTTTTGCGTGAAATGTCAATAAAAAGCGTACTATATAATAAATATCCGCAGTCCCTGCTTGCCGGTATCGCGAGTTCCCCGGCCGACGCCGAAGGAAGCACCCTTCACAGCTTCTGCCATTTCTGCATTCGTGATCTGCCGCGCTCCCATGCCGATCACCATGCCGAGCCCGGTAGGAGTGATCATCTCCATCGGTATCATCTCCTGCCTTATAGTGATCCCGTTCTGCTCAGCCATTTTTCGGACAGCAGGTACGGGCACTGTCATTCTGCCGTGCGCAGCCATGACTGTTCCCGTTCCGTCGACAATATCGGACACAAATATCTCGTCACCGGCATCTGTGTTTATCCCGAGATCATCAAGCGCCAGAGCTACACCTGTTACATGAGATATCGCCCGGTCGCGGCCCACCTCATGAAACTCCACCATTATCCGTTTTGTGTCATGCACAGCCGCTTCCGCTGAAGCAATGACCGTATATATTCCGATAGCCGTCTTTTTGACAGATTCGTCTATCGCGGCATGCCCGATAATATTCTTGACATCATAAAAAGTGCGATGCCTGAGCGCATGTGTATGAGTATAAATATGTCCTTCTTCATCTTTATGCACATGTTCCGCTTCATGCTCATGTCCAGTATCGCTGCCCGGATATGTCTCCAGTCTGAGTGCTTTTATGCCCTCCGCAACATGCAAAGGGTCCGCCCCCAGTCCGATGAGCGCATCAAGCACCATATCGCCCGCCACGCCGCTGTTTGCATCAATGTAAAGCTTTGTCATTTTCCCTCCGTTATTTATGATTGATCTTTGAAGCCAGACAAGCCGCTCCGTAGCCGTTGTCTATGTTCACTACACCGACACCGTTCGCACAGCTGTTCAGCATCGAAAGCAGAGCCGACAGCCCCTGAAGATTTGCTCCGTAACCGATGCTCGTGGGAACAGCGACTACGGGAGCCTTCACCAGTCCGCCCACTACGCTTGCGAGGGCACCTTCCATACCGGCAATTACTATTACTGCATCCGCTCCCGTGATTACATCCAGACGGGCGAACAGTCTGTGGATGCCCGCGACACCCACATCATATATGCGCTCGACCTTATTACCGAGGATCTCAGCAGTCAGCGCCGCCTCCTCAGCAACCGGTATATCAGCCGTTCCTGCAGTAATGACCGCAATGTACCCGTCTGTTTCCGGCCTGATATTTTCGTTCACGAGAATAATGCGCGCGTCTTCATAATACTTGCTGTCAGGGATCGAGGCTTTCACTGCTTCAAAGTTTTCCGGCGTTGCTCTTGTCGCCATTATATTATCCGATGTCTCGGACAGTTTTTTGGCGATCTCCGCGATCTGTTTCGATGTCTTTCCGGGGCAGTAAATTGTTTCCGGCGCGCCGGTCCGGCGTTTTCTGTCAGTATCAAGATCCGCGTACGGCATCGTAACCATGCCGCTCAGGTGTTCAAGTTTCTCAGCCGCGGCATCCGCCGACAAAGACCCTTCTGCGACCTGATCCAGTATATCCTTAAGGTTGTTTTCCATGATCCTTTCCCCTCTTCCGGTTAAAGATATTTTGTGAGAAATGACCGTCTGTGTATAGGACACAATCCGAGTCTTTCTATTCCTTCGAAATGCGCTTTTGTTCCGTACCCCTTGTTGCTTTCAAAAGCGTATCCCGGATATTGCTCTGCATACCCGACCATCATGGCATCACGCGTCACTTTCGCGAAAATCGAAGCCGCTGCTATGGAAACACTTTTTGAATCGCCTTTTATGATGGCGGTCTGATCTTTGCCGAGATCTTCAATGGTGACTGCATCAAACAATACATGATCTATCCCCGCACCTGTACGCTCCAGCAGCATTTTTTCCGCTTTGGCAACGGCTGCTCTCATAGCTCCTCTGGTGGCCTCGAGAATGTTTATCCTGTCGATCACTTTTTCATCAGCCATCCCGAGTCCGTACGCAAGCGCACGCTCCCTGATGACCGGTGCAAGTTCGTTCCTCTTTTTTTCGGAAAGCTTTTTTGAATCATCGACACCTATGACATCGAAATCCGGCGGCAATATGACACAGGCCGCCACAACAGGTCCCGCGAGCGGTCCTCTTCCTACTTCATCCACGCCTCCGATATAATGTGCACCCGCCGCATAAAGTTCATTTTCGTACCGTTTCATCTCCTGCAGCCTGGCGCGCAGCATCTCTTCTCTTTCTGCTTTAGTCATTCCGGTCCGCCGCTTTCTCGAGAGTTATGTGTCCTATCATGCCGGCGCGGAACTCATCCAGTATAGTTCTTCCCGTCCTCTCGTAGTCAATGCGCTTCCCCGACATGATGAAGCCTCTTTTCAGTGCTATATCATCCAGTATCTGAAGCGGATCGTCAGAAAGTTCATCGAGCTTATATCTATTCATCAGAAGGTCCGGATAATCGGCAGCAAGCACCTTTATCAGTTCATATGAAAGATCCCCTGTATCCAGTATTTCATCTCTTATCGATCCGCAAAATGCAAGATAGAGTCCTACCTGAGGATCTTCAAATTTTGGCCACAGTATTCCCGGCGTATCAAGCAGCTGCATGCCGTTTTTCAGAGTAAGCCACTGTTTGCCTCTCGTTATGCCCGGCTTGTCGCCGACCTGTGTGCTTCTTTTGCCGGTCAATCTGTTGATCAGTGATGATTTTCCCACATTCGGCACTCCCACTATCATCATGCGCAGAGGCTTCAGGTTGCCCTTCAGCTCGTTTTTTTTCGTCTGATGTTTTATGAGTTCTCCCGTCAGCGTTTTGATGCCGCCGCCCAGTGCGCAGTTCGTCTGTACCGCTGCCGTTCCGCCGCCCGAAAGTTTTTTCATCCATGAAGCATTTTCTTTTTCATCAGCGAGATCGCTCTTGTTGAGGGCAATGATCCTCGGCTTCCTCGCGATTATTTCATCGATTATCGGATTTCTGCTGGATCTCGGAATACGTGCATCAATGACTTCTATGACTACATCGACCGCTTTGAGATATTCTGTTATAAGTTCCCGCGTTTTTTTCATATGGCCGGGATACCAGTTGATATTGTCTATCATTAAATGCCTCCTGCCCCACAGTATACCATAAAAAAAGCGGAGACCCAATGGCCTCCACTCGTTTTGCTTTTTGATTACTCAGCATCTGCCGGAGCCGCTTCCTCAGCAGGAGCAGTTTCTTCAACTGCTTCAGCCGGAGCCTCTTCTGCAACAGCTTCTTCAGCCGGTGCTTCTTCTGCGGCAGCTTCCGCTGCAGCCGCCTCTTCAGCAGCTTTCTGTGCTGCAGCCGCTTCTGCTTCTATCATAGCCGCTCTTTCCTGTCTTTCGGCCTCGATAGCCGCCTTCTCGGCAGCGAGCTGCTCATCGGTCAGGATCCTGCCCTTGATCTTGGCAGATTTACCTGTCCTGCTGCGCATGTAGTTGAGCTTAGCTCTTCTGACTTCGCCTCTCTTCACGATCTCGATTTTCTCGATTCTCGGTGAATGTACCGGGAATGTCTTTTCAACACCTACGCCGGAAGCTATTCTTCTGACAGTGAAAGTCTCGCTGACACCGCCGTTCTGTCTCTTAAGTACAAAACCCTCGAAGATCTGGATCCTTTCTCTTGAACCTTCCTTGATCTTGATATGAACTCTTACAGTATCACCAATATGAAAATCAGGGATATCGTTCTTTTTGTATTCATCAGTTATAGCATTCAAAATATCCATTGGTATTCCTCCTTCCCTCATAGACGTTCATGGCATTCCATTCGGTTGATGCCCAGAGGACCGCCCGTAGTAACTTAAGAAGTATAACACAGGATTTCAGTCATTGCAAGGTTTTTCTCACTTAAAAGCCGGTGAAAAAACACCGGCCCGACTTGTTCCTGTCTGAAGTTTTCTTTAGAGTCCCGATACTCTCATAACAGCCACGAGATGTCTGTATGAGCCGATCTCGCCAAGGATGACTCCCGTGCTCGGATCTGACGCGTGGATGATCTTGCCGTTGCCCCAGTAGATAGCCGCGTGTGTTATCGAGCTGCCGCTTCCGTGGTTGAAGAGCATTATGTCTCCAGGCTGAGCACAGCTCAGTGTATTTCCGACGTAATATGATCTGTAGCCGCTGTAGAGTCCCTGCGCTGATGTTCTGGCAACATGTTTGATGCCGCTGACCTGCTTGTAGATGTAATATACATATCCGCTGCAGTCAAATGCATTCGGACCAGCTGCTCCGTAAACGTACGCGCAGCCGAGCTTTTTTCTGGCAGTTTTCAGAACTTTGCAGGCGTTCGTATTTTCAAAGCCCTTGGTGCTTCTTTTTAAAATCTTAGGTGTCGTAACGGTTTTCACTGCCTGCGTCTGTGACATATATGCAGCGCCCTCATACGATACCTGCGCCTTCACTGCGAACTTGTATGCCTTGCCTTTTTTAAGACCTGTAACAGTGCATCTGGTACCTGTCACGGATTTAACTTTTGTATACTCTTCTGACGAAGCCGCTGCCTTATATACTGTATATCCTTCAGCGCCCTCCACGGCATCCCATCTCAGAATGATCTGCCTGCTGGTTTTTCCTACTTCCCATGTTATGTTGCTGACTGCCTCAAGGCTGCCGGCAGTGCTCTGTGCCTGAGCAGTACTTGTGATTTTTGCTTCCGCTGCCAGACTTTCCGCAGGACATGCGAAACATACAGCTGCAGCGAATAGTATCATGATTGCGATTATTAATTTCTTATTCATGTGATCAAAGTCCTCTTTCTTAATTAACACTGTCAGAATATTACCATTCGGTCACATTTCAGGCAAGAAAAAAGGACAATGTTCACCTTTTAATCACATTGCCCTTTATATTAATTCTAAAAATTATGAATTATTTGTTATCTTCTTCTTTATGTATCACTATTGTCGGGTCTTTCAGTTCCGGTCTTATCTTGTTTCTGTCAGTGAGAACGATGATCAGGAACAGGAACGCAACAGCGACCAGTCCTCCGCATTCCACGTACAGTCCTCTGCTGAACAGCACCGCCGCAACACCCATTACCCCGGCCATCCCGTAGAGGATAAGAACTGTCCTGCGCTGTCCGAAACCGGCTCTCATCAGTCTGTGATGGATGTGTCCCTTGTCAGCTTTCATGATCGGCTGTCCGTTGATCTTTCTTCTGATTATCGCAAACAGAGTGTCAAAGATCGGCAGTGCCAGCACCAGCGCCGGAATGAGAAGAGCTACTATAGTCGTGCTCTTGACCGGCTGCAGTATGGAAAGCGCTGCGACCATGAATCCCAGGAACTGAGATCCGCCGTCTCCCATAAAAGTTTTCGCCGGATAGAAATTATAGGGAAGGAAGCCCAGTGCTCCGCCCGCCACCGCCATAAGGCAAAGGCATCCCGGATAATATCCGAAGATATACGCTACATATGCTATGCATAACGATCCGATTGCGACAAGCCCCGCGGCCAGCCCGTCTACTCCGTCAACGAGATTGATCGTATTGGTTATCGCCACGATCCATATTACTGTAAGTATAAAAGATGTCGCATTTGCCAGATCGAATGCCCCGGTCCCGAAATAGTTATGCAGTACCTGAATGCTGTCTCCGAAGGCGGCGACTACGCTGGCGCAGCCTACCTGCGCTATCAGCTTCACGGCCGGTTTGAGATTTTTATAGTCGTCAATAGTTCCCTCCAGCCAGATCAGGCATCCTCCTATCAACACGCCGCCCATCTTCATCGGCGATATCGGTGCCTTTCCGCCGGCCAGCCAGTGGAAAGCAAACGCAAAAATGATCGCCGCCATAGTGCCGAGGAATATCGCCATGCCGCCCAGTCTCGGAATAGGATGAGTGTGCACCCGCCTGTTGTCGGTCGGCACATCCATACCTCCTGTTTTTTCAGCTATCTTTATTGAAACAGGTACTAGAAGCATTGTTACTGCAAACGCGCAGAAATATACTATGAGCACCTGCCAGAACTGCAGATTCATATATTCCACTCCCGATTCAGGCCCGTGGGTGGGTCCTGTCATAAACGTCTTTTATCCTGTGTCTCGTAACCGACAGATATATCTGAGTCGCCGTAAGATCCTCATGCCCCATAAGCTCCTGGAGCGACTTCAGATCGGCTCCGTTCTGAAGCATGTGCACAGCGAAAGAATTGCGCAATGTGTGAGGCGTCAGCTTGTCCCCGAGCCCGGCCTTATCTCCGTAAGCCTTGAGCAGCTTCCAGAGCCCCTGCCTCGTCATGCGGCCGCCGTAATAATTTACGAAAAGCGCTTTCTCATCTTCGTTTTCTCTGAGCAATATATCTCTGCTGTTGAAGATATAATCTTCGACAGCTTTTCTCGCGGGTTTTCCTATAGGTATGATGCGGGCTTTTCCGGCATCTCCGTTGCATGTATAGAAGCCTATCCTCAGATTGATATCTTCCACATCCGTGGCAACCAGCTCATTCACTCTGATGCCGGTAGCATAAAGAAGCTCAAGGATCGCTTTGTCTCTCTTCCCCTTTACGCTGTCATCCGGCAGCATGAGAAGCGAATTCACCTCTTCAATAGTGAGATATTCGATTTCTTTTCTGCCGACTCTCGGAGATTTTATGCCTTCTGTAGGATCGCGGCTGACTATGCCTTCTTTTTTCAAATATGTATAAAGAGCTCTCAGTGAAGCAAGTTTCCGGTTGACCGTAGCAGCCGACTTGCCCTCGTCCTTGAGCTTATACAGATATGATACGATTTCCGTGTTTGACACATCTTTAAGATCGTAAATATTCTTTGCCTTCATGTATTCCTCAAAATTCAGGTAATCACGCCTGTATGCTTCCTGAGTATTTGAAGAGCGCCGTTTCTCCGTACGCAGATATTCAATAAAACCGTCTAAATACAATTTCTCCTCCGATGACCTTTAGAACAATATTATAAAGTATACATTATTCTCTTCAGGTTTACAATAATGATCTCACCTTAGGGGCGGCCAGAAGCACCCCGGCAATCGTTTTTCCATCATGTATTTTCCCGCTGATCACATCCTGATAAATTTTTTTAAAATCATATTTGTAAATCTCAATAGACTCGTTATAGTCGAAATCGGTATCGCCTTTATGCAGTCCCGTGCAGAGATATATGAACAGTCTCTCCGTCGTATATCCGACAGAAGGGAACATCTCGGCAAGAAGTTCGTACGAGTCTGCCGTAAAACCTGTTTCCTCTCTCAGTTCGCGTCTGACAGTATTGTCCGGATCTTCGCCCGGTTCGATTTTTCCGGCCGGGACTTCAAGCATTACTCTGTCGAACGGTTTCCTGAACTGACGCACCATGATGATTTCGCCTTCTGCAGTAATGGCGACAGCTACCGCCCCGCCGTTATTCTCCACGACCTCGCGCCATGATGTTCTTCCGTCGCGCACCGTGACCTTATCTTTTCTGAGATTGATGACCCTTCCTTCATATATTCTTTCTGTTTCAAGTGTTTTTTCTTCAAAAGGCTTCATCTTGCTATTTTCCTTTCGTCATTTCCTTCGATCTGTCGACTGCTGCCTGGAAACCTTCAGCAATATCATCCATAAAACCGTTCACGGAAAGTTTCTTATACGCTTCGATCGTCGTTCCGCCTTCGGTGCACATTGCCTTCCTGAGGTCATCGAGCGATGCGTCCGATGTAAGCGCAAACTTTGCCGCACCGATAACAGCCTGAGCAGCAAAGCGGAGCGCCTGATCATACTCCATGCCGTTCTTTTCGGCGGCCCTTGCCAGAGCATCTAAATACATATAGGTATACGCCGGGCTGCTTCCCGATACGCCTATGACAGTATCGATCATGTCCTCATCGACTTCTTCTGCACGGCCTACACCCTCAAATATCTGCAGTACCTTAGTGAATGACCTGTCGGTCACTTTCGTATTTCTGCTGACCGACGTCATGCCTTCTCCGATTTTCACAGCCATGTTAGGCATAACGCGCACTATCATCGCATCCTCCCCCAGATGCTCCTCGAAGAAATCGATAGCTATGCCTGCCGCGACAGAAACCAGAAGCTTGCCGGCGGTAAAATCGTCAGCTATCTCATCTATCTGTTTTCTGATAGTTTTCGGCTCCATGGCAAGTACCACTATGTCGCTGCATTCTATGAGTTCCCTCATGGAATCTTTCGGCTGCGCGCCTGATTCCTCACATACCTTTTCCAGCTTTTCCCTGGTTCTGTTATATGCCAGCAGCTCGTCGCCGTTTTTTTCCGCATCTCTGCCGTAACCGCGCATGATGGCGCCGCCCATATTGCCTGTTCCAATAAAACCGATCCTCATATCACAATGCCTCCTGTATTCAATGCTGTTCATTAAAGAAAAAGCCTGTCCCCGACACTTCCCCGCTGCGCGCCTTCAGGATCACATCCTTTGTCTCGCCGTTCAGAAGCAGCGTTGGGATGCCGTAAACGCCCAGATGTCTGGCGGCTTCTATCTTTGTATGTATACCGCCTGTTCCGAAACTGCTCTTGCCGGAAATATCGATTTCCTGAAGCAGTCCGTCAATGTCGTATACTTCTTCTATCAGTTCGGCATCGGCATGATCCTTCGGATTCTTGTCAAAAACACCGTCTATATCTGATAGTATTATATAGCAGTCCGCGTTCCACAGCTGAGCCGTGAAAGCTCCCAGCGTATCGTTGTCGCCTATCGACTTGATCTCATCGACGCTGACTGTATCATTTTCATTTATGATAGGAACAATGCCCTCGTCAATAAGCGTGAACAATGTATTCCTGATATGCAGCGTCCTGTCTTCGTTTGCAAAATCGTCTCTGGTCAGAAGCATCTGCGCAACATGCGTTCCGTTCTTCCCGAAAAACTCTTTGTACGCCATCATCATTTCGACCTGTCCGATCGCGCAGAGAGCCTGATAGTAGTGTACGTCTTTTCTGCGCACAAGCTTATTGATGGCTCCTGCTCCGAAAGCCCCGGCTCCGGATGAAACAACGATGATTTCTTTTCCGTCATTTACCATTACATTGATCTGCTCGACAATGCTGCCTACAGCCTCGCGGTCTATATGTCCGTCGGGCGTTGACATAACATTGCTCCCGACTTTTATTACTATTTTTCTGCTGTCCTGCAGCGTCTCTGCAATTGCACTCATTTTCCCGTTCCTTTTTCCTTTCGCAAATTTACGATGAAGAATATTATACCACTTTTATGTATCTAAATATATGCCGTTTTGAAATTTAGTACTTTTGTCTGCATAATAATTAATACAATTTTATGTGTATTCATTATTGTTCTTTTGTTTCAGCTAAAAGTGAAAACCGCTTGATTTTTTCTTAACAATCTTGTACACTATGAGTGTGGTTATCCCCCTGATAACCTCATTAATCTCTAATCCCAATACCCCTTTTGAACAAAATAGACTGTTTAAGCAGTCTATTTTGTTTTTTGAAAAGTGTCACAGTGTAGTATAATACCTTCATGGATATTATTAGAAAAAGAATCGAATACCCCGAATTCACATACAGACCATTTCTGCAGTATTTTGAAAATATGAAATGGGGCGTATGCGATATAGAAACGACCGGCCTGTCACGGGCCAAATGCGCCTGCATCCTGATAGGCATTCTTCTGCCGGAAGACGGTCACGCATCGTTCGTACAGTACTTTGCCGAGACCCCGGAGGAAGAAGAGGATGTTCTGATGGCGGCGGCATCCGATCTGCAGGATCTGGATATGGTTGTGACATATAACGGACGTTCCTTTGATATGCCTTTTATCAGAAGCCGCCTGCAGTACTACGGGGAAGAACTGTTGCCCGAACCATATGATTTGGATCTTTATGCCGTTATCAAGAAATATTCGCCCCTGAAACAATTCATGCCTAATCTCAGACAAAAGACTGTCGAAGATTTTCTCGGTCTGTGGGCAGACCGAACAGATGAAATCAACGGCGGCGACAGTGTTTCACTGTACTTTGAATATGTCACATTCCCCGACCCCGAGCTCAAAAGGCAAATTCTGTTGCACAACAGCGATGATGTGTTACAATTATATAAACTTTTACAGGTGCTGAAAAAAACAGACCTTCATGCAGCCATGACCTCACAGGGATTTCCTGTTGTGTCAGGTGAGCGCAGAGCAACCGTGCAGTACATAAACGTGAATGCAGATGCTCTGAATGTCCGGGGTACTCAGGATACGGCACCTGTAAATGCAGTGGACTACGGAGATGATACCGGCATAGGATATCGTTTCTCCGACACCGACGATTCATTCGAGATCAATATCAGACTGCTTGAATACAAGGGACTGAAGTTTGTCGATCTCGAAAGAATGGGACTCGATGTATCTGCATATGAACAATATGCTGAAGAAGAAGACGGTTATCTGTCGATATGCAGCGGAAATGATATGTTCTGCGGACGGCTGAATCTTCTTCTGGCTGATATCTTGGAAAGGATACTGAAAAAATGGACTATATAGAAACTGCCAAACAAGTCAAAGCTGACAGTTACACCCTTGCGGGACTTTCTAACGCGCAGCGATGCGATGCGCTGGCCGCGATCGCAAAAGCGCTCACTGAACACAAAGACGAAATATTCAGCGCGAACAGGCGCGATCTTGAAAACGGCAGCGGTCTTCCGGGGCCTATTCTCGGCAGGCTCAAGTTCGATGATCATAAACTTGATGATGTCCTCGCAGGCATCTCCGGTCTTATCGAACTCGATGACCCGATCGGGAAAACGCTCCTCGAGCGCGAACTTGACGACAACCTCATACTTTCGCAGGTCACTTGTCCTATCGGCGTGATCGGCATTATTTTTGAGTCGCGTCCTGATGCGCTCGTTCAGGTCTCAGCGCTCTGTATAAAAAGCGGGAACGCAGTAATACTCAAGGGCGGAAGTGAAGCAAAAGAAACGAACAGAGCTCTGTTCGACGTCATCCGCGATGCAGGCATCAAAGCCGGACTTCCGGAGAATTTTGCCGCCATAATCGAAGACAGAGCCGGCATAAATGAAATCATTAAATGCCGCAATGAGATCGATCTGCTCATCCCGAGAGGTTCGAATCAGTTCGTGCAGTACATAATGGACAACTCCGATATCCCGGTCATGGGCCATGCAGGAGGCATCTGCCACATCTATGTTGACAAAGCGGCAGATATCGAAAAAGCTATTCCTATCATAGTGGATGCGAAGACTCAGTATGTTTCGGCCTGCAACGCGGCAGAAACCCTGATACTCCACGAAGATGTCGCAGACGAAGTGCTTGCTGAACTTCCGGGAGCGTCCGACATCGCCATTGAAATCATTCCGGCAAAATCAGACGACGATTTCTGCGAGTATCTCGATTACAAATTGACTGTGATGACTGTGCCGGACATTGATGATGCCATCGCACACATAAACAAATACGGATCACATCACACAGATGCAATCATTACTGAAGACCCGGGTGCGGCGGAAATTTTTCTTGATGAAGTAGACAGCGCCGGCGTTTACTGGAATGTCTCCACAAGATTTGCCGATGGTTTCCGATATGGATTCGGCGCAGAGGTCGGGATCAGCACCGGAAAGCTTCCTCCTCGGGGACCTATAGGTCTCGAGGGTCTCGTCACATATAAATACAAGATCCGCGGAAACGGACATATAGTCGGTGACTATGCATCAGGCAAACGCACATTCAAATTCAAAGATATTATCCCGGGAGGTGAATAGCTTAATGGTCATTGCAGTAATTGACGGACAGGGCGGAGGCATCGGCAGGACAATTGTCGAAAAGCTCAAAGCGGCGAATATCACGAATGCGGAAATAATGGCGCTCGGCACTAACGCTACCGCTACCGGAGTAATGATGAAGGCAGGAGCAGATGAAGGCGCGACCGGTGAAAACGCGATCGTATATAACATGCAGTACGCCGATGTGATCGTAGGAGTAGTAGGCATTCTCACGGCAAACGCCATGATGGGCGAACTCACCCCTGCTATGGCAACAGCTATAGGAGCATGCAATGCATTCAAAGTATTGCTGCCTTTGAACCGCTGCGGCATACATATGGTCGGTCTTGCAGACATGCCTATGGGCAGACATATAGACGAAGCCGTAGACGTCATACGTGACTACATAAAACAATCTGTAAAATAGTTCTTATCAGGCCGCCGGTTCAGCGGTGGCCTGTATTTTCGGGGATATGTTTTATGGTACGCCTGGAGATACTTGGACCTCAAAATACATGTCGTATGCAAGATTGAATATGCCGTAAAAGCTCTACGATTTTTTTCGGATCAGGGACCATTCTTTCTGTGAGTTTGAACTATCCCTTGAGCTACATGATCTCAGACTGAGTATCTGATTTTATCATTTCTTTTCTTCTGAATTTCCGCAATAGCATAACCCATTGTTCTGCCCTTTACTTCTCCTGAAGAAGTAACTATTTTGCCGGATTATTTCTCAGCTTCATATTTGATATTCTCCTCAGATGCTCTATATGATCTGTGAAGTCTTGTTTGTAAAGACTGTTAGGCAATTGGAACCTTTCACCCCTGACGAACAAATGACTTCTTTTTTTATCTGCCCAGAGTATCCGATCATCTCTTATCACATCTTGAATAGCGCAATAATATCGCAATAATGATTGCTCTCGGACTTGATATTAAAAGCATCGAGCAGAGAGGCGGATACAGCAATGCCACGACTCCACTCAATAGGTATGGTCACATATATGATACTGATTCAGGAACCATTGCAGATGCCATATATAACAAAGCTAATAAATAAAATGTTGGTAAAATGTTGGTTTTTGGAATCGCAGAAAAAAATCAAAACCCCGAAACGTGTTAAAATCAACTGCTCCGGGGTTTTTATTTTGGTGCGCCTGGAGGGACTTGAACCCCCACGGTCTCCCACTAGAACCTAAATCTAGCGCGTCTGCCAGTTCCGCCACAGGCGCAGGCGAATTTGACTTTACTATCATAACAACTCAAAGGCTTCGTGTCAACTTCACCGGTGCCGGTTTTTCTCTATCATTCCGTAATAATCTTCCGGATTCAGCGGCTGCGAATAGTAGTATCCCTGAACATATTCGCAGTTCTTTTTTCTCAGTCTGTCCATCTGTTCGGCGCTCTCCACGCCTTCAGCCACAACCGGGACCTCCAGACTGTCAGCAAGCAGGAATATCGAATCCAGCACGTACTCACATCTTATGGATGAGGTGATATTTCTGATGAATTCCCTGTCAATTTTCACGATATCAAAAGGTATTTCTATCAGAGATGATGGTGTGGAATATCCGCTGCCGAAATCATCGAGCAGGATAACAAAACCCAGATCCTGCATTTCTGCAATAACGCTTTTGAGACGCCGCGGATCTTCACCGAAAATTGTTTCTGTGATCTCAAAACGCAGCATATCATGCGGTATGCCGTAACACTCTGTAAGTGCCGTAATATCTGTTATTATCGTAGGTTCAAAGACATCGCATCTCGACATATTCACAGATACAGGCATGACCTGCGAGCCCATATCCATGCGCATCCTCATTTCACGACAGACTTCTTCCCAGATATAATAATCGAGCTTTACAATAAAACCGCATTTTTCAAATATGCTTATGAACTCTGCAGGACGCAGCGCGGCATCTCCGTGAATGTGCCACCTGACGAGCGCCTCGGCGCATTCCGGCAGACCTGTCTCAGTTTTATATATCGGTTGATAGCGGATCCTGAATTCTTTCCTCTTCAGCGCATCATACATGCACTTGATTATCATCTGTTCGCGCATCTGCCGCTCGCCCTCTTTGTCGCTGTAATACGCATAATCTTCCGCATGACTGCCTTTGATACTCCGAAGCGCGGAATTCGCTCTGTCGCTCATCAGGGCGGCGTTCATCCGGTGATCAGTAATACAGTAGACCCCCATATGCCCCGTTATCCGGTTCAGCATACCCAGCCCTCTCAGTGCCCCGTACATCCGGTTCAGCAGCTCACGCGGATCAAATCCGTATGCCGTGACACAGATCTCAAATATGTCGGCATGTATCCTGCCGCAGGTACCTCTTCCGCGCACAAAACCGCGAAGGACATCTGCTATGCATATCAGCAGATGATCTCCTGCTTCAAATCCGTACAGTTCATTGACCATGCTGAAACTGTCCACATCAAAACGCGCCATTACATATTCTGTATCAGGATCTGCAATCAGCATTTCGTGCGTTGCTCTATAAAAAGTATCCGCGTTGTTCAGCCCCGTCAGCTGATCATTCTGCAGATAATCAAGAAGTTCTTCTTTTGAAATAAGCGATTCCATGTCTCCTCCGTCTGCCGTGGTACTGCCGATGCGAATATCATAACATGGAATAAATGGAAAATAAAGTAATTTAGATAATTTGTCTCTGGTCACTTGCCGAAATAGAAAGATTTCGCAAGATCCATGACTTTTTCCGGATTGCCCGGCTCCATCAGCCTGTGTCCCGCACCTTCCACGACCGCCAGCTCGGCACCCGACATTACTGCAAAACGCTGTGCGCCCCCGACAGGAATGGTTTCATCCTTCTCTCCGTGTATCATGCAGATCTTATCATCTGCACAATTTGCCGGCCGGCCGTTTTCGTAAAGCGCGAACACATCATGATCCGCAAGGTCTCTGATGAACTCTGCCGTCAGCTTTATCGGACGGTGATACTCGTTCAGCATGACAAAACCTGAACGCTGCAGATTTTCCGTCTTATCTGCAGTAAGATTGCAGAAAACATCCGGCATGCTGACCGCAGCGCTCCTGCAGAATGATTTCCGCCCGCGATGATCGAAATGCGCCATATAATTCAGACATATGAAGGCGCCGAAGCTCGATGAAAAATACGCCGTTTCAGCGCCGTCTGACATTTCACAGGCAAGATCTTCAATTGTTTCCAGATCTCTCATGCAGTTTCCGACGCTGAGGCATTCTCCTCCCGCCGGACTGTCGCCGTGAGCAGGAAAATCATAGACTATTACTCCGGCGCCGATTGTCTGCATGGCGTGAAATACCATGGCCGGGGTCGGTCCGCCGATACTGCTGCCGAAGCCTATGCTGACGACAACCACCATAGATTCGCCGCCCTTTATATCCGCCATATACGGAATATCATATCCATTACTGCCTTTTATGTATTGTGTCATCATGAAAGCGCCTCTGCAATAATTCTGTAAAAATTCTCAGGATCAATAGGTTTGGTAACGTATCCGTCCATTCCCGCTTCTGTGGCCGCAGTCCTGCTTTCCTCAAAAGCATCCGCTGTCATTGCGACAACAGAGACAGTGCCCGCATCTTCCCGGCTCAGCTTTCTTATCGCCGCCGCAGCCTCCAGTCCGTCCATTACCGGCATACGTATATCCATAAGAACTATATCATAATATCCTGTCTCCGACTGTGTGAATTTTTCCAGACCTATCCGGCCGTTCTCGGCACATTCTACATTCATGCCTTTTTCTTTGAGCAGAAGCTCGGCGATTTCCATATTCACAAAGTTATCTTCGCAGAGCAATACATTTTTTCCCTTCAGCACTGCTTCATCTGCCGCTTTGCTTTCTTTGATCATTTCACGGTCCGCAGCGTATTTCACCGGAAAGTCGATCATGAATTTTGTACCTTCATGGACTTTGCTTTGTACGGTTATGCGGCCATTCATCAGGTCCACATATCTCTTGACAATCGTCAGTCCGAGCCCGGTACCTTCGACCGTTAAAGCTTCAGAACGCTTTTCCTGCGCAAACGGCTCGAATATTCTGTCCAGGAACTCACTGCTCATGCCTATCCCCGTGTCCTCGACTATTAGCCTCTGATTGCATCCGTTTTTCGGCGGATCGAGTTTAATTACCGATACCCGGACCCGGCCTCCCTCATGAGTATATTTGACCGCATTCGAAACCAGATTCAATACGATTTTCTGCATTTTCAGCTTATCGACCCAGAGCAGTGTATCCGGTGAAGACAAAAGATTCATTTCGATCTCCACGCCTTTTATCTCCGCAGCGGGTCTCAGCGCAGTAATAACTGCCGGTGTGATTTCTCTCACCGGGACCGCTTCATAGTCAAGGTGCGCCTTGCCGCTCTCGATGCGTGAAAGTTCCAGCGTATCATTTATCAGATCATGCAGCAGCTCGCTCGATGATTTCACTTTCATTAAATAATCCATTTTTTTATCCGGATCTTCTTCACGTATCGCAAAATCAATAAAACCGATTATTCCGTTAAGCGGCGTCCTCAGATCATGGCTCATACTCGACAGAAACACCGATTTTGCCTCATTGGCTCTTGCCTCGCGCAAAAGTGCATCCTGTACTTGCGCAAGACGTTTCTGCTGTTCTTCAAAGGCTTCCGTTATGTCGCTCTGCATGACAAGTATAAGCCCTCCCGGTCTTTCCAGCCAGCTGAACTTCATCTGGATATGCCTGTTATGATCCGGTCCTACGCCGTCATAAGCCAATATAAATGATTCGTCTTTCTCGAGCCTTTCTGCTATTCTCTCAGGTGCAAGTGTCTGTTCATACGGCTCTGAATCATCCTGTTTATCATAGTTTTTTTTGACGAAATCGATGAATCCCGCATAGTTCATCGTTTCTCCGACATTACCGCACAGATCACCTCTCCTTTTATTGCATAGCTTGAATTTATCCAGTCTGGGATCCACAAGAGCTATATATTCGAAACTGCTGCCGGTCAGCTTCTCCATGATCAGCTCATTCCGCTTCCTGTCATCAATATCTACCGCATATGTGACAGCTTCTATATCTCCGGTCAGAGGATTCTGAAGCATAAAAAGCAGACCGCTGCGCCAGTGCCGCGCTCCGTTCTCATATTCGATCGGGTATTCTATTGAAACCTGTGTGACCCCGTTTTCAAACTGTCTCAGAAGTTTCTCCCGTGAAAAAGTCCTGAAAAAATCATCCCTGACATCATCGTCTGCAATAAGCTTTGCAAACTCCTCAAAATAACTGTCTGCCGTGCCTTTCTCCTGCTGTTTCATCACGAATTCCAGCGGACTTTTCCCGTTTCCGCACCAGTTGGTTGTCAGGTTCAGATGAAACGAACCGAGTGACATAGGATGCGCTTCCTCAAGTTCTTTATATGCCCGTTCATACTTTTTCTCCGCCAGTTTCTGTGCAGTAATATTCCTGCCTATTCCCAGGGCGCTCACAGGTTTTCCGCCATCTCCATAGATGGTGAACAATCTGATCTGTTCACACCTGGGTTCTTGTCCGGGAGTTAGTTTATACCATACTTCACATGCAGCTTCAGGTGCGCCGCTGTCGATCTCTCTATATATCCCCAGAAATTGTTCAACATCATCATCTGCTATTTTCGGCACCAGTGAGTACGGTGCATTTTCTATAACTTTCGCAATATTAAACTTGGAATAATCATATTTTGTGAACTCATTATCCGCCATTATAACCCGATGCGCCGCAATATCATATTCCCATACGACGATTCCGATATCGGAAACCGCCGCCTCATACATTCTTCTCATTTTTTGCTGCTCAGAAGCAGCTTCAGTTTCATCTGTCACATCCGAGGCACACACAATACTTATTTTTCTTCCGCCGATTTCCATGTGCTGCACATCTATCTTGTACCATCTGTATTCGCCTTGTCCGTCACTGTCATACTGCATTTTTTCACATCTGGACCGCTCTGACATAATAAGCTCATCTAATTCTGCTTTTCGCCGGCCTTCCTGGTATTCTGCACCGAAAAGCTCCATGAAAGCTGTATTTACAATGACAGGTTCGTATTTCTCCGCTTCAAGAGAAAAAACACCCAGCCCGAACGGCAAATTGTCGGCAATTTTTTTCAGATGTTCATTATTTATTTTCATATCGCGCCGTCCGTTTCCTTTCATATACTATAATTAGTTAGATTATCTAAATAATCTAACTAATTATACCTTATGCGTAGAATCTATACAATATATTTTCTTGTGTCATTATACTGTTCGGCGTAAAACCGGCGAGTCTCCAAATAAGGTACCAATTCCATAAAAAAGTTCAGATTGGTACCCTATTTGTAAATTCACTTTTTTCACAGTCGGATCTCTCTGCCGGATGAAAGACTCCCGGTCTGATCCCGCACACGTGCAAAGACCTCATATTCTGATTGCGCCGGTTTCCCCGGGACGCAAAAGGAACGGCAGATACTGCCGTTCCCGATCATTATGACTATATGATATCTTTGTATTTGGATTTTGCAAACCAGTGTGTATAGATCAGATACCTTGATACTTCAAGGGCTTCTTTTTTCCTGATCAGTTCCACAATGACTTTATGTTCTTCATTTGCCTGCTCGCATGCCTGCCACATTTTTTCATTGTCGTCCGAATAGTACGTATACCTCGGAACGCTTTCTTTTATTTCTTCCAGTTTATTTATCAGGAACGGATTGTCGCATTTATCGATATAAACATGATGGAACTGTTCCTGCAGATCATTATATCCTTCATAATTCTGATATTTGATTGCAACATTCATAAGATCTATCAGCTCATTCATGCGCATGAAATCCTCGTCTGTCATTTTCTCTATAGAAAGACGGGCAGCCAGCGCATCCAGCACTGCAATAATTTCAAATACATCTATTTTCGATTTTTCATCGAATTCACGAACCTGATATCCCTTGTGAGGTACCTTCTCTATCACTCCATTGGCAACAAGCTCAATAAGAGCTTCTCTGACAGGTGTCCTGTTCAGTCCCACTATTTCGCATATCTGAACTTCCGTAACAATTGTACCCGGCTGGAAACGCCCGGATTGTATTTCACGAATGATCTGCCTCGTCGCCAGTCCCCGAAGGGACGACATCTCAGTGGCCATTATGCTCCTCCATTCCTTGTTTCTTTAAAACTGTATATATTTCCCTTTTGATTTTAATTATATTCCATATCATGCGATAATCAAAGCATTTTCCGACACAATATTTACGTATACGGCCGAAATGAAAATATCATTCCGGCCTGTGCATACGTATATATACTATTATTGGACGCTGTTATAGCCTACTCTCAGTGCCGCTATATTGGCATCGTTGAATTTTTCCTTGCCCTTGTCCGTAAAGTATTTAATGATCGATGACTCAAACTGTTCAAGCGACAGAAGTCCTGTTTCCTTCAGAATAACACCTATCATTGCAATGTTTCCGCCTTTAGGATTATTTGCTTCTTCAGCAAGCTTGACCGTATCAACTTTGACTACCTTGATGTCGTCTCTGTATTTTTTGTCTTCAGGAACGATCGAAGCATTCACGAACAGATAACCGCCCGGCTTGATGCGTTCTTCAAACTTATCAATAGCAGGGGCGTTCATAGCCAGAAGGACATCCAGTTCCTTCGCATATGGGCTTGCGATCTCTTCGCCGTCGCTTATCTTTATCGTACAGTTCGCTGTTCCTCCGCGCATCTCTGATCCGTATGAAGGATACCAGGTGATCTTTTTGCCGTTCTTGAAAGCACCGTACGAAATGAGGATGCCCGTGGTAAGGATACCCTGGCCGCCGAAGCCTGCGCATATAATTTCTGTCAACATTCTACTTCACTCCCCTTTCAATGTACTCGCCGAGCGGGAACACTTCCATGACTTCGTTCCTGATCCTCTCAAGCGAGTCATGCGGTGAAAGGCCCCAGTTTGTCGGACAAGGTGCAAGAACTTCTACAAGCGAGAAGCCTTCATTGTTCATCTGCTTCTCGAACGCCTTGCGGATATACTTCTTGGTCTTGTTTATGTTTGCCACTGTATCTATGCTGCCTCTTGCAAGATAAGCTATATCCTGTCCTGTAAGTATCTTCGTTATATCCATAGGATATCCGTTGACATCAGCTCTTCTGCCTGCAGGAGAAGAAGTCGTCTTCTGTCCTATAAGCGTTGTAGGAGCCATCTGGCCTCCTGTCATTCCGAACACACCGTTGTTGATTATTACTACAGTAATATTTTCATTTCTAACGGCCGACCATACAGTATGCTGGAATCCGATGGAATACGACGCGCCGTCGCCTACATATGCCCATACAGGACAGTCTTTTCTTACTCTCTTGACGCCTGCCGCAGTCGCTATCGCGCGTCCGTGTGCAGTTCCTACACAGTCGGTATCTATCGCCCACATATAAAGCGAGTCACATGCTACATCATATACGGAAATGGATTTCTCCAGAAGCCCCATTTCATCGAGTACCTCAAATCCGAGTCTTCCTACAGTACCGTGACCGCATCCCGGGCAAAAACCTGTCGGATCACCTGTACGGAGCATTTCCGGAGCCTTAAATTCTTTAGTTGCCATTATAAAACCTCCTCCGCTTTTCCGGCAAGGATATCTTTTGCCACTTCAATTACCTTTTCACTGTCCGGTACGAGATATGATGTGAGATATCCGTAGAGCGGAATATTGCACTTTGTTGCCAGTGCGACATCATCGATCATCTGTCCTTTGATACTCATTTCGACTATCTCAATGCCCTTGCAGTCCGGACCAATTTCCTCAAACGCCTTAACCGGGAACGGTGTTATAGTTTTGAGACGGATGAGGCCGAGTTTTATGCCTTCCGCTCTGGCATTCCTGACAGCTTCTTTGCAGACTCTGGAACTTATGCCGTAGGCGACGCAGACTACCTCTGCATCCGCAACTTCAACATTTTCCCATCTCTGCTCATTGTCTGTGATCGCCTGATATTTATCACGCAGATATTTCTCATATCCTACATACATATCATCGCAGAAATACGACACATTAGTGATCTTGCGTCCGTGTTCTCCCTTTTTGACGCCCTTTACAGACCAGTCGAATTTATTGATGTCATGCTCCGACATTTCCGGCAGCGTTACGCCTTCCATCATCTGTCCGATAGCTGCATCATAAAGGATGATCACAGGATGCAGATATTTTTCCGCCAGTTCATATGCAAGCTGCACATCATCAACGATCTCCTGCACCGATGCCGGAGTAAGAGCGATGACCATAGTATCACCGTGACCATTTCCTTTTCTTATGAGCTCATAGTCTCCCTGGCTCTGGCTTATATCACCGAGAGCGTTTCCGATTCTCGAAACATCTACCAGAACTGCAGGAAGATCTGATCCTACAAGATAAGATATCGCTTCCTGATACAGCGAGAACCCCGGGCCTGCTGATGTCGACAGAGCTCTTGCTCCTGCCGCAGCCGCTCCGAAAAGCATATATGCTCCGCATAATTCGTCTTCCGTCTGTATTGCTTCACCGCCGGCTTCTTCCATTCTCCATGACATATACTCAAGGATCTCAGTCTGAGGCGTTATCGGATAACCGCTGAAGAACCTGCAGCCAGAACGGATAGCAGCTTCAGCCAGCGCTTCATTGCCTTTCATTATTACTTCATTATCTGCCATTATTAATCCTCCTTGATGATGGTTATCGCATAGTCAGGACATATCGTATAGCATGATCCGCATCCTATACACTGTGATTCGTCAAATTCCACGACTTCGTATCCTTTGTCATTCAGCTCGCCGCTGACAGTAATAATTTTCTTCGGGCATGCATCAACGCAGTAATGACAGCCCTTGCATCTCGTTTTATCATATATGATTTGAGCCATTTCTTCTCCTTTCTCAGTCGAAACAGTTTTTAGTCTTATTTATTCTGAGAGCGATACTCTCTGTGTTTCTTCTTCAGTTCATCCAGAAGTCCGTCCTGCATACCAAGTTTCCCGATAACAGCAGTCATGCTCATTCCCGCGTTCTTCATGCCCTGATATCCGCTTTCCGTCTTAAGATATGCCGCAAAACTTTTATCATGCAGGAATGCATTCGGATCATCAGTTGCTGCCATATACAGATGGAAGCACGGTATCTTCTGGTCGACATTTCCGATATCACTTGAACCGTTTGTATCGTTTCTTACAATATATTCTATGCCGAATTCATCATACACATCGCAGACGATCTTTCTGCCGACCGGATTCCTGTAGAAATCCGCATATGTTTCATATCGCTGCTCCTGTGCATACTTCGCGCCTGACGCCATAGAAACGCCTTCGAGGACTCTATCGGAAATCGCAGTGATCTCATCGAGCTCCTTGAGTGTCCTCGCTCTGAAGTAGTAATTCAATACTGCACGGTCAGGCACAGTGCTCGGCATATCGCCTCCGAATTCCACCACTCCCTGTATCTGCGTCGTACGCGGTATATGCTGCCTCCACATATCCATCGCATCCATATACAGCCTGGCAGCATTGAGAGCATTGATCCCCTTTTCAGGAGCGTCACTCGCATGACTGGCTTTACCGGTAAAAATAATGTACCTGTCATTGCAGGCCAGGAATCCGCTGTCCGGATAAGTTCTGTTGTCCATGTGCGTCATGATCGCGAATTCATATCCGTCGAAAGCGCCTTTCTTATCCAGAAGTACTTTTCCTCCCGGAAATTCTTCTCCCGGCGTACCGATCAGTTCAATATTGAACGGCAGATCATCATACACTGACTCGGCGCAGAAGGCCGCCAGAAGGCTGGCCCCCGCGCTGAGTGAATGGCCGCATGCATGTCCGACCTCCGGCAGTGCATCCGTTTCAACTAGTATCGCAGCTTTAGGTCTGTTGTCAGATTTTCCTTTTGATGCACGGAATGCGCTCATGATTCCACAATAATTACTTTCAACCTCAAAGCCTTTTTTTCTCAGTAGCTCGGATATCCTGCCGGCTGCCAGACGATTATCCAATCCGACTTCCGGATTGTCTGTCATATAATCCGCGATCTTTCTGCATTCTTCAAAATGCTCGTCTGCGGAATGTCTGATTTTCTCAATTATCGCTCTGTCCATTTTTCCCCTCTAATCGAGTTTGGAATGAAGTAAGTCGCCCATGATCTTCATAGCCTCGTCAATTACTTCAGGAGGCTGAGTCGAATAGCATATTCTGAATGCATTTCCCGGGATCGTGTCCGGATCGCTTGAGAATCCGAAGGAAGGAACAACGCCTACATTTGCATGGATGAGCTCGTCCCATGTTTCTTCAAGATCAAGTGTCTCCGGGACCTCTACCCAGGCGAAGATCCCGCCTTTAGGTGTGATGGCCTTGCACGATTCAGGGAAATACTTATCTATACACTCAAGGAGACAGTCTGCCTTCTTTTTATAGTATTCACCGACTTTTCTGCAATGCTCTTCGATGTCATTGTTCTTCATGTAATTGGCAACTGTAAGCATTACAGGTACCGACTGAACTCCGGCATTTCCCTGTGACATTTCAAGATACTGTCTGAGGTTCTTATTGCAGATGAAGAAACCAATACGCATTCCCGATGATACGATTTTCGAAAGAGAAGCCGCATATACAACTCTTCCGTCAGTATCGAGCTTTTTGATTTCAGTTTTGAAATCACCGTCGAAGCTGAGACGCGAATACGGATCATCCTCATAGATCATGAAGTCATATTTCTGAGCTATCTCATATATGGCTTTTCTCTTTTCATTGCTGATCGTGATACCTGTAGGATTACTGAACGAAGGGCAGAGATAGAGGAACTTTGTCCTCGGATTCTCTTTGACCTTTTTTTCGAGATCTTCAATGATGATACCAGTATCATCCATGTCGACACCGACCAGCTTCGCTCCTACCATCCTGGCAGCGTTCTGGATGCCCGGATAGGCGAATCTTTCAGCGAGAATGACATCTCCCTCGTTGCAGAACGTATTGGCCATATTATCCATGCCATGTCCGCTGCCCGGGAGCATCTCGATAGCTTCATTGGTCATATCGAAGCCTCTGCTCTCGACCCACTTTCTGATTTCGTCTATACAGTCGTCCATGCCTGCATATGGTCCGTAAGCCAACGCCACTTTACCGTTGTTTTCATACATGTCTCTGCTGGCCTCAGCGATCTCCTTCAGCGGAAATGTATCCGCCGACGGTTCTCCTATAGACAGGTCCAGAAACTCAGGATGATCACATGCATACATGTAGATCTTTCTGATCGCAGTCGGATGTGCATTCTTTAACTGGTCTGCTAATTTGTACTCCATGGTTGCTTTCCTTTCTTTTGCTTTTGGTAATTATTTGATCACCGCTCTTGATTTAAGATCGGCTATCTGCTCCGCCGTATATCCGAGTTCCGCCATGACTGCATCGGTATCCGCACCGATACCGCCTGCCGGTGTCGTCTTCTTCCTGTCGTACTTATCGTATTTGACAGGTGGAACAGGAATTTTCGGTCTGTCGCCGTTAGGGAATTCCACTTCTTCCAGATATCCGTTCGCTTCTGCCTGAGGATCTGTGCTGACCTCTGAAGCATGCATGGCTATCTCATAGGAAATATTATTTTCCTCGAATATCTTTTCCCATTCGGCGCTGGTCTTTTTTTCCATGATCGCATTCATTCTTTCTATTGCTTCTGCGATCGCATTTGTTTTAAACAAAGTCGTTGTGGTTTCATATCTTTCGTCATCAATTATGTCTTCCATTTCAAACAGCCTGGCGAACTTTTCTTTTTCCGCAATGTAGTCGTTGTCATAGAAACCAATGTACCTTCCGTCGCTGCATTTGTATATCGCGCAGAACGGATCTGTCTGATGGAACTGGTCATATTCAAATTTGCGGCCGTACTGCGGCTGAGATGAAATGATATCGCACATATTGCACCATATGCCGCTTGCCTCAAGCGATGTGGTAACAAATGTTCCTTCACCTGTTGATTCTCTGCCGATTATCGCCATGAGAATGCCGCTTAAAAATGCATTGCTCGTGGTCATGTCTCCGAAAGCATACGATGGATTCATGAGAAATTCATCTTCTGCTTTCCAGTCCATCATTGCGCCGTTTCTCAGCCAGAATGCAGTTGAATCATAGCCCGGTTTGTTTGCATCCGGTCCTGTCTGCCCGTATCCCGAAAAATGCGCATATATGAGTCTGGGGAATCTTTCTTTCAATGTGTTGTAATCAAGACCCATTTTCACGAGAGATTTCATTCTTACATTCGATACGAATACATCAGCATCTTCAAGCAGTGCCATCAGGATAGCATATCCTTCTTCTGACTTAGTGTCGACAGCTGTTAGTTTCTTTCCGCTGTTCATGATTGTAAACAGCGGATTGTCGTCTTCCTCGATCGGAAGCGCATAAGCTATCCCCGCACCTCTCAGAACGTCTCCGCCAAGAGGTTCGATCTTGATGACATCAGCTCCAAAATCACTCATTACTCTGCCTACTGTCGGCGCAGCTACGACCTGTGCCAGTTCTATCACTTTAATGCCTTCGAGTGGTTTCATAGTTGTTCCTTTCTTTTCCTTTTTTTATTGAAGTCGTTCCTCGTCCGCTTCCACTTTAAGTTTTTCATATATGAAGAACGGGAATCCCATCAGGATCAGCAGGAACCCGTACATTACATAGTCCGCTCCGGATCCATATATCGTGTAAACACTGTATGCGAATGCAAGAAGTGATATGCACGAACTCTTGAGGAAATTCCATATGTTGAACGGCCTGATCTTCTTCCCTGAAAGTACTATTTCACTGGCTGCTCCGAATGCATAAAAAACAAGAAATGCCATCGTTGCGAGCAGGAGGAAGAAATTATACAGACTTCCCTGCTTATTGAAATATGCCAGCAGCATTATTATTGTCATAAGAACGCCGTTTACAACCAGACCGTTGACAGGTGTTTTGTACTTTTTATGTATCTTGGCCATTGGTCCCGGGAACAGATGATATTCGCTCAGCGAATATGCAATACGTCCCGCGCTGTTGACCCATGCCCCCACACAGCCGAATGCCGATATGAAAGCCATTACTGATATAAAGCCGCCGACCCAGTATGCACCTGTCGCTTTTCTCATGATGTCCGAGAACGGTGACTGGCTTGCAGCCAGACTCGCCTGATCCATATTTCCCGCGGCCAGAATGAGCAGCAGTATATATATTACAGCAATCGCGAGTGTTCCGAACATCGTTGCTTTCTTTATTATGCTTGTATCTTTGACTTCTCCCGCATTTACGCATGCGCCTTCAAAGCCGATGAATGACCAGAGGCAGTATGCGATTGCAACAGGAAGTGTTTTCATACCCGCAACACTTGCTGCGGATACAGTTGATAGATTTTTACTGTCAAAATTCATCGCTGCTATGACAATGAAAATAACTATTGGCAGTATTTTCATTATAGTCACAACGAGATTCATTATGCCTGCTTCCTTGACGCCCTTGATATCAAGCAGCGTATAGAACCACAGCACAACGAGTGTAAGTCCGTATTTTGCAAACCCGTCCGTCGCAAAGACCGGGAAAAAATACGATAAATAGTTTATGCCTCCGAGGATGATGGCACCGTTTGCCACCCAGCATCCACACCAGTACGACCACCCGACCATGAAAGCCGGAAGCGGTCCGAATGCATCCAGAGTATTTACTATTGCCGATCCCGTAACGGGATTTTCTTCACTCATTTTCGAAAATGTCCATGCAAGCAGCAGTGTGCCGCCTCCTGCAATCGCCATTCCCAAAACGGCAGCCGCCGGATTGGCGAGTTCCGCCAATCCCTGCGGTGCCATGAAGATCCCGGTGCCCAGCATCTGGCCTATGACTATTGCAGTAGTCGCCCATAGGCCCAGTTCTTTTTTCAGCTTTTGCTTTCCACCTTTATCTTCCATAATATTTCCATCCTATCCTGTCTGCGCTATGCCAGCTTTTTGGCTCTCGATCTAACGAACAATGTAAGCAGAAGACCTACAGCCGAAACAACCGTCAGGAAGATAAAGATATAATTATATCCTGCATTGCCGAGTTTATCGAGCCAGCTTCCGAACATTGTAGCCATAAACAGATCAGGCAGATATCCTATAATAGATGCCAGACCTACCGCAGTACCCATAACAGCCGCCGGAATCTTGATTTCTGAAGCAATCGAGAAGATGATGCCGTAAAGTCCAAGTCCGAACAGTCCCGGAAGAAGTGTGTAGAAGCTGACAGCACCTACGCTTGCTCCCGACGGGATCATGAATACTCCTGCATAAAGAAGGCCGAGAACGAGGAAAAGGAATATGAACCATTTGCTCGTTGATTTAATGACTTTATCCGCAAGAAGTCCGGATAAAGGTGCAACTATATAGAATATATATGTTCTGATGATTGACAGATAACCTGAATCCTCAGGCGATACGCCTTTTACATCCGTCAGATAAGGCGTGAAATAACTTGTGCTTGAGTAAATCGCATAACCACAGAATACTATAAGCGCAAATGCCCATACTGTAGGATTTTTAAGAAGCTGTCCGACCATTGAGAAATGGAATTCATCTTCTTCTTTCTTAACAGCAAGTGCCGAAGCTGCTTTATTATCCTTGAGGAAAATCGCCACAAGCAATGCTGCTACACCTGTTGCTGCCGCATATACGACTACAGCCCAGAAGAACTTGGACTGATCTGTAGTTCCGAATGCTCCGGCAACTTTCAGACCGACTGTATTAACGATTGCTCCTGTAAGTCCGTTACACATGTAGTAAAGTCCGAACATAAATCCCTGTTCATCTTCATTGGCTACTAATCTCAGTGTTTTGAACAGTGAATCCCAGAACAGGAATGTTGTAGTAACCGCGAACAGCGCCCATACAATAAGTGCGAATGCAAATGACCCCATACGGAATGCGAAAATAAGTGTAAGAAGTGTAGTTGCGCTGAGTGCTATGATGATGCTCTTCTTTGTGGAGAATTTATCCGCAATAACTCCTCCCGGGATATAAAGTATGATATTGCCTATCGTATATGCTGTTGTCAGCAGTCCGAGCTGAGTATTGGAAATTCCCATAGCGCTCATCTGCCAGTCATAAAAGACATATCTTATATACGGAATCAGATAAATTGATCCGCCTGCAACACCAAGTGCAATGATCTGAAGTATTTTACTTCTTTTGCTAGTTTGCTCCATTGTTCTCTCCTTTCAAACGACGGTTAATCGGTATATCGGTATACTGGTGTTTAACAATACCGCTGTCTAACCTTTAACAACTAGAGTATACACGTATATACGTAAAATGTCAATACGCTATAATCGTTGATATTTCAACGATTATCAGAACGTCTATACATATACGCAAACTTCATGTGTATTTTAAACATTATATATATTCATGTATAACCAGATGAAACCTTTATTTTTCAAACTCCACAGGCAGCCGGGATGATCTTTTCATATTATCAATGAAAACAACAATGATCCGCAGCAAATCATAAAAAAAGCTCCGAATGCATTAAGCATTCGAAGCTTTTCGCTGGTGACCCTGTCGAGAATTGAACTCGAGTTACCGCCGTGAAAGGGCGGTGTCTTAACCGCTTGACCACAGGGCCGAAAAAACCAGCAGCGTCTTACTTTCCCGGGCCGTCGCCAGCCAAGTATCATCAGCGCTAAGGAGCTTAACTTCTGTGTTCGGGATGGGAACAGGTGTAGCCTCCTCGCTATTGCCACTGGATTTTTTCACGCACTTACGCGTATAAGGATTCAATTATAAACTGTACCCTCAAAATTGAACATCCAAGGTAAAAGGATATTTACACAACCTTTTAAACCATTCTATCTTTAACCATTTGGTCAAGCGTTCGACCTATTAGTATCGGTCAGCTGAATACCTTGCGGCACTTACACCTCCGACCTATCAACGTGATAGTCTCTCACGGGTCTTACCCAATTAAGGGAGGAAATCTATTCTTGTGGGGGGCTTCGCACTTAGATGCTTTCAGCGCTTATCCCTTCCATACGTAGCTACCCAGCGGTGCCCTTGGCAGGACAACTGGTACACCAGAGGTATGTCCATCCCGGTCCTCTCGTACTAGGGACAGCTCCACTCAAATTTCCAACGCCCACAGCGGATAGGGACCGAACTGTCTCACGACGTTCTGAACCCAGCTCGCGTACCTCTTTAATGGGCGAACAGCCCAACCCTTGGGACCTACTTCAGCCCCAGGATGAGACGAGCCGACATCGAGGTGCCAAACACTCCCGTCGATGTGGACTCTTGGGGAGTATAAGCCTGTTATCCCCAGGGTAGCTTTTATCCGTTGAGCGATGGCCCTTCCACTCGGAACCACCGGATCACTAAGCCCGACTTTCGTCCCTGCTCGACCTGTTTGTCTCGCAGTCAAGCTCCCTTCTGCCTTTACACTCTGCGTGCGATTTCCGACCGCACTGAGGGAACCTTTGGGCGCCTCCGTTACTCTTTAGGAGGCGACCGCCCCAGTCAAACTGCCCGTCAGACACTGTCCCGATACCGGATCACGGCATACGGTTAGAATTTCAACATTACAAGGGTGGTATCCCACCGTTGACTCCACCAAAACTGGCGTCCTGGTTTCATAGTCTCCCACCTATCCTGTACGTGCAATGCCGAAACTCAATATCAAACTGCAGTAAAGCTCCATGGGGTCTTTCCGTCCTGCTGCGGGTAACCGGCATCTTTACCGGTACTACAATTTCACCGAGTCTATTGTTGAGACAGTGCCCAGATCGTTACGCCTTTCGTGCGGGTCAGAACTTACCTGACAAGGAATTTCGCTACCTTAGGACCGTTATAGTTACGGCCGCCGTTTACTGGGGCTTAAGTTCATGCCTTCGCTTACACTAAGCAATCCCCTTAACCTTCCAGCACCGGGCAGGCGTCAGCCCCTATATTTCAGCTTTCGCTTTAGCAGAGACCTGTGTTTTTGGTAAACAGTCGCCTGGGCCTATTCACTGCGACCTCTCGCGAGGTACCCCTTATCCCGAAGTTACGGGGTTATTTTGCCGAGTTCCTTAACAATAGTTCTCTCGATCACCTTAGGATTCTCTCCTCATCTACCTGTGTCGGTTTGCGGTACGGGCACCTACGTTCTCACTAGCGGATTTTCTTGACAGTGTGGAATCGGCAGCTTCCGGTACTATATTTCCCACCCCGTAACGCCTCATCATTGAAAGAGCGGATTTGCCTGCCCTTCCTGACTAAACGCTTGGACGCACTCGACCATCGGTGCGCTCTGCCTATCCTTCTGTGTCCCCACATCGTTCAAATGAATTTCGGTGGTACAGGAATCTCAACCTGTTGTCCATCGCCTACGTCCTTCGACCTCGGCTTAGGCCCCGACTAACCCTGAGCGGACGAACCTTCCTCAGGAAACCTCAGATTTTCGGTGGACGGGATTCTCACCCGCCTTTCGCTACTCATGCCAACATTCTCTCTCGTATACAGTCCAGCTCGGCTTACGCCTCACCTTCTGCCCGTATACGATGCTCCTCTACCATCTAATATTACTATTAGGTCCTAAGCTTCGGTAGTAAGTTTTAGCCCCGATTATCTTCGGCGCAAAGTCACTCGACTAGTGAGCTGTTACGCACTCTTTGAATGAATGGCTGCTTCTGAGCCAACATCCTAGCTGTTTGTGCAACTTCACATCCTTTTCCACTTAACTTACATTTTGGGACCTTAGCTGTAGGTCTGGGCTGTTTCCCTTTCGACCACGAAACTTATCTCACGTAGTCTGACTCCCTGGTATGATTGCACGGCATTCGGAGTTTGATAGTTTTCGGTAACCGGTGAAGGTCCCTAGAACATTCAGTGCTCTACCTCCGTGTATCTCTGACCAAAGGCTAGCCCTAAAGCTATTTCGAGGAGAACCAGCTATCTCCGAGTTCGATTGGAATTTCACCGCTATCCACACGTCATCCCAACCTTTTTCAACAGATATGGGTTCGGTCCTCCACGAGATTTTACTCTCGCTTCAACCTGCACATGGATAGGTCACCCGGTTTCGGGTCTACAGCATACAACTCTCGCCCTGTTAAGACTCGGTTTCCCTACGGCTCCGTTGCTCCAGCAACTTAACCTCGCTGCACACCATAACTCGTTGGCCCGTTCTACAAAAAGTACATGGTCACTTGCGCTCCCACTGCTTGTAAGCATTCGGTTTCAGGTTCTCTTTCACTCCCCTCCCGGGGTTCTTTTCACCTTTCCCTCACGGTACTGTTCACTATCGGTCACTAGGTAGTATTTAGGCTTGGAGGGTGGGCCCTCCGGCTTCAAACCGGGTTACACGTGTCCGGTCCTACTCTGGTGCCATCTCGCTTTCGCTGGATTTCGTCTACGGGGATCTCACCCTCTTCGTCGTACCTTTCCAGAGTACTTCGACTATCCATCTTCATTGCTTTATGATGGTCCACAACCCCGTCTCCGAAGAGACGGTTTGGCCTCTGCCCCGTTCGCTCGCCGCTACTTGGGGTATCGATGTTTCTTTCTCTTCCTCCGGCTACTTAGATGTTTCAGTTCGCCGGGTTGCCTTCTCTCATGCTATTTTATTCACATGAGGATAACACGGTATTGCCCGTGCTGTGTTCCCACATTCGGATATCTGCGGATCAACGGATATGTGCTCCTTCCCGCAGCTTTTCGCAGCTTGTCGCGTCCTTCTTCGGCTCCTAGTGCCAAGGCATTCACCAAATGCTCTTTGTCACTTGACCTCGATCTTTCGATCGCGCCCGGATTAGCGTATCCGGGACTTATGGTTTTTTCAGGTGATCCACTTTTGTTAATAACTTCAGTGAATCATTTTTCTGGTTTCTCGGTTGCATATCTTTCGATATGCTGAAATCGTATATTTACCCGCAAATCTTTCAAAAAGACTTGCTGTTTAGTGATGTCATTTAGACTTTACTATTTATACTCGATTTCGTTTCGTTGTAAATTTGTTTTTTACACTTGGATATTCAATTTTCAAGGTACAATACAGGCACCTGGTGTGCCTATGGTGGGCTTGGGAGGACTCGAACCTCCGACCTCACGCTTATCAGGCGTGCGCTCTAACCACCTGAGCTACAAGCCCATAAAAATCATAGTGTGAAAACCTTAAGTCTCCTTAGAAAGGAGGTGATCCAGCCGCACCTTCCGATACGGCTACCTTGTTACGACTTCACCCCAGTCATTGGTTTTGCCTTAGGTAATCGATTGTTGACCAACTTCGGGCACCCCCAACTTCCATGGTGTGACGGGCGGTGTGTACAAGACCCGGGAACGCATTCACCGTGACGTGCTGATTCACGATTACTAGCAACTCCGGCTTCGTGCAGGCGGGTTTCAGCCTGCAGTCCGAACTGGGGCCGGTTTTTGAGATTTGCTCCACCTCGCGGTCTTGCGTCTCTTTGTACCGGCCATTGTAGCACGTGTGTAGCCCAGAACATAAGGGGCATGATGATTTGACGTCATCCCCACCTTCCTCCGAGTTATCCCCGGCAGTCTCTTTAGAGTGCCCAACTGAATGATGGCAACTAAAGACAAGGGTTGCGCTCGTTGCGGGACTTAACCCAACATCTCACGACACGAGCTGACGACAACCATGCACCACCTGTCACTTCTGCCCGAAGGAGGGGACGGTTAAGTCCCTGTCAGAAGGATGTCAAGTCCTGGTAAGGTTCTTCGCGTTGCTTCGAATTAAACCACATGCTCCGCTGCTTGTGCGGGTCCCCGTCAATTCCTTTGAGTTTTATTCTTGCGAACGTACTCCCCAGGCGGAGCACTTAATGCGTTAACTCCGGCACCGAAGCCTTGCGGCCCCGACACCTAGTGCTCATCGTTTACGGCGTGGACTACCAGGGTATCTAATCCTGTTTGCTCCCCACGCTTTCGTACCTCAGTGTCAGTTACAGTCCAGAAAGCCGCCTTCGCCACTGGTGTTCCTCCTAATATCTACGCATTTCACCGCTACACTAGGAATTCCGCTTTCCTCTCCTGTACTCAAGTCCCCCAGTTCGCAGGGCGAACGACAGTTAAGCCATCGCCTTAAACCCTGCGCTTAAAGAACCACCTACGTACTCTTTACGCCCAATAATTCCGGATAACGCTTGCCCCCTACGTATTACCGCGGCTGCTGGCACGTAGTTAGCCGGGGCTTCCTCCAAGGGTACCGTCATTTTTTTCGTCCCCAAGGACAGAGCTTTACGACCCAAAGGCCTTCATCGCTCACGCGGCGTTGCTGCATCAGGCTTTCGCCCATTGTGCAATATTCCCCACTGCTGCCTCCCGTAGGAGTTTGGACCGTGTCTCAGTTCCAATGTGTCCGTTCGACCTCTCAGTCCGGATACTGATCGCTGCCTTGGTGAGCCGTTACCTCACCAACTAACTAATCAGACGCAGGCCCATCCCTTGCCGATAAATCTTTGACCGTTCATATATGCATATGTACGGTGTTATCAGGTTTTAATATCAGTTTCCCGATGCTATCCCTGTGCAAAGGGCAGGTTGCCTACGCGTTACTCACCCGTCCGCCGCTTTCCGCTCACTGAATCTACCGAAGCGTCATCTGTGAGTTTCTCGCTCGACTTGCATGTGTTAGGCACGCCGCCAGCGTTCATCCTGAGCCAGGATCGAACTCTTGATTTTGATCGTATATATATCAGCTTACGCTGCTACATATCTCAAGTTCTTTCTGACTTTCAGAACGCTTTGCGTTCTTCTCGCTAATTCGTTATTTGAATTATTGTTTTCAGAAATTGTCGGAAACTCTCATCTTCATTGTCTTACCAATTTAGCTGATTGTTTCATCTTTTGGATGCTTTTCGCATCCTTTTGACTTTTTCTCTCACTATGTTGTTTTCAAGGTCCATGGGGCTTTTCGCCCCTGCTCACTTACTCAGCGAACATTTAACATTTTACCTTCAGAATAGGGTGTTGTCAATGATTATTTTCTATTTCTTCTCTTTTTTTAAATGTTTTTTTTGGTCCGGCAGTTGTCTGCTCCATATATGAGTATTAATGCTGCTTTTATTCATATTATTGCATAAAAAGGAGCGGATTCCTCCGCTCCTTCGGCTTGTTTTGCTGTTATCCTATATGAGTTCGAGGAAGACTTCTTCCGAGCAGTCTCCTCTTCTGGGTCCGAGCTTGAGTATCCTTGTGTATCCGCCGTCTCTGTCGGAATACTTGGGAGCTATCTCATCAAACAGCTTGGTGACTACATCTTCATCATATATATATGCAAGCACCTGACGTCTTGCGTGCAGATCATCGCCGCGTTTTGCAATGGTGATCATTTTTTCGGCTTCTCTGCCGGCTTCTTTGGCTCTCATCTTGGTCGTTGTGATTCTCTCTTCTCTGAACAGGTCAGTCACGAGATTCCTCAGCATTGCCTTTCTATGAGAAGTGGCTCTGCCTAATTTTCTGTAACCTGGCATTTCTGCTTCCTCCTTCTTTATTATTCGTCCGCCTGACGAAGTCCCAGACCCAGCTCTTCGAGTTTCAGCTTGACTTCGTCAAGTGATTTCTTGCCGAGATTTCTGACTTTCATCATATCATCTTCAGACTTGTGTGTAAGTTCTTCAACGGTATTGATAGATGCCCTCTTGAGGCAGTTGAAAGAGCGAACGGAAAGTTCCAGTTCTTCGATGGTCATTTCCAGAGCCTTTTCCTTCTGGTCTTCTTCCTTCTCTACCATTATTTCCATGCCTTCTGTAACATCTGTAAGCTGAATGAACAGATTCAGATGTTCCTGCATTATCTTGGCGCCGATCGAGACTCCCTCTTTCGGAGTTATAGAGCCGTCTGTCCATATCTCGATAATGAGCTTGTCAAAGTCTGTCACCTGTCCGACACGCGTGTTCTCGACAGTGAAATTGACTTTCCTTACCGGCGTGTATATCGAGTCGACCGGGATGACTGCAATAGGCGTGCTCTCTGTTTTGTTCTGTTCAGCCAGCACATAGCCTCTGCCCTTGGCTACACTGATCTCCATGACCAGAGTTGCATTTTCTTCGAGCGTGGCGATATGCAGATCGGGATTGAATATTTCCATGTCGGCATCGCATATAATATCTGAAGCCGTAACTTCCTTCGGTCCGACTGCATTGATGATGACCCTCTTGGTATCATCTGCACCATCGAGTCTTATCGCCAGTTTCTTGAGGTTGAGGATGATTTCAGTTACATCTTCCTTTACGCCGGGAATAGTTGAAAATTCGTGGAGTATCCCGTCGATCTTCACCGATGTAACAGCTGCTCCGGGAAGCGATGACAGAAGTATCCTTCTCAAACTGTTTCCGAGAGTAGTTCCGTAACCTCTTTCCAGCGGCTCAACGATAAATTTTCCGTAATTGGGATCTTCATCAGAAAATATGCTTTCGATTGTCGGTTTTTCGATTTCGATCATTTATTGTTTCCTCCTTATTTGCTGTCCCGTATGCATCGGTATGCGCATGCGGAACGTTTGCAGGGCAATAACCAGTATATGGTTTGCTGTTCTGCTGTTACTTGGAGTACAACTCTACAATAAGGTGTTCCGCGATAGGCGTATCGATTTCATCCCTTGTAGGCATTGTAACTACTTTCCCTTCAAGGTTCTGTACATCAACTGATATCCAGTTGGGCACAGTTATGGTCATATCTTTGATTTCCTTGAATTTGGGGGAATCAGTACTCGATTTCTTTACCTTTATTACATCACCGGCTTTGACAACATATGAAGGTATGTCCACCTTCTGGTCGTTCACTGTGAAATGACCGTGTGTTACCAGCTGTCTTGCTTCTTTTCTCGAGGAAGCGAATCCCAGTCTGAAGACTACATTGTCCAGTCTGGTCTCAAGAAGTATCAGGAGATTTTCACCTGTCTTTCCTTTTTTCTGTGCTGCCTTGTCAAAAGTATTGCGGAACTGTGTTTCCTGGAGTCCGTAAAACCTCTTTGCCTTCTGCTTCTCGCGAAGCTGAAGTCCGTAATCAGAAGTTTTGGATCTTCTTCCCTGTCCATGCTGTCCGGGAGGAAAATTTCTTTTTTCCAGTGCGCATTTTGTGCTGTAGCATCTTTCGCCTTTCAGGAAAAGCTTCTGTCCTTCTCTTCTGCACAGTCTGCAGCTTGCATCTGTATATCTTGCCATTTATTGTTTCCTCCTTTCCATCAGACTCTTCTTCTTTTCGGCGGCCTGCATCCGTTATGCGGGATAGGCGTGATATCTTTTATCATCGTGACACTGAGTCCTGCTGATTCAAGAGCTCTTATTGCTGCCTCTCTTCCGGATCCCGGTCCCTTTACATATACTTCAACTGTTTTAAGTCCATGTTCCATTGCAGCCTTTGCTGCTTCTTCTGCAGCCATCTGTGCTGCGAAAGGAGTCGATTTCCTCGAGCCCTTGAATCCCAGTGAACCGGCGCTGGACCATGAAAGAGCGTTTCCGCTCAGATCTGTAAGAGTAACGAGAGTGTTATTGAAAGTTGACTGGATATGAGCCTGGCCTTTTTCAATGTTCTTGCGTTCTCTTTTTTTCTTTCTTGTCGCTTTTTTTACTGCCTTAGCCATTTTCAACCCTCCTTACTCTGCTTTTTTCTTTGCACGGCCTACCGTTTTCTTGGGGCCCTTGCGTGTTCTTGCGTTAGTTTTGGTTTTCTGTCCTCTTACCGGCAGAGATCTTCTGTGTCTGATGCCTCTATAGCATCCGATCTCCATAAGTCTCTTGATGTTGAGAGATGTATCTCTCCTGAGATCGCCTTCCACATTGTACTCTGTGTCGATGATCTTCCTGATCTTTCCGGCTTCTTCCTCAGACAGATCCTTGACCCTGATGTCAGGGCTCACGCCTGCCTTTTCGAGGATGGCTTTGGCTGTCGGTCTTCCTATGCCGTATATATACGTCAGACCGATGTCAACTCTTTTTTCTCTTGGTAAGTCTACTCCGGCTATACGAGCCATATTCTCCTCCTGTTCCCATCTTCCGTCGCGCATCCCGGCCGGTCAGCGGCCATGGCGCAATATAAACGGGATGTTCTGCCGCGGACAAAATCCTTCGCCCGCTTTACTCTAACTTCTGCCTTACGGCCTCTCTCAACCTTGTTTCTGCTTATGCTTGGGATTCTCACAGATGACCATGACCTTCCCTTTTCTCTTGATGACTTTGCATTTTTCGCAGATAGGTTTTACTGATGCTCTAACTTTCATTTTGAACCTCCAAGTCTAACCTTTATCTCTCCATGTGATCCTGCCCCTCGTCAGATCGTAAGGCGATAATTCCACCTTTACCTTGTCTCCGGGAAGTATCCTTATGAAGTTCATCCTTATTTTTCCGGATACGTGTGCGAGCACTTCGTGTCCGGTTTCAAGCTTTACTACGAACATTGCGTTCGGCTGTGCGTCTACAACGACGCCCTCTGCTTCAATTACGTCTTTTTTGGCCATACGTTTCACCTCTCCGCCAGGGTGAGCAGCTCCGGCTCACCATCAGTAATGACAACAGTATTTTCATAATGGGCAGCAAGTTTTCCGTCAGCTGTGATGACTGACCAGTCATCATTCAGTGTCTCTATCTCATAAGTGCCTTCAGTGATCATGGGTTCTATCGCGAACACCATGCCCCTTGCTATCCTCGGTCCCCGTCCGGGTCTGCCGTAATTCGGGATCTGAGGCTCCTCATGCATATTTCTTCCCACACCGTGGCCTACCAGATCTCTGACTACTCCGTATCCTCTGCCTTCGACCTCCTGCTGTATCGCATTCGATATATCCGACAGTCTGCAGCCTTCTCTGCAGAAGGGCAGTCCGGCGAAGAAACCTGCCTCGGCTCCTTCGATGATCTTCGCTGCAGCTTCACTGACCTTTCCGACGGGATAAGTCCTGGCCGCATCGCTCACGTACCCTTTATATGTAGAACCTACGTCTATACTTATTATGTCTCCTTCTTTGAGGATCGTTTTTTCATCCGGTATGCCATGCACGACCTTTTCATTTATGGAAGCGCATATGCTGCCCGGAAAACCATCATATCCTTTGAACGTCGGAGTCATACCATTGCTTCTGATGATTTTTTCAACATGCTGATCTATATCCATGGTCGACATGCCGGGTTTAATGAAGTCTTTGAGCTCCTCCAGGATATATCCTGTCACCTTCCCGGAATCCCTCATCAGGCCTACTTCATGCTTTGATTTGATTATTATCATTTCATTCACCCAGAACGCTTACTATTTTTTCAAACAGTCGGTCACGCCCTATGGAACCATCCATATGGATGATATTGTCCTTTCTTTCATAATAGCGTATCAGCGGTTTTGTCTGATTGTTGTATGTGGAGATCCTGTTTATCGCCGTTCCTCTGGTGTCATCCGATCTCTGAATAAGCTTGCCGCCGCATATATCGCAGATGCCTTCCTTTTTAGGCGGCATGCCTTTGATATTATATACTGCCTTGCAGTCTTCGCATACTCTTCTCGTCGTCAGTCTGTCGATCAGCAGATCGGCATCCGCGTATATATTCAATACGCAGTCGACCTTCTTTTCTTTCATTTCAAGAAAAGTGTCCAGTGCTTCAGCCTGATCTACAGTTCTGGGAAAACCGTCAAGAAGGAAACCATCCTGACAGTCATCTTCTTCCAGTCTGTCTGTCGCTATCGCTATTACTATACTGTCCGGTACCAGATCTCCGCTGTCCATGTATGAAAGCGCTTTCTTGCCCAGTCTGGTGCCGTTCTTTATATTCTCCCGGAAGATATCTCCGGTCGATATGTGCGGTATCTCGTATTTTTCTTTTATCAGGGCGGCCAGCGTACCTTTTCCGACGCCCGGAGGCCCGAGCAATATCAGGTTCATAATAGTCACTCCCTTACTTCAGGAATCCAGAATAATTACGCATAACCATCTGCTGCTCCAGCTGTTTCATGGTATCCAGCGCTACACCTACTGCTATCAGCAGTGATGTGCCTCCGAAGTACACATTGAGCGGCGTCAGTCCGCTTACTATTGTCGGCAGTACTGCTACTGCAGACAGGAACACTGCTCCTACGAAGGTTATTCTGTTCATTACTTTCTGCAGATATTCTACCGTTGCTCTGCCCGGTCTGATGCCGGGTATGAATCCGCCGTTCTGCTTCATGTTATCCGCTACTTCGATCGGGTTGAAAGTAACAGCCGTATAGAAGTATGTGAAAAACATTGTCAGAATGATGTAGAAGGCCGAATATATCCACACTCCCGGCGAACCGTTGAGTGAAAGATATTTATCCACCCACTGGCCGAATCCGGTATTGGTCCCCGTAAAATATGTTATCGTCAGCGGGAACTGCAGCAGCGACATCGCGAATATTACCGGGATGACGCCGGCCTGATTGACCTTGAGCGGTATATGCGTGGCCTGTCCGCCGTACATTTTTCTGCCTACGACTCTCTTGGCATACTGTACCGGTATCCTTCTCTGGCCCTGCTGGACCTCGATGATGCCGATTATTACTGCTACTGCGAATACTAGGAACAGTACTATCGTCATAAAGCTTACTTCGCCGCTTTTATAGCTCTGCCATGTAGTCCCTATATCGGAAGGCATCCTGGCAACTATGCCGGCAAAGATTATCAGCGAGATGCCGTTTCCTATGCCGTATTCATTTATCTGCTCTCCGAGCCACATCAGGAAAGTCGTTCCTGCACATAATACCAGTACTACCACCATTATGGAGAAGAAGTCCGTGTGGATGAGTGTCTTTCTGAACATGCCCACCGCTACGCCGATGCCCTGTACCAGAGCCAGCGCCACAGTCAGATAACGTGTATATTCCGTGATCTTCTTTCTGCCCTCCATGCCTTCCTTCGACAGTCTTTCGAGTGCCGGTATGGCTATGGTAAGCAGCTGCAGTATTATGGAAGCTGTAATGTATGGTGTGATGCTCAGAGCAAATATCGTCATGTTTTTGAATGAACCGCCCGAAAACAGATTGAACAGGTCAAAGAGTCCATTTTGACTTCCAAACATCTGACTCAGAACGTCTCTGTTTATTCCCGGCACTGGTATGTTGCATCCGATACGGAAAACGACCAGCATCAGCAGCGTGAAAATGATCTTCTTTCTGATCTCCGTCACTTTCCAGGCTTTTCCAAGCGTCTGAAGCATCTCCATACTATATCACCTCTGCCTTTCCTCCGGCAGATTCTATTTTTTCTACAGCTGTTTTGCTGAACTTATTGGCCTTGACAGTGATATTCTTTTCCAGCTCTCCCTGTCCAAGGATCTTTATTCCATCCTTGACCTGCTTCACCAGTCCGCTCTCTTCAAGCAGTTCGGGTGTAACAACAGTTCCTTCTTCAAATCTGTTCAATGCTGAAACATTCAGCACTGTGTATTCAGTTCCCCATACATTGGTGAACCCTCTCTTGGGGATCCTTCTGTACAGCGGCATCTGTCCGCCTTCGAATCCCAGTCTGACTCCGCCGCCGCTTCTTGATTTCTGACCGTTCATGCCTCTGCCGCCGGTAGTTCCCTGACCGGTAGCGGTGCCGCGGCCTCTTCTCTTGCGCGACTTTGTCGAACCTTCTACTGCTTTCAATTCATGCAGTTTCATATCTCTCGCACCTCCATTCCTACGCTTCTTCTATTGTTACTAGATGCGATACCTTTTCAACAGCGCCTCTTGTTACAGGGCTGTCGACAAGTTCTACAGTCTGGTGCATCTTTTTGAGTCCCAGCGCTTCGACGATCTTTCTCTGTTTCGGAGGAGCGCCGATCGTGCTTTTAGTCAAAGTGACTTTAATCATTTTTGCCATTTGCCTGCCTCCTAATCTAAGATCTCTTCTTTTGTCTTTCCTCTTAATCTGGCGACTTCCTCGACAGTCTTGAGTTCAGACAGACCCTGCAGTGTTGCATAGGCCATGTTGCCTGTATTGTTCGAGCCAATGGATTTGGCCCGTACGTCCTGCAGTCCCGCAGATTCCAGTACAGTACGCACTGATGATCCTGCGATCACTCCGGTACCTTCGGCAGCCGGCATGAGAAGAACCCTTCCTGCTCCGAATACTCCCAGATGCCTGTGAGGGATAGTAGTCCCTACTGTTGGTACGCTTATTACATTTTTCTTTGCATCCTCTGTGGCTTTTCTCACGGCCTCAGGTATTTCCTGTGCCTTTCCGAGACCTACTCCCACATGTCCTTCGCCGTCTCCGACAACTACGGTCACGCTGAATCTCATGTTCCTGCCGCCCTTGACTGTTTTGGCGACACGTCTGATATCGACTATAGTCTCATTCAGGTCAAGCCTGGATGCATCTATTGTGTTTCGCATTACGTAATCCTCCTTGTCAGAATTTCAATCCGGCGCTGCGTGCTCCGTCGGCGAGTTCTTTTACTCTTCCGTGATACAGGAATCCGCCTCTGTCAAAAGCCACATTCTCGATACCCTTTTCAAGAGCTCTCTTAGCAATAACTTCTCCGACTTTCTTTGCTGCTTCTTTATTGCTGCCGTTATCCAGATCGAAATCCTTGTCCAGCGATGAAGCTGCCGCCAGCGTGATCCCGCTGGTATCGTCGATGATCTGCACCGATATGTTCTTATTGCTTCTGAACACACAAAGTCTTGGTTTTTCCGGAGTTCCGAACAAATCTTTTCTGACTCTCTGATGTCTTGAAACACGTCTGTCATTTCTGCTGTCTTTTGCCATTTGTCTTCACTCCTTTCTATTCTCCGGCCTTTATTCCGGCCTTGCCTTCTTTGCGGCGTACATATTCGCCCTCATAGCGAATGCCCTTGCCCTTGTAAGGCTCCGGACTTCTCCATGACCTGATGACGGCCGCATAATTTCCAACTTCCTGTTTGCTGATGCCCTTTACTACGATCTGCGTAGCGGAAGGCGTTTCTGTGGTTATCCCGCTGGGATCTTCCATCTCTACCGGATGGGAGAAGCCGAGGTTCATTACCAGTGTATTGCCTTTTTTCTCAGCCTTGTAGCCTACGCCCTGGATCTCCAGTTTCTTTTCATAGCCGTTGGTCACGCCTTCGACCATATTGGCGATCAGAGTTCTCGCCAGACCGTGCTGCGATCTGTCTTCCTTGGCATCGGAACTTCTTTTCACATTCAATACACCGTCATTGATTTCTATTGTTATGAGCTTGCTTACCTGCTCCTGCAGTTCGCCCTTCGGTCCTTTTACTGTTACGACATTGCTGTCATCAACCTTGACCTCGACTCCGGCAGGAAGCTCAACAGGTTTCATTCCTATTCTGGACATTCGTATTACCTCCTACCAAACATAGCATATCACTTCGCCGCCGACTCCGAGCTTTCTGGCTTCCTTGTCGCTGATCACACCGTTTGATGTGGATATGATAGCGATACCCAGTCCGCCCAGTACTCTCGGTACATCGCTGGCCTTTGCATAAACTTTAAGGCCCGGCTTTGATATCTTTTTTATTCCGCTGATAACTTTTTCACTGTCGGGGCCATATTTCATCTGGATCCTTATGGTTCCCTGCTTGTCGTCCTCTATGACATCGAAGCCGCTGATGTAGCCCTCGTCTTCGAGTATGCCCGCAATCGATTTCTTGATCTTGGAAGCGGGCACATCTACTGTTTTATGTCCGACAGTATTGGCGTTTCTGATTCTTGTAAGCATATCTGCTATAGGATCTGTCATCGTCATAATTTATTGTTCTCCTTCCTCCGATAGTATTATGCTGATGCATAACTTGTCGGAAAGTGATAGTTTACCATGAAGCTTTTTTTACTCCGGGTATCTCGCCCTTGTAAGCGAGCTCCCTGAAACATATACGGCAGATCCCATACTTTTTGAGCACTGAATGCGGTCTTCCGCATATCCTGCATCTTGTATAGGCCCTTGTTGAATACTTGGGCTTTCTCTGCTGTCTCACTTTTTGTGATGTCTTTGCCATGATTCCTCCTACTTCTCGAACGGCATGCCGAGTGCGGCGAGCAGTGCTGTTGCTTCCTCATCTGTCTTGGCTGTCGTTGTAAATACAACATTCATTCCTTTGATCATATCTACCTGGTCATAGTTTATCTCCGGAAAGATCAGCTGTTCCTTGATCCCTACCGAATAGTTTCCTCTGCCATCGAAAGAATTTTTGCTGACGCCCTTGAAGTCCCTTACGCGGGGAAGAGCGATGTTGAAAAACTTATCTGCAAATACATACATGTTTTCTCCGCGAAGCGTCACTTTTGTGCCTACCGGCATTCCCTGTCTGACTTTGAAGTTTGCTATCGACTTCTTTGCTTTTGTCACTACCGGTCTCTGTCCGCTGATGAGTCCGAGCTCTTCAACTGCAGATTCCATGACTTTTGCATTGTCTTTCGCTTCACCGAGACCTATGTTTATCGTTATCTTTTCGAGTCTGGGCACTTCCATGACATTTTCGTATTTGAACTGGTCCATCAGTGCCTTGAACGCCTCGTTGTCATATTTCTCTTTTAATCTTGCTGTCAACGTCCTCTCCTCCTTTCTTAATCAAGTACTGTTCCGCTTTTCTTTGATACTCTGACTTTTCTGTCGCCTTCTGTTTTGACGCCGACCCTGGTGGGCTCTTTCGTTTTGCTGTCTACGAGCATTACGTTGGACACATGTATGGGTCCTTCCTGATGCTTGATCTCAGCGGCGGCAGTTCTGGTCTGTTTCTGATGCTTGGTCTGCATGTTGCATCCCTCTACGAGAACTCTGTTTTCGGCCGGCATAGCTTTTATTACTTTGCCTTTCTTGCCTTTGTCCTGTCCGGTAAGGATAACAACCGTGTCATTCTTTTTAATACGCATTTTGTCCTCCTATAATACTTCCGGAGCCAGGGACACGATCTTCATAAAGCTCTTGTCTCTGAGTTCTCTTGCTACCGGTCCGAAAATACGGGTCCCGACCGGTGTCTTGTCATCTTTGATTATTACAGCTGCATTCTGATCGAACTTGACATAACTGCCGTCGACTCTCCTTGCGCCGTGCTTTGTCCTGACAACGACCGCTCTTACTACATCGCCCTTTTTGACCTGTCCGCCCGGTGTTGCTTCCTTGACGGCACATACGATCACATCTCCGATGTTTGCGTACTGACGGCTGGTGCCTCCCAGTACTTTGATGCAGAGCAGTTCTTTCGCACCGGAATTGTCAGCGACTTTCAATCTTGTTTCTGTCTGAATCATGTTCCGGTCCTCCTTATTTAACCTTTTCGACTACGTTGACAAGTCTCCATCTCTTATCTTTGGAAAGAGGCCTTGTCTCCATGATCCTGACCTTGTCGCCGATACTGCATTCATTGGCCTCATCATGGGCTTTAACGTTCTTTGTTCTTTTTACTGATTTGCCGTAGAGAGAATGTCTTATTGACTCTTCCAGGGCAACTACCACAGTCTTGTCCATCTTATTGCTTACTACCATTCCGACTCTGGTCTTTCTGCGATTCCTATCTTCTGCCATAATTCATCCTCCTTTCTACTCGCTCTGTACTTTCTTGAGTTCGTTTTCTCTGATGATCGTTTTGATCCTAGCTATATCTTTCTTAGTATCCCGCATTTTTATCGGGTTTTCCAGCTGTCCTGTGACATGCTGGAATCTCAGGTTGAACAGATCCTTTTTCATTTTGTCCAGTTCAGCATTCAGTTCCAGATCTGACATTTCTCTCATTTTTTTCAGTTCCATTATGCTTCACCACCCTCTGTTGCAACGGACTCCTGTCCTTTTGCGGCGAACCTGCATCCTATCGGAAGCTTGTGTGCCGCCAGCCTCATGGCTTCTTTAGCCTGGGCAAGTGGAATACCTTCTATTTCGAACATTACTCTGCCCGGTTTTACTACTGCTACCCAGTACTCAGGTGCACCTTTTCCGGATCCCATACGTACTTCAGCAGGCTTCTTGGTAACCGGCTTGTGCGGGAAGATCTTGATATATACCTTGCCGCCCCTTCTTATGGATCTTGTCATGGCTATTCTGGCAGCCTCGATCTGATTTGAAGTTATCCATCCGGGTTCTGTAGCGATCAGGCCATATTCTCCATATGTCACTGTATTGCCCTTAGTTGCCTTGCCCTTCATCCTTCCTCTGTGGACTCTTCTGCGTTTAACGCGCTTTGGCATTAACATGGCGTTTCCTCCTATCTGTTGGTCTATTCTTCAGCCTCTTTATCAGCGGCTTTTCATTCCTTTGCTTCATTTGCCGGAGCTGCTGCCGGTGTCTCGGCATTTTCAGCCTGCGCCGGAGCTGCTGCATCCTCGGCTGCTGCCGTTGCTTCTTTAGCTTCGGCTGCTTCAGCCTCTGCGGCTGCGCTGGCAGCTTCTTCAGCTTTGGCCTTGGCTTCAGCTTCTGCCTTCGGGTCAGGCTTGGGCGTATTTCTTACACGCGGATTGACTGCCTTGGGGATCTCGGGTCTGCCGTCCCTGCTGTCTCTTCTGCCATGTCCGCCTTTTCTGTCGTCGCGTCTGCCCCTTCTGTCTCCGTCACGTCTTCTGCCTCTGCTGTCTCTCTTGCCGTCTTTCTTGCTGTCCTTTTCTTCCTTGATCGAACTCTGAAGGCCCTTGTCAAGTATCTCACCGTGATTGATCCATACTTTTACGCCGATCCTTCCGTATGTCGTATCTGCCTCGGAAAAGCCGTAATCGATGTCAGCTCTTAATGTATGAAGCGGCACATTGCCTTCGCTGTACTTTTCGTTCCTGGCGATCTCGGCTCCGCCGAGTCTTCCGGAAACCAGTACCTTGACGCCCTTTGCTCCTGCTTTCATAGTTCTGCCTATTGCCTGCTTCATCGCTCTTCTGAATGATATTCTCTTCTCGAGTGCCTGTGCGATGCTCTCTGCAGTCAGCTGTGCATCCAGCTCGGTGCGTCTCACTTCTCTGATGTCAACAGAAACTTTCTTTCCTGTTTTCTTTACCAGTTCGGCCTTGAGTGTGTCGATTCCGTCTCCGGATCTTCCGATCACCATTCCCGGCTTGCCGGTGAGTATTATTACTCTCATCTGGTTCTCTGCAGGTCTTTCAATGACTACTTTCGAAATGCCGGCTGCATATAATTTCTTCTTTACGAATTCTCTGATTTCATTATCTTCTATAAGATAGTCCGCAAAATTATTTTTGTCCGCGTACCATTTGGAATCCCAGTCTTTGATGACTCCCAATCTGAAACCATGTGGACTTACTTTCTGACCCATCTACTGAACCTCCGTTTCTTTTTCTCTGAGTGTCACGCCTATATGACTGCTTCTCTTCAGGATCTTGGATGCTCTTCCCTGAGCGCCCGCTCTCCATCTCTTCATAGTCGGTCCCTGGTTTGCGTATACTTCCGCAACATAGAGTTCATCGGGGTTGAGGTCAAAATTGTTTTCAGCATTGGCTGCTGCTGACTTTACTACTTTTTCAATAAGCTCTGCGCCTTTGCCGGGCGTGAACTTCAGTATCGCGAGTGCCTCTTTCAGATCCTTGCCTCTCACCAGATCAGTTACCGGTTTGAGCTTCGTCGGAGACATTCTTACGTATTTTGCTGTCGCTTTTGCTTCCATAGTTCATATCTCCTTTACTGAGTTACTTTCGGTGCTGCAGGTGCTGTACGCTTATCAGCATTATGGCCCCTGTATGTTCTGGTCGGAGCAAACTCTCCGAGTCTGTGACCTACCATGTCTTCCGTTATGTATACGGGGACATGTCTTCTTCCGTCATGAACGGCGATCGTGTGTCCCACCATCTGCGGGAATACCGTCGATGCTCTTGACCAGGTCTTTACGACTTTCTTTTCATTGGCTTTATTCATGTCATCTATTGACTTGAGCAGCTTCCTGTCGACGAAAGGACCCTTTTTAAGTGATCTACCCATGTTTTATGCTCCTTCCTTATTTCTCTCTTCTGCCTTTTACGATATATTTGTTCGATTCTTTGGTTTTCTTTCTCGTCTTATATCCCAGTGCAGGTTTGCCCCACGGTGTTACAGGACTTACACGTCCTATTCCGGCCTTGCCTTCGCCGCCGCCGTGCGGATGGTCGTTCGGGTTCATGACCGATCCTCTGACTGTCGGACGAATACCCATGTGTCTCTTTCTTCCGGCCTTGCCTATATCGATATTCTGATGCTCGTTGTTTCCGACTTCGCCGATCGTGGCTCTGCATTCCATTCTTATCTTGCGCACTTCTCCGGACGGGAGCCTCACCTGTACAAATTCATCTTCCTTTGCCATCAGCTGTGCTCCGTTGCCGGCAGACCTTACCATCTGTCCGCCCTTGCCCGGCTTCATCTCTATGTTGTGTATCATAGTGCCGACCGGGATGTTCGCCAGAGGAAGCGAATTGCCGACTTTGATATCGGCCGAACTTCCGGAAACGATCACATCTCCTACTTTCAGCGACTGCGGAGCGAGTATGTATCTCTTTTCTCCGTCAGCATATGTTATGAGTGCGATGTTTGCTGTTCTGTTCGGATCGTATTCTATAGTAGATACTTTTCCGGGCACTTCATCTTTATCTCTCTTGAAATCTATTATCCTGTACTTCGGTCTGTAGCCGCCGCCTCTGTGCCTTACGGTTATCTTGCCTCTCACGTTTCTTCCGGCGTGCTTTTTGAGTGTCACCGTCAGGGACTTTTCAGGCTTGTCAGCGGTTATCTCCTCGAATGTAGAGACCATCATGCCTCTCAAACCCGGAGTTGTCGGATTGTATTTTTTAATTCCCATTTTTCACCGTGCCTCCTATTACAGTCCCTGGAAGAACTCGATTTCCTTGCTGTCCTTGGTCAGCGTTACTATCGCTTTCTTGGAAGCGGAAGTCATTCCTGCGTTTCTTCCCATTCTCTTTAATTTTCCGTTAACGTTCATGATGTTTACTTTTGCGACTTCAACATCGAATATTTCTTCTACTGCGTGCTTTACCTGTGTCTTATTGGCATCCACAGCAACCTTGAATACGTATTTCTTGTTCTGCGCCTCTTCCATGCTTCCTTCGGAGATCACAGGTTTAAGAATTATGTCGTAAGGGGTCCTCATTATGAATACACCTCCTCGATCTTGTTTATCGCTTCTTTCGTCACGATGAAATTGGTGTGATTTACTATTTCGTATACATTCATCGTCGTTACCAGGGCAGTTCTCACACCCGGGATATTGGCAGCCGATTTAACGATGTTTTCATCTTTTTCAGCTGTAACGATGAGAGCCTTTTTCCCAGCCTTGATATTCTCCAGCATCTTTACCATTTCTTTTGTCTTCGGCTCTGTCATGCTGATCTCATCCATAACGATGATCTCGTTTTCATTAACCTTTGAAGAAAGCGCCGACAGCATTGCCAGTCTTCTCATCTTCTTCGGCAGTGAATATCTGTAGCTTCTCGGCTTGGGTGCAAACACTATGCCTCCTCCGATCTGCGAAGGGTCGGTGCTGCTTCCCTGTCTGTGGCGTCCTGTTCCTTTCTGTCTGAAAGGCTTCTTGCCGCCGCCTCTTACTTCAGCCCTTGTCTTTGCGGACTGAGTACCCTGTCTCTGATTTGCAAGGTAGTTCTTTACTACCGCATGAACTGCATTCTGATTCGGTTCGATTCCGAAGATATCATCTTTTAAATCAATAGTGCCCGCTTCTGCGCCGCTCATGTCCAGCACTTTTACTTTTGTCATTGCAATGTCCTCCTTTCCGAACCGTCTTTATTGTTCCTGTCCTTTTACTGCGTACTGTACTTTTACCAGACTGCCTTTGCCGCCCGGAACAGCACCCTTTACCAGTAGAAGGTTCCTGTCTTCAATAACTTTTACCAGGAGCATGTTCTGTACTGTGACAGTGTCCCTGCCGGTCCTTCCCGGACCCTTGTTTCCCTTGAATACTCTTCCCGGATAGGATGCGCCTGCCAGTGCTCCGACCAGTCTTCTGTGCTTCGAGCCATGGCTCATGGGGCCTCTGTGATGTCCGTTCCTTTTGATGTTGCCCTGTGTTCCCTTTCCTTTTGAAACTCCGGTTATATCCAGTTTCTTTCCTGCTTCAAATTCTGAAACTGTCATGATCTGGCCTACTTCGTAAGTATCGCCCTCATCGGGTCTGAATTCTGCCAGATGCTTTTTGACTTCCACGCCGGCCCTGTCGAAATGTCCCTTCATGGGCTTCGTCAGTCTCTGCGGTTTCGTATCTTCGAATCCGAACTGCACTGCGTCATATCCGTCATTCTCCACAGTCTTGATCTGTGTAACTACCTGCGGGCCTGCTTCGATGACCGTAACAGGTATCACTTCTCCCGTTTCGGTGAAGATCTGTGTCATCCCGACTTTTTTTCCCAGTAATGTCTTCATATTCAACCTCCTTGAATCTTACAGCGGATCAGAGCGCACGGCTCCGATCATACTAAGGGAGTCTACCCTTCGCCTATAACTTTATCTCGATATCCACTCCGGCAGGGAGCTCCAGTTTTGTCAGAGCGTCCGTCGTTTTTGCTGTTGCATTCGTGATGTCGATGAGTCTCTTGTGTGTCCTCTGCTCGAACTGCTCTCTGGAATCCTTATACTTGTGTACTGCTCTCAGTATCGTGATAACTTCTTTCTCTGTGGGAAGCGGGATGGGTCCCGATACTTCCGCGCCTGTCTTCTTTGCTGTCTCTACGATCTTGGCTGCCGACTGGTCCAGCAGTGCATGGTCGTAAGCTTTCAGTTTGATTCTGATTTTCTGTAATTCGCTCATGTCTTCCTCCTGATGAGTTTTCTGTACTGTTCCTGCTATTTTCTGTACAAGGGGTCCTGTGCCCGCTTTTTCAATGTGTACATGGGTCCTGCCTGCGTTGTACACGGTTCCGTGTGTTTTCATTTATCGCGCACATACGGCAGCGGACGAATCCCTTCGCCCCCGTCCGGCGGGGACAATTCTCGGCGGAAGATAGCCGATAGCCCGGCAACATCCCGCTTCTTCGCCAATTCCGCAAGCTTTTAGAGTATATAACATATGGTTTTGCAATGCAAGAGTTTTTTGAGAAAAAAATGAAAGGTTTTATGCGCTTTTTGCTCTTAGGAATGCCGCTATTTCAATACGTTTCGGTCGCGCCTTCTGCACACTCTTCCGTGTGTTTGCTGCCGGTTCGTGGTCTTTGCCTGTATCTTGGGTGGATACCGCTTTCCTGTATGCAGATATAGTGCTTCAGATCTCTATGAATGCTGCATCCGCCTCAGATCTCTGCAAATGCTGCAGCCGCTTCCGACATCGCATACTCTGCAGCTGCGGCTGTACCCATTCCTCTGACACGGGCCGACAGCAGCGCCGCTGAAAAAGCGTCCCCTGTTCCGCCCTTCTCGCCCGAAAATATCCGTCCGGGACGTATCGTCCCCTGTTCTTCTGCCGATCTGTAGTACACACCGCCCGCACCCAGCGTTATGAACACTTCTGAAATTCCCTTTCCTGCCAGTGAACTGCCGGCTGCTTCCAGCTGCTCCTCACTGAGTATCTGCATCCCGGTCATCGCTTCCGCTTCGATACGATTGGGCTTCACTATGGTGAATCCTCCCGCAATATCCCTTGCTCTTTCAGCACCGGCTATACTCATCGGGTCAAAGAACACCGGGACATCAAGATTTTCAAGCAGATAGCCGATCGCTCCGGCCGTCAGTCCTCCGTCTGCCGCAACGATATCAGCTGTATTCAGTTCATCGATCAGCGGCGCGAAAAACTCGGCATCCATAAGCATTTCCGGATTTTTTCCATAGAAAGCATACTCAGGGTCTTCCATTATATCGATCACCGATATCCCGGCGCCGGTATCGACCTCTTCACTGAGACATACGCCGCTGACATCGACGCCTGCCGACCTCAGTTCGCTGACCGCTGTCCTGCCTGCAAAATCGCTTCCCGTCAAAGAAACAAAAGCGACATCTTCTCCGAGCGCTGCCAGTCTCCTGACGATATTCATGCCCGTACCGCTGAATTCCATCGTTATCGATGAATCATGACGCTGGCCTTTTGATATCTGCCCTTCGGGTCTGACTTCCACATCGATGTTTATACCGCCGATGACTGTGATCTTTCCCATTCCTGCGTTTCCCTTCTGCTGCCGCCTGCAGTGTCTGTCTCAATCCACAAAAATGCTGCCGCCGATGAATTCTCTGAGCAGCGAATCGTTGGCGATCAGATCTGCATCTATCACCTTGAAAAAATCGAGGAACCTCATCAGCCTTACCGCTTCGCTGTAAGCCTCATCGCTCCTTGGTATTTCCGCCAGCAGCGGATATGCGAACTGTTTCAGCACGCACAGTTCGTATGCATGCGCGGAATTGAAGAACACATCCGCTTCCCCTGTGTATGGGAATATGTTTTTCTCCTCGCCGTCTCTGACCTTATTCCATGATTTGATGGTGTCCGCAGCCGAATGGCCCCGGTATTTATTGTCTCTGACTATGCGTCTTATCAGCCTCGCATCCGTTATCGGCACGCGGTTGTGACAGTCTATTGCCAGCTGTGTCAGCGGGCTGATGTATATTTTGTATTTTTTGCTGTCTTCTACCTGTGCTGTCAGTCTGACGTTGAGCGCATGTATACCCTCGATGACGATAGGCGCACCGCTCTTGAGAGCCGTTTTTCTTCCGTATTTTTTCCTGCCTTCCAGAAAATCAAAGGTGGGAAGGTCGACAGTTTCTCCCCTGATCAACCTGTTCATATGATCATTGAACAGCTCTGTATCCAGAGATTCAAAGCTCTCATAATCCTTTTCGCCGTTTTCATCCAGAGGAGTCTGCTCCCTTTCGAGAAAATAATCATCTGTGCCCATGTACAGCGGATATGTCCCCGCCACGGCCAGTTGTATGCAGAGGCGCTTGGCAAAGGTGGTCTTCCCTGAGGAAGAAGGTCCCGCTATCAGCACCAGTCTGCGGTTCTTTTTGAGTATTTCGTCTGCGATCTCAACGATGCGTTTTTCGTGCAGTGCCTCCGATAACTGTATTATCGTTTTTTCCTGACCGGCTCCGATCTTTTCATTGAGGTCGGTCACATACGATACCCCGAGGATCTTTTCCCATTTCTTGTTTTCTCCGAAAGCGGCGTACAGCTTTTTTTCATCTTCAAAATCAGGCAGCCTGGATGGATCTGCAGAACGCGGATAACGCAGAAGCACTCCTCGTCTGTATTTCTGCAAAGCGAATTTATCGATATATCCGCTCGAAGGCACCATGACGCCGTAAAAGAAATTTGTGAACCCGTCCAGAGAATAGTATTTCACCTGACGGACATCCGGCGCATGCTCCAGCATCCGTTTCTTTTCATGAAGGTCCGCCTTCTCCAGCATCTCAAAAGCATGTTCGCGATCGGCAGTCTCTTTTTCAAACGGAATATCTGCATCGACTATCTCATGCATGCGCTTTTCGATCCTGCCCAGCATCTCGTCTGTCAAAGGCTCTTTAGTTCTGATCTCCGTGTAAAGCGTCTTGCCCAGAGAATTGGGCACATCTACCTGCACTCTGCCGACAGTCTCCTCTATAGCCTTCAGGTAGATCATGACCAGACTGTTTTCATATATCAGCTTTGCCGCCCTTGACCGCATATCGAGCAATTCTACAGCGCAGGGACGGTCTATGACATAAGACAGATCTTCAAGCTTATTGTCGATCGTCACGGCCAGCACTTTGTAAGGCAGTCCGCTCTGATATCTTCCGGCAAGTTCTTCTGCTGTGATCCCGCTTTCTGCATCGACTTCGGTTATTATCTCGTGTGGTCCTTTTATCAATTTTATTTTCATATGTCGCCTCCGAAACAGATATAAATTATATCACATGTAAAGACGGCATGGCAACCGCCCTGCCGTCCTGTCGACATTGCTGTCATCTGAAGCATATCCCGGCGTCTCAGGTTCAGAGACTCCTGCCGGCGGTCATGTCGACCAGCTTCTTCAGTTCATCGGCATGCAGAGTTATGCCTCTCGACATGTGCTCATGATCCTGATCCCAGTCGCGTATGTCATATTTGGGATTGCCGTTGTTCCAGACAACGACATTGAGCTCCTTGCTCCATCCGTTGGGATATGTTTTGATCACACCCACATGATCCTTGATCTCGAAGACTATCTCCGATTTTTCTTTCTCATTCACCGCCATTTTTTCTCCTTTCGCTAAAGCATATATAAATATAAGGTATATCCACATTATACTATTATTGGTAATATATGTCAATAATGCGGCGCGCTTTGTCTCTTTTCTTTTATGTACTGCATCAGGTCATAATTAATGAAAAAGGTATGCCTTTATGTTATAATCCATCTATTGATGAAATGGCATACATCCTGTATGCCTGAACGCATATACGATACGGAGGAAAAACTGGAATGAAAATCAACTGGAATGTATATACGATATTCGGCATTATTGCTGCGGGCATAGCCGTCTATGAGATATTCTGCATACACTCGGCAGGTTTCAAGGCTGTCTTTTACATGGTACTTTTCCTGCTGTTCGCAGTCGCTCTGATACTCAAGGGAAAAAACTACGATCCCGAGCTGCATGAAAACAGGCACATTTTCAAAAAGAGACAATAATCATAACCTTGCGGAAGCCGGCGTATAGCTGCAGATAAGCCGGTGCCCCTGTACCGGCAGACCGGCCCTGTGTTTGACGCAGGGTTTTCTTATAAACAAAACAGCGCCTTAGATGGGTGGACTTAGGGATTATGAAAAACAAGGTCTTTAAGGACAGCCTCTAAGCGGAGCAAAAGAATAACGATCAGATGTGAGAAAGCCTCATGTCTGACCGCTTTTCTATGTCCGGATGGGCACAGATATTTATCCTACACATAGTGCTTGCTATTCTTCCCAGACAGAGTGATGTATGTAAGTACCGAAAGGCCATAGAACCGAAAAATCAAGGAGGTACACACATGAAGATGAATTACGAAGGAAAGCAGAGAAAAGAGCTGGCAGAAGCCATCGCCGAGATTACCGGCGAAAAAGCCGTGTACATGAAGGCACCGACCTATGCTTACCAAATCGGAAAGTTCACAATTGAACGCGATGGAAACCTCTCCTGTGACGATGAATCTGCTCTGGAGGAACTTATCTCCGGACTAGCAGAGAAAGGCTTTGCCACCGATCCAGAGCTGCAAACGGACGTCACGAACGCTGATGGCTCCTGCCTGACGGTCACGGTTCCGCTCACCGCAGCGTCGGTCGATAATCTCAATAATCTGCTGGAGGCAAAGGGAGCGCTCATCAAAAAGGCGCTTGGTATCACCAATATCAGTATCAAGGTCGAGGATGACACGGTTTCATTCCCTTGGTTTCCGGAGATGCCAGCGCCGGACAAGGTCAAAGCCTACACCGAGTTCATTGCCGCTATCTGCAGGATGAGTAAGGAGCAAAAACGCATCAGCGCAACGGAGCGGTCTATGGACAACGAAAAGTACACTTTCCGGGTATTCCTGATCCGGCTCGGCTTCATCGGTGACGAGTACAAGACCATGCGCCGGATTCTGTTCCGGAATCTTTCTGGGAACAGTGCATGGAGGAACGGAGCATCGAAGAAGAAGGTTGAGGCTGATGAATGATCTCGTCGGAAAGTAAATCCTTACTATCAGGGATACGTAACTTGCTAACATATTCAATTGGAAAACAGTTCAGTGACCGACCGATGTAAAGCATTTCTATGATATGGATCAGAGGCTGGAAGACCACTGACAATGATGCTTTTGAATTGTTCTGCCCATAAAACGAGTTAAAAAAATGACCATGCAAGAGTATAAGCACTCAAGCATGGTCATTTTTCTATCCACGAATTGCATCAATTATATGATCTGTATTCCACCTAACAATTTTGTCAGCAGCATTTTTCACAGTGACTGAAGTCTTTTCTGAACCCCACGGTTCAATGGCTATGATCCTGTTTCCCATTTGCTGCGCCAGTTCAATTTCTATGTTTATCCATTTGCTATAGCTTGCATATACTCCTGCATGGTCTGTTTTCGTTTAATTATGTTATTTTGCTTTAAGCCAATCCTCATAGAGTTTAGCACATTTCGCCACTTGAAAAGCAGAGTATATTATTCCACCACCATTCTGATTGTTATCTTCTTGGATCTGATATTTATACTGAGTGCTTATATCATCATCTCTATAGTCATCAAAATGGTTAACAAGATAATCATCGAACGCTTCTTTTTCCTTCAAATTTTGGAAAATCAACAATTGGTGGTAATTGGGTTCGCGACTGGATATATCAAGTGTTCCATGTGTAAAAAGCCGTAGCAATTTTCCCTCTATGGAATCCAGTAAGTAATATGAGTACCAAAAGTCGCCTTTGCCAGATACTGAGGCGTTCTCGGCTTTAGGCAGATACTTTCTAAACTCATCATAGCTCCACAACTCAGTTTCATGAATTATGGTGTTATGAAACATTATTTTCAATGGAGCAAAATACATTGTTGGGTGAGTATAAAACGCAGCAGATGGCCACCATCCTGATTGCATATCCTCAGCCTGCACAAGTTGATACTCTGGACAGTCAATATGATAAGCATATTTTTTATTGCCCCAATTGATGACCCATTTATCGATGTCGTCCAGCAAAATCATTAACCGATCTTTCGGAGAACGGTCAATGCCAAAGTGCTTACGCCATAGATACTCCACATCGTTAATATCAGCGTTTTTATCTA